>Ga0224505_10000063_pt1 | contig 79574 bp, 72 predicted proteins | sample SF_Jan12_sed_USG_FD_169102 | JGI IMG/M metagenome (GOLD analysis project Ga0224505, IMG submission 169102) | Sediment microbial communities from San Francisco Bay, California, United States - SF_Jan12_sed_USGS_4_1 | ecosystem: Environmental > Aquatic > Marine > Sediment | place: USA: California...
GAGAGTTGGGTTCAGAACGTCGTGAGACAGTTCGGTCCCTATCTGTTGTGGGCGGAGGAGAGTTGAGAGGGGCTTTCACTAGTACGAGAGGACTGTGAAGGACGGACCTCTAGTGTGCCGGTTGTCGTGCCAACGGCAGCGCCGGGTAGCTATGTCCGGTAGCGATAATCGCTGAAAGCATCTAAGCGAGAAGCGTGCCTCAAGATAAGCTCTCCCGTAGCAGTATGCTACCTAAAGACCACTCGTAGACCACGAGTTTGATAGGCTGGGTGTGGAAGGCGTGTGAGCGCTGTAGCTAACCAGTACTAATCGGTCGTGCGGTTTAACATCCTTTGCTCCTGATAGACATGGTCTCACCACGATACGCAGAACGTATTGTGGAGTGCTGAAAAATTTCTGAGCTCTGAGCTATTAGCTTTAGACTCAGTCCAAAGCACACAAGGCCTATTTAGTGAAGAGTGTTCCCGGTGGCCATACCGGAGGGGCCCCACCCGTTCCCATACCGAACACGGAAGTTAAGCCCTCCAAGGCCGATGTTACTGCTGCCGCGAGGCAGTGGGAAAGTAGGACGCTGCCGGGTTACAACGAAGGCCCGCTAGAGCAATCTAGCGGGCCTTTTCTTTTGAAACCTGTGGCAACGTTCAGAATAAAGTCGAATGGGTTTATCCGCAGACGGCAAGCACGACAGGGCTGCCTGAGTGTGGCGAGAGGTTGATTTACTGTATATACGTTAGGTGTTTGAGTAGGACATCCAGAAAGCCATAGCGAATTTTGAGAAGTACGGGGTCTCATTTGAAGAAGCCACCACAATATTCGTTGACCCAGACGGTTTGGATGGGGAGGATAGCGACCATTCACAACACGAACAGCGCCGTCAACCCATCGCGCTGTCCATAGTAGGACGTATCCTCTTTGTCGTCTACACTCTGAGGAGGACGGATTATGAAAAAAATGAAACCATCCGCATCATCAGTACGCGGCAAGCAAGCCCTAAGGAGCGGAAAGCATATTCCGGACTCAGCCATTGATTTTTCAGATATCCCTGAGCTGTCGGATGAACAACTGAAGCGAATGCGTTGGATTGGGCGACCCGCTACGGGGATGGCGAAGCAATTAATTGCGATCCGGCTGTCTTCGCGGCTCCTTGCTCCTTTGCGACAGATGGCCGCAAAGCGGGGAAAGCCATACCAGACCTTGATTCATGAGCTGCTGGAGAGGGCTGCTTCGCAGGCAGCGTGAGGCAGTGGCTATACCGAGAAATTAATGGAAAAGAGGTAGCAAAGCTGACTTAATCCGTCTCCAGGGAAGACGAGATGTAAGGAAGAGCAGGTGCAAGAGATCGACACCGACTCCCTGGCATGTTTTTTCAGCTGAGCACGATAAATAATTCAGCCGCCTGTTTTCAGGAATGTTGGATTGCAAAAACATTCCTCGGTTTTCACCCCTTCGACATTAAGACCCAGCTACACGGTAAGCCGTCGTTCGAAAATGTTTTGTGCAGATTTGGTCTGACATCCATACGAACGGATATGGAATAGGAGCAGGTGAGCATCAAACAGCGTGAAACTGACTTTGTTCCTGCAATCAAGCATTAACCAGAGAAGCCACGTGGGTGAGTGGCATGGGCATGTGCTTCTGCTGGATCGACGACAATGTGTGCTCCTTTGCCATCACCTCACGCGCTACGTGCTCTTTCTCGCTGGATTCCTCGCTGCCCATTGGCGCGGACTTAGAACGCTGGCATCAGGAGCTGTTTCTTGCCACGCTCGCCGCGCTTATTCGCCCATCCTTTTTGACTCACCCGGGGTTCGTCATGGTATCTACGCGGAGGACGGAGGAGTGGAACGATGAAAACGACCGCACAGAAATGGGGAAATAGCCTCGTGATTCTGATGCCCAAGCGTGTGGCCGATGGGGCAGGGCTTCCGGAGAAGGCTATTATGGAGGTTGAAGTGCGAAAGGGTACGCTGGCTAGTTGTGCGGCCGCATCTGCGGCGAGTTTATCGACTGGAAGACCTGTTGATATGTATCAGGCCATGCAATGTTCAGGAGGAAGTCGGTTTTAGTGAGCGGGTTGATCGATAGGCACTGTTGTGAGCCTTCGGCTGATCGCAAAAGACCACCAACTGGGACTTCAGCCACCCGCTTTCAGCAATGTTGGATTGCAAGACTTGGCCCTCATTGGCTATCACGAGACGAGAAGTCGATCGATGTAGGAGTGCAAGACGTGGCCCTACTCGGATGCTATGAAAGAATCGACGGAGAGCCGGATCGTTGAAAAGAGGCGAGGTCAATCGGTAAATTAGAGACCTCGGTCAACGACAGCATCGTGATCTCCTGTCCGAACCCGAGCGATTGGAGCAGCAGAAAGAGACCGAAGCTGAGAGCAATGATGCCGGGCCAGATCATCGAGAGAGAGCCAAGAGCGAGGACAAACACCATCGCGGCCACTGTGTCCTGGGCAAGTTGGCTTTTGGCTGTGAGCATACACTCTCCTTTCCTGGCTTGCTCTTTGCCGAAAAACGCGAGCAGTGTTGTTTCTACTATTCGCATGATAGCTCCTAAGGAGACCTAATTAGCAACGGAGAAGAAGACCTACTAACAGTTAGGTCTATTTGGCAGGGTGGCACTGATACAGTTCGACGTAAACACCGAAGACGAAATAAAGCGGTCGGGAGTCTGTAGTCGAAAAAAGTTTGTCTGGACGATTGTACTTGGTCGGCTCTACCCTGAATCTATTGGTCTTCTCCGCGAGATGTGACGACGACTCTGTTCAATTGACGATGCCGCAGTCTGCTTTGTCGGTGCTTCATAGGTGTTGAGATGAAAGAGGTTGCCCGGGAGAGCAGGCAACCCCTTTGGAACATCAGGCGGCTTTTGCGGGCTTCTGAATCTGCCTTGTTGCTGCGGCCACGACGCTGTCTACGGTGAACCCGAATTTCTTTTGGAGCTCCTTGAGGGGAGCCGATGCGCCAAACGATTTCATGCCGATGATCTCGCCTGTCAGCCCCGCATAGCGAGCCCACCCAAACGTGGAGGCCTGTTCGATGCAGACCCGTGCCGTGACGGCTGGAGGAAGCACGCTGTCGCGATAGGCCTGCGGCTGGTGCTCGAACAGCTCCCAGGAGGGCATGCTCACCACGCGGGCCTTGATTCCTTTTGCCTTCAACTGCTCCGCTGCCTCAAGGCAGAGTGAGACTTCACTGCCACTGGCGAGGAGCAGCACGTCCGGTTTTCCTCCTGGCACGTCGGCCAACACGTAGGCGCCTTTCGCGACTCCGGATGCGGCGGCATATTTGATCCGGTCGATGGTCGGGAGGGCCTGGCGGGTCAGGATCAACGCCACAGGCTCGTGCTGCATCTGCATGATGACTCGCCAAGCTTCGGACACTTCGTTCGCATCGGCAGGCCGAATGACGATGAGATTCGGAACGGCCCGCAGCGAGGCCAGTTGCTCGATTGGCTGGTGCGTGGGGCCATCCTCGCCAACCCCGATCGAATCATGCGTGAAAATGTGGATGACGGGGATTTCCATCAGCGCGCTCAATCGGATCGCGCCTCGGCTGTAATCGCTAAAAATTAGGAAGCCGGAGCCATAAGGGCGCACTTTAGAGAGCGAGAGCCCGTTTAACACGGATCCCATCGCATGTTCCCGAACGCCGAAGTGGAGGTTGCGGCCACCGCGGCTCGTGGCGGTGAAATCGCCGGCTCCCTCGAAGGTCAAGCGGGTCTTTGTTGATGGGGCCAGGTCCGCCGACCCTCCTAAGAGCCACGGGACGTTTTTCGCCAGGACGTTGAGCACCTTACTCGAGGCATCGCGGCCGGCCACTCCTTTGGCATCGGGAGAGAATACCGGAAGATCCTTGTCCCACCCCTCAGGCAGTTGGCGTTGTTGCATGTGAGAGAGGTGATCGGCGAGCTGAGGGAATTGCCGCTCATAGTCTTCAAACTTGGCCATCCAGGCCGCGCGCGCCTCGCACCCACGCTGTCCCATGCTCTCCTGGAAATGTTCGCGGACGCCGCTTGGTACGAGGAATTTTTCCTGTTCCGGCCAGCCGTAGTTCCGTTTGGTCAGCCGAATTTCTTCTTCGCCCAGCGGTTCGCCGTGTGCGGCATGGGTATCTTGTTTGTTGGGGGAACCATAGGCGATATGGCTATCGACGATGATCAGCGTCGGGCGATCCGCTTCCTTTTTAAACGCGGTCAAGGCTCGTTCGAGCATGTCGAGATCGTTGGCGTCGCCGACCCGGGTGACATTCCATCCGTATCCGATGAACCGGGTGGCCACGTCTTCACTGAAGGCCCAGTCCGTGTGTCCTTCGATCGTGATCTTGTTGTTGTCGTAGATCCAGCAGAGGTTGGACAGCTTCAAATGCGCCGCCAGGGACGCCGCTTCTCCTGTGACGCCTTCCATCATGCAGCCGTCTCCACACAGCGCGTAGACGTTGTAGTCAAACATGTGGAACCCTGGGCGATTGAAGTACTGGGCTTGCCACTGGGCAGCGATCGCCATCCCGACGCTGGTGGCAACCCCTTGCCCGAGCGGACCGGTCGTGGTCTCCACGCCGGAAGTCCAGCGGTATTCCGGGTGGCCTGCACATTTGCTGTTGAGCTGGCGAAAGTGTTTGAGGTCGTCCAGTTGTACTGAGAACTCGCCCAGCCGTTCGTATTGGGGATTGACCGCCTTCACTCCGGTCAAATGCAGCAGTGAATAGAGGAGCATGGAGGCGTGCCCCATCGACAGCACGAACCGGTCCCGGTTCGGCCAAATGGGATCGTTCGGATCAAATCGTAGGATTCGCTGCCAGAGACAGTAGGCCACCGGAGCCATGGCCATCGGTGTTCCTGGGTGGCCTGAATTGGCTTGCTGCACGGCATCCATCGAAAGGGTACGGATCGTGTTGATACAGGTCTGGTCGAGTTGTGCGTTCGTCACTATGGCCCCCTTGTTCTGGCGGTGTGTTCCTGGAGCGTTACCGTCGATGGTTCTCTTCAAGTATGTCGGTCGTTTCGATCGCAGGCTTGAGAGATGGCGTGAAGAAGATGTGAGGGAACCACACACGATGGAACAGCTAAACTGCAAGAGGTTCGGCTCCAAACAACTCATGAGGGTTAGGTCTTGTATTGTGCATTCACCAGAAGTAGGGGACTGTGGGGCGATGCCAGGAGTAAAGGCGACGGTCTTCGTGGGGATATCATAAAAGCTCTGGGTCTGGGCAAGTTCGGCGTGGATGTCTGTCGGGTTAGGAAGCGAGCTTGATGACCGAAAAGTCGTGTGGCTCTTCTTGTTCTGTCCACTTGCAGGGCATGCTACTTTCCGGGGAGAAAGTCGGTGGGGTCTATTCGCGAAGCCATTATTGTAGATTCTGGTGAAGCGACGCTGGTGAAAGTGCCACAATCATTTTTAAACACCTGCTCGGCGGTTCGTACATCTTTTTGATGTGAGGTGCACGCGGAGTTGCTGATCGCTTGGCCACGTCCTGATGGTCGGCCATCAGGACCGTGCCAGCCAACTGTTGAGTTCCTCCAGATCCGTCCGGGTGAGGGTCCCGCCCCAAACGCGTAAGGCCACCACGGATCGGATATAGTCGTAGCGAGCCCTGGCATGGGCAAACCGGGATTTGAGGAGATTCTTTTTAGCTTCCAGCAGCGCCACGATCGTTGCTGCGCCCAACTCGTAGCCCCGTTGCTGGCCATCCCGGGCCCTGACGCGGGCCTCCACCTCGCGCGCCGTCGAGGCAATGCGTGAGTATCCCGTTTTGGCATTCAGATACGCCGTCCGCGTCTCCCGTTCGATCTCACGTTGCTTTTCCATACGCTTGTACTTCACCATTTCAAAGCGGGCGACGGCTTCGCGTTCTCCGGCTTTCATGCTGCCACCGGAAAATAAGGGCACATTGAGCTGCAATCCCAAGCTCCCGACTGTGTAGGGGTCCAGCTGCCGGTTATCGAACCCGCCATTCTTGGCATAAATACCGGCCATCTGCAGAGACAACTGGGGGAGATGGTTGGCCCACTGACTGGCAATGGCTTTGGCGGACGCGTCCATCGCGTGGTGCAACGCGCGGATCGCCGGATGACGCGTGACCGCGTCGGCCACCCACTGGTCAGACTGTCCGGGTACCGGCGGCAACTCCTCTTTCGTGAGCCGAGCCAGATCGGCCACCGGCGTTCCAACCACCTCCCGTACCTTTTCCAATGCGATCGCCTTCGCATTGTGGATCTCAAGTTCTCGCGTTTTGAGTGTCTGGGCGTAGGCCTCGACCTCGTAGAGATCGGTGACCTTCGCCATGGCGCGCTCGTACAGGCGACGGATCCGCTGCATCTCCCCGTCGGTCACGTCCAGCTCGCTCTGCACATAACTCGCTTCATCATGGGCCAGCAGGAACTCCAAGTAGCGATCGACGAGTTCGGTGGCGAGCCCCATGCGTGTCGCATCCAAGTCCTGCTCCGCCTGCTTGACGGTCAATCCGGCTCCCTCATAGGCGCGATAGGAGGCCAGATCGAACAACGCTTGCCGCGCCTGCACCACGCCGCGCAACCCCTGATATTGCGTGGTGATATCTCTCGTCTGCCCAGTAAAAAGGGTGGAGGTTTCCTGGGTCAATTCGTTCCACGTGATGTTGCCGGTGGCCGACACTTGGGGCAAGAGTTTGCTGCGCGCCTGATCCTGCTGGGCTTCGGCCTGCACGACGGAATACCTCCGGCCTTCCACGACCGGATTGGTGGCCAGGGCCACATCGTAGAGCTGCAGCAACGTGGCCGGTGGCCCATCGGCCGCCTCGGCCGCCGGGCTGAGGAGCGTCAGGGTCAAAACGAGAAGGACGAGGTTTCCCATTTCTACTCCGCTCTGTGCGTGGTCTTCGGGACACCCGTCGGGGTTGTCGGGAGACCGCGTCGTATCTCCGCTCAATCCTCGAGAAAGGCGCGTGTGAAGGTGTCGGTCAGAGGCTTCATCAAATACTGCACCAGGGTTCGTGCCCCGGTCTTGATGAGCACCTCCGCGGGCATTCCCGGTACCAGTTCAAGGTTGGCTGCACTCAGGGCCTCGAGGCCCTTGGGAGAGACAGCGACCCGTGCCAGATAGTACGCGGTTTCGCCGCTCGTGTTTTCTTTGGTGTCCCGCACAATCCGATCCGCCGAGAGACTGATCAGCGTCCCCTCGATCGTGGGCACATCGCGGGTCTTGAACGCGCTGAACCGCACCTCCGCGACCTGTCCCACCGTGACCCGATCAATGTCGATAGGCGCGACTTGGGCTTCGATGATGAGCTTCTGATGTTGCGGGACGATGTCGAGCAACCGCCCACCCGGAGGGATCACGGCCCCGATGGTATGCACGGCTAACCCCAGGACCATCCCGGAGACGGGGGCCTTGATGACGGTACGGTTGACCAGACTCTCCAGCGACTGCACTTTCTCCCGGAGCTGGAAGAGTTCGTCCTGGACGGTGCTCAGCTCTTTGGCGACATCCCGTTGCAGGTCTTTCTGCACTTGGAGGATTTTCAGTTCGATCTCCGCCATGTGTAACTCGCTCGCCGCGATATCGGACAGCAGTTGCCCTCGTTGGCCCTCGCTCTGAGCCAGGGCTCGGTCGAGTTCCTCGACCTTTTGTTTCTCGGTGAAGCCCTCCTTTAAGAGACTTTTGAAGTCGGCAAGCTCTCCTCGGTAGGACTCCACGAGTCGATCGCGGTTGAGTGTCTGCGCCTGTAGCCCCTTCACCTTGGCCCGCAGTTGCTCGATCTGTCGGCGATACACCGCACGCTCACCGTCGCTCGCCACCCGGCGCACCGCAAATGTTTGATCCTGCAATCGCAGCGCGTCCTGGACGCGCGGGTCATCTCGGTGCGCGAGTAAGTCTGGGGGATAGTGTACGACCGGAAGTCCGTCGCGCTGGGCTGCCAGGCGGGCTTCCTGCGCGGTCCTGCTATAGAGCTGCCCCCGCAAGACTTCCAGCTGCGCCCGCGATTGGGTATCGTCCAGTGTCGCGAGAACCTGGTCGTGCTGCACGGAGTCCCCATCCTGCACCACAAGACTTCGAATAATTCCGCCCTCCAGGTGCTGCACCGTTTTCCGGTAGTGCTCCACGGTAATGACCCCCGGTGCCAAGGAGGCACTCTGCAGCGGGGCCAGCGCCGCCCACGCTCCGAATCCGCCGAAGACCACCAGCACCAGCGCAAACCCCTGCCGGCAGATCGCGCGGTCGTCGCTCAAGCTGTGACGTGGCGCGTCGAGCAATAACTCAGACATAGGGCACCTGTCGACTACACATGGGCACACTCCTTTACACAGTTTGTTCCGGAACGACCGGCAGGACATGCTCCAAGCGTGCGTTTGCCGCCGGACTTGGTGGAGACATCGCGGACGGCGGTTGGGCCATGGCCGCCAGGATCTCTTCACGCGATCCATACCGGGCCAGTTTCCCCTGTACGATCAGCGCGATCTTGTGCACGGCCTGGAGCACATTCGTGCGATGCGTGACCACCACCACTGTACAGCCATCCCGTTGTAAGAGTCGTAACGTTGTCATGAGGGCGGCTTCCCCAGCCATGTCGAGGTTCGCATTGGGTTCATCGAGGACCACCAGGCGCGGACGTCCGTAGATCGCCCGGGCAATTCCGAGGCGTTGCTGTTGCCCGGCGGAGAGGGCAACGCCTCGACCGATCAGTGGGGTGTCGTAGGCCTGCGGCAAGGTCAAGATCATCTCATGGATGCCCGCCCATTGGGCGGCTTCCACCACACGGTCCGCCTCGATCTGACCGAATCGCGCGATGTTCTCCGCAACGGTGCCGTCGAGCAATTCCACATCTTGCGGGAGGTAGCCCAAGTACTGGCCGAGCTGGGTCCGATCCCAGTTGTGGAGGTCTGCGTTATCAAGACAGACCCGTCCGCGCGCCGGAAGGTATAGGCCGAGGATCGCGCGCGCTAACGTGGATTTCCCCGCCGCGCTCGGTCCGATGAGCGCGACCGTCGTCCCCGGTTGGATCGCGAGGGTTACCCCGTTCAGAATGGGCTCGTTCCGACCCGGCACTGCGATCACGAGGTCCTCCAGTGTGACCTGCCCCCGTAGTGGTGGTAATGACATGCGGGCGGCACGTTCAGGGATGGTTCGGAGTAGCGTATCCAGCCGCCCATAGGCCTCGCGCGCTCCAAGAAACCCACGCCAACCGGCAATCATTTGGTCGAGCGGCGCGAGCGCCCGCCCCAAGAGAATGGATCCGGAGATGACCAGCCCTGGAGAGATCGCCTTCTGGATGGCGAGATAGGCCCCCAGCCCTAACACGAGCGATTGAATCGTCAGCCGGTAGGTGCGCGACAGGGCGTGGATCAGGCCGGCCTTGGTGCTGGCTCGACTTTGCAGCGCTAACACCTGCATCTGTCGAGCAGACCAGCGTGCTCGTAAGCGAGGCAACATCCCCATGGCCTCCACCACTTCGGCGTTGCGTAGATTGCGTTGGACGAACTGGGTCGCCTCGATCGATTCGCGGTTCGCGTCTGCCAGATCGGTGCGGGTCGCTAGCTCATTCCACCACGCAAGCCCTGCCAACAGGAGCATGGACAGGACCGCCACCACCCCGAAGTAGAGATGGAACAGGAACATGAGTCCGACATAGATCGGGATCCAGGGCGCATCGAAAAAGGCCAGCAGCCCTGGGCCGGTCAAGAATTGCCGGATCTGCAACAGGTCGGTCAGGGGTTGGGCCGTGGCGGCCGTTCCGCCGCTGCTGAGGGATTGGCTAAAGATGGCATCAAAGACTCGTTCCCCGAGGTGCTCGTCGAGGCGCGCACTCGTTGCGACCATGATCCGGGACCGGATCCATTCGAGTCCGCCGAGCACCAGGAAGAGAAAAATTGTGATGACTGTGAGCATCAGCAGCGTTGACTCACTGCCGCTCATCAGTACCCGGTCATACACGGCCAGCATGTAGATCGCCGGTACGAGCATCAGGAGATTCACGAAGAGGCTAAAGAACGCGGTGGTCAGGAAGGACCGACGACAGGCCGCCAAGGCCTGTTGCAGATCGGACGACTCGCTGATCAGAGGTGTCGCTGGGGTGGTCATCGTTGGTTCCGTCATGGTTGCTGTGGGGTCATGGAGCCGTGAGGGTGAAACGGAGGCCTCTCAAAGGTGACTTGCCGCATGACCCCAATAGTGACAACATGTCACATGTGGCTACGTATGTAGCGCATCGTAGCAAAGCTTTCAAGCCATGTGGTCAGGCTCTATGATCACGATCTCTGGCCGCTTCTGCTCATACACGCGAGTCTTCAATTAAATTTATGAAGGACATAGACCTCCGTCTCGGCCCACGGAGAGCGCCCCCGAACAGGGGCGCCCTCCGTGGCGTCGCGAGTCTTACAGAACGATGTCGCTGAGGACTAGCGCCGGGGCGCCAAGCAGCTGAATCTGGAGATCCGGTGCCGGTGCCGTCCCGATGATGTTGGCGCTCAGGATCCCGCCGGCATATGAAAGTTGTGCCGCAGTGAAGGCCTGATTGCCGAACAGCAAGGCATTCGCATCGATCGTGGAGAGGTCGATGCGGTCGCCTGCCGCATTGCCATTACCGACAAAATCAGTGATGACATCCCTCAGAAGACCGGGCAAGCTCTCGCTGGCCGCATTGTAGTCGAACGTATCGAAGCCGCTACCGCCGGTGAGGATGTCCCTGCCGGCCCCACCGGTCAGGAAATCGTTGCCGAGGCCGCCTTTGAGCACGTTCGCCCCGGCATTGCCAATGAGGGTGTCGTTGAAGATCGAGCCGGTGACGTTCTCAATACTCAGGAGTGTGTCGAAGCCGGCCCCTACTGTGTTCTGCGCAAACCCCTGCTGATTAAGGTTGACCCTGACGCCGGCTGTTGCACCGGAGTGGGTCGTCCCGCAGACGGTGATGTGACTGTAGTCGGCGGTGTCGATCCCGGTCCCACCGTTGAGCAGGTCATTGCCCAAGCCGCCGTTGAGCGTGTCATTGCCCGCATTCCCAAACAAGCGGTCGTTACCCGCCAGACCCGAGAGCACGTTATTGGCGCCGTTCCCGGTGAGGGTGTCGTTAAAGTTTGTGCCGACCAGGTTCTCAATGCTGATGAGCTGGTCAAAGCCGGCTCCCCCCGTGTTCTGGAACCCTGCCAGATTGAGGTTGACATTGACGCCAGCCACGGCACCAACATAGCCGGGGCCGTTGCTATAGGCAGCGGTGTCACTGCCGAGCCCACCGTTGAGCACGTCAGTGCCGACCCCACCGTTGAGCGTGTCATTACCATTTCCGCCAAGGAGGGTGTCATTCCCGGCGTTTCCTAACAAGCAATCGTTTCCACCCAGGCCTGAGAGCACGTTATTAACGCCATTGCCGATGAGGGTGTCTCCGCCAGCGAACTCCGTACCGATGACGTTCTCAATACTCACGAGCTGGTCAAAGCCGGCTCCTCCCGTGTTCTGGAACCCTGCCAGATTGAGGTTGACCCTGACGGCACCTGACGCACCGATGGTCAAGACAGGACCGGCGGGGCCCGTCGGATCGAGGACGGCGTTGTCGTAGGCGGCGGTGTCGGTCCCGGTCCCACCGTTGAGGACGTCAGTACCAAGGCCGCCCCTGAGTACGTCATTCCCCGAACCTCCAGATAAGGTATCGTTGCCACCCTGTCCAGCAATAATGTCACTAAAGAGTGTGCCAGGAAGAATGTTATTTAGGTTGTTTCCGACAATGATCGCCATCTAGAACCTCCTCTGTTTGGTGTGTTCTCCTGACCGGATCATCCGGGCCAGGGTGGATGAAGGGGGAACGGCTCCCATGGAGCTTCACCTTCCCTCATAACTGAGACCCCGTTTGCTTCGTGCTTCTCCACTCCTTCCTCTCATCGGCTTCCTCCTTCTGTCGCGTCCACTCCCGATGAGGTTGTGCACAGAACCGACGACTGATTGTCAGTCTTGGTGCAAAGCAAGCTCGATGCCGACGTGGGCAAGAACGCTGGAGCCATCGGGGGGTGTTCCGATTGTACGTACTTTCAACTATATAAGACCTGCCTATTGAGTTGTACGTAGACCAATACTCCTGCTGATCACCGAGGGGCGTATCTGAATAGATACCATTGGTGTATCGAATCAGATTCAGCAGAGAGAGTCCGTGGAGGCATCAAATCCCATTCACGAGGCAGGCCACCCTATTCGTTGTCTGGTGGTACAACGAACGCGAGGTCGAATAGAGGGAGCCTGTATTTGGCGAGATTGCAGCCTCCTCCATTTTTACCGTGGGCAACAAGTCCACAGAGTGTGTAGGAAGCTTTCGGTAACGTAGGCAGGCCATACACGGTAGCGCAAGATGGCGGCGGCGCGGGCGAGGAAGGGGAGTGGTCTCGGAAGGTGTGCGAAATCACTATTCGCGTCTGCCGCTGTATGTAACTCGAGGTATTGACAGGACTCACTTCTGTACGTAGCCTCGCGTCAACGAGGCGCTGTGAGCATGTTTCTCCAGATCGTTGTCGGGCTGATGCTTGGGTATGCCGTTGTTTCACTCCTGGAATCTCTCGTTCATCGGGTGATCTACCATGCGGGACCTCGAACCCGTCGACTCTGGGCACAACATCCACGGATCAGTGGACCCTTCCGGCACGCCTACTTCTCCCATGGCATCGTCCATCATCGATGGACCTTTTGTCGAGATCTCGTGACGCAATTTACCAGTGAACACGAGAGGGAACGGCTCGATCAGAGCACGCAGGGTCCTCAGGGTTTATTGATTCGGCGAGAGCACTACGGCATGACGCTGCGTGGCGTTGGGATTGTATGGTTCAATCTGCCGATGGACCCCGTTGTGCTGCTCATCGGATTGGTGTGTGGCACCATAGGTGCTGGTGGGGGCGCTTCCAGCCTTGGCGGTCTATTCCTGCTTGGCAATGTTCGTGCATCTCTATTTACATAGACCGCATGATGCGATTGCTGGGGCATCCCCTGTCTTACGGTGGATGCTCAAGACAGGCTATATCCGGTTTCTGAGGCAACATCACTATCTTCACCATCAATACGCTGACTGCAATTTCAACTTACTCCTGGATGGGGATGTTGTGCTTGGCCGATACCGCGTGCCGACCGCTCAAGATTGGGATGAAATGTGTCGGCTTGGTCTTGTTGGGGATGACGGCAGAAGGCGGGAGCGTTCCACCCTCATTCTCCGTTGATCTTCATGCCCTGTTCCCATCCGTAGAGCACGGCTGAGCGGTACTGACTCCACAGTCCCATGATCCCTTCATTCCAGTTTTGGCGTGCGTGAGGTTCAACGCTGGTCCAGCCCATCTTCTGATTGTCCGGATCAAGGGTGAGGTCAAACCCATACTTGTAGGCGAGGCGGTAATGATTGTAATCGTACCCCGATGTAGTGAAGTGCGATTGACAATGGGCTTTAAACAAGGATTCAAGACTTGCAAACTTGTCGGATGTATCCTTGTTTCGCCCAGTCGTGCCCTGTTCCGTATGGTGTGATTGCGTTTCTTGCGCCTGGGCCGCGATGGCTCTGAGATTCCCGTACCTCGGGTGTTCGGCGGGTACGAGGCGAATGACCACCCAGACCACCGGAATGACCAGGATGAGAATTCGAAAGGCAGTTGTGGAGTTCATGGGGACCTCCGGGCAGGCAGATGGCCAAGAGGATACGCCTGTAAGCCCCAGGCGTCCAGAGCAGCGTGACGGATTCGTGTGTGCCATTGTCCCGTGCCAAGATCTAAGCGTGTCGCCGGGAAGGAGACGGCATCGATCGCCAGCTGAGGCTTCGGAGAAACGAAGAGGATTTCTTTACGGGAGGCGTGGTGGGCGGAATACCATCTGGCAGTGGATCAGCCTGTCGGCGTTGGGCAGAGTGGGCGAGGCAGCGGACTCATACGCCGCATGTGGGTGAGCACGAGAGAGAATCAAGCTGATCGGCGACGGGAATGCTGATCCGACAACTCTGTGCTCAGCAGTACCAAGCCTAAACACGAACTCTGTTCTCTACCCCTTATGTGGATCTCATTTCCCACTGATTGCCCATCACGCCTAGCCGGTTGCGGTGCCGGCTCGGGTCGTCATGTGGAACCCCATCGATACTCATGCGGATGTCGGCATTGACGTGTCCCACAAGATAGTAACTGTGTTCCACGAGACCCTTGACGAGAGGGGTGCAGTCGACCTGGTGTACCTTGTTATGCACATGAGCCGGTCGCGCCGGGCCGTTTGACCCCAGTCGATCCGGATTGCCTTTCGTGAAATCAGAAATGACGAGGGCGGCATCGCCGCGATTGTGGTAGACGCTAACGCTTCTGGCCAATTCGTGTACCCTGGCCAACGGTTGCCCCTGTTCCAGTGCAATATCGTCCACGTCGGGTGAACAGAGAAAGATGTGTTCGAAGATGCGGGGCAGCGCATTGCCAGGGGTGAAGGCATCGCACCGTTCGAGAGCGTTCTGTAAGAGGTAGTTGCCCATCGAGTGGCAGAGGAGATGCAGGTCCTGTTTGCAGAGCTCTTCATCCGAGCGACGCAGGCTGGCGAGAAAGTCCCGCACTTTCAGAATGCCGCGGCCGATAGCGTTGCCTGACCCGGCCGCCTCCGACCGATCCGATTTATAAGAGACGAAGGGGAGTGCCATTCCGTCGGAGGGCCAGGTGAAGAGCACGACCTGCACCTGCTGTTCCGGGTCTCTCTCTGGACTGGAATTCAGCATGGTCTGCAGCGATAGAGCCGTGCCGACGGCGTCGGTCCAGGAGACGTTGTAGCCATGGATGAACAGCAGTACATCGGAATGCTGGCGCATGATCGTTTGCAGATCTGAGAACGCTGCCTGCGAGCCCAGCTTAATGTTCTTTTGTTGGTCTTCGGCGACCGACCGGTTGATCTTTTCCCGATAGGCCACGATGTCTGCGGACTCGGCGCATTTGGCCAGGTACTTGATGAGCCCCTCGCCGTCGCCTTGTCCCATGCTGCCACAGTCCTTCTCTAGAAATTTGGCCATCTTGGACTCATCGACTTTGACGAGGGCTCGGCCGAACCGAAGATTCTCGACGCCGTCATCGCTGAATTTTTTGCCATAGCCATCCGGATGCCAGCGATCGTTGCCGAGGTGGTTGCGGTTGGTCGCGTAGAAGAGTCGTAAGTCAGTCATGGTCAGAGCTCCTTCGGTCACAAACGTGAGGTACTGTGGCGGTGCCGGGCAGTGACTGCGTAGATCTGCTTATCGGCTTCGATGAGGAAAGTCAAGGATGGGTAGTCGGTCCATGGGCGAATCAACGGTCTTGAGGACTCCCGTGTAGCTCCGTCAGAAGAAACCGCCGAACCCGTGCGCGCGCGTCTCGGGAAGACTGTCCGGTCTCATCCTGCTTCTTCCACGAGCCAATTAGAGTGCTGTGCGCGTTGGTCGGTTTCCCATCATGCTGGTATTCGTCAGCTGGGATTTCGCCGCTGAGAAACCGTTCGCCAAACTCTTTGCGTAGCGTGTGTTGTTTCGCGGGATCTGACATGCAGTCTGTTTCAAATCTCAGTCCATAAATCTTCGCAGCACTCCCACGTGCGCCCTGAAGGTCGTCAACTGAGAGACCGAGTGATTGTTTGTCCGCATCAGTGGACCACCAAAAGGACAGAGGCAACGCCGGTTGGGCGACCACCGCAGCACCAACGTGCGGATTGTCCAGCAGTGCCACAGGGAGAGGGCCGGTCATGCAGTTGCCGATGACACCAAGCCGCTGGTCATGGTGGCGTTCTCCAATCTTCTGCACGACACCGCGTAGCCATTCAACGATGGGCGTGCTTCCATGAGAGGGAATACCCCACTCGCCACCAGGAAAGAAATCAACCAAACCTGGAAACCAATAGGCCCACAGTCCAGAGGTCGGGGAGAGCTTTCCTTTCTCACCGAACAACAGGGGCACGTAGACGGTAAAATCTTTCGAGAGTTCTTCCGCATAAGCGAGTGTCCCTGGCGTCAGCCCCGTCAGCTCGTGGAGCAGGAGCACAGGCGGTTTAGAAGTGCCGTCATTGAGACAGAACACCGAATGCGTTATTCCAGCATGTGCAAAGGGGGCCTCGAAGCATTCGGTCCAATTCAGTGTAGGAGTGCCTTCTTCTTTCGTATGTGGTGCGCATGTGCCCAACTGCGCGGCTCCACAGCCGGTCTGCAGTAAGAGCAAGGCTGCTGCAATCGCGCGAAAGAGAGAACGGCGAGGTGTTTTCATAGCTGTTGTACGCCACCAGGGATTACTATGTGTGCGGTCCAAGTCGCAGGGTGAATCTTGCCGAAGCTTGCCAGCCTTTACGCGCCAAGACAAGCCCGATGTTGGTGAGGCGTATGCAACAGGAGAGACGCGATGGCTCTCCTAACTGCCAAGCTGGACGCACGTCAGTGGTACAGTGGCCCAATAGGAACCGTGATGTAATCATCGGCAGCGAGGGCTTGTCGACCAATGCATTGACTCTTACTGAATCGATATCAGCACTTCTCGTGTGGCTGGCGTCTGTAGTTTGCGAAGTGCGTGAGCCTCGATCTGGCGAACCCGTTCCCAGCTTAAGTCCAACTGTTCGCCGACCTCGACCAAGGTCATCATCTTGTCGCGACCGAGGCCGAAGCGCATGCGAATCACGGCGTTTTCTCTCGGGCTGAGCGGGCGCAGTAGGCGTTCGAGTTCCTTTTCTCGTTCGAGCTGATGGATAGAGCTGTCCGGTGGTGCCGTCTGATGATCGCGGGGAGAAGTTCGCCTAAGACCGTTTTGCGACATCGACTACCAGGCGCAAGTTGTGCCGGACGAGCTCCTCTTTCGCGTCTTCCAGCTGGCGGCCTGCCGTTCGTATTTCCGTCAGCATAGTGAGGAGTTGCTGACGGATCTCCGGTACCACGAGGCTGCCCTCTGCGGTTGATCCAGCCCAAGCACTGAGAAGCGTGTCGGCTCGATCCAGTGCAATGGCAGAGAGACCGCTCAGACGCCGGATGGCACTGAGCTCTTGGATCGTCTCTTTACGGGAGGTTGGGGAGACAGCGTTAGCCAGTATGGCCGTGGCATTCTTCACGGACATCCTGATGCGGCGGGCTCCTTCGTCGATTCGTTTGGCAAGGTCGAGTTCCTCCTTCTTGGTCAACAGGGCTGTACCACGGAAGGAACGGAAATAGAGAGATTCGAGCAGAAAGGGATTCTGTCGGCTTCGACCCTCTGTGTCAGGCAGGATTCGGTAACAGACCGCCGTCTCTCATTGGCTTGACCTTCGTTTCCATCGGCACCTATAATCCCGCAGCGTGCCGGTTATAAGTTGCTGATTCAACGGACAAAATGGACGAATTTACGCATTTCAATGAATCGGGTCGAGCTCGGATGGTCGACATCAGTGCCAAGGGTTCGACGGAGCGTCTCGCCACTGCGCAGGCCAAGGTCTTTCTACTTCCTGAAACCCTTGAAAAGATTCAACGTGGAAAGATTGCGAAGGGTGACGTACTGGCTGTCGCCCAGGTTGCAGGCGTGATGGGTGCGAAGAAGACACCGGACCTCATTCCCATGTGCCATCCGATTCTCCTGACGAGTGTCGATATCTCTTTCAAGGAGGAGCCTCAGCCGAGTCCAGAAGGCCGCTGCTCCATCACCATTATCGCGACTGCCAAGACAACAGGACTAACGGGGGTCGAAATGGAAGCCATGACGGCAGCTTCGGTCGCGGCGTTGACCATTTACGATATGTGCAAAGCTGTGGATCGCGGGATGAGCTTTGGCGAGGTCTGTCTGCTTTCCAAATCGGGCGGGAAATCAGGACTGTATACCAAGAATGGTTAAGGGTAGGGGCTAGGGACGATGATTACAGTACGATTGTTCGGTATGACGAAGATGCTGGCGGGAAATCAGGGGTTTCTGTTGTTGAATGTGGCGAATGGCAGGCAGGTCAAGGATCTGGTCCGTGCAATCGAGGCCAGCCATCCCGCAATCGGGGAACTGATTCAGAAGAGGAAGGTGCTCGTGTCCGTGAATCAGGATGTTGCGCACGAAGAGACGATCATCAATGACGGCGACGAGGTTGCGCTTTTGCCTCCGTTCGCCGGAGGATCAGGGCAGGAACCGACAGACCAGGGGCAATTCGCCCGTATCCAGCGAGAGAATTTCTCTCTCGATCGGGAGCTTGATCGGGTACGCAGTCGATCGAAACGGATCGGTGGAATCGCCACATTTTTGGGCATTGCGCGTGACCGATCGCGCGGGCGTGATGTGGATGGGATTACGTTCGAGCATTACGAAGGGATGGCAGAGAAGAAGCTGCGGGAGATTCGAGAACGGGCATTGAAAGATTTCGATATTCTAGAGTTGCTCATCATCCATCGGCATGGCGAAATCACGATCGGTGAAAATATTGTGTTGATCATCGCCGGTGCAGAGCACCGAGCCGACGCGTTCAATGCCTGTCGGTGGGCGATTGATGAGCTTAAACAGATCACTCCGATTTGGAAGCTGGAACATACTCCTGAAGGGGAGGTCTGGGTGGAGGAACATCCCTAAATTCGTGAAGCGTGAAACGTAAGAGAACCTGAGTGTTGAAGAATTGAAAGTAATGGTCGGCTGCAAGTGATGGATGAATTCACGGGAAATATAGCGCCTGTGGCAGCACAGGACATGTTCGGGCGGCCGTTGAAGAGTTTGCGGCTGTCCGTGACTGATCGCTGCAATCTTCGTTGCCGGTACTGCATGCCCGAGCCGGAGTATGTCTGGCTGCCGCGAGAAGACCTCCTGAGCTTCGAAGAAATGTCGACGCTCGTCGGCTCTTTTGCCGATCTGGGAGTGGATAAGGTCAGACTGACAGGGGGAGAGCCCTTGTTACGTCGGGATCTGGCGCGGCTGGTTCGGCTGCTTCGACAGGACCGACGAATTACCGAAGTGGCCCTGACGACAAATGGTGTGTTACTGGCCGAGTCGGTCCAGGACCTCTACTATGCCGGACTCGACCGCATCACCGTCAGTCTCGATACTCTGAAGCCTGAGCGGTTTCGTCAACTGACAGGGCGAGATGAATTTTCGTGTGTTCTGGAGGGCATTGAATCGGTTGGGAAGGCGGGCTTTACCAATCTGAAGCTCGACACGGTCGCGATTCGCGGGTTCAATGATGATGAACTGAACGAGTTGATCGAATGGGGCAAGCGGTATCACGCTGAGGTGCGTTTTATCGAATACATGGATGTTGGGGGAGCCAACGAGTGGAGGATGGACAAGGTCCTGTCTCAGGACATGATCCTCGATACCCTCGCTCGACGGTACGGTCGAATCACCGCACTTCCAGAACGGGGGGCCGCTCCCGCCCAACGATTTTGCTTGCCGGACGGCACGATCTTTGGGATTATCCCCTCGACGACCACACCGTTTTGCGCGCAGTGTGACCGCAGTCGTGTCACCGCTGATGGGATGTGGTACCTGTGCTTGTACGCGGGATCTGGAGTTGACCTCCGCAAGCCTCTTCGCATGAATATGCATCCAGCGCACATGCGGGACATAATCCGGTCGGGATGGGCTGCTCGTCGCGATCGTGGTGCTGAGGAACGGAAGGCGTTGGAACGAGTGGGGCTTCGAGACGGAGGGTTGATCGAGATTGATCGTCTCCGGGAAGATCCTCATTTGGAAATGCATGCTCGTGGTGGATGAGCGAGGTTGCTGCTCTGATCTCGTCCGTGTTGGCCTCTTTTGGTGCTCGTGTTGGTATGGACTCTATGGAAGCACCGACCTCAATGTTGGATTTCTAGACGCATGATGCCTGATGCGGATCTATCGACGCTGCTTGGGATTGGTTTTCTGCTGGGACTGCGGCACGCCCTGGATACGGATCATCTTGCAGCGGTCTCGACTGTTCTTGCTGAGCGGCCCTCGTTTCTGGCGTCCCTCGCTGTCGGATTGTGGTGGGGGACTGGCCACACGCTGACGCTGTTGCTGGTGGGATCGATCGTACTTGCCTGGGGGTTCCATATTCCTGCTGAATTGGAAGTCATGGCTGAATCGGGAGTCGGACTGCTCCTGATTGTACTTGGGGGGAGTCTTGCGCTGAAACTGTACCGTGAGCGTTGGCATGTCCATAGCCATGACCACGACGGTCAGCCGCATGTCCACCTGCACAGCCACCAGCAACAACGCGATCATTGCCATCGGCATTGGATGACGGACGCAATTCGTCCGTTGTGTATTGGCATGGTGCATGGGCTTGCCGGATCAGCCGCGTTGATGTTGATGATTTTGGCGGCGACGACAACCATGGTCAGCGGGCTTGTGGCGATCCTCGTCTTTGGCGTTGGATCGATCATCGGCATGATGGCGATCGGTTTGACCTTAAGTGTGCCGGTCATCTATTCGCGTTCGATGAGTCAGCGACTCTTTGTGGGGGTTCAGGGATTTGCCAGCCTTGCCAGTATCTTGGTTGGGGTATGGATGTTGGTGGCGTTGACCCCCTCGGTCCTCGGACATTGATGCGGCTTGGTGTATCAGGTGCGATACGCCGCTAAGGTGCATTGGTGGTAGCCCTGTGCTATTCTCTGCGAATTGGTGGTAGGACGGCACTAGATAATAACCATGACGTGGTTCAAAAAAGAGAAACCTGCAGAATCCGCCCCGCCGCCCCGTTCAAAAAGCAGCGAGGGGATGTGGCTTAAGTGCAATCACTGCCGGGAGATCGTCTACCGCAAGGAGGTTGACCGGAATGACAAGGTTTGCCCAAAATGCGAGTATCATTTCCCGATCTCGGTCACTGAACGGATTGGTATGCTCCTTGATCTAGGTACCTTCAAAGAATGGGATGCGGGTTTAGAAGCGCAGGATCCGTTGAAGTTCCACGATACCAAGCCATATAAAGATCGGGTCAAGGCTCACCAAGAAAAGACGGGCCGGAAGGATGCGCTTGTTATTGGCGAAGGCCTGGTCAACGGGCGTCGGGTGGTGCTCTGTGTCTTCAATTTCAGTTTTATGGGCGGGAGTATGGGGTCTGTGGTTGGGGAAAAGCTCTGCCGCGCGATTGATCGGGCATTGGAGCTAAAGCTGCCGGTCATCCTAGTCACCACTTCTGGGGGTGCGCGGATGCAGGAAGGCATCCTGTCGTTGATGCAGATGGCCAAGACCTCGACTGCGGTCGCGAAGCTGGGCGAGGCTAAACTGCCGTTTATCTCGATTCTTGCCGATCCGACGTTCGGCGGCGTCACCGCCAGTGTGGCGATGTTGGGAGATGTCATCATTGCGGAGCCAAAAGCGTTGATTGGGTTTGCGGGACCTCGTGTCATCGAACAAACTATCAAGCAGCAGTTGCCGGATCAGTTCCAACGGGCCGAGTTTCTTCTCGAACACGGCATGATCGATATGATCGTCGAGCGCAAGCGTCTCAAGGAGACGGTTGGCACCCTCGTGAATCATTTTTAGCCTTCTGCTTCCTCCCGGCTTGTCGATGAGCTACTTCTCCATGATTGAGTACCTCTACGCGCTTCAGAAGCACGGCATCAAGCTGGGCCTGGAGACCATGCAGATTTTGTTGGACAGGGTCGGCAATCCTCATCGCTCGCTTCGCGTCCTTCATATTGGAGGAACCAACGGCAAGGGTTCGACGGCGGCGATGGTTGCGGCGGTCCTTCAGCATGCAGGCCGACGGGTCGGGCTCTATACCTCTCCTCACCTCGTCGAATTTCGGGAGAGGATTCGTATCAACGGATGCATGATCCCGGAGCCTCACGTTGAGGCGTTGATCACGCGTTTGCGGGCCGTGCTCGAAGATAATCTGGAACCGACGTTTTTTGAGATGACGACGGCTCTGGCAGTCCTCTATTTCGCAGAGTCGGAAGTCGATGTCGCTGTATTGGAAGTTGGGTTAGGCGGGCGCTTCGATGCAACCAACGTGGTGGAACACCCACTGGCCAGTGTGATCACGACGATCGGCTTGGATCATCAGGAGTACTTGGGGCACACGGAGGAGGCGATCGCATTTGAAAAGGGGGGAATTATTAAGCCCTCTGTCCCGGTTGTGATCGGACGGATGGGAGAGGAAGCTGAACAGGTCCTACGCCGGATCGCCCAGGATCGCGCAGCCCCCCTGTGGCAGCTTGGCCGCGACTTTGCTATTGACGGAACTCGTTTCGAGCGACTGACGTATCGGGGCATGACTCGTGTGTGGGAGGATCTCACTTGTGGTTTGACAGGGCGTCACCAGTGGGACAATGCCGCTTGTGCATTGGCACTTCTTGAATTGGCGGATCGAGCTGGGATGGCTGTGGATGCGGCAGCCGTTCGCAATGGCTTGCGTACGGTCTCATGGGAAGGTCGGTTAGAGGTGATCGGCGAGTACCCCACGGTCGTGCTCGACGGCGCCCATAACCCTGCTGCTGCGCATGCGCTCGCGGAGTATCTCACGGACTTTGCCGTCAGTCACCCGACATCACGGATTATCCTTGTCTGGGGCATGATGCGAGATAAAGATCGCCGGGGATTTATCGATCCGCTGTTACCGTGTGTGTCGGAAATCGTGCTGACGCAGGCAACCCTCGCACGGTCTGCTACGGTCCAAGAACTCCGTGCAACTCTGCACGAGTGGCAAGGGCCGGTACATGAGGCCGTCCTTCCTATGGACGCGTTGACAGTTGCCAGAAGCCGAGCCATGCCTCACGATCTCATCTGTATTGCCGGATCGTTGATGCTTCTGGGGGATATCAAAGCGGCAGTGTGTGGCTGCGGGTTGTCACCGATTCGTGGCTAGCATGGCGGGTCCTCTCGCGTGGGTCCACTGGCAGCTCATTCTCATCGTCGCCATCCTCACTCTCATTCCCTTTCCTGGATCAGCGGCAGACACCCAAATGGGTGCCGGAACGTCGGCTGCTGGATCTGCTCCTCTCGATATCACGGCAGAGCGGATCGACTATCGACAAGATCAAGACGTCTACGAGGCAAACGGATCGGTGGTGATTCAACAGGGGGCTATTACGCTCACGGCGGACCACGCTACCATTCAAGTCTTGTCGGGTATTCTCACTGCCGTCGGCCATGTTCACTTAACGGACCCGCAGGCCGATGTGACGGCTGAGCGGATGGAGATTAATGTCAATACAGAGGCTGGCGTGGCAACACATGCCCAGCTCTATGCTCCGACAACCAACTCATCGATAACCGGCCGCCTCCTGCAGAGATTTTCTGAATACCACTATCGAGTGAAAGATGGCAGTTTCACGAATTGTGATGCGCAAGACGGAGAAGTGCCGGCGTGGCGCTTTCGGTTTAAGGATCTGGATCTGACCATGGGAGACACATTGGGATCCAAGGGCGGGTGGTTTTGTGTCTTGGATGTGCCCACTATTCCATTACCCACCTTCTCCTTTCCCATGACTAAACGACAAACCGGTTTTCTGATTCCTAGCCCGAGTTATGACAATCGATTTGGATTCCACCTGAAGCAGAGCTTTTTTTGGGCGATTAATCCAAGTCAAGACTTGACGGTCACACCCTCCTATTACAGTGACCTCGGATATGGGTCTGATTTTGAGTATCGGTATGTCTTGGACCGGCGATCTCGGGGCAAGTGGTATGTGAGCTATCTGCAACAGACGCAGCTTCCCAATGTCTCCGGCCTCACCGACACCGGGGAAGATGTCAAACAGGCACGCGCCGCACTCATCGGAACCCATACGCAATACCTCACCGATACGTTGCTGCTTCGTGCCAGCGCCAATTTGGTTACAGATCCTAACTATTTCCAACAACTGAGCAATTCAGGGATACTCCGTGCTTCGCCGAGCAGCGAATCAAACCTCTTGGTGACCCAGCGCTTGCCCTACGGCAACCTGTATCTTCTTGGCCTCTATCTGCAACCGCTACAAGCCGGAGGAAAGGATACATTTCAACGGCTTCCGGAGGCCGGCTATAGCCTGCCCCACGTCTCACTATTCAATTCTCCTATCTTGTTGGGCATGGAAGGGAACTATGTCAATTTCTATCGCGATCAAGGATTTACGCTGAATCGGATCAATGTCGTTCCTAGTATTTCGACAGATGTACTGCATCTCGGGCATGTGATCGGGATTCGACCCCAAGCGAAGTTCCGTGAGGTCTATTACACCAGAGGGGCGCAATCGGATGAAGGGCAGCATCGAGAGACGTTTTGGTTGGGGGTGGATGCTACGTCAAAAGTGACGCGCCGATTCGCCCTTGCTGACGGGAATAGTCTGTTGCATACCCTCGAGCCCACGGTCACCTACGAATATGTGCCGTCAACTGATCAATCGAAGTTGACGCAAATCGACCAAGCCGATGATCTTCCGAAGAAGAATTTGCTGACGTATATGCTGCGTAGTCGGGTATTGGAATCAGGGAAGACCAATGCCTTCAACTGGCTCGATCTCACGTTGGCGCAGAGTTATCATGTCGGCGATGTACAAACTCTGGCGCGTGAGTTTACGCCAGGAGTTGCCCCTTTTCTCGGATCATTCACCCAGCCGCTCCAGCCGGCCACGGTGCCCATCCAAGGCAAGAAGTTTTCTGATATCTGGGTGCGGGCCGTGATTGGCAATAATCTGCCGACGTTGATGACGACGGCGTGGTTGGATACCCCGGTAGTCGGACGTGCGGCGCAGGCGTGGGCTCTCCGACCGCCGATCAATCGGTATCTGACGGTCGACGCGTTCTTCGATCCCTATCAACCAGGGGTGAGCCAATTCAACACGGACCTTCGATTTCAAGAGGGCACCAATTGGTATTTCGAAGTAGGACAACGGTACACGAGAGATGGGAATCGGGTCAGGCGAGGCGACGTCTGGAACCCTATCTCATTTAATGAGGTGTTTGCTCCGACGAAGGACATTCAGTTTGTGACGATGGGCGGGGCCTTCCGCACTCCGTGGGGATGGACGTTCGGAGCCAAGGCCTACTACGATGTCAAAAATGGACGAAGCCCGGAATTGGACGCCGTCGCCTTGTATCAGAATCCGTGCAGATGTTGGTCGGTGGGGCTGTATTACCTGAAGTTCCCGGATCGTGAGCAATATAGCTTTATGTTGAGTCTCACTGGAATCGGTTGGACCGAAAGTGCCGGGACTGCCGTCATGCGGACACTTCTGAGCCCACTGCTGTGGGGTGAACGGGGGCTCCCATGGGCGACTCTGGGCGGGCCTTATGGTATTCCTCCGCAGACCTCCGAGACCGGTGCTGCACTGCCCGGAGGTCAACCTGGACGATGATCCCCGTTTGACACTAAAAACAGTGGTGGGGTACGATGCCTACGCAATCACGCATCAATGATCTCAACCCCGAAGGAGGGCGCAGACGTGGCTGGTGACGCCTTGAAAGTCGAAGATTCTACTTGGGATGCCGAAGTAATGAAGGCCTCCGAACTCGTCATGGTCGATTTTTGGGCGGTGTGGTGCGGCCCATGTCAAATGGTGGCTCCCATCGTGGAGGAATTGGCAAATGAATACGCCGGGAAGCTGAAGGTTCGAAAACTGAACACTGACGAGAATCCCGAGGTGGCGGGTCGTTACCAGGTGATGAGTATCCCCACGATTCTATTCTTTAAGAACGGCCAGCCCATCGAGAAGCTGGTGGGTGCCAGACCAAAGCGACAGTTCAAAGAACTGATCGACTCACTGCTCGCTCAGCATGCCGGGACTGCCTAGCGTGATGCTGAAATAGGGAGAGGGGGGCCTCCGCTCCCGTCCAGGTGGCGCTTAGTGGCGTTCAGCGTACCAAGTGTAGGCCACTCGCTGTTCCAGCGATACGTTCTATTCGGCGGGAGGGATGTTGAGTGTCCCGAGGTGTTGTCTGCCGTTAGCTAGGCTTTGCCTTTGTTGCAGCTATGCTGACTGAGCTGCGTATTACGAATTTTGCTGTGATTGAACGACTGAGTCTGAACATGGACTCAGGATTTGCCGTGTTGACCGGAGAGACCGGGACTGGTAAGTCGTTATTAATCGATGCAGTGGCGCTTCTTGTCGGTGGGCGAGCCTCAAGCGAGCAAATTCGTTTCGGTGAAGACGAAGCCCAACTTGAAGCGTCGTTTGAGATTCCGCTCACGCATCCTCTTCTTCAACGGCTGCGGGCCAAAGAAGTCCTTGGCCCAAACGATTCTCAACTCATCATTCGACGTATCATTGCACGCTCAGGAAGAAACCGGGTGTATCTGAATGGAATCCTCAGCCCTGTCCATGTGCTGGAGGAGTTCGCCGGTACGCTTGTCGATATCCATGGCCAGCATGACCAGCAATCGCTTCTATCCAGCTCCGCTCAGCTTGAGGTTCTGGATGCCTTTGGTCGTCTGCTGGAACTGCGGTCCCAATATCAATCAATCCATCGTGAGTTAGTGAGTTCCCGTGAGAAACGTACTGCGCTTGCCATCTCGCTCCAACAGCGGGTCCAGCAAGAAGACCTGTTGAGTTTTCAGCAGGAGGAGTTGGATGAGGCTGCCTGCCGTCTGGGGGAGGAAGAGCTGCTACAGGCTGAACGTCATCGGTTGGGGGCGTCTCGGCGTCTGACTGAATTGGCATCGGAAGCTCAGGAACGAATTCAGGGCGATGCGGCTGGTATCTTGGCGAATCTGGTGTCGATGGAGCGCGTGTTAGGAGAGCTCACTCAGATCGACCCTGCGATGGGAGGAACGGGCCGGCTTGCCTCCGAGGCCAAGGTGCTTCTGAAAGAAGTCGCCGACTCCCTTCGCGGGTATGTCGAGGGGCTAGACGCAGATCCTCAGCGACTCAGTGTGATCGAAGATCGTTTGGCTGTCATCCAGAAGATGAAAAAGAAATACGGGGGGACGATTGAAGCCGTTCTAGAGTTTCAGGATCGAGTGAAACAAGAGCTAGGCCAACTTCGCGGGGTGGACAGCGAGATCGATCGATATGATCGTCTTATTACGGAGCAACAACAGAACGTCTCGGCACTGGCCAGAGCGCTCTCAGGGAAGCGAACGGAAGCAGCCAAACGGTTGACGAAATTGGTGGACAAAGAGCTCAGTGCGTTGAAAATGGGATCGGTACGGTTTCTGGTCCAAGTTATGCCTTCTGGGCCTGACGAAATGTACGGTTCTGATGGTGCCGATCGTGTCGAGTTTCAGCTGTCGACCAATGCAGGCGAGCCGTTGAAACCGATATCTCGTGTGGCATCGGGCGGTGAACTCTCGCGGGTGATGCTGGCGTTGAAATCCGTCCTTGCTGAGGTCGATCATGTGCCGGTCTTGATCTTCGATGAGATCGATACAGGGGTGGGAGGAGCAGTCGCAGCCACGATTGGGAAACGGCTACGGGAGTTGGGCCGCTACCATCAAGTGCTGTGCATCACGCATCTCCCGCAGGTCGCTTCTCAAGCCCAGCATCATTTCTCTGTCGAAAAGTTGGAGGTTAAGGGGCGAACGGTAGCGACGGTGCGGTTGTTAACTGGCATAAGTCGCGAGGGTGAAATTGCGCGCATGCTTGGTGGGGAGCGAATCACTGCCAAAACTCGATCTGCAGCGGCGGAGTTGATCGCCGGAACGCAATGAATAGATCAAGCGGCGGGAGCGATCTCCATGGTGCGTGGAGAGACGGGGGAGTCCTTTACGACCTGAACGAAGAGTTCAAGTAACTGCGGGTCAAAATGCGTATCAGATTGAAGCGAGATCTGACGGATTGCGGCATCCAGAGGAAGGGCGACGCGTCCAGGTGCGTCGGCGGTCAGATGATCAAACGTTTGGGCAATACCGACAATACGGGCCAGTAAGGGAATATCCGTGCCTCGGAGTCCATGAGGGTAGCCCTGGCCATCCCATCGTTCGTGGTGGGATGCGATGATTTCTCTCGTCTCAATCGGCAAACCCAACGAGGCAATCATCCGTGCACCTCTGTCGACGTGTTCTCTACAGAGAGATGCTTCGCCTGACGGAAGGATCTGGTCCTTGGAGAACCTATATGATGGGAGACTTGTTTTTCCTACATCATGCAGAAAGGCTCCCAAGGCCAACGCTTTTTGTTCGGATACGGTAAGGTTGAGTCGGCTAGCCATCAACGTAGCATAGAAACTCACTCGGCTCGAATGATTGAGTAATTGGCGGTCTGTGGCTTCCAGAGCATCGGACAGGAGTGGAAGCAGGGTCATCTCGTCTTGTTGCAAAGCATCATGGTTCTGCGGGTGAATGGAAAGCGACGCATATTCCGTCTTAACTCTGTCCCATGCACGTCCACTCTCTTCCTCCGAGCCCCACAGGTCTGGTAGCGTCCGAAGGCAGTAGCGAAGAAAGTCGAGTCGGCGCTTCTTGTCCATCGTCTGTTGAATGAGGGTGGTCAGCTCGTTCACGTTGAAAGGCTTAAGTAAATAACCCGCGGCTCCCTGACGGATACCCTCCATGGCAGACTTCAGGCTCCCGTATCCCGTGACGATAATGACCTCCACGTCGGGGTGATGGTGTTTGATGTCTCTGAGAAGCTCGAGTCCATGACGATCCGGAAGCTTTTGATCGAGTGTGATCAGGTCAATGGGTTCCTGGCTGAGGACCTCGAGGGCCATCTTGGCGTTCTCTGCAGAACGAACGTTGCAGAAAGTGCGAAGTATGAATTTAAGAGCATCGCGGGGCCCCGCTTCATCATCAACCACGAGGACTGTCGGTTGTGTTCCTGACTGAAGAGAGGTTGTGATCATACGCGACACCTACTCCAGATTTTGTCACTGATAAGCAATTCCCGTTCCTTTTCATTGGGCTGCGAATAATTTCAACATAGATTCAATATAGAGTAGTGGTGGCAGGATGAGTAACTATACGTAGATATCAGCAATGCTAGGATACCTATGTTACTAACAGGGCGGTGAGGATAATGTGTGCATAAGTGTGTCATTCTTGCATGGGTAGGTCGGGCTCTTGGGTCGAGGAATTGTCCGGACGACCGATGCTGAGGGTGTCCATTCGGTATTTCAGCATCCGTCGGCTAATTCCAAGTAGGTTCGCGGCGTGGGTTTGTACGTAATTGGTCCGTTTCAACGCATCAAGGATAATCTCCCGTTCAAACTCCATCACGGCTTTTTCAAGCGACATGCGACCGGCGAGGGTATCGTCTCGAAGCGATGTTGAACGAGAGTCATTCTTGATCAGAGTCGGCAAATGCTCTGGAGTGATTTGAGTAGCATTTTGGGACCAGATGAACGCCTGCTCGACGAAGTTTTCCAGCTCGCGAACATTGCCAGGCCAAGAATATCGAGTCAGAAGCTCCAATGCCTCTTTTCCGAATTCGATACGAGGGCGTCGTTCCTCGTCCAGCCGTTTCTCGAGGAAATGTTTGGCCAGGAGGGGAATATCCTCGCCGCGTTCACGGAGTGGGGGGAGAACGAGCGCAATGACGTTAATGCGGTAGTATAAGTCTTCTCGAAACTGCGCTTTTCGAACGAGGTCATCAAGATTCTTGTTCGTCGCTGTCACGATGCGGACATCGACCTTGATTGGCTGAACTCCCCCGATTCTCGTAAATTCGCGCTCTTGGATAACACGCAGGAGCTTCGCTTGCGTGATCGGACTCAAGTCACCGATTTCGTCCAGGAACAACGTTCCGGTGTTTGCCAATTCAAACTGTCCGACGCGTCGGGCTGTGGCATCCGTGAACGACCCTTTTTCGTGGCCGAAGAGTTCGCTTTCTATGAGCGTTTCAGGCAACGCGGCGCAGTTCAGGGCAATGAAGGGGCGCTCGCGTCGGGAACTGTTGTAGTGCAAGGCTTTTGCGACTAATTCCTTTCCTGTGCCACTTTCGCCAGTAATGAGTATCGTGGTGCGGCTATCGGCGACCTGCTCGATTTTTGAGTAGATCTCCTGCATGCCCTGGCTTTTGCCGATCAGATTATGGAAGGCATAGCGCTGGACGACTTGAGCCCGCAATTGCTTGACTTCTCGCTCCAGTTCGGAAGAGTTCAGGACGCGATCGATGATGATACGGAGCTCATCGACGTCGAACGGTTTTGAGAGATAGTCAGCAGCGCCGAACTTCATGGCGTCGACGGCTGTTTTGACAGATTTGGTACCTGTGAGCATGATGACAGGAGTCATCTTGCTCTCCATACGGAGCGTTTGAAGCACTGCGAGGCCGTCGGTTCCCGGGAGAATGACATCGAGGAGGATGAGGTCGGGTTCATCCTTCCGAAACACATCGAGACCCTCTTGACCATCACAGGCCTGGAGAATGTCATAGATTGGTTCGAGAACCATTTTGAGGGAGGCACGGACTCGGGGATCGTCATCGATCAGCAGAACCCGTTTCCTAACAGCCAAACTTTCCACAAGCGCTCCTTACGTTCTAACCTTGATGGGAGGGAAGATTGATGAGGAAGGTTGTTCCGCTCCCTTCCGTACTCTGAACTTGAATCTCTCCTCGATGCTCTCGAACGATCTGATGAGCAATGGTCAGTCCCAAACCGGTTCCTTCGTTTAGGGTACTTGCATATTTCGTGGTAAAGAAAGGATCGAAGATGTGGTCAAGGTTTTCAGCTGAGATGCCGTGCCCCGTATCCTCGATCTGTACCTGCATCCACATCTCACCGCCCACTTTTGGGAGCCTAGTGGTCCGTACTCGAAGAGTTCCATTTTTGTCGCCAATGGCATCCATCGCATTCAAGAGCAGGTTTAAGAGGACCTGTTTGATTTGCTGCCGATCTAACATGCCACGAAGAAGCTCCGGCGCCAAATCTTTTTCAATCTTGATCCCGCGGCTGTCTGCCTTCACTTGGATGAAGTACAGGCACGACGAGACGATTTCATTCAGATCTTCATCGGTCAACTGAGGTTCCATATATCGAGCGTAGTCGAGGATCTCCTGAATCAACCGTTCAATCCGATTGACGTCCTCGAGCACAATGCGGCTGAATTCTCCGATGAACTGACTGTCATCCTTCCGTTCCGGAGCCAGTTGAATGAACGTCTTGATCGACGTCAAGGGGTTTCTGATTTCATGCGCGAAGCCCCCTGCAATGGTTTCCAAGGAACGCAGTCGATCAGTTCGCCGCATGAGGACTTGAGATTGCCGAAGGTCCTCGTACAACAGGAAAGAGTCGAGCGCATTGGCGGCGCTCTGGGCCATAGCAGTCAGTAGTCCCAGGGTATCGGAAGGGATGACCGTGGATTCTTTTTGAGATTGGAGGACGACGAAAGCGATCAACTGACATCGATTTAGCAGCGGGATGGCCAGATTAATGGGAAGTGTGGCGAACTGGGCATCCGCCGTGTTGTCCAGCAATGTCGTGCGTAGGGAGTCGGCCAGCACGGACGAGTCGAGGATGTCCTGGCGATCAGCCAGTTGTTGAACGAGGGGGTGCTTGAGAGGAACGACGGGAGGCGCGGTTATTAAAGAAGTCGGCGTGGGTACATTCACCAGGCGAAAACATTCTCGCTCACGATCAAGCAGATACAGTAGCCCTTGAGAGTGCCGGGATGCGTCGGAGAGGCCGGAAAGAATCCGTTCTGCGATGATGGGAAGGCTTGTCGGGTGCCCTATGTCCCGTGCGAATTTCGTGAGTCGTTGCAGTGAAGCTGCGCCTGCCTGATCAGGGTTCGATTGAGGAGCGGCATGATTTGTCATGAGTGTGGTGCGCGAAGTTGTATCCGTCCGCGTAGTTCGTTGTGGTGGAAACGAGTCTACGTATCATCACTAGGTTAGAAGTATACACCCGAAAGGCTGTTTCACCCAACAGATTTGGTCTTCCGTACAACGGCGAGTAGAAGTTGGTTGTCGAGGACAGGGAAAAACTGGATTGGGCCCGCACCTGCATGAGCCAGTAGACGGGCCAACTCATCCCGCTCATAGATATGCAATAAGCCATGGCAAATCGCTTCGCGCAGACGGCCGAGATAGTGAAGGACGATCTGGGCCGGAGACCAAAATTTATCGTGGTCTTCAGACAGCAGCTGACGGCGAAACAGTGTCGAGAGGTCGGTGTGCGGTTGAAGGCAGGTCACGAGGGCCGTCCCGTCCGGATGCAAGACTCGGAGCATCTGTCTGAGACAATGAAGGGGTGAGGATGTGAAGGAGAGCGAGAGATGGCAGAAAATGCGCTCAATCGATCCGTTGGTGAAAGGAAGCAGTGTATTCCAGTCTGTGCGCATCCAGCTTGTCGCCATCAATTGAGCTGCTGGGACGGCAGCCCGGAGCGTGCTAGGCAATTCGTTCGCGAATGTATGGAGCTGCTGTTCTGCAAGTCTGAGTGATTCGGCAGATTGGTCCAACCCGACATAGCGGAGAGGGACGGTCGCCTGTCTGCTGTGATGTGCCGACCGATAGGCCTGATTGGTCAACATGAGACGGACGAAGTGTCTTTGACCGCAGCCGATATCGAGGACAGTCATGCCTGGTTCAAGGGGAAGGAACCGGCGATATAGGTCATTTGTCATGGCCGAATAGTCCGGCAAGTGTTCGAGTTGAGGCAGATGGGCCAAGTGAGCCCCCCATAGGGCGCTGCGTGTGGCTTGCGAGACGTGGTGGCGAAGGCGGATGCGCTCGTGCTCCAACTGCCGTTGCTGATGCACATCGCGGAGGTTCGATTCCTGGCTCTGAGCCGAGGGAAGACTGCTGATTAGGGGAGGCGAAATCAACTGACAGATCGTCTTGAAGGCTTCGGCACGATGTTCGTCGTCATCAGATTCTCCGGACAGGTCGGCCGACAGCGATACAATGGGTGAGGCGGTTCCCATGGCACGAACAGGCTTATGTTGAGGGCCGAAGATGTCTTCAATGGGACGGTTCTTTCTGGGAGAGGCGAGAATAATTGGCGGAGTGACCAGTTGCGCGAGCTCAACCGGTAACGAGGCTAAGTCGACATACCCTCCTGTGATCGCATCGCCGACAAATTGGTCGAAGTTGACATTGAGACCCCAGAGATTGACCATGCCCCGACGATGGCCTTGCCGGTAGGTTTCAATGACATTGGCGCAAGTGATGGTAGACAGAGCGGCTTCAAGGTCGAGGACAGGATTCAACAGGAAAAGCTGATGAGCTGTTGTGCTCCGGGCTATAACTTTTATCACCACTCGCGCAGCAATATCCTCGGCCAGGAGAGTGACTGGAGCGGTGGGCCATGTGGTATGGACAAGTTCCAGAACGCTCTGGAGATCAGTCTGTATGCTGCTTAGAGTGATGTGTAGGACACTGCCCTCGCTGTGGCCGACATGGTTCGAGTGGTCATAGCGAAGCACGCGCAGATGGTTGGCAGCGAGGTGAAACGAGAGTGGGACGTAATCAGTTTGGGTCGATCCGAATCCCGGGATCACGATGGCGATTGGGGTGTCGGGTGACATGTGATGGCGAGCATGGTCGACCGTCACTGCAATAGCTTGACCGTGCGTATTCCGGCATTCCCATCTATCGCTGACGATCATTGGTTGGCTACCTGGGTCGGCAACGTCTAGAGAGGAGCTGATATGTTGTGCAAGCAAGCGGGTGATTTCCCGTTCTGCAAACGGCGTCAGTTGGGAAAAACGGATGCCGATCCGCTGTCTCGGCTGCGATAGACCTGGTGTTAGCTCGGATGGCGCGGCAGCATCAGGCGTCAGATGGATAATGCGGCCGAGCAGGATTGTGTCTGGCGTTTCTGGCTGCTGTGCCTTCTGTTGAGTACGAGTGCTGATCGAAGAAAAATGAAGCGCAACTACCTCGTCAGTCATTTTTAGGAACGGCTCCGTGAGTAGGCATACACCGCCTCTGCTGAAGTTGGTGACGAGGCCCAACAGACGTCCAGCTGCAGCGTTAGAAGTTTCAATGTGGACCTGCAGCGCGACTCGAACTCTCACGGTCTCACGATAGTCTGTGTCTGGCAGTCCTGATTGAGTAAAGGCTGCTGCAAGGTCACCTGCCTTATCCATCGGCGGAAACTGAGCTTCGACCGTTATGGTAAGCGCGCCTACATGCGCTGCATCAATATATGGCGTGAGGATCTTCCGTTGGTTCTCATTGAGTGCGCTGAACTTGAGTGCAAGACGGGACGCTTGCCGCTCGATGCCGGTCTGCCTGGGGGGGGCTCCTCGGTCATACGCGGTGGCATCTAGTTCCACGATGCTCACGGCTGTCTTCAGGAGTAGGTAGACGGGCTGTTGCTCAAATGATGGAAGTGCACCCTCGACCTCCAACGAGGCTCCGCTTGGGCTCAGATCGACCATGATACCTTCATGTAGCCGAGTACCAATGGTAACGCGTGCTGGGAGGGCGACGGCCGTTCGAATGTATTTACGGCGCTCAGGCAAAGGCTTCATTCGTTGGGTGAAGGAGAGGGGTGCGGGCGGCAAGGTGTGTGCCGCAGTCTGAAAAATCGCTTTGACATTCCGTTCGACTGCGCCGCCTGCCGAAGAAAGCACGGAGGGTACAGGGACAGCGGGACTGTCCAGTAAGGGAGGTGGCTCCACCGGAATCCACACCTTGATCGACAAGAAACCGTTGATCGGGGCCTGAAAATCCCAACGGCCTCCGAGCTGTCTGATTACCGCATAGGCCGCAAAGAGATCACCGGTTGTTGTTTGCAGGGGCGGTTCCTCAACTTCGGCCATGATGTCGGTTTCTTGGATGTGAATTTCGAATTCGGTGGCCGTTGTCTGTGGAATCGTGGCTGTCTCTTGGTCAGGGGATCCAGTTGGGCTGATTGCCCTGGTACTGACTCGTAGTCGATGAGGGTTTCCCATAGCTGCCATATAGCGGTGGGCATGTGAGAGGAGCATGCCCACGAGATCCATCATGGAGTTGAGGCTTCCGGTGAAGGGCGGAAGATTCTGTCCATATGCCCGTTCAATCCAATCGGTGGTTGTGAGGGGAGGTTGAGCGGAGATCAGGACGGCCTCGATGATGTCGTTGATGGTGTCCCGGCGGATAACGATGTCCGTCGCGGTCTGGATGAGTTCGCTTCCTAGATGAATGGCTTCAGCGGCGTACGTCGCAAGCGAATCGACTTGCTCTATCAGATGCGCATCACGGATGGTTTTGAGCAGGAGTTGAGATTGGGCTTGAATCGCACGGTGGGGGGCATGCAGAGTTTTTGATAAGGTTGACACGCGCCGTGCGATAGCGAGAAGTTGATCGGACTCACGAAGTTGATGCTCAAGCTGGTGAATGGTCTTGGTCTGCCGGTGGTGTTGTGAGATATCGCGCATCAGACCCAGCGTTCCAAGATACCGGTGATTCACATCGTACAGTCCCCTCGCGCTGATCTCGACTCTGACTCGGGTATGGGCTGGTTTGTCAGCGGAGGTCTTGCGGAGGAGATCAATTTCCATACACTGGGCTGCTCGCGGCCCTGTTCTGCGGTCATTGAAACGATGATGAGCGAGAGCTTGTTGATCAGAAGGTACGACGGCGGAGTAGGGAGTGCCGAGCAACTCATTCTGCCTGTAGCCCAGCATGTCAGCGGCGAGCGGGCTGAGATACACGAACCGTCCTTCCACATCGAGTTCGTAGAGTCCATCGCTCAGTATCTCGATGAGACGGCCGTGGCGTGCTTGCGTCTGGTTGAGCGTCATACGGATGGTGCGTGTTTCGATCGCGCCTTTCGCATACGCTACGAGTTCGGCGAGAAAGCCTGGTGACTTCTTGTAGAGGACAAAGTCTGCACCCAACTGAAGTGCATCCGAAGTGGTGGTGAAATCGCCATGATCCGTTTGCAGCACGAGCGTGGTATAGGGAACGAGCCGCTTCAGTTCCGAGAAAATAGGCGCAGCGCGCTCGGCGATCACATCCTCATCGATTACGATGAGCTGCCATGATGCCCGAGGTCCCCACTGAAGCGCTTCCTCCACGGTGTAGACCGCTTCGACGTGGCAGTTTGGGAAGAATCTTCTGAGGGTGAGCGTGGCCAGTTTGATTTCCTCGGCGATCGCATTGACGAGGAGGATGGTGACAGGCTCACTCTGCGGCATGGCACGATTCCCGTGTTTATGGGCAAGCCTGCGGTCAGGGAGGTCATTCAGCGGGGCTGCTGCATGTTGCCGCCGCGTGCCAATCAAGCAACTCAGCTACAAAATACTGTGTGATGCGTTAGTACAGACAGTGTGATTGTGATACCACAAGTGGTGACGAGAAACCCAGGCTGGTGGCCGGTTCTTTCGTAGGGGAAGGGTGGCTACGGAGCTGTTTGAATGGACAATTTTGGACGGTGGGAAAACTGCGGACTGCTTGCAGGCCTGCCGGATGTTCTTTGTCGGCAGGCCTGCAAGGGGAGATCAATGCGCGGCGGCAGTCTTGCCATTTTCCGAGCAGGCACCTGGCGTCATATATAGCAGATAATTGCCCATCCCATGTTGGGCTTCAGTGTTTTGTAGAGAATGGTGGTAGACCATCACCATCTCATAGTCCTCGTCTTTGGAGATGGGGAATCCCTGGCCGTCTTTATAGACTTGATGGGGTAGGAATTCCCGAAGTGTTCCATCGCGCTCAGCATCCGGAATAGTCCGGAGAAGTGTCTGTTTCTTGGTCTTATTTTCCAAGGCGATCAGGAGCAATTCATCATGGCCGTGCGGATACGCGTATTTGACGCAGCCGTCCATGCTGAACTTCAGTGGAGCCGTACGGACTTGGACACCCGGGCCGATTTCGATTCCTTCATCCGTCTGATCCGCAGGTCGATCACCGAACTTGGTGAAACAGACGATGTTGACGCCGACTTGATAGACGTCCATTGCTTTGACCGGTTTGGCCTTCGGGGCGAAATACATCGTAAACGTTGCGATGACGTCCTTGGTGGGAGGGGCTCCATGATAGAACGCGACCACCGTCATTAACTTATCGGTTGCCGAAAGTTGGACGCCGTATCCATCGGGGAATTGTGTCTCCGACATTTCGAGTCCGGCCCCACCGTAGAAGAGCGGCTCACCGGGGCAGGAGACGCTAGGCTTGGTGTTGTTGATCATCAAAATATGGTGCAGATAGTTTCTCGGCAATTCTTTTCCATCGACTGTAGAAAGAGCCGACTTGAATCCAATCAAATACTTGTCTTCGGGCAACTGGAAGTTGAACCGCGGCATGGAATCGCCCATATCGCCTTCGCCATGGCCTGTCGGGAGATCGATGGGGCCAAAGGTTAACACCGCGGTGTTCTCTCCATACGTGATCTTTGAACCCACCTGCTTTTTCAGGGTGGGGATGGCGTGATGCTCATGGCCCCCATCAGCGTAGGCTGATGAGATCATGAAGAAGAGAGAGATAAAAAGAACGAGGGACCTGCGCATAAGACCTCCCAGAGGAAGTGAAGCGGTGATGGTAAACCGGACTCCGATGTCTTGATATAACTCAGAGAAAACAAACGGGCTCATTGGGCGCTGGCCGGCGATGATGTTGCCTTCTTCCAGTGGTACGTGCCGCCGTGTTCCTTTGGCGGTATATTCTTTCTCGTGTCGACTCGTGTGTACCACCAGATTCCTTTGGCTTGTGTGCCGTCTTCTGAAAGCAGAACCTCAAACCCGCCTTCGCGGTCGTTGCCGGGCTGGTGCCAGGTGCCTTGCCACAGTCGGTTCTCAATTTTTGTTGTGACAAACCGTCCACCTTGTTGTGTGTAGGGTCCGTTCCCATTCTTGTCTAACGTCGCTTTGTAGCGTTTGTCATCCTCGACTTCGAGGATATCCCATTCCCCGCTTACATCAGGCAAGGTGGCAGTCGTCGTGCTGACGAGCTTTTGTGAGCCTGCTGCCGCTGACGGCGACGCAAGAGGCCCCCCAGGCTGAGCCGATCGGAATGATTCGTGCCATGATAATAGTTGCCAACGTCCGGCGCGCCGTTCAAGGACGCCGGTTTCTCTCAGGGGCAGGACCGTCCGCTTCATTGCGGATCCCTCGCCGACATGGCGGGTATAGTCGAGCTCCATCGTAAACCAAGCCAAATCGCCTTTCGTCCAGACTTTGAGTTCCGTAATCGGGATCTCAATCTTCTGCGTGTTGATAAATTCTTCACGCATTTCTCGTTCAAATTCAGGCCAGCCGACGTACTTGCGACCGCCCACCGTGTAACTGACGATATCGGCATCATGTGCCATCAGCCGAGAAAGCGTTGGTAGATCTTTTTCCGCATTGGCCCGCACCATTTGACGAATGGCTGTTTCGGGGTCGGGAGGATCGCCGGCGCTCGCAACGGTAGCAAAACCAATAAGTAGGAATAGACTTCCACAGATGAACGATCCCCGACGGGACATAAAGGGTCTCCATGTTCATGACAAGGTTCAAAAGTTTAGGATGACCAGAAAAGCTACACGGCCTGACCGGCCATGTCAACAACGAAGTGGAGTCAGGAGCAACGAGGCGCGACCACTACCACAGTGACGTTATCTTCGCCTCCCCGATCGAGCGCTGCGGTGACGAGGCGGTTGCAGACCTGAGTTGGGTCGAGCTCGCCTGCAGCGAACACGGTACGGATCTCTTCGTCCTCCAACATTTTGGTCAGCCCATCCGAGCAAAGCAGGACCAAGTCCTCAGGGAGTAGGGGAAAGGCCGTGACGGTTGGTTTCACCGTTGAGCCGATCCCCAAGGCACGTGTCAACACATGTCGTTCTGGATGAGTTTTCGCCGTTTCTACCGTGAGGATACCGCGTTCCAGGTATTTTTCGATCAACGTATGGTCTTTGGTTAGAGGGGTCAACGTGCCGGATCGAAACCGATAGGCACGACTGTCGCCGACATGGGCGAGGTAGGCAAGCGGGGCGGGGCCGGAGACGATCGCCAGTAGCACGATGGTCGTGCCCATCCCTTTCAGCTTGGATTTTGATCGAGCCTGATTGAGAATCGCGTCATGTGCTCGGCTGATCAGGTCTGTTAACACCTCTACGGAGGATGCTTGATCGTTATAAAGCAGAGTGCTTGTTGTTCGTGCTTCGGCTTGTATGGTTGCAATGGCCATTTGAGCGGCGACTTCGCCACCAACATGACCACCCATTCCATCCGCGACGGCCCAGACACCCACTTCATCGAGGACGGCGAACGCATCCTGGTTCAGGGTGCGCACGAGTCCGATCTCGCTCTGACCGACGCCGATCCAGCTGCTCATTGGGAATAGGCCGGTTGAAGGGTGGTCGACAATAATGAGGAAGGGCCAAACCGTGACATCATGTCCTCATAGAAGCGATCGGCAAGGAGTACGAGGTTTTCGGTATCCGCCCGGTTGTAGGTCAAGAGCGTATCACGAGCGATCATGTCACCTCCTCGCCACAGGAACCATAGGCGGACCGCATCCAATCCGTCGAGACCGCTGATGGTCATGTTGCGCGCGATCCCTAGTTCTTTTTCGATGTGTTTCAGCCCTCCACGTAACGCAAGCCGACGGGCGGCAAAACAGAGGTCGAAGTGCAATGTGGGAAACCGGAGATCAGGAAACTTGGCACGGAGGTAGGGGACATCAAAGACGGATCCGAAAAATGTCACAAGGAGGTCACAGTGATCAAGCTCCGTCTGCAACCGCTCGGTCGTCAGGGTTTCGCCACGAACCAGGCTTGTCGTGTTTCCTCCGTGATGAAGCCCAACGACAGTCACCTCTCCTGATTCCGGCGATGCGCCGGTCGTTTCGATGTCGAGAAAGCTTATCCGAGGTCGGCAGGCTTTGTAGAGTCGCCAATGTTCTCGCCGTGGAAGGCGGGAGCCAAACATATGAATCTGTCCCTTTTCTGTCAGCGATTGCGCCTCTCGAAGCTCTTTATCGTACCAGGTCTTGCGCTGCTCGGAGAGACCGGCTACGGACGGACGATCCAGGAAGCTTCGCCAATCGAGCAGGCCCTCTTGCCACCAACGCCGTTCCGTGACTGGTCCGACGCCCGGGAGGAAGATGAAACTGGAAGTCAGCATTCCGTGGATTGTAGCCTTGATTTCGTATAGGAGACAAGCTAGAGTTCGCAGCATCACAAAGAATGCAGTGAAGGAACGGGTGGAGCCATTGATCGTATGACTGCGCCGGCAAAGAGAATTCGTATTACCGTGGGCGGAGTTCAGCTGGAGGCAGAACTCAGAAAAACAAAGACGGCTGACGAAGTCTATGCCGCGCTTCCAGTCACGGCTGCCATTACCACGTGGGGAGAAGAGTTTTACTTCCCAATTTCAGGAGTCCGCGACTATCGAGAAATCGCGACGACTCAGGTGAAAGTCGGAGACATCGCCTTCTGGGGAGCAGGGAAAGTCCTGGCAATCTTTTTTGGAAGAACCCCCATGAGTTTGGGTGCGGATCCCGTCCCTGCTGATCGCGTCAATATCATCGGGGCGATCATAGGGGATGCAACCCGACTTCGGCAGGTGATGGAAGTTCCGACAATACATCTTGAACCGGGGTGAGGGCCATGCGGCTGTCCAAAGAGCGTGTACGACACATGGCTGAGAGCCTGGCCGGTCGTCTCCAAGAGGAAGGCCACATTGAACTTATCGGAGAGCGGAAGGGATTTGTCGAGGTATTGGAGCAGGCCATCACCTCTGAGTTATCTGTTGAGGATCGTGTGAATGCGGAAGTGCGGCAGATGCTGAAGGCCTATGAAGAGCAAATTGATCGAGGGCAGGTTGATTACCAAAAGATGTTTCTGATGGTGAAGCAGAAGTTGGTCCGTGAACGAGGTATCATCCTATAGCTATAGGACGTGATAACGTGAAGCGGCATAAGGTGTAAAGAATAGCTGGGTTTTATCCGGCCTTTTCACCTCTCACTGCTCACGTTCCACGTAGTTCGTATGTTGAGCGAAGACAAGGCGAATCATCTGGCTCATGTCATCCTCACGGCTGTCAAGAAATATACGGGAGCGAAAGTGACGGGCAATGATGAGCGGGTCTTAAAAGCGATTAAGCAGGTGGTGGCCGCTGAGTTGATGCAGGAACAGGCGATTGATCAAAGGGTGAAAGCCAAGTTGACATCGTATGCTCGGGGGATTGTTGAAGGAAGCACGGAGTGGGATATCTTGTATCGCAAGACGTTCGAAGAAGAGACGCACAAACAGACGAGGATCTGAAGGCTGAGGGTCTATGGCCATGAGAAAAACCGTAGCACGATGGGGAGTTGTAGGTCTCGTGTTGCTGCTGGTTGGGACAACGGCGTGTTCGCAGAAACGTAAACCGCTTGTCCCGCTTGGCCTTGAGAATGAGGTAAAGGCTCAGGCCACGGCGTTGACAGAACAGGGAACGCAAGCGTATCAGGCAAAACAGTACGAGGAGGCCAAACGGCATTTCGAGCAAGCCATGGCGGCGGCTCCGCAATCTGGACCAGCCCATTACAACTATGCGTTGGCCTTGAATGCACTTGGTGATTCAGAAGTTGCGCGGCAGCATTTTTTGGAAGCGGCCAACCTGTCTCCTGGAGACAAGACCATTTGGGACTCACCGGCGCTTTCAGCCTATGGGAATCCTGAGAACAAGGGCCGCACGAAGGATCGTCCCTATGGGACCCACCGACCGAACTTCGGCGGGATGCCGAGATATTGAAAAGGATGAATCAATGAGTAAAGAACTTGCAGTAGGGGATCAGGCACCGGAACTCTCAATCCCGGACCAGCATGGGAAATCCATGACTTTGAAGAGTTTCAAGGGTAAGCAGATCGTCCTCTATTTCTATCCGAAAGACGACACCCCTGGTTGCACGAAAGAGTCCTGTGATTTTCGTGATGTGGAGTCGCAGATTCTCCGAGCGGGAGGCGCCATCGTTGGAGTGAGTTTGGATGGAAAGGAATCGCATCAGAAGTTCATCAAGAAATTCGGATTGCCGTTCCCCCTCCTCAGCGATGAAGATGCGGCGATCTCCAAGGCCTACGGCGTGTACAAAGAGAAGAATATGTACGGGAGAAAGTACTGGGGGATCGAGCGCAGCACGTTCGTCATTGATCTCGAAGGCAAGCTCAAGGCAATCTTTCGGAAGGTGAGCGTCGATGGCCATGCGGACGAAGTGCTCAAAGCCCTGAAAGCCTAGCGTCCACACACGAATTCGTAATCCGTCCTTTTCTTGGCCAGTAAGGCGATGCGGCAGATAATGAGCCAAACCCGCAAAGCCTGTTTTGCTCTCTTTCTTCTCATTGTTGCCTCGCCGGGTCTGCTGTTCGCTGCGGAGAAAAGTTCCGCCGCGATTCTCGTCAGAGACGCGCTGACGGCTCCTGGCCAGCCAGCTACCGTAGAGGCGAAACTCATCTCGAAACGGCTCATGCTCATTGCTGCATTGGGCGGGGAACCACTTGAACTCGTCGTGGATGGGAAGGTTGTCGCCACGGCGCTGACCGGCGGTGATGGCAGGGCGTTCTTCACCTATACTCCAAAGGTGCAAGGGCTCGCACCAGTCCACGTCCGTGTCGGCAACAGCCTGCGAATCGACCAGGCAGAAGGCCAGGCCAATCTCGCGGTGTGGGAGAAGCGGCAGCCTATTCTCATGATCGAATTGTCGTCGCTGATTGAAGAACCACTACCGGGTCGAGTCCCTTCCATCGGAATCGCGTTTGAATCGGAACGGAAACCGATGGCTGAGGTTGCCGATGAGCTTGGAAAACTCACACAGTTTTACTATCGTGTCATCTATGTCGTGACTTTGCCTGTGGGAGGGGATGGGTTTCAGAAGAGCGCTGAGGCAAGGGACTGGCTCAAGAGATACAAGCTTCCAACTGGCTATATCTTGGCGCTGCCGGCTGATACGAACGCCTTGGGGGCAAGGATAGACGAGTTCCATGCAGCTGGTTGGAGGACGGTGAAGGTCGGCGTTGGCCGATCGAAAGCCTTCGTTGAGTCTTTTGTCCAGCGCCGTCTCGACGCGATCATGGTGCCGGAACCATCAAAAGGGGAGGCGCCACGGAAAGCCAAGGTGGCGAGGGATTGGAAGGATGTGAGGAAGAAGCTGTAGGGGCGGTAAACAAGCTTCTGCTCTTCTCTAAAACCTCGTTCATGATAAGCAGGTCTCTTCAGGCGAACTGCCACAATAGCTGCGTTCCATCCACCGAGATTGAGAGTTTTTAAGAATCGGCTGAAAATGCGCGGGATTCGTCCTTGTTCAAACGTTTGTTGGCGCAATTCATTTTCGTGAGCAAAGGTCACGAACGCATGAAGACGGTATTTCTCAGCTATCGCCAAACAAGTGATGTGGAGCGCGTGCGCGTTCGTTCTTTCGGCGAACGTCTCCGCGTTTGCGGCATCAACGTAGTCCTCGATCAATTCTTGCTTGACGAGAAACCCGAAGGACCTGCCGATGGTTAGGGTAAATGGAGCAGCGATAGCGCGCTCAATACCGACTACGTCATCATCATTGGCAGCGAGTCGTGGTTTCAGTGCTTTGATAAAAAGCAACCTCCCGGCACCGGTCTTGGCGCTGCCTGTGAGGCGGATGATCTCCGCCACCGCATCTACAAAGCCAACGGAGTCATCGAAAACATTCGCGTCGTCCTTTTCGACGATGCCGATTCGAAACACCTCTCCGCGAAGCTGGAGCGTTACCACCGATTCCGCGCCACGCAGGATTTCGACAATATCGTCAGATGGCTTGGTGGTCGCGTGCGGGAGAGTTCTGGCGGAGATGGCGGAAGATTGAAAACCACCATCCCCCACAACCTCCCCACGCTCCAGCCGTTCTTCGGACGTGAGGAGGAATTGAAGAAAGTCGCTGATGCCCTCGATCCCGACTCTCGTACCTGGGGCGCATTGATTGATGGCCCTGGCGGCATGGGTAAGACATCGCTCGCTGTCCGCGCTGCCTACGATGCGTCGCCGGATGTTTTCAAAAAGATCGTCTTCATCTCGCTCAAGACTCGTGAGCTGGACGACGACGGCCTGCGCGACCTCAGTGGCTTCCTCATCAGTGGACTCGCCGAGCTCTTCGGCGAACTCGCCCGCGAACTCGGCTGCTCCGACATCGCCAAGGTCCCGAGGGCCAGCGTCCGCGCCTATTGCTCGACGCCCTGCGTGGCACACAGACCCTCCTCGTCCTCGACAACCTTGAAAGCCTGGTCAAACGTGAACGCGATACTCTGTTCACCTTCGTCAAGAAACTACCCGCCGGCTGCAAAGCCATCCTCACCAGCCGCGGGCGCATCGGCTCCGGGGCTGAGGAACTCATCCTGGAAAAACTCAGCCAGCAAGCCGCGCTCGACACTCTCGCCGAACTCGCCACACACAATCAGCTCCTGGCAAAGACCAGCAACGCCGAGCGCCATGTCCTCTACCGCGAGACCGGCGGCAAGCCGTTGCTGCTGCGCTGGACTGCTGGCCAGCTTGGGCGTGGCCACTGCCTCACCTTCACCGATGCGCTCCACTTCCTCCGCTCCTGCCCAGAGGGCAATGACCCGTTGGAATTCATCTTCGGCGATCTGGTGGAGGACTTCAGCGATGCGGAAACCAAAGCCCTCTGCGCGCTCACCTACTTCACCCTGCCGGTGAAAGTAGAGCACGTCGCCACCATCGTCGCGCTGCCGGAGCCAGACACCGACCGCGCATTGCGCAGCCTCACTGTTCGCTCACTCGCCGTCCCCACCGACGAACTGAAGGCCTTCACCCTTGTGCCGATGGTTGCGGACTTCCTGCGGAAGAAAAAGCCCGAGGTGGTGGCGGAAACCGGTGACCGTCTGGAAAAGCGCGCCTATGCCCTCATCATCGAGAATGGCTACGATAACCATACCTGCTTCCCCACGCTCGAAGCCGCCTGGCCTGGCATCGCCCCCGCACTGGGCCTCTTCCTCGCGAGCGACAATGAGCGCCTCCAAACCCTGTGCGCTGCGCTTCAGACCTTCCTGGATTTTCAAGGCCGCTGGGATGAATGGCTCGCCCTCAACGAAAAAGCCGAAGCCAGAGCCCTGGCCGATGCCGACCACGATAGGGCTGGCTGGCGCGCCTATGACGCCGGCTACATTCACAGCCTCCGCCGGCAGGCCGATGATGTGCTTACCTGTGCCGACCGCGCCGCCGCCCACTGGGCCAAGGCTGGTGCCCGCGAGTGGGCCATCGCCATCTTTTTGCGCGGCAGCGGCCATGAATTGAAGAAGGATTACCCCGCCGCCATCGCTGCCTACCGTGAGACGCTCGACTTGCACCGCAGCCTCGCCGCTGAGAGCGTGGACGTGGCCATCTGCCTGAACTCCCTCGCCGTTGCAGAGAACGGCTCTGGCCATTTTGCCACTGCGGAGGAGCATTATCGCGAGGCGCTGCGTGTAGCCCGCGCCGTCGGTTACGACGAGGGCGTGGCCACGTACACCGGCAATCTGGCTAATCTGGTTCTCCACCGGAAGGATTGGCCGACCGCCGAGGCTCTGGCACGAGAGGCACTACCCTTGTCCGAAGCCGTCGGCCGTCAGGAGTTGATCGCCGAGGACAACCGCCGACTCGCCCACGCCCTTGTGCGCCAAGGCAAATCCGCCGAGGCCTTGCCCTACGCCAGGCGCGCGGTGGACATCTACGTCCGCCTCAGCTCGCCCGACCTCGTTTGGGCCCAGGCCACCCTCGCTGAGTGCGAAGGTTGAGCACATGACGTTGCCATTGCGGTGCTGGGGCGAGTTTACGTGGCTCGCCGATGTGGAACTGCGAGCAAGGCAATCTAAGGAGTGTTGGTATTTGAGATTCATGCTCTGAGCATAACCCTGAAGACGATCAGTAATGGCTTGGGGGTGGGGCTAAATATTCCTTTGCGGATGGGGTGATCCCAGCGCGCTCTTAAGCAGGAAGATCACCGGTGCAAGCGGTATCTGGTGGTTCGCCTGTTTGATGAAGCCAGTCTCGGCTGCATTCAGTCTAATAACTCAAACGGATAGATATCGACGACCACTGGGTTCCTGCGGGCTCGGAACCCGAGCCCGAACGGTACGAACTTACCGAGTGGCGACGGTCTGTGACTCTCGAGCAGCCAGACTTTTTCTACGGTTGTTGGAGATGGTGCGGTCGATCATGGCGCCGCAGTTGATGCATTTCCATGCGTAAAAGACGAGAAAGAAATCCGAAAACCGCTCCAACATCATCATCCCTTTGCACTTCGGACATTCCATTGACTCCTCCTAGGGTGGTTAGGTTCACAGCTACTATCGAAGTACAGCAAGAGCTGTACCAAGGTGTCATATGTCAGTATTTCAAAGATTCATGATTTACGTAGTTAACTTGAGTAATAGTTGTCACATCATTGACGGTTCCAAGGAGTTAAATTCGTCAAGGGTTTGTCAGTCTCATGATTCATAAAAGGGGTCGGGAGTCTTTAATAGATGTTTTTCTCTCGCGAGAGATCGAGATAGATGGTGATGGCTGCATGACTACAGCTGTGAATGTATTCCTGCGACGAGGGTGCTTATGCCGCTTTCTTGTCGAGGTAATTGGCGGGATCGATCCCTGTTTGGTGGAGATGCAAAACGGACTTGACGTTCCGGCGCGGCGTCGTGTCCTGCTGGGAGAGATCTTTCTCCTGTGGTTGAGAAAGCAGGGTATTCCCCGCACTCTTCACGAGGAGCACCACCGGCGCCAATGGCGCCTCATGGTTGACCTGTTTGACGATGCCTGTCTCACCCGTATTCAACTCCACCACCGAGCCGACTGGATAGACTCCGACGACCTGGATGAATCGCTGGACTAATGTCGGGTCAAGGTGGCCTTCGAGCGAGAGACGATAGAGCAACTGAAGGGCTTGATGCGCAGGCTGTCCTTTGTGGTAACACCGATCACTTGTCATGGCATCATAGATATCGACGATGGCCGTGATGAGGCCGAATTGGCTGATGTCTTTCCGAGCGCGCCGATGCGGATATCCGGCCCCATTCACTCGCTCATGATGCTCAAGCGCAGGTTGGACGTATGAATCTCCTAAGTCGGTTGTGCTGGCCAAGACCTCAACCCCTCTGAGGACATGTTGCTTCATGATCTCCATCTCATGCGCTTCAAACCGGCCGGGCTTGTTCAGGATTTCGAGGGGCACTTTCGTTTTTCCAATGTCATGCAGCAACGTCCCCACGCCGGCGAGATGGATGGCGGCCCGATCGAACCCAAGGCTCTGTCCCAAGGACATGGCCAGTAGGGAAGTGTTGACGGAATGGTAAAAGGTATATTCGTCGAATCGCTTGAGTCTCGACAGACTGGATAAGGCGTCCGGATTCCGAAAGACGCTGTCGGTCATGTCAGACACGACTGTTCTCACCGCATCGACGTTGATCGCCCGTCCCAGCCGCGTGTCATGCATGGCCTCTTGAATGACGGTCTTCGCAGCCTGATACACCTGTCGGGCAACCGCCAGCTCTTCTTCGAAGGGGACAACCGGCGGCGCTGACGCCGATTCCTCCACGACTGGGACATTGGAATCATCGGCAAGACTTTGCTCCGGTGCCGGCGTCTCCTGGACCGGTTCTGCATCAACGCAGACGACTAGTGTCTGAACACCACAGGCCTTCAGCTGTGCGATCTGTTGATGCGAAGTGATCGTCATTTTGTGCCGGAAAAATGGTGTACTCAGCCAGGACCGATCGAGTTGTTCGATCAGCATGCCTGGCTGTAATTCGTCGATTCCAATCCGCTTTGTCATGGGAACATCGGGTTGAGGCGTTCCTTCTCCGGAGCATTATCGGTCTGCGTCAGCAAATCTTAAGGCGCGAGTGACTCCAACACAGCCATGCGCCCATGAAGGCCTATATGGCATCGGGATTTGGAAGCGGAAGCGAGAGCTGTCTTATCAAGGCAGATGATACTTCGTTATGCGGTAACGAAGCGTATTGCGGGTCATCTTCAGGAGGCGGCTGGCTTCCGAGATATTGCCGGAGGTCTTTCGAAGCGCTTCTTCGAGCATCCGTTTTTCCATGTCCTGAAACGACAGGCCGAAGGCTAGCAACGACGGCGTGGGACCCTGGCTCACGCCAATGGTCGAGGAGACGGTTTTCACGGATGCTGGTAAATGAGCAGGCTGAATGATTTCTGCTTTGCAGGTGATCGTCAGCCATTCGACAACATTGTGGAGCTCGCGGACGTTTCCAGGCCAGTCATGGTTGTGAAGGACGGCAAGGGCTGCCGGGTCGATGGCCCTAATACGACACCCGCGTTCCTGTTTGGTCCGCTCCAAAAAAATCAAGAGAATTGGTTCGATATCTTCAAGCCGTTCGCGCAACGGAGGAATCCGGAGTTGGTACACATTCAGCCGATAGTAGAGATCGAGGCGGAACCGACCGGCCTTGATGTGGGCCAGCAGATCCTCATTTGTGGCGGCAATGATGCGGATGTTCACCTTATGGCTTCGGGTATCGCCCAACGGATCGATCGTATGGTTTTCCAGCACACGGAGGAGCTTGGCCTGAGCAGGCGAACTCATTTCCCCGATCTCATCGAGAAACAATGTTCCCCCCTCCGCCAGCTGGAATCGTCCAGGCTTTGCCCGCTTGGCGTCGGTAAAGGCGCCCGATTCATAACCGAATAACTCCGACTCTAGGAGATTCTCCGGGATGCCGGCGCAATTCAGCGCAATCAGCGGACCCTTGGCTCGTGGACTATAGTGATGAATCGCCTCGGCAAACAGTTCCTTACCGGTTCCGCTTTCACCGGTGATGAGGACAATTGCGTCCGTCAACGCCACTTCTTTGGCCAGTTGCTTCATGAGATTCATTTGCGGCGAGACACTGATGATGGATGCAAATGGATCGTGTGGCGATGAGGATGGTGCCGGATCAGGATGGTGGACTGTACGGGTGATGGCGGTCTTCAAGTCATCAAGAAGAATCGGTTTGGCCAGGTAATCCGCGGCACCGGCGCGCATGGTTTCTACTGCATCTTTGAGGGAATGGCGGTCTCCGATTACAAGGAGAGGTGGGGAGTGGGGCCTCTGACGAGCATATTCAAGGAGGGGAGCCAGGGTATGGGCATTCCCCTCGGCAACGACCAAGGTGGGTGACATATCAGACCAGAGCGCGAGCCCTTCAGATATCGTACTGGCTGCGTGAATGCTGGTTTGAGGCGAAGCTGCGTGGAGGAGCTGCTTGAGCTCGGAGTCTTTGGAAATGAGAAGAAACGTGTAAAGGTTCATCAGAGGACTCCTTTGTGCAGAGCTCCTGTAGAACCAAATCAATAGTAGCCTATACCTTTTTATGCAAAGAAAGAAAGGGGGGTGAGGCAGCAGGAGGCACGCTGACATGTTGACCGTAGCGTGGACGCTAAATAAGGGAGAAGCCTTGGAATGAATGAGCGAAACGACGGTTCATCTTCGTGTGCTGAGAAGCTTGGTGGCTGATGGTAAAGAGAAAACGGGCTGTCAGTCAAAAGTTTCGACTGACAGCCCGCGCCTATGTCGCAGAGTGAAAGTCTTTCAGCAGCTATTCCGTGTCCTTGCAGAAGCTTCGCTCGTACGCAATGATCGTCCAGGCTTCTTCCTCGGTGATGATGTTACCCTTGAGCAGGGCAGGCATACCAGTGCCGGGACTTCCATTTTTCACAACCCAGAAGAGCTCCCCATCGTTCCGCTTCTTATGGAACTTACAATTCGTAAGATTTCGTGGACCGGGTGTGAGCAACATTCCACCCGCACCATCGCCCTCGCCAGTCTGACCATGACAGTTTGCGCAGGTACCCTTGCCTTCATAGAGCTCCTTGCCCTTGGCGATGATGTCAGGAGTTACGGTGATCGGGCTCTTCATTTTTCGTGCTTCCCCACGTTCAGCATCTGGCACACGAGGCTTCAGTGGGTCGGACTCGGGGCCAGACCAACCAGCCGTACTCCACAAGGCAACGGCGATGAAGCTACACAACGTCACAATCAAACGCGTCCCTCTCATGGTTCCTCCTTGGTGATGGCAACTGGTGCTCCTACCAGATGGCTGCTCTCGCTGCGCATCTAGAGGCACAGATTCGGTGGTTATGTTAACACGATATTATCCTACGTTGCAGTGCTTCTATCTCATGGAACGTGCTCATGGAACGTGGCTTAATTGGGGTAGAGGGGGGCTGATCGAGCAGTAGAAATGATCTCGCCGGTCCGAACTCATTGGTCCGGACCGGCGAGAGACTAACGTGGGACTACCGCAGTGTTCACCACTGCACGTCACTAGGGAACTTCGACGATATCTTTGTTCATCGGCCCGAGAACGGCGAGCAACTCGCCCTTTTCTTTCGCCGGCACGTTGAAGGTATCCAAGGCACTGACCAAATCCTCCACGAGTGCATTGAAGGCAGCGGTGGTGACCTTCATGCCCTTGTGCGTCGTCTTCATATCACGGCCCGAGTAGGTGCAGGGGCCGCCGCTCGCCGCACACACCTGTTCGACTAAGAGCTTGTTGAGCTTCTTGAGGTCGGTGGTTGCGAAATAGCTATTAATGCGCTTGTCTGCGCCCACATTGCCGATGAACTTGGTGACAACGGCTTGAATAGCGCCCTGTCCGCCAAGTCGCTCATAGAGCGACGCATCTGCGGCAAAGGATGTCGCGCTGCTCAGGGTCCAGGTGGCTGCCACGGCAACCACCATGCTCATAATCTTCTTACTCAAAGTCATATCAGCTACTCCTTTGTGTGAGAATGAATTGACTGCAAGACCTCCGTACCCCGCTCATTCATTACGGGTTCCAGGGGGTGTTTGGCATCAACTGACCTTTATAGTCCTTGGGATTCTGGTTGGCGATCACGACGGCAATCGCACCACGCAAGGCGCCCGTTAAGGAGTGGGTCACGACTGGATACGCCCCTGGGTTGTCCGCGATCAGGTCGAAGGTGGCGGCGCTCCCTGGACCGACCACATAGGTCTGGACCCCGACGAACTTGTTGGCCGGATTGCCGCTTTCATAGACATTGTCCCAGATTTCGGCGATCGGATGGAGCGAGGAGAACTCGTTCGGGCCGGCATTGACGAAATAGATGCGTACCCGTTCACCAACCTTGACTTCCAACGGCTCTCCCCCCGGAAAGAACGGATGGTACTTGAAGATCCCGCCGTTGAAAATCGTATTGTCCCACTTCCGGTCAAACATCGCTTGCACATTGTCTGGGTTCTTCCAGAACTCGGACTGTACCAGGACGAATTCACGATCCGCTTTTGGCCACGCATTGGCGTCCTTTGGATCCACGATGATGGCACCGAACATGCCACGCGCGACGTGCTGGATCATGGGGCCCGCACCGCAGTGGTAGAAAAACACGCCAGGTTTCTTCGCCACGAAGGAGAACTTGTGTGTCTCTCCTGGTCCAACCGTCTTGTGGTAGTTCTTCAAGAAGTCGAGCTCGGCCGCATGAAAGTCCATCGAATGGGGGAAGGTATTATCCTTGTCGCCGATCAGGGTAAAGTTGACGGTATCACCCTCTGTGACTCGCACGACCGGACCCGGCATCTGACCGTTGAAAGTCCAGGCTTTGTACTTCGTCCCGTTCCCATCCACGACGATTTCCGTTTCCATCGCCGTGAATGTGACATCGTGGACCTTTGCCCCTCCGGACCCGTGCATAGTGGTACAGCCGCTGGCTCCCAAGATGACGGCAAGCCCTAATGTAGCTGTGAGCACACGAAACCTCTGCATAGTTGCCTCCCTTATGACTGTATTTTATGGAAAAAAGACGCTGCCCCCGATAAGCGTGGCGAATTGATCCCCCTCCCACCCTTCATCGACAAACGTCCAGTGGACTATCTACCAAATTTAGAAGAAAAAATACAAAGAAAAATTTTCGGTTATGCATTCAATTGAGTCCAAATGGACCTGCCGCGCCAGGACTGAGACCCCTTAGGATCTTGCGATTTCGCACGATACATGCCTCGCGTGTGGTTCTTGAGTGAAGTAATTATAATTTCTGTGCAAAATTAATAATTTATCAGGTTGTTGGTAGAGATTGAAAGGTTCTGTTTGGAAGAAGTCGATTTTGTGGATCAAGTGGTCCGGATAAAGGGGAAGAATCGAATCAGATACAGGATGTATCTGATTCGATTCAGGCTAGAGCGTGGTGAGAGGCTTTGGTGGAGTTTACATGGGCTTCAGGTTGCGTTGGGCGATGGCGACGTTCCGGAGAAGCCCTTGGTGTTTTGCGCGCCGAATCGGGCTGTGCTGAAATATTGTGGCGAAGGTCTGCTCATCTAGCTGAGACAGTTCGTTGAGTTGAGGTGAAAGGCTCCAGCGTGAAGGTTGAAAAGCATGTTCCTGAGTCGGTTCGGCTCGGAGATTAAAGGGGCACACGTCAAGGCAATCGTCGCATCCGAAGATCTTGTTCCCCATGTCCCCTTGTAACTCCCGAGAAACAGCGGCCTCATCACCGCGCAGTTCGATGGTCAGGTAGGAAATACAACGAGTGGCATCAACCACGTAGGGCTCGGTGATAGCTCCCGTGGGGCAAGCTTGAATGCAGAGCGTGCAGCTGCCACAGAGGTCAGTCGCCGGCTCATCAGCGTCTAGGGCCAATGTAGTCAGGATTTCTCCCAGTAACAACCACGATCCATATTCCGCTGACACGAGATTGGAATGTTTCCCGATCCAACCTAGGCCCGCCTGTTCCGCCCAGGCTTTCTCCATGATTGGGCCGGTGTCGGAGTACGAACGGGTTTGGGCGTCAGGTGCAAGGCTGGAGATGCGTTGCTCCAGCTGCTTCAGCCGTTTGCTTAGGGTCTTGTGATAGTCCTTTCCCCAAGCATATCGCGCAATGCGGCCATAGCCAGGTTGTTCGTTGGCACGATGTTCGGTGAGGTAGTTGGTTCCCAAGGAGATGATTGACCGGCAGTCGGGAAGCACCTGACGGGGATCGGCGCGTTTATCCGGAGCCCGCTCCATCCAGGCCATGGTGCCGTGATAGCCTCGCCGGAGCCATTCGGTGAGACGATCAAAGAGGCGTTGAGATACCGCGGCTTCTGAATTGAAGGTGGGGCTGTTTTCCTGGTCGCCGGCAGCTGACTGTGCATGGTCACCCGACACCTGTGTAATTCCAACCGCATCGAATCCCAGCGCATGGGCTTCTTGTTTGATGGCGGCCGTGATGGACATGGGATATCTGGGAGCGTTAGTGCTGAGCGGAACAATCAAAGCGGACACTAAAGTGGGCAGAACATCGGACCGATTGGCATCGGTCGCAGGTGCCGACAATGTTTGTTTTCCAATCAGTTTTCGCTTCGTCAAACCGGCACTGCAGGCGACCGCCTTTCGAGATCGTGGTCCAGGGGTGCTTGGTTCCGGGAATGGAGGCGACCAGGCATCCTTGTGGAAATGGAACGTGGCAAGGGCGTCCGGTTTCACCTTTTTCCATCATGAAGCTGCACGATAGTTCAGTCGTGGCTGCTGAGTCTTCCGAGTCCTGTGCGCTGGCGTCGGAGGGCATCACGAGTCCTGGCATCAGAAGTGAGATGAACATGGCAAACTTGCACCATTGTGAGATCATCGGTGGAGAATCGTACCATAGGAGCTTGTCTTGCGGCCATGGAGATGGCCGCGTAGAATCATCCCTCCAGCTTCTATTCAAACCAATGGAGGCTCTATGCTCGCGACGCGAATCACGCAAAAAGAGGGCATGTTCTATTTCATTGCCTACAAGGCCGGTGAGCTGTTGGAAAAGGTTCGATTCACCAGCCGATATTACTTCGAGGGTGAAGAGATCGCACAGGCCAAGATTTCCGAACATGACGACGTGGCGCAGTTTATTGCGGGCATTGAGCGGAGCGAGAAGGGATTCCAGCGGGTCCTGAATCGGCAGAAGATCAAACAGATCGTGAATTTTTATGAGACCGTCGTGGCGCAACCGATGATTCCCGGCACCGTGCTGCTCTTTACCGACGAAACTCTTCGCTTTCAAAAAATGGGCGACTCAGATTCGATCGGTCATCTGAGCGAACCCAAAGGCAAGTATCTGGTGATCGATGGCCAACATCGACTCGCCGGGCTTCATTTCTTCCATGAGAAACATCCCGATCAGAGCGCACAGGTGGAAGTGCCCTGTTTGTTGTTCGACGGGCGCAGCGCCGATTTCGCAACCGAGATGTTCGTTATCATCAATTCGACTCATACGCGAATCAACCGGTCACATTTGGTTGACCTCTATGAGAAGGTGTCGTGGGAAAGCCCTGAAAAGAAATTCGCCGCCAAGGTCGTGAATCTCCTCTATGGCGAATCGGACTCGCCGCTGCAGTACAAGATCAATCGCCTTGGGGGGCGGAGTAAACAGGAAAAATGGATACTGCAGTCCGAGGTGTTCAACGAACTGCTGAAAGTCGTGACGGTCCATAAGCGTTGGATGGAGTCGCACTTAGGGATGAAGCCTGATCGCTGCTACGCCCTGGTGCGCGACTACCTGAAGGGGGTCAAGGAAGTCATGGGTGAGGTCTGGGGGCAGAACGACCGGTATATGTTTACTCGCGATGTGACACTGAAGGCATTGATTCGCGTATTGGATGATCTGGTCGTGGATCGCAAGCTCATCAATGACTGGGATGAACAGCGTTCACACAAACCGTTTGCTGAGATCGTCAAGCCATGGGCACCGCTGACGAAGGAGTTCCGTGCCGAGGGCTTCTACGAACGCTTTCCTGCCAAAGGACAGCTTGAACGGGTACGGAAGATTCACCAGCGGCTATTGGATGCGATTGTTGGGTAGACGAGCCACAGCATCACAGGGCCTCGTTCCGTTGTTGGCTATCCAGGTGCTTCTGTCCGTTGCCGTATTGGAGACGGGTGTTCTGGCGGCGGCTGATACATATGGGCTAGAGGTGAAGACGGAACCTGGTGGTGGAATCCGTGCGACAGCACATCCTCTGTTTCCGGCCAAGCCGGAAGCCATACAAGCCTTGTTGGCGGATTACTCTCATTGGCCGGACCTCTTTGAGGTTCGGATGAGAGTAGCTGAATTGAACATCCATAATGGGGTGGCCACGATCGATCTTCGCATCGAGCATCCTCTGATGCCAGGAGAACACCGGTTGGTGACGGAATCGAGGAGCTTGCCAAACGGCGGCTTGGTGACCGATCTGAAGGGTGGAGACTTCAAACGTTATCATCGAGTGTGGACGCTCGAGCCGACTGGAGCGGGGAATCAGACGCGTGCAACATTCGAACTCGTGATTGAAATCGAATCAATGGTGCCGGAGTGGGTGGTGGCGATCGCCATGCGGCAGGAACTGGAAGCTCACTTTCGTATTGTCAAACAAAAGGCGTTGGAACAGTCCAGACGGTAATTGACATGACTCGACTATCGGCAGATCGGAGCTCTGTTGCATCAAGGCTGTGTGGTCTCTACGTCATCTTGGATCCATCTGTCAGTCCTGACCAGCCGCTTCTCGATGTGTTGACGGCTTCAGCCGAAGCAGGTGCCAAGATTGTTCAGTACCGGAACAAGACGGCTCCGATGAACGCAGCCTATACGGAGGCGTTGTCACTCAGGAGGATCGCACAGGAGTTGGGCGTGATCTTTATCGTGAACGATCGCTGCGACTTAGCGTTGGCCGTGGATGCGGACGGCGTGCATCTCGGCCAGGGAGACTTGCCGCTCCATCTCGCACGAAAGGTGATGGGGCCTGACAAACTGATCGGGATTTCGACGCACAATCAAGAGCAAGTGATAGCGGCGACAGCCGGCGATCCAGACTATCTGGGGTTTGGTCCGATTTTCACGCCTGGCTCAAAGTTGGACCATGATCCGGTCGTTGGGATTGTCGGACTGAAGACGATTCGCCAACTGACGCCGCTTCCAATCTTTGCGATTGGTGGGATTACGCTCGACAATGCCGAAGACGTTATCCGTGCTGGAGCCAACGGAGTCGCGGTCATCTCTGCAGTGCTGAAGGCATCAGATGTTGCACAAGCAGTTAACGACTTCGTTTTGAGGCTCGCGACACCAGCTGCGCCAACTTCTTAATGGCAGCGGATCGGGCAACATGGATGACGGCTGGTCGGAATCGTCCTGGCAGGCCTGGTTCGTAAGGCAGGGGCCCGAGTACTGGTACACCTGCCTGTTTGCGGAGAATCTCCAGAGTCGTCCGTTCTTGCAGACGAGCTAAAGCCGACCGAGCTGACTGTGTTTGGTTGAGGACTAAGGCAACGATGGAGATGTTGTTGTGTCGAAGTGCTTCAATCGTCAGCAACGCATGATTGATCCCTCCGAGCCCAGATCGGCCAACCACGACAACTGGAAGACGCAGTGATTTGATCAATTCAGTCACACTGATCTTCGGGGTAATCGGCACTCGTACCCCACCGACCCCTTCGACGACCATGCACTCGTAACGGCTGGACAGAAGACGATAGATTTTCTTAATCGTATCTGGATTGATGGGGTGGCCTTGAGCCTGTGCTGCGGCAAGCGGAGCGACCGGTTGATCAAACGAGTAGGGGCGGATCGCCCCTAATGGTTCTTCACTTTCAATAATTGATCGTAGTCTGCCGGCATCGGATTGCATCTCTCGTGCAGGCGACACGCCCGTCTCGATCGGTTTCATCACACCGACCAGGACACCACGCTTCTTCAGATGAAGGGCGAGCGCTGCCGTGACCAATGTTTTCCCAACTCCCGTATCGGTACCGGTTATGAAGACTCCATATCTCATGAACAATCTCCAACAGCTGAGGGTAAGAGGTGCGATGCCTCGCTCAAAGATGTCTGCTGTCGCAGCTCCATACCTGTCCCGATACGTCCTTGAGCTGGGCTACGTATACGATAGTCCCTACGACTTCGTCGAGCGCCGCCGGTCGGTGTAGGGCGTGATCGAGCCAGCCTTTATCGTCCGGGAATATTCCCTCCGTCAAGTCAGTTTTCTGCCATCCTGGCAGTACGAGATTGACGCGAATATTCTGCGGCCCCCATTCTAGCGCGGCCGTTCTGACGAGCCCGATCAGTCCGGCCTTTGACGTTGCATAGGCACTCTGACCGGTCGCCCCGTGGAATCCCGTGTGGGAACCAATCACAATGATGGAGCCTCCTCCACGAGCGAGTAAGACAGGTGCACAGGCTCGTAAACAGTGAAACGTGCCGGTGAGATTCGTGGCGATGACGTTATCCCAGATCTCGTCTGCATGGCGTACGAGTAACTCGCTCTGCCCGATCCCGGCGTTGCAGACCAATACTAATGGGCCGGATATGCGGCCGGCAAATGTGTTGACCATGCGTCGAACCGATTCAGCTTCTCGAACGTCTGCATGATAGAGATCGCCATTCCCGCCGGCATTGACAACCAGCTTCAAGGTCGTGTGCGCTGCCGGTTGGTCTTGATAGTAATGCACGCCAACGTACCACCCGATCTTCCCAAAGGCCTGACTGATGGCACGACCAATGCCACCCGACGCTCCGGTAATGAGGACTGCTGGACGATCAGAGGATTTCGTCAGTCGATCCTCCGCAGGAGGTGTTGAGGAGATGAGAGGTTCCATGTCGGAGAGAATTATGCGGGGAGACGCGGGCCAAGACAAGCAGGTATCGAAACTCGGCACAGCGCCGATCGGCTTGCCGCTGTTGTGATCCCTATGGTACCGTCAGAACAGGCTTTGGGAGCATGTATCATCGTGGCACATCGATTTGCTGTACGACTGGTTCTTATCGTGGGAGTTTGCTGGCTGTTGGGGCTGCAAGTCTCGTCCGAAGTACGTGCTGCTGAAGAGACTCTTACGATTACCAAGTCCGAGGAATATTTCCCTGATACGGTCGGGAGCCGCTGGACCTATCGTGGCCAGATCAGCGAGGGCCCGCTCCAAACTGTCGAACTGAAGTTTTTCACGAATGTATCAACGGTCTCGGGGACTAAGACGATGAACGGTGTCACCGTGACGGTGTTCCATGATACGAACCCGGGCAATCATGGACCGTCGGATAGCTTTTATCGACGCGACGCGGTCGGCATTGTGTACTATGGGTCGGAGCCAGGAACGCCGCTGGAGAAACACATTACGCCCTACCAGATTTTCCGATTTCCACTGAGAGTTCCGTCCTCCTTCCAACAGTTTGACCGAATGGGGGTTGATTTCGGCAGCGATATGGATCGTGACCAAACCGATGAGAAGGTCGATACCCAGGGGTGGAGTAAGGTGATCGGTCGAGAAACCATCACCGTCCCAGCCGGTACGTTTCAGGAGGCTGTCAAGGTTGAAGCGCGGATGAACATGAAGATCCACTTGTCCGGGAGCCGTCGTACCGTCTCCGGAATCGACGTGATGACGGCCTGGTTTGCCAAGGGGGTCGGGCTTGTGAAGTATTCAGAGCGGCAGGAATTATCCGCCGTCAAGGAGGACCGCGGCGTGGTCACGGAGATCACAGAAGAACTTGAAGAATACGACATCAAAGCGGCAAAGGCCTCATTGAGTCGATTCGAATCCCCGGCGAAGGGTGTTCTCGCTGATGACTCTCGTGATCATGAATTGAGCCAGATAGTCTTCCCCGCCCGCCTTCGCACCTACCCCTGAGAAGCGGTGCCCACCGAATGGTTGACGAGCAACAAGGGCACCGGTGATTGGTCGATTTAAGTACAGATTCCCTACATCGAAGTGCTCGCGGGCCATCGCAAGATTGGCAGGACTCCTGGCATAGACCCCTCCGGTCAACGCATACTCGGTTTCGTTGGCCAAGCGGATCGCATCGGCAAAACTGTCAGCCTTCATGACTGACAACACCGGTCCAAAGATCTCCTCCTGGGCCATACGGTGATGCGGTTGGATATCAACAAACACCGTCGGCCCGACAAAATATCCATTCTGATCTGCGGTGCGCTGCACGAGGAGCTGGCCTTCTTCGAGGCCGAGTGAAATGTAGCGTTGGATGGTCGCTTGGGCTCGTGCGTCGATCACGGGCCCCACTCTGGTACTGGGTCTCGAGGGATCACCGATATCCAAGCTCAGCACAGCCTCACGCAGGCGGGAAACAAAGGAGTCGTAGATGGTGCGATGGACGATCACTCGGGAGCAAGCCGAACATTTCTGCCCCGCGTAGCCGGAGAACGATGCGACGACGCCGGCAATCGCTTCGTCGAGATCCGCCGTCTCATCGACGATGATGGCATTCTTCCCACCCATCTCGGCAATCACCCGCTTGACCATAGGCTGTCCTGGGCCCACGCGCGCTGCCTCGGCCAAGATGTGGAGTCCCACGGTCTTCGATCCGGTAAACGCGATCGTTGCGACTTGGGAATGTGCGACGAGCGCTTGGCCGACCTCCGGCCCACCCGGGAGGCAGGTCAAGCATCCAGCCGGCACACCGGCCTCGATGAAGATGTCCGTGAGCAGTTTTCCTAAACCGGGCGAGCGGTCCGATGGTTTGAATAAAACTGGATTGCCGGTCACAAGTGCCGCAGAAACCATTCCGGCGGGGATAGCGAGTGGAAAGTTCCATGGTGCGATGACGGCGGTCACACCGCGCGGTGCATAGGTGCGCTGGTTGAGCTCTCCCGGACGGTTGCCTAATCGTAACGGTCTGGCCAGACGGTCCATTTCGTCTGCATAGTAGCGAAGGAAGTCGATCGCTTCTGCGACGTCAGCGTCAGCCTCCCGCCAAGGCTTACCGACTTCAAAGATCTCCCAGGCCGCAAGCTCGTAGCGACGGTGACTCATCTCCAACGCTGCCTGACGCAGGATTTCAGATCGCGCTTGCGGAGCTTTCTGCCGCCAAGGGTCCCATTGTGTGAGTGCCTGTTCAATAACTCGGTCCAGATCGGATACCGCTGCGCTTTGCACCCGGGCCACGATTTCAGTGGGTTTACAAGGATTGCGGGATTCCAGCCATGGGCCGGTCAGTCTGATACCGAGTGCTCCGCCGTGCCATTCTCGGCCCAATAGAGATTGAACCGATCCAATACTTGCCTGCATGGATTTCCGCACCGCTGTCTGTGAAAAGTTGCTGTGCGGTTCGTTGCCAAAACCTTTCCCGCCGTTCGTTGTTGTGTGTTGGAGTTGGGGCGGCCCTGTCGGGGGAGCAAGGAGCTGGGCCAATGGCTGGGACTGGACATACTCTTTCTGAAGAAATGATTCGTTCGATGTGTTTTCCAAGAGCCGCCGCACCAGATAGGCCATACCGGGGAGCAGCCGGCCCACAGGACTGTACAGGCGGACACGACGGCCTAATTTGACCATGGCTTGCTGGAATGGCTCCGCCATGCCGAAGATCATTTGGTACTCGCGCGCTTCAGGGGCCAGACTCCGTGCTTCCGCATGGGCTTCGATGGCAGCTAACGTGCGAAGATTGTGCGTGCCGAACGCGGGTCGGATGAGATCGGCGTGTTCAAATAGCACTGGAATCAATCGCTCGTACTGAATATCGGTCTCTGCCTTATGGCCAAACAGCGGAGGGGGCCAGCCTGCTTGCCGATACCGGACGGTGTCGGAATCCCAGTACGCTCCTTTGACTAGTCGGATCGTAATCGGCGCCTGACGTGTTCGCGTCCAGGCTACTAGATCCTGTACATCTCGTTCGGTTTCTCGGTGATAGGCCTGCAGCGCGAGGCCGGCATAGGGATAGGATCGATAGGCCTGCTCTGTGAAGAGTTGCTTAAAGATATGCAGGATCAGGTCTTTGGTCTCCGCCTGCTCCATATCGAAAATCAATCCGGCTGGCAGCGACTGCGCAAGGTCCACCAGTGGACGGAGACGTATGGCGACCGACTCGTAACTTCCATCGGGATCGATCGGGTCCAGCCGAGAGGAGAGAGCCGAAATCTTGAGCGAGAGTTGCACGCGCGGGATGGGCCCCAGGTGGTCTCGTTCGAGCAAGTGATTGGAAGACCAGGTCTTCGTGGCGCGCTCCAGTTCAATTAAGGCGTTCAGATATTGGTCACGATAGCGATCAGCTTCCTGCTCGCTGATGGTGGCTTCGCCCAACAGATCGACAGACCAGGCTCGTCCGTCTGTCCACAACTGTGACAAGGCCGGAACCGCTTTTTCAACTGACGCACCGATAATGAACGTTGTGGCCATTTGTTCGATCTGTTTTCTGATCGACTTACCGGTGAGGCGGGCACCTACGCTTGTTGAGGCCAGGGTCTTCAATCCCCACCGAAGTCCGAACAACTCGCTGCTCTCACGGCCGAAGTATTCTTCGGCAAGCGAGACCACTCGTTCATCGTCCTGAATGACCGGAAGGACATCGATGAAGTGGAACAACCGGGTCTTAAACGATGCATCTTTCATTGCCAGATTGATGGCCGAATGGGACCACCAGCGGCCATCAAAAATGGAGGGTGAAAGGCCGGCCGACAGTTGCGCAAGCTGTTTTCCAATGCGGAGGATGGCTGGCTCAAGAGAAGGTGAGGTGGTCATCGATCGTCCTGAAAGGAATGACTCTGTGTGGTTTCAGTATACATCCCAGACGACCAGCGGTCATCGTTCTTTGCTGCCCCAGTCGGCGCATGGACGATAGCCCGACCGGCCCATTTCATTTCACGTGGTGCATCCCTTATGATAATGGGATCAGGCGTGACGGCGCTTCGATGAGGGGCGTCATTACGAACGATGCGGTCGAACATACCTGAATTGGAGGCTATCTATGGCTGATGAACATGCCCATGGGACGCAGCAACCCCAGGGAAAAGATAATTTGATTCCTGGTGTCAAACATGTCGTGGCGATCAGCAGTGGGAAGGGTGGAGTCGGGAAGTCTACCGTGTCGTCGAACCTGGCTTGTGCCTTGGCCTTGGCCGGTGCGAAGGTCGGTCTCCTGGACGCGGATCTCTACGGTCCAAATATCCCGATGATGATGGGGTCTACCACCGGCCCTGAACAGAAGGACGGCAAAATTATTCCTGTTGAGAACTACGGGGTAAAATTAATTTCCATGGCGTTCCTCGTGCCGGAAGAAACCGCGCTGGTCTGGCGTGGACCGATGGTCCATCAATACCTGCAAGCTTTTTTCCGAGATGTGCTCTGGGGGGACTTGGACTATCTGCTGATCGATCTACCCCCAGGCACCGGTGATGTGCAGCTTTCCTTGTCACAAATGGTTCCGTTAGCTGGGGCGATCACCGTGACCACGCCTCAAGAAGTTGCGCTCTACGATGTTCGTAAGGGTATGGCGATGTTCCAAAAAGTCAATGTTCCGCTTCTGGGCATTATCGAGAATATGAGCCACTTTGTGTGTGGCCACTGTGGTGAGCGGACGGAGATTTTCTCCTATGGTGGGGGCGAGCGGGCAGCCGCCAAGGTCGATGTGCCGTTCCTTGGCCGGATCCCGATTGATCCCGCCATTCGAGATGGGGGCGATACCGGCCATCCCATCGTCGTGGCCAATCCGGCATCCCCTCAGGCTGAGGCGTTTCGGAATATTGCAAAGAAGATTATGGGAGCACTCGGTGGTGCTGAGAAAAGTGGCGTGTCAGTCGATAGTTTGCTCAAGAAGATCAAGCAGCCGTTTAGTACCAATTGAACGGTCTCATAGTGGAGGGAAGGCATGGCAGAGTTCGTACGTGTTGCAGCCCTAACAGATGTCACGCTCGGGCATGGGATTGTGGCAGAAGCCAATGGGAAGACCCTGGCCGTATTCAATGTGGATGGGACGATCCATGCGATCAACAACACCTGTTGCCATCGAGAGGGGCCATTGGGCGAGGGAGAGTTGGAAGGCAACATCGTCACCTGTCCGTGGCATGGCTGGCGGTTCGATGTGACGACCGGCTCGTGCATGAATAACCCATCCTCGAAGGTGGAAGCCTATCAAGTGAAAATCGAAGGCAATGATGTGAAGGTATTACTGGATGTCTGACGTCATGCTCTCGCTATCGGCCGTTACCTCAGACGGAGGGAGAACGTATGCCTGTCTCTGCGAATGATCAAACGGATATCGCGGCCGCGCTCGTGCGCCTCTACGTCTTTTTGACTCAGTACCTCGATCGTTGCTTCGATGAAGCAGCTCGGAAGAGCTATCCGGATTCCGACCTTCAAGGGCACCTCGATGACACACGACGCCAGCTCATGGAGATTGTGTCGGTGAATCCCGTTGTGAAGAGAAAGCTCGCCGACGAGTGTGACCGAATTCTGGCGCTCGGCGCCTCCTATCTCACATCCGGTGCGACCGATCCCAAGATTCGAGAGATGATTCAAGCGGAACGGGCCATACTCAAGAACAAGACCATTGTGTTGAGTGACTTGGTTGCCGTGTATCGAGCCTTAGCATGAATGATGGATGGAGGAGGGCTCGATAAACATCAGCTCGCTGGGTTGGACAACCGGGAACGCGGATTTAGCAGGCCGGTTGAGTTTGAACGTGTAGGAGAAGGCTATCGAGCTTTGTTACGATATGAGACCGTCCGCCTCACGACGGAGATTCATCCGACCCAGGATGACGCACTCACCATCTTGATCCGGACTTTGCATATTCAGGGTTACCGGCAGCTCAAAACTCAAAGGAGTTTTCGCGACGGGATCTATCTGGGTTCACAGGAACTGTGGGTAGAATATCAGGATCCTCCACAAACTGAGCCTGAGCAACCTAGTCTTTTGGGGAAAGTTCTCAGTTGGTTCCGGTCCAACTCTTCGGATGGATCACGTTCATGAGTTTTGTTCCATTGAGCGATCTCCGATCTTCAGCGACAGGTACGCAGCCCCTCGCAGGTACTAGTCGACCTCGCCTTCCATCCTGGTTTAAGGTCAATGCGAAGACAGGATCAGACTATCTTGATATCAAACAGACGATGGAGCGGCTCAAGCTCCACACGATCTGCGAAGAGGCTCGTTGTCCGAACCGATGGGAATGTTGGAATGCCCGTACTGCGACGTTCCTGATCCTGGGCGATATCTGTACGAGGCGATGTCACTACTGCTCAGTAGAGACAGGAAGGCCGCTCGCAGTAGATGAGAAGGAACCAGGTCGTGTTGCGGAAGCGGTGCGTGCTCTTGGTCTGCGACATGCCGTGATCACATCAGTGAATCGTGACGAATTGCCTGATGGCGGAGCCTCAGTCTTTGCCGGCACGATCAGACAGACCAGACGGCTGAACCCGACGTGCATGATCGAAGTATTGATTCCGGATTTTGAAGGCAACGAAGAGGCACTGGCGATGGTCTGTGCGGAAAAGCCGGAGATTCTCAATCACAATATCGAAACAGTTCGGCGGCTCTTCCCATCGATTCGCCCACAAGGGAAATATCAACGGTCAATTGACTTGCTCGCGAGGGCGAAGCAGCAAGGGATGAAGACGAAATCCGGATTGATTCTTGGTATGGGGGAGACACTCGACGAAGCGCGTGACGTGATGCGCGATCTCCGAGCGGTGGATTGCGACATCATCACTATTGGCCAATACCTCCAGCCGACGAGAGACCACCTGCCAGTCGCACGGTTCTATGACCCATCCGAATTTGCTGCACTCAAAGAAGAAGGTCTCGTCATGGGCTTTAGTCATATCGAATCAGGCCCGCTCGTCCGTAGCTCCTATCACGCAGAGCAACAGGTTTCTTAATCTGAGGTCCGTTTCCATCCTGACAGCACACAACGCTGTGCGATCAGCGGGGTGAATCGGGTAATGTCTTGAGCGATGTCGATCATGAACTGCTCGGCGAGGGACTGATCCTCGAAACATTCGTAGACGTCATCGAGAAAGCCACCACGAAGCAGCGGGTGATGGAGAAACTCATAGCCAGGGCCAGTCGTCACTTCAAGCGGATACTCGATAGCCTCGACCCGTTCAAGATCGAGTTCCTCAAACCATCTTCGTCCATCCTGAGCTGACGGACGTTCCTTCAGATAGTCCTGGAATCGCTCTCGTTCGTTGATCAGCCCTTGCTGAACCATCGTCTGATCCACCAGCTGCCATAGCGAATCGAACGTTCCATAGGACGGAAAGGTCAGGACGAGCTGGCCTCCTGGGGCGAGCTGTTTCACCAAACCTCGAACCGCTTCGAACCGGTTGGGGCGAAAGAACATGAGGGAGAGATTGCCTGTGACGCGATCGAAAGTCGGCAGATTAGGAGGCAGGGCGCGCATGTCTGCACAGGCGAATCGGAGCCACGGCAGGTGCGATCCTTGAATGGCTCTCGCACGAGCGACCTGACCGGCGCTCACATCGATGGCTAGTACCTCGCCGGAGGAGCCGATCTGCTCAGCGAGATAGAAGGCTGGAATGCCGTGGCCGGAGGCGACATCGAGGATTTTTAGACTGGGGCGAAGGTCTAGATGCTGAAGTAACGATTCGGCAAACGGTGTAGACCAATAGTCGTGCTTCGGCAGGGGCCAGCGAAGAGCAGGCGAAACATTCATGTTAGAAAAATGAGGGGGTCATGCGTGGTTTCACACCCGCACAAAATATGGAATTGCCATTAATCCCACTCCAACAAAGACGAGCAAGTAGACGTTCTCGATGAAGTAGGGAAAGACACAGAGGGCCACTCCAATGTACAACGGGACAATGGCCTTTTGTCTTTTGCCATAGATGGCAAAACCGGTACCAATCGATCCGAAGATGATACTCCAGATCAGGACTGCGGTATTCCCCAGCTCAAACATAGCTGGTTTCTCACTTGGCTGACGCCAGGGCCTTGGCAATCAGCGCCTGCGCTTCCTCTTGTATCTGCTTCAGATGCGTGTGCCCCTTAAAGCTCTCCGCATAGAGCTTGTACACATCTTCTGTCCCAGAGGGTCTGGCGGCGAACCAGCCGTTCTCCGTCACGACTTTCAGTCCGCCGATGGCTGCGCCGTTGCCCGGAGCCTTGGTGAGCATCGCCACGATCCTATCTCCAGCCAGCTCCGTGGCCTTCACTTGCTCAGGCGAAAGTTTAGAGAGAATGGTTTTCTGCTCTGGTGTGGCAGCCGCATCGATCCGTTCATACACCGGCTCGCCCAGTTCGTTCGTGAGGGCTCGGTACAACTCGGATGGATCAAGACTGGTCTTCGCCATCATTTCGGCAGCCAGCAGGTCCATGATGATGCCGTCCTTATCAGTCGACCAGACTGTTCCATCACGTCGGAGGAACGAGGCACCGGCGCTCTCCTCGCCGCCAAAGCCAAGCGAGCCATCGAGCAGACCGCTGACGAACCACTTGAAGCCGACCGGCACTTCCACCAGTTTCTGTTTCAGTTTGGCCGCGACTCGGTCGATCAAGCTGCTGCTGACTAAGGTTTTGCCGATCTTGGCATCGGATTTCCAGCCGGGACGGCTGGCAAAGAGGTAGGCAATCGAGACGGCCAGATAATGGTTTGGATTCATCAAGCCTGAACGAGTGACGATTCCGTGCCGGTCATTATCAGCATCATTGCCGAATGCCACATCAAAGCGATCTTTTAAGGCAATGAGATTTGCCATGGCGTAGGGAGAAGAGCAGTCCATCCGAATCTTGCCGTCCCAATCCAAGGGCATGAAACGGAATGTTGGATCGACGGCTGGATTCACGACCTCGATGTTCAATCCGTAGCGTTCGACAATCGGCTGCCAGTAGGCCACACCGGACCCACCGAGCGGGTCGATCCCAAGCTTGAGCCCAGCGGCTTTGATGGTGTCCATATCAACCACATGGCGTAGATCGCTCACGTAGGCTCCGATATAGTCGTGCTGATGTGTGGTTGATGCCGGTCTGGCCTGTTCAATGGAAAGACGTTTCACTCCGTAAAGGTTGGTGGCTAGAAGGGCATTGGCTCGATCCTCGATCCACTTTGTGATCTGTGTATCAGCTGGGCCGCCACTCGGCGGGTTGTACTTGATCCCGCCGTCTTCTGGGGGATTGTGAGATGGGGTGATGATGATGCCATCGGCCAGACCGGAGGTTCGGCCTCGGTTGTAGGTGAGGATGGCATGAGAGATGACGGGCGTCGGTGTAAAGCCCTCGTCTTTGTCGATCATGACCTCGACACCATTGGCAGAAAGGACCTCAAGAGCAGTGACAAAGGCCGGTTCCGACAGTGCATGGGTGTCTTTCCCTAAATACAGCGGCCCAGTCGTGTGCTGCGTAGCCCGGTATTCGCAAACTGCCTGAGTGATTGCCACGAGATGGTTCTCATTAAAGCTGTGTTTGAAGGAAGAGCCGCGATGGCCTGATGTACCGAATGAAACGCGTTGTTCTCGGACAGATGGGTCAGGTTTCTCGGTTGAATAGGCAGAGAGGAGTTTTCCCACATCCACCAGAATCGAGGCCGGCGCTGGTTGTCCTGCATGGGGATGAGTCGCCATAGGAAATGTGTAGTTCTAATGTCTGGTCGCTGTCAACTGTAGAGGGCCCATGTATGCGAAAATAAGACCGCACTCTTGTCCGGTATTAAAAAATGGTGGTTACCTCGGAGGATCTTTCCCGTCTTACGTGTGGATGAGGATCGGACGTATGATGTCCTGGAACTATGAAATCGGAGTGGAGAAATCCCTTATAGAACGCTGAGTTCATGGATTTTGAGCGATTGATCCGGTAAGATGCCACAAGGACCTGTCCGTAATCTGAAGGGGGTGGTGTGTTCCGTCTTCGGCTTGCGCTCGTGATCGTACTTGCCTTCGCGGTGTTGGCCGTTGCGTTCCTCTCATTTTCGAGGGAGCTGACCGGCCAAGACTATCTCAAAGACTTTGTCCTGGAACAGCTTGAGGAGAGTCTTGGTAGAAAGATCGACGTGCATCGCGTCAAGTTTGTGATCTTCCCACGTATCCGTGTGGAACTCACCGATGTCAAGATTCATGATCCTGAATCAGAACAGGTAGTCCTGACGGCTAAGCGTGTCGATCTGGTCTTACGTCTTCTCCCCCTTCTCAAAAAACAAGTTGTCGGTAAGCGATTGTTGATTGAAGAGCCAACGCTAACGCTTCGGCGGAACGAACGCGGTCGTTGGAATGTCTCCGATAAGGTGGATGGGCAGGCGGATGTCGACCAGCACACGATGGACATGATGGCACGGACACTCATGATCAGAGAGGCGACGCTCGTCAACGGAACGATCACGGTCATTGATGCCGCCAGACCTGATGGCATTCGGTCTCTCAAGCTGGAGCACGTCGAGTTTAGGTTGCTGGTCCAGCCTGATCGTGGTCTCGCCGAATTGCATGTATCAGCAGCTCATCAAGGAGAATCAGGCCCATCCGCCGTGTCACTGGACGGTGTCGTGAAACGAGCAGAACCCTCGGTGTCATTGTCCGGTGAAGAGGTTACTGAATCCGCCACCGGGTTTCAGTTTGAAGGACAGATCGACGCCGCTGACCTCAAGATACGGGACGCGGCTGACTTTCTCGGCCCCAGGCCGGTTTCTCAGCATCTTCAAGGGGCATTAAATCTTAAGAGTACCGTTCGCGTGATGCCCGGTGTGTCCGGATATGACATGGTTCTCTCAGGCATGACCGCGCATTTGAATAACATCACACTGAGAGGAAAGGCCAATCTGGCCGGCCTGCTGACTCCTCAGCCGACGTTTGCCGTCACGTTCAGCAGTTCTCTGGTTTCCCTCCCGCAGCTCCTGAAAACCATTCCCCCAGACTGGATCCATGCGCAGCTCCCAGCCCTCCTGGCTGATCGCCAGATCGATGGCAAGGTGCAAGTGGTGAATGCAACGCTCAGTGGGTCCGCGACAAGGGGCCTCCAACTTTCGACGATCGGAGGGTTTCATGTCAGCGAAGGTCGCGGCTTGATTGGTAACGATCGTATCGCCGCAAACGACCTCGCGGCGGCGGTGGTGGTCGAGACGGGGCGTGTTCGCATTGCGAAGATCACTGGAATGTATGGGGCAATGCAGATCACTGACGGAAAAGCGGAGGTGTCGTTTCTCGACGCTGGCCCATGGTTGGAACTGGAGATCACAGGAGAGACGGCGGCAGTGCAGCTCGTCGAGTTTCTGGTGAAGACTGTGAAAACGGAGCGAGTCACGCAGTTGCTCGCCGGTATCCGCGACGCTGAGGGGACGGCGCAATCCACATTTCGCCTCGTGGGACCATTGAATCAGCCCGGTGGGATCACCTTTGCGGGTGGGGAGATCAACGCCCGTCAAGTGAGTTTTACCCATGTGAATTTACCGGATCGTGTGACCGGGATGCAGGGAAGATTTGTCTTGGCCGATGGAGCCACACAGTTTGATCAAGTTGCCGGACATCTTGGGGGAACTGCTGTGCAGGTTCACGGGACCGTTACCGGAGGACCTCAAAGCCACTATCAGGATTTTATTATTCGTACGCGCGGCGATGCCGCGCAGATGGTTCGGTTGTTTCGTTCCTCGGTAATTGGACAGAGTGCATTCGAGGGGGTGTTCAGCTCAACGATTGCAGTCTCTGGTTCGACGGCGAGACCTCATATACAAGGGTCCGTTGTGTTGGATGAGGCCAAAGTCGCGTTTGGGGTGATTGCAAAACCCATCGGTCCTCGCGCCACTGTGGAGTTTGAAGGGGTGATGCCTCAGTCTACCAGCATCAAGCTGCATCGAATCGAGCTGGTGTTGCCCTCTGTGACCATTCCCGGTAAGGGAACCATGCAGTTCGGGAATGGTTTTCTGATTGATATGGCCGTGGCGACCGGTACGGTATCGGTATCCAGTCTTCCGGAATGGCTAGCCAAAGATGGGCTTGAAGCGGGGAATATCGAAGTCTCGCTTGATGTCAAAGGAAAGGAGCCGGATTGGAAGACCTGGCGGGTGACCGGATGGATGGGACTGACGAACGGGCTGATGCAGGCCAAAGGGATTGATGGGCATCTACAAGATTTCTATGCCCGCGTAAAGTTTGCCCGCAACGAGGTCGAACTCAAGCGGCTGTCGTTTAAGGTTCAAGGGAGTGACGTCGCCATAGAGGCCACGGTCCGAAATTGGATGGCGAAGCCGATTATCACCGGCAAGATCGAGTCCAACCAATTAGATTTAAGTCTGGTGATTCCCAAGGGGGAACGGACTCCGATCCGGGAGTTCCTCGAAACGTTGGCGGCGACCAGCCATGTCACCATGGCTGCGACCGTAGCACGTGGCCGATACAAGCATCTGAAAGTCGGCTCACTTGCCGCTCGAATCAATATTCAGGACGGAGTGCTTGATGTCGATCGACTTTCGGGCGAGTCCACCCATGGGCAAGTGGCCGGCCGGCTCGTCGTACAACTTCCCCCCAAGGCACCGGCGGATTTTGACCTGTCATTCAGGGCTACCGGAGTAGAATGTGAAGACCTCTTGCGGCTGACTAAAACTCAGGTCCAGGGCGCATCGGGAGAAGTACGCTTCAGCGGTGTGCTTCGCGGGCATGGACGTAATCCCCATGGCGTCTCCCCTTCGTTGAACGGCAAAGTTGAGTTGTTGTTGGAAAATGGGCGCATCCTGAAAACGAATGAGCGAGCAGTATGGAAGATCATTAGTTTGTTGAATCTGCCGGCTGTGTTGCAGGGGAAGGTTGACCTTGAAAAGGAGGGGCTTCCATACAACAGAATTTCTTCCACCGTTGCCATTCAAGATGGGATGTTTCAGACAGAAAATCTGATCATCGACAGTCCCATTCTGAAAATTACAGTTGCTGGGAATTATGACTTGCCGACAGACCAGCTGGATCTGGCCGTCGCCGTGAGTCCGTTCGGGTCATACTCCCAATTCCTTAAGACGATTCCGCTCTTTGGGCGAATCGTGGCGGGGGATCGCAAGGGCATTGCCACGGCGATGTTCACCATGAAGGGAGCACTGGACGATCCCGAGGTCACCTATTTACCGGTGAAGTCCTTTGCATCCGGCCTGTCGGGGTTGGCCCAACTCGCCGTCGATGTCCTAACGAACACTCTGACGCTGCCGATAGATTTGATGACGCCGGATGAAGAGTCCGGAGTGCGACCGAGAGATATGACTCCATCACCGGCTCCCGCCGTGCCGTGACGAACGTGAATGTTTGACCGACTACTATTCTTGACCGACCCACGTCCCCATGCTAGCATCACGAAAGTTAAGGCTTTGTCACCCCACGGGTTTCCATTCAACTCTGCTGTCCCACTAACATACACATGAAACGCGCTACCGTCTCCCAACCAGAATTGGCCACACTGTTCATCGCTGCCAGCGAGCAGGACTCGAATCTGTACTATGCCACGCGCTTCATGGCACCAGACCCGTTCATCTATCTGGAAATCAAGGGTGAGCGGTTGATGGTCATGAGCGATCTGGAAATGGATCGTGCCAGGACTCAAGCCTCAGTGGATCGAGTCTTGTCCTACTCGGAAATCGAACAGAAGGCGAAGAAACAGGGAATCAAAGACCCGACCGCAGTTGATATCGTCCATGTGGTGTTGAAAGAGTCCAAGATCCGCCGTCTTTCGGTGCCGGCGAATTTTCCGGTGATCCATGCCGCGCGATTACAGGAGCGAGGATACAGTCTCAAACCAAAGCGAGACCCGTTTTATGAACAGCGTGTGCTGAAGACGGCGGAAGAAGTACGTCATATCGAAGACGCGCAGCGGGCCACGGAAGAAGCCGTGGCCGCTGCCCACACGCTATTACGCCGGGCCGAGATCAAGGATGAGCAACTCTGGCTCGATGGCGAGGTGGTGACCTCGGAACGGATCAAAAAGTTTGTCAACGTGAAGCTTATGGAGCGGGACTGTATTGCCCAGCATACGATTGTGGCAGGGGGAGAGCAGGCCTGTGATCCACACAATGAAGGAAGCGGACCGTTGCCGGCTCATCGCAGCATTATTTTTGACGTCTTCCCTCGGTCTGCCACGAGTCGCTACTTTGCCGACATGTCGAGGACGGTGATCCGCGGGAAGGTGAGCCAGGAACTCAAACGGCTGTATGGTGCCGTGAAGGATGCCCAGGAAGACGCCATCGACAAGATTAAAGATGGCGCGGATGGCATGAAGATTCATCAGGGCATCTGCGCGCGTTTTGAAAAGGCCGGCTACAAGACTGGTTTGGTGAATGGGCGTATGCAAGGGTATTTTCATGGGACTGGACATGGAGTGGGGCTCGATATTCACGAAGCGCCACGGATCAGTCGAACTGGGTCACTCCTCCAAGAAGGCCACGTCGTCACGGTTGAACCAGGGCTGTATTATCCAGGATTGGGGGCAGTCCGAATTGAAGACATGGTGCTCGTCACCAAAGACGGCTGCCGGAACCTCACCAATTTCCCCAAAATTTTCGAGCTCGGATAGCTCGCTTCAGGACTCGCGCTCTCCCCACAATGGGTTCAGATCAGCGTATCACGTCGAGTGACATTCGATGTCCCACTCATTCCGCTTTCTAGACGACATTGCCACGGCTGACTTGGCGTTTGATGCTTCCGGGGATTCCCTCCAAGAACTCTTTCACGGGGCTACGTGTGCGGTCATCGAAGCGATGGCCGATCCTTCGACAGTCGGGTCTACCTGGCGGAAATCAGTGGAACGAACAGAAGAGGATCCTGCCGAACTGTTGTTCGATTGGCTCTCGGATCTGGTGTACTGGAAAGATGCGGATGGAGTCGTATTCAGTACATTCAAACTCACGATCACATGCGGAGACGACGGCTCTTGGCATCTGAAGGGGGAGCTGTGTGGGGAGTCGGTCAATGGATTGGTGCAGGTGTTGCGGAACGATGTGAAGGGGATTACAAAACATATGTATCAAGTCAGGCAAGAGGGCATGCGCTGGAATGCGCGGGTGGTGGTGGATGTATGAAACTCCACACAGAGATGAGGGTCAATCGGATTACCGATGAGGTGTGGGAAATCCCCATCAGCGAGAAGTCTGGCATGCTGGTTCCAGCACGAATCTATGCCACACCGACTATTCTTCAATCGATGGATGCTGGAGTCTTCGAGCAAGTGACAAATGTGGCGTGTCTCCCTGGGATCAGACGTTATGCGCTGTGTATGCCGGATGGACACTGGGGCTACGGTTTCCCCATTGGAGGCGTTGCCGCCTTTGATATCCCTACAGGGATTATCTCGCCTGGCGGTGTCGGGTATGACGTGAATTGCGGCATGCGGCTTATGAGGACCAATCTCACGCAGAAGGATGTGCAGCCATTGCTCGAACGATTGATGACGGAATTATTCCGGAGAGTACCTGCCGGGGTCGGTGCGAGCGGGTCTGTACGGCTGGACCGCTCGTCGTTCGAGGATGTCATGGTCCGCGGGGCCCGATGGTGTATTGAGAATGGCTATGGTTGGCCTCAAGATCTTGAAGCGATGGAAGAGAGAGGCTGTATCGCCGTGGCCGATCCATCCAAAGTCAGCGACCAGGCGATCAGTCGAGGGATCAATCAACTAGGGACCTTGGGATCAGGGAACCACTATCTTGAGGTGCAGGTGGTATCAACCGATCGAGTCTTTGATCAAGAAACAGCCTCAGCCTGGGGCATTACCGGTCATGACCAGATTGTTGTGATGGTCCACTGCGGATCTCGCGGGTTTGGTCATCAGGTCGCAAGTGACTATCTCAAAGTATTTGAAAAAGCCATGCGACGATATGGGATTTCCGTGAAAGACCAGCAACTGGCCTGCGCCCCGTTCACATCAGTGGAAGGGCAGGACTATTTTTCGGCGATGAACTGTGCGGCCAACACCGCTTTTGCCAACCGCCAAGTCATCACTCATCAGATCCGAGAAGCCTTTGCCGCTGTATTCGGCCGACCGGCAGAGGAGCTGGGTATGGAGCTGGTCTATGACGTGGCGCACAACATCGCCAAAGTCGAGCGATATCCGGAGGGCGATTTGGTTGTCCATCGGAAAGGTTCAACAAGAGCATTAGGGCCGGGGAGTCCTGAGCTCCCGCCACGGTATCGGACGACTGGTCAACCGGTCATTTGCGGCGGCTCCATGGAAACCGGGTCCTATCTATTGGCCGGAACTCAAGGCGCGATGCGTGACACCTTTGCGTCAACGATGCACGGGTCTGGGCGCACGATGTCACGTGCGCAAGCGAAGAAAACCATTCGGGGTGAGCAGGTCCAGAAGCAAATGAAACAGCGAGGCATTCTCGTGAAGGCCGTCTCGATGTCGGGCCTGGCCGAGGAGGCGGGGTTCGCGTACAAAGACATATCCGAGGTGGTCGAGACCGTCGATCGAGCAGGAATCACCAAGAAAGTGGCGGAGCTTCGACCGATCGGGAACATCAAAGGATAATCAGACCCTTCCGTTCAAATTCGGTTCACCAGCAACATTTCATTAAGCAAGTCGAACTCCATCCTCATCAGAAAGAGTCCTTCAATAGCTCACAGGTAACAGTGTGAGAGCGCTCAGTCGCTAGCCTTCCTAGCGGGAATACGAGCTCTCCTCCTGTATCCGCTCAAGGTCGCCGCTGGTTTTCATCCAATTCTTTACCAATCAGAAATTGCTGCTATCGTCGGTTCAGATGCACCCGGAACGATAGGTATCCGCTGTTTGGCCTTCTGGATAGAGGTGAGAATAGCCATGACAATCTGGCATGCGTCCCAGTTGGGCAAGTTCTGTTCGGTATCGGTTGGTATTGCGCTGATCCTTCTGTGTCCTGTGTGGGGAATTGCGCAGACGGAGTTAGAAGGTAGCACTCCCAAACGTGAACCAACTCCCTCCAGTGCGCCTACTCAAGTATCTGGAGAAGAGGCCATGCTACTGGGTGAGATTCCCATCGTGTATAGCGCGGCGAAGTACGAACAGAAAGTCAATGAAGCGCCGGCGTCCGTCACGATCATTACCGCCGATCAAATCAGAAAGTACGGGTATCGGACCTTCTCCCAAGTTTTGCAGAGCGTGCCAGGTCTCTTTACCACCAATGATCGGAACTATGAGTATCTCGGTTTTCGCGGTTTTAACCGTCCCGGCGACTATAACAGCCGGATATTATTGCTCATCGATGGTCACCGCTTGAACGATGCCGTCTATGACCAGGCGCCGATCGGAACGGATTCTCCCATCGATGTCGACCTCATCGATCGGGTCGAAATTGTTCGTGGTCCGAGTTCATCGTTATACGGGACGAACGCGTTCTTCGGAGTCATCAACGTGATTACCAAACGGGGACGCGATATCAAGGGGGCGGAAGGTTCATGGGAAAACTCGAGTTTCACCTCCAACAAGGGCCGCTTGACCTACGGCAACAAGCTGTCCAACGGACTCGAATTCATCGCATCCGGGTCTTATTACTACAGTGTGGGGCAGCAGAATGTGTTTTACCAAGAGTTCAACACACCTGATCAAAACAACGGCATCGCCCATCGAATGGATCAGGATACCTTTCACAACTTCTTTGCCAAAGCCTCCTACGGAGACTTCACATTACAGGGTGGGTATGTGGGACGGAAAAAGAGAATCCCGACAGCGTCATTCGGAACCATGTTCAACAATGGGCGAGATGCCACAGCCGATAACCGTGGGTATCTAGATCTCAAGTATCAGCACGAATTTGCCAATCAGCTGACCGTGAAAGGGCGGCTCTATTACGACCGCTACTACTACCGTGGCGACTTCCTTGTCGATTATCCCCCTCCAACGTTAAATCAAGATTTTCTGACGACCGATCAAGTCGGGGGAGAACTGACGCTGGTGAAGCGGTTGTTCGATAAGCATAAGGTCACGCTTGGGGGTGAATTCCGAAGTCAGTTTCGCATGGATCAGTCCAACAAGGATGCCGACCCACCCGCGACCTATCTGGATGACAAGCGAAAGTCCAACATCGGGGCCTTCTACCTCCAGGATGAGTTTGCCATCACGGACAATCTCATCCTCAATGCGGGCTTCCGCTATGACCACTATTCGACGTTCGGCGGGACGGCCAATCCACGGGCCGGGTTGATCTATACCTGGCGAAACACAACAGCCAAGTTGCTGTATGGAAGAGCCTTTCGTGCGCCGAATCCGTTCGAGCAATTCTATGTGGCTAGTGTAGGGAGTAAGCCCAATCCAGACCTCAAACCAGAAAGTATCAGTACATATGAACTGGTTTTAGAACAGTATCTTGGCCATCACATTCGAGGGTCTGCTAGCGGCTACTACTACGAGATTGATAGGCTGATCAGCCAGGTGCTCGACCCGAGCGATGGATTATTGGTCTATCAGAACGGAAACAAGATCAATGCGAAGGGTCTTGAGCTGACGCTGGAAGGAAAATGGCCGAGCGGATGGGATGGGCGGATCAGCTATGCGATACAGGAGGCGAGAGACAGTGCAAGCGACCGGTTACTCACGAATTCCCCTCAGCATCTGGTGAAGGGGAATCTGATCATTCCACTTTTCAACGACAAGGTCTTCGCCAGTTTGGAAACTCGCTATATGAGTAGTCGTATCACTTTCACCGGCAGTAGCTCTAAGAATGTATTTCTGACGAATGCGACGCTGTTTACCCAGCAACTGCTGCCGGGATGGGAATTCTCCGCCCAAGTGAATAACCTCTTTGGCCATCGGTACGGTGATCCTGGGTCCGGTGAGCACGTTCAAGATACCATCCTGCAGGATGGCCGAACCTATTGGCTGAAGTTGAAATATCGCTTCTGAAGGGAACGGATCCCCAGTGCGACGTTCTCGAATAGGAACGACGATTACGTGCTGGTTCGTGATTGGATGGCTGGCGTGGCTCATCCATCAGCCGCTGCCTGCGGTGGCCGCCTCTTCCAAGGTAGTGATTGTGCTCAGCCAGGACGCGCTTCCCTATGCCGACATGGTCAAGGGCTTTCAGACCGCTCTGGCTAGTGCCGGAGTTCAGGTCGAAGTCCACCTCCAGAACTTGAAGGGGAACAGTGCGAATGCTTCAGATGTGTTGCGTCAGTTCAAGGAGAACCCTCCCGCCCTGTTCCTGACCGTCGGCTCATTGGCGACGCAATCAGTCCTTGCCGAATCCGGGGATGTGCCGATTATCGCCAGCCTCACTGCCAATGTGGAAAAGTTTCGGAAAAATGGAAATCTCACAGGAGTGAGCCTTGAGTTTTCGCTCGAGAGTCAATTCGACATGATGCGACGGATCCTGCCTGAATTGGCGACCGTCGGAGTGCTGTACAATCCGAAAGAAAATCAAGAAAGCATTGACTCCGCTCTGAACCTCGCCCAAAAGCTCGGTGTGAAACTCGTACCGAAACCAGTAGATGCACCTCGTGACATTCCTGACGCGCTGGAGAGTTTGGCGAACAATGTCGATCTTCTTTGGGGTATTACGGATCAGGTGGTACTATCGCCACAGACGGCCGAGCCCATTTTGCTGTTTTCATTTCGCAATAAGATTCCATTCGCCGGGTTGTCCGCGCCCTGGGTCAAGGCCGGTTCTTTGTATGCCTTAGAGCGGGACTATGGTGATATTGGAAATCAATGTGCAGAGATTGCCATCAAGATCCTCAACAAGACGACCCCTCGGACGATTCAGGTGGTTCCTCCAAGAAAGGTGCTGTTCTCGATCAATCAAAAAACGGCTCGCACAATGAAGATCGATTTACCTAAACAAATTATTGATGGAGCCACCCAAGTCATCCAGTGATACGACTTTCATGAGTAAAAGCCTGACCACCAAGTTTAATTTCCTGACGATCGTGGTTATGTTGATGACTGCGATCAGTATCGGTTCACTCGCGCTTTATCGTGATGTGACGACGACTCGGGACGAATTGGTCCAACGCGGCCTGATTACCGCCGGTATGTTGGCCCAGGCCAGTGAATACGGAGTCTATACTGAAAATGTCGAGACGCTTAAAAAGATCGTGGATAGTGCACGGATGGATCCCGATTTCGCCTACCTGGTGGTGCGCAATGCCGACAACAAGCCATTGATTCAGGAGGCCAAGGATCAGGTTGCGACCGGCATGTTGGCGAGCGTGCCGCAACCACAGGGTGCTTCGTTCTCAGAGGTCATCGATCGCCAGAGCGGACAACGGTACATTGATATTCGTCTCGCGATCGTGTCTCAGGCCAGAACAGCCCTGTTTGCCGATGAGTCTCATCCACAGAGTCCGGAGAAGACGATTGGAGAATTGCGGCTTGGACTCAGCGAAGCGCGACTGAAGACAGAGCTCTATGGGTATCTGCTCTGGATCGGATCCGTGACAGTCGCCGTCGTTTTGGTCGGTGTCGTGGTGACCTTATTTCTGGTCCGACGGACCATTCATCCCGTTCAACGCCTTGTCGAGGCGACCGGCCGAATCGCCAGCGGAGATTTCCAGCAGTCCGTGACGGTAACAAGCAGCGATGAAATCGGCACCTTGGCCCAGTCCTTTAACAAGATGGTTCAACATCTGGTCTTGTCTCAGGAGGAGGTGCAGCGGTATCAGCACACGTTGGAAGCGAAGGTTGAAGAACGAACACGAAAGCTTGAAGAGAAAACAAACGAGGCGGTGGATTTAGCTCAGAAGGCCCAGGCGGCCAGTCAAGCCAAGACGGAATTCTTGGCCAATATGAGTCATGAGGTTCGCACTCCATTGAACGGGATCATGGGCATGACGCAATTGTTGCGGCATACTCCCTTAACTCAGAAGCAACAAAGGTTTGTCGATATCGCGGATCGGTCCTGCGTCAACTTGCTGGATGTTGTGAACGATATCCTGGACTTCTCCAAGATTGAAGCAGGCAAATTACAACTTGAGCAGAGTGACTTTGATTTGCAGGAGTTGATCGGAGAGGTGATGGATCTGTTTGCGCACCGAGTGCAGTCAAAGCAGATCGAGTTACTTTCCAGGATTCAAGAGGATGTACCAACTCATTTGTGCGGTGATATGACGCGGTTGCGACAGATTCTCGTGAACCTGTTGGGGAATGCAGTAAAGTTTACTGAACGAGGAGAAATCGGGGTGACGATTTCTTGTGCTGGGGAGCCGAGTGAGCAGGTGATGCTTCGCGTTGAGGTGAGGGATACGGGAATTGGGATCCCCCCGGCCGTGCATGAGAAAATATTCGAGGCCTTCTCGCAGGCAGACGGATCGACCACAAGAAAATTTGGGGGAACCGGTCTCGGGTTAACCATCGTGAAGCAGTTGGTGCATCTCATGAAAGGGACTCTTGGTCTTGAAAGCTCCTTGGGAACCGGGTCGATGTTTTGGTTTCAGATTCCGGTTAGCCGGGCGTCGAACCCTGAAGCGAGGCGTTCGGAGGCCTGTGAAGTATTCAGGCACATGCGCGTGCTCGTGGTCGACGATAACGCAACCAACCGACACATTCTGGATCAATATCTTAATGGATGGGGAGTCGCACATGTGACCGTATCCTCTGGTAAGGAGGCGCTAGAGATACTTCGGCGCACGACTGGTACTGAGGCGAGATACGACCTTGCGATCATCGACGGACAAATGCCTGAAATGGATGGATTTGCGTTGGCTAGGGCCATACGGGCCGACACACGACTGGGGGCGATGAAAATCATCATGCTTACGTCCATGGGGCAAGACGAACGATTGCTCGCATCTGGGCATGCAGGTGATCTCGATTGCGCGGTCGCAAAGCCTGTGCGGCAATCTCACCTCTATAACCTCCTTCTTGCCATCACCACGAAGGGTAAGTCCCAGTCCGCGCTGACTGAGTCTGTGCCGGTTGAACCGTCGCATCCGGAATGCCAAACAGATGTGTCCGTCTTGGTAGCAGAGGATAATCCGGTCAATCGAGAAACTGCTGCAGAGATGCTTGCGATTATGGGATATCGTGTTCAGACCGCCTGCAATGGGCGAGAGGCGGTTGAAGCAGTGGCTGGCCAGACATTTGATGTCGTGTTCATGGATTGTCAAATGCCTGTGATGGATGGGTTTACGGCTACAGCTGCCATCCGCACCAGGGAAAAAGATCTCGGCCTCCCACGAGTGCCGATTGTCGCGTTAACCGCCCACGCTATCGCCGGAGATAGGGAGCGCTGTTTAGCGCATGATATGGATGATTACCTGAGTAAGCCGTTCAGGCAACAACAACTTATTGCGGTCCTACAGCGGTGGGTGTCGCAGAGTGGATCGTCTCCTTCGAACAAGCCCGATACGACCAGCCAGGTTGCCACGGTTATTCCCTTGCGCGATTCTCCAGATTGTCTGGACGGACGGACCTTGCAGGACTTGCGTGCTCTTCGTCGCCCTGGG
>Ga0224505_10000066_pt1 | contig 77729 bp, 71 predicted proteins | sample SF_Jan12_sed_USG_FD_169102 | JGI IMG/M metagenome (GOLD analysis project Ga0224505, IMG submission 169102) | Sediment microbial communities from San Francisco Bay, California, United States - SF_Jan12_sed_USGS_4_1 | ecosystem: Environmental > Aquatic > Marine > Sediment | place: USA: California...
AATCTTGCGAATTTCACTGACGACGGATTCGTACAGGATATCGGCCGCTACCTGTGCTTCGAATGCCCTTGCGATCCGGTCCATGCCGCCGACCGGTTGCAGCATTGTCGGCTGCTGCTCGAGACCTTGGGTGAAATCCTGGCGCTGCTGAAAAAAAATGTCGCCTATGAGTTGCTGCAGCTGCAGTGGCGTCACCTGCTCGCCGCGTTGCCGACTGCCTGTATCTTCCTGGCCGGGAAATCCGCCGCGTTCACTGCCCGTGTAATTGAATGCGCTGTCCAGATCGCCGAATTCCTGCAGGGCGGCAAGGATGTTGCTCTTGTCCGTTGGCGACAGGTCCTGATCCAGCGCGTTCTGGTTGACTGCTTTGGCGAGCAGCCGTGCAATATTGCCGCGGGTGTCCGTCAGCACGCGTCGACGAATCTGCGGCTGGCCGCCGAAAGAGGTCGCCGAGTGCATTAGTGCTGCGTGGTTCTCGTTTACGAAGGTTTCCAGTGCAATGCCGAATTGGCGGCAGTACCCGAGCAGAAACTCATGGTGATGGGAAATTCGCGCCGGGCCCGGATTGAAATAGAGATCCGGATCGGCATCGAACGTACACAACTGCGAAGAATCGGTTTCGCTTACGGTGTCTCCGCCGCGAATCGTGCGATTTCGTCCGCCGCCAACCGACGTTGCCTCGAGTACGGTGCAGGTGTATCCGAGTTTCTTCATTTCGATCGCGGCCGTCATGCCGGCGATACCGGCCCCGAGTATCACGACTGTCTTGCCGACGCCGACATTGGCTGGCCAATCCCCGGGGCGTGGCGACTGCAATCGAGGAGGTGGTGGCGGCGGAACGACGGGCGCACCGGGCGCGGCGGACGACGAACCGCAAGCCGCTGCCGATAAACCGATGCCCATCGCCGCCATCGTACGCAACATCGCCGCGCTGCCCGCAACCTTGCCGACGACTGTGAGGAATTCGCGACGCGCGATGGACTTGTTGTCAGTGGTCATGCTTCCCCCCGATCACTGCCGCGGCCGTCCGGGCCGATAGCACACATTCAGTCCGACAAGGCCCGAGTGCGGTAATTCCCATTCAGGTCTCAATTCAGGTGGCGAAATCTGTGACCTGATTGGTGTCATCGGTCGCCGCAGTCCACCTATGCTATGTCAAATACGCGGAAATGAGATCCCCGTTGACCCGGACTACACAGCACACACTGTCGATGACCGGTCGAATCGCAATGATCGCGCTGCTGATTACAGTGCCGTCAATGCTTCGCCCGGCTTTTGCCGCGCCCGGCGATATCCTGTTTCGCGATACCTTCGAACGTGCCGCACTCGCCCCCTGGACTACGACCAATGCGCTGGTGTCCGGAATCATGACCGGCCCGCAGGTATCGAGTTCGCCAACGCGTGGCGCATTTACCAGCAACCTGGCCGTCACGATTACCAGCCCCACATTCAATGCGGCCGTACCGGCCGCCGAGTTGCGCTACTGGGTGCGACGCGGCAGCGACGCATTCAGCGAAGACACAGATGCAGGTGAAGACCTTGTACTTGAATACCGCCGGGCTGACGGCAGCTGGGGCCAGGTAGCAACCTATCCGGGCGGTGGAGTAAACGGCGAAATCATCCAGGGAAGAACGCGACTGCCGCTCGATGCCCGGCACGGTGCCCTCGCCATTCGGGCGCGACAGACCAACGGCAGCGGACCGACTTACGACTTCTGGCACCTCGATGATGTCGTAGTTACTGAAGTCGCTCCGCCACCGCCCATTGGCATTGGCCAGTGCGACGCCTTCGAAAACGGTTTGATCGGTAACTGGACCGTCGCTCAGTCCGGCGGCTTTGCCGGAACCAACAACATGACCGCCCAGTCTCCCGACAACTCCCTGTTCCTGAACGGTGGCGTGGTAACCGTAACGTCCGTCGTAATCAACACGAGTGTCCCATCGTTCACAAACCTGACCATGTGGATCCGGCGCGGTGCCGACGCATTCAGCGAGGATCCGGATAATGGCGATAATTTCGTTGTCGAATACTTCAACACCGGCGGCACCTGGACCGTGCTCGAACAGTTCAATGGCAGCGGACAGAAAGGACAGATTTTTCTGCGAACCTACAACCTGCCGGCAAACGGCCGACACGTTAATTTCCGGCTGCGATTCAGGCAAACGAACGGCTCCGGTCAGGGCTATGACTATTGGCATGTCGACGATGTCTGTTTCGTGCAGACACCTGTGCCGGCGTTGCTGGTATCCAAGTTCAGCCAGACTTTGTCGGATCCATTCAATGGCAGCAGCAATCCGAAGGCGATTCCGGGAGCGACAATCCTGTATACGGTCAACGTCGCGAACCAGGGTAACGGCACGGTCGATTCGAACTCACTGATCGTGACCGATCCCGTACCCGCCAATACCGCGTTGTTTGTCAGTACGTCCGCCGGCCCACCGATCTCGTTTGTCGACGGGCCGATCTCAAGCGGCCTGAGTTACGTTTACGCGACCAATGTCAGTTACAGCAATCAGCCCGGAGGAGGGCCACCCTACTCCTACACACCGGTGCCAGACGCACAGGGCTTCGATCCGGCCGTCACCGGTACACGCATCGCGCTAGGCGGGGCGATGAACGCTGCTGCCGGCAGCAACACCCCGAGTTTCAGTCTTTTGCTCAGGCTGCGGGTTCAGTAGCGAGCCCGATATCAATCCGGCGGGCGGATCGAATGCGATATCCAACTCGTCCATTTCGTTCGCCGACTCGAGCGTCATCGACGCGAAATCGTAAAGCCCCGTATCGAGCAAATGACTGCGTGTCACACGTTGCATCGATCGGAATATACTGACGACGCGATTCGGCGACTGCTTCTCCCACTCCGTCAGCATGTTCTTGATCTGCACCCGCTGCAGATTGGTTTGCGCGCCGCACAGGTTGCAGGGAATGATCGGATAGTTTCGCGCCCGGGCAAAACGCGCAATTTCCTTCTCGCGGCAATACACCAGCGGACGGATCACGATGTTGCGGCGGTCGTCGCTGACCAGTTTGGGCGGCATCGTCTTGAGACGCGAGCCATGAAACATGTTCAGGAACAAGGTTTCGACCAGGTCATCCATGTGATGACCGAGTGCAATTTTGGTTGCGCCGAGTTCGCCAGCCGTTCGATACAAAATTCCGCGCCGCAGGCGAGAGCATAACGAGCACATCGTCTTGCCCGGTTTGATCTTCTCCATGACGATGCTATACGTGTCTTCCGTTACGATTTTGTACTCGACGCCCAGACCGTCGAGGTACTCCGGCAGCACATGCTCGGGAAAGCCGGGTTGCTTCTGGTCGAGATTGACTGCGACAATATCGAAGCGGACCGGCGCGCTGCGCTGCAGGCCCATCAGTATTTCAAGCAGAGTGTACGAGTCCTTGCCGCCGGAAAGGCACACCATGACGCGATCGCCGTCGTCGATCATGTGGTAGTCGGCAATGGCTTCGCCGGCCTTGCGGCGCAGCCTTTTTTGCAGTCGATTCAATTGTGTGGTCTTCATGGCGGCGAATGGTACAGGGCCTGCCGGGCCCAATACCAGCCAGGGACGCCCTGCTCTGAACTCCCGGCACGCTGCGCGATCCAAGCTTCTTGAAATGTGCGGATTCCGACCCCAGATCCGCCCCCTGTTCAATCCACGCACCGGAGTGCCCGAATGTTCAAGCGTATTGCCCTGTTCATCGCGACCAACCTGGCCGTCATTCTGATACTCAGTATCGTTTTGCGGCTGCTCGGCGTTGACCGGATCCTCGACGAGTCAGGCTCCGGCCTCAATTACGAAGCGTTGCTGATCATGTCTGCCGTCATCGGTTTCGGCGGATCGTTCATATCGCTGGCCATCTCCAAATGGATGGCCAAGCGCGCGACCGGCGCACGCGTTATCAACAGCCCGTCGAACAGCACCGAGTCCTGGCTGGTCAATACCGTGCAGCGGCTGGCACAGAAATCCGGCATCGACATGCCCGAAGTGGCAATTTACGACGCGCCCGACATGAACGCGTTCGCAACCGGCGCAAGGCGAAACAACGCTTTGGTCGCCGTCAGCACCGGCTTGCTGCGCAACATGAAGCAGGATGAAGTCGAAGCCGTTCTCGCGCACGAAATCTCGCACGTAGCCAACGGCGATATGGTCACGCTGACGCTGGTGCAAGGTGTCGTCAATACCTTTGTCATCTTCCTGTCACGAATAGTGGGTCACATTGTCGACCGCGTCATCCTCAAGAACGAGCGCGGATACGGTATCGGCTATTTTCTCTCGGTGATCGTTGCACAGCTGGTGCTGGGCATTCTGGCCAGCATTATCGTGATGTGGGTTTCGCGGCATCGAGAATATCGCGCGGACGCCGGATCAGCAGGGCTTGTCGGCAAACAGCCCATGATCAATGCACTCGCAAGACTGGATCGTGGACAGCCGGCATCACTGCCGGAAGCCCTGCAGGCCTTTGGAATCTCCGGTAAAGGCAAGCGCTCCGGACTGGCTGCGCTGTTCCTGAGTCATCCGCCGATCGCCGAGCGCATCGCGGCATTGCAGTCACTTCCCTAGTCGCTTCGCTGGCACAACGAGTACGCAGGCAATAAGGGTAATTACGTGTCGCGATGCAATCATTGCGCATACAGTCGATAGTCGATTCGATTTAGTATCGTCGTCATCTTTCTTGTCGGAGCCAGATCTTGAACACGCCCAAGCGTATTTCGTGGAATTGGCTCTCATTCGTGATAGGTGCTCTGGCAATCGCACTGCTTGCCGCCTGCGGTGGCCTGCCGCCGATTTCCACATCCGTCGATTTCTGCTGCAAAGCGCCGCAGCCCGACCTGAAGACATTTCGTGTCGAGTTTGACGACATGCCGGAATTCCTGAAGCCGATGTTGCGTGACGAGGCGGCGATCGTTCTGCACGACAAGGGCGTGGAGTACACCGAAGGCGACGCGCATGCCATTCTGAAAATGACCTATGTGCACAACCCGCTGCCGGAAGATATGCTGGCAAGACCGCACGATTCCTTCAGCGGCACGCAAGCGCCTAGCCACACGAACCGTTTCATGGCGGAAGTAAAAGTCGAACTGCGCGACGCAGTGAGCCAGGAACTCCTGTGGTCGGGCACGATGGTTCGCGCTCACTACGTACAAATGGGTGCGTACATGCACGACGCGCCCGCGAGGACTGCTATGCGACAGGCGTTTTACGTGATGTTTGCCGACTATCCAACGGGTGAACAGTAAAATCTCATGGTCGCAGCCCCTTTTATTACCGGGAAAAAGCGCTGGATCATCGTAGCCGATGAGTCGACTGCGGAGATCTATCAACAGGAGAAACGTTATTCGCCTGTGCAACAGATTTCTGTAATGCACAATGATGCCGCGAAGAAAAAGGTCGACGATCTGATAACGGATCATGGAGGCCGCAGTTTCGACAGCTTCGGTGCGGGACGGCATACCATGTCGAAGGAAGAGACCGGACCCAAAGCAGAAGCGTCCAGGGTATTCGCCAAACTGGTCGCCGCACGAATAATCACGGCACTGAACAACGGTGACATTGGGCAGTTCGGTCTCATCGCAGCGCCGCGATTTCTCGGCACGTTGCGAAAAGCTCTGGCGGGATCCCACGGTGCGAAGCCCTGCCTGACCGTCGCCAAGCAACTGGTCGGCCAGGAACCCGCTGCAATCGATCGGGTACTGGCAGAACTTTAGCGGCAACACCGGTTCCACCGAATCGCCGGAACTGGCGTTTTCCTGCCGGAAATCCACTGAGACCGTTACACTCCGAGCGGTGAAGATCCTCTGCGCACCCGACAGTTTCAAGGACTGCCTCCCGGCGCATAAAGTGGCAACTGCGATGCAACGCGGTATCCACCGCGTCCTGCCGGAAGCGCTGGTCGACTGTTGCCCGGTTGCTGACGGTGGCGAAGGCACAGCGGAAGTCATCGCCACCGCGAGCGCCGCTGCCCGTCGAACTTTGTCGGTTATCGGCCCAACCGGGCAATCCGTCGATGCAGATTTTTTCTTGATTGAGAGCCAGCGCCTTGCCGTCCTGGACATGGCGTCGGCGGCAGGCTTGATGCTCGTGCCACAGGCACAACGCGACGCTATGAAAGCGACGACCTTCGGTGTTGGCGAGCTACTGCTTGCGGCGCGCGCCTCCGGGGCGCGACGCCTGATCGTCGGTGTCGGGGGCAGCGCTGGAAACGATGGCGGTTGCGGCATGGCGCAGGCGCTGGGTGTTCGGTTCATCAACTCGGCCGGCCACGAAATGCGATCACCGATCGGTGGCGCCGACCTGCAATCCATTGCCTCGATCGACGTCCGCGGAAGCGGCAATGCAATGCGCGATCTTGAAATCGCAGTGGCTTGCGACGTCGACAACCCGCTGACCGGCAGCAACGGCGCCGCGCATGTTTACGCTGCACAGAAAGGCGCGACCGCAAAGCAGATCGGATTGCTGGATGCCGGGCTGGTGAATCTTGCCCGTATCGTGCGCCGTGATCTCGGTATCGAAATAGAGAATCTGCCGCGGGCCGGCGCCGCCGGCGGGCTGGCGGCCGGATTGCTCGCTTTCGTGGGAGCGAAACTCCAGAGTGGCATTGACCTGGTCCTCGACATAATCGATTTCGATCGTCGCGTCACGGACTGCGATCTTTGCCTGACCGGCGAGGGACGACTGGACAGCCAGTCACTCTCGGGAAAAGCCTGCCTCGGGGTTGCGCGCCGCGCCGCCCGGTTCGGTGTGCCGACGTACGCGTTGGTGGGATCCACCGGGAACGGCGCAGAGAATGCCTTGCAGCACGGGTTGTCAGGTTACGAACTGATTGGCCAGGGACTTTCGGTTGCTGATTCGTTAAGGCGGGCTGAGGAATTGCTTGCCGAATGCGCAGCGCGGGTGGTGTTGCGCAGGGCCGAAACCGGCCGCCGCTTTCCTTAGCAGGAACCGCCGCCCGTGCCACGACCCGGAGCCGGGCAATAAATATCGTGCAACAGGCGGATCACCTTGTCGGTCGGACCGGGACTCAGCGTGTAATAAATCGTCTGGGACACGCGCCTGGTCTTTACCAGACCCTGCTCCCGCAATCGAGCCAGTTGCTGCGACAGCGCAGACTGGCTCAGGGGCACGATTCCGTTCAAGTCACCAACCGATCGCTCACCGTCCGCCAGGGCGCACAGGATCATCAAACGATTTTCGTTGCCCAGCGCTTTCATGAGTCCGGCGGCGTCAGCCGCGTGTTCGCGCATATCCGCCAATCCTGGCGCTATATAGGATTGTTTCTTATACGTTTTCGGATTCTCCAACATGATGCAGCGTTGCTCCCGGGGGCCGTTGTGGATATCCACTATATCGGCAGTCGCCTGAATATAGATGATACTAATTTAGATGTCTATAAATTAGACTTTACTATATTAGATTTTTGGAATATTCTGTTCCCGTTCCGCGATCGTCCGGCGAAGGAGAATTCGACATGGCAAGAATAGTGGTGATGGGTGCCGGTATCGGCGGCATCTCGCAGGTTTACGAACTGCAGAAAAAACTGGGAGCGGCTCATGACATCGTACTGATCGGCGATTCCGGGCGTTTCGAATTCACGCCTTCCAATCCCTGGGTCGCGGTCGGCTGGCGCAAGCCGGAGCAAACCACGCTCAACCTGCCGCCCTTGATGCAAAAGCACGGCATCGAGTTTCATTCCCAGGGTGTGCGCCGGCTGAGTCCCGCAGACAACCGGCTCGAGCTCAATGATGGCCGGCATATCGAATATGACTTCCTGGTCATTGCAACCGGTCCGAAACTGGCATTCGAAGAGGTGCCCGGGCTCGGGCCGGATAGCGGTTACACTCAGTCGGTCTGCAAGACCGGTCATGCGGACGCGTCGCGTGCGGACTTCGAGCAACTGGTCGCGAATCCGGGTCCGGTCGTTATCGGTGCGGCTGCGGCTGCATCGTGCTTCGGGCCTGCCTACGAGTACGCCTTCATCCTCGATACCGAGCTCAAGAAACGCAAGATCCGCGATCGGGTACCCATGCATTTCATTACTCCGGAGCCCTACGTAGGCCATCTCGGACTGGACGGCGTCGGTGACACCAAGAGCCTGATGGAATCCGAACTCCGGGATCGCCACATAAAATGGACCTGTAACGCGAAGATCACTGAAGTCAACGACGGCACCGTGCGCTTCACTGAATTTGACGAAAGCGGCCAGGAGAAGAAACGTCACGAGCTTCCGTTTCGGCACTCGATGATTCTTCCCGCTTTCAAGGGCGTCGATGCCGTCGACGGTATCGATGGCTTGACCAATCCGCGCGGCTTCATATTGATCGATGAGTTCCAGCGTAATCCGGCCTACCCGAATATCTATGCGGTCGGCGTCTGTGTCGCCATCCCGCCGGTCAGTGCGACGCCGGTTCCAACCGGCGCGCCGAAAACCGGTTATATGATCGAATCGATGGTCACGGCGACCACTCACAATATAAGTCGTGCACTCGAATCAAAGGAACCGGACACGCGTGCCACGTGGAACGCAGTCTGCCTTGCCGATTTCGGCGACAGCGGCGTGGCATTCGTTGCATTGCCACAGATACCGCCGCGCAACACAAACTGGGCATCGCGCGGCAAGTGGGTGCACCTGGCGAAAGTCGCCTACGAAAAGTACTTCCTGCACAAGGTGCGCACTGCCATGACGGAACCCTACTTCGAGAAGACGGTCCTGAAATTGCTCGGGGCCACACGGCTGAAGGACGCAAGCCGATGAAGCAGGCAGCAATAAGGTTCGCAACGGAACGGCCGAGAACCGTCTACTTGATTGTCGTTCTGCTGGTGGTTGTGCTCGGCGCAATGATGGCGCGCATACGGATCGATACGGACCCGGAGAACATGCTGCCGGCAAACCAGACAGACCGTGTGTTCCACAATGCCGTGGAGGACCGGTTCACGCTTCACGACGCAATCGTCCTCGGTATTGTCAACAACGAACATCCTGACGGAATATTCAACGTCTCATCGCTGGACGCGCTGGGTAGCCTCAGTCAGTCGATACTGCAACTGGACGGCGTGATCGCGCCGGATCTCATGTCGCTGGCGGTTGCGGACAACATCAGCCAGGAAGGGCCGGGAACGATTCGCTTCGAATGGATGATGAAAAACGCGCCGCAAACGGCACAACAGGCCCTCGACATCCGGACCAAGGTCAGCCGGCTGCCGTTACTCAATGACACGCTGGTATCCGGCGACGGGCGAGCAGCGGCAATCTACATTCCAATTGAGCGCAAGGACCTGAGTCACCCCCTGTCGATAAAGATACGCGAGCTCGCGGACGCGCTCGATTCCTCTGACGAATATCACATCACCGGGCTGCCGGTTGCGGAGGACACCTTTGGTCACGACATGTTCGTACAGATGGGAATTTCGGCACCACTCGCTGGACTGATGATCTTTCTGCTGATGCTGTATTTCTTCCGCAGCCCCAGGCTGGTCGTTGCGCCCATGCTGATGGCAATGGCAACCGTCATTATCAGCATGGGTCTGCTCATAGGCATGGGATTCACGGTGCACATCATGAGTTCGATGATTCCGATTTTTCTGATGCCGATTGCCGTCGTCGACTCGGTGCACATCATGTCCGAGTTCGCCGATTCCTATCGGGAAGACAGAGCGCCGAAAGAAGTCATTTCCGAGGTCATCAATCATCTGTTCAGGCCGATGCTGTTCACGTCGTTGACTTCTGCAGTAGGCTTCCTGTCACTGCTGCTGACGCCGATTCCGCCCGTGCAAATTTTCGGCGTCTTCGTCGCATTCGGCATCCTGCTGGCTTTCTTGCTGACTATCGTACTGATTCCCGCCTATGTGGTGCGGATGAAGCCGGCAGCACTGGCGAAACTGGTGGCGCCCGGCAAGACGCCGCGCACGAATACCGCGCTTGCGCGAATTCTGCGCCGCTCCGGCCGGTTTGCCTTTGCCAATGGCAAGCTCATTGTCGGTCTTGCCGTTGCGCTTATCGCCGTCAGCATCGCGGGTATCTACCGCATCGAGATCAATGACAACCCCGTGCGATGGTTCAAAGCCAGTCACCCGATCCGGGTAGCCGACGACGTGCTGAACCGGCATTTTGCCGGTACCTACGATGCATTCGCCGTGATTTCGGCGAAACAGGATGACTCGATTGCTACGTTCATAGCCGACGCCGAGAGGGTTCTCGCGGATATCGACGGGAGTCTGGCCGACGATATCCGGCGCCAGCTGCAGGTGCCGGCCGGAGAGAGGGATCGCTATTTCGGCGACCTGATTGCGCTTCTCGACGACGCTCTATTCGATGCGACGGGTCCGGCCACCGTCGATGCGTTTACGCGACTCATGGAGGATGCAGAAAATGCGCAGGTTTCCGCGCGCATATTCCAGGACCCGGCGCTGTTGCGATCGGTTGCGGAAATCCAGCAAGCGCTGCTTCAATCCGGGGTCGTTGGCAAGACCAACGCGTTACCGGACGTCGTCAAAGTCGTCAACCGGGAGTTGCGCGGCGGCGATGACTCCGAATACCGCATTCCGGATACCGTTCCCGGCGTAGCGCAGGTTCTTTTGCAATACCAGTCGTCGCATCGGCCGCAGGATCTCTGGCACATGGTCACGCCGGACTATTCGTCAGCGGCAATCTGGCTGCAGCTGAAAAGCGGCGACAACCAGGACATGACGAAGGTCATTGAGACACTGGACGCGTACCTGAGCAAGAACCCGCTGCCGGACAACGTGGAATTCCGCTGGGCAGGCAAGTCCTACATCAATGTCGTTTGGCAGAATGCCATGGTCAACGGCATGTTATTCAGTCTGCTCGGCGCTTTCGCCGCTGTTTTCCTGATCATGTCGCTGCTGTTTCGCAGCGCCCGTGTGGGCCTACTGGCTATGGTTCCCTTGTCGGTCACGATACTGGGCGTATACGGAGCCATCGGCTGGATGGGCAAGGACTACGATATGCCGATAGCGGTCTTGTCTTCTCTCACGCTCGGACTTTCCATCGACTTTGCGATCCACTTTATCGAGCGTATGCGCGGGCTGTTGCGTTCCGGTGAAGCGTTTTCTGCTGCGGCCGAAAAAATGTTCGAGGAGCCTGCCCGTGCAATTGCGAGAAACGCCATTGTCATCGCCATCGGATTTACGCCGCTGTTTTTCGCACCGCTGGTGCCTTACATCACCGTTGGCGCATTCATGGCAGGCATCATGTTCCTTTCGGGGCTGAGCACGCTGCTGCTTCTGCCTGCGTTGCTCGGCTGGGGCAGGCGCTGGCTGCTGCCGCAAACTGCGGTGGAGATCCGTCCGGAACATGCAACGCAAGCCAATTCAACTTTACTGGAGTCCCGCCCGTGAAAAACTTCGCAATAGCTGTCGTTGTCTCTTTGTTGCTGGGTACCGGCGCAGCTGCCCAGGATACCGCCGATGCAGACGATATCGTGGCTCGTGCCAATCTTGCCGCCTATTACTCCGGCGATGACGGCCGATCCGAAGTTCGCATGATCATCAGCGACGCGCAGGGCCGTCAGCAACGCCGGCAGTTTACCGTTCTTCGGCGCGATATCAGTGACGGTGGCGATCAGCAATTCCTGGTCGTGTTCAGCCAGCCATCGGACGTCCGGGGCACCACATTCCTGGTCGACAAACACATCGACAGCGATGACGATCGCTGGCTGTACCTGCCCGGTCTCGATCTGGTCAAACGAATTTCCGCCGGAGACAAGCGAACCAGTTTCGTTGGTGCTCACTACTACTACGAGGACGTATCGGGGCGCCATCCAGGCGATGACGTTCACGAGCTTGTTGAAACCGGCGATCAACATTATGTGTTGAGGCACGTTCCGAAAGATCCTGGCAGTGTCGAATTCGCAAGCTACGTGACCTGGATCGACAAGACGACCTGGCTGCCGATGAAGATCGAGTACAGCAACGCAAGCAGCGAAGTGTACCGTCGTGTCGAAGTTCTCGAAGTTCAGGACTTCCAGGGCCACCCGACAGTGGTCACCAGCCGAGTTTCTGACGTGCAGGGTGGCGGGCAGACCGACATGCAGTTTCGTTACATTCAATACGACCTCGGGCTGCCGGCCGAGCTCTTCAGCGAGCGCTCCCTGAGGAATCCCCCGCGACAATGGCTCGAGCGGGCCGCCGACTAGCAGAACAGAAATGAAGTCGCCGCCGCTGCTGCTATTCCTCCTCTCGTCATTGCCCGCCATCTCGTTCGGGCAGGAGGACTTGTGGAGTGACGATGACTGGGGCGAGGAAGATCAGGCCTCCCGGTGGAGCGGTTTCATCGAAGCGGGCCTCGGCACGCGATTCGGCAACGACCCGCTGATTGCCGGGCGGAGCACGCTGGAAGAAATTCGCTGGCGCCTTGAGTCCGAATGGCGTCCCGGGCACTATGCGATCGGTTTCAAAGGCGATGCGGCATACGACCGCGTCGAGAATCGGTGGACCGGCGACCTGCGCGACCTGACGATCGCGTTTACCGCCGGCAAGAGCACGGACGTCAATCTCGGGCGGCAGGTGCAGACCTGGGGCACCGGCGATCTCGTCTTTCTGAACGATCTGTTTCCAAAAGATTTCGTGTCCTTTTTTGCCGGCCGTGATGACGAGTACCTGAAAGCTGCCGGAAATGCCGTACGCGTCACCCTGTATGCGCCGGCAGTCAATGTCGACTTCTCGTGGACTCCCGTATTCGAACCGGACAACTACCTGACCGGCGAGCGGTTCTCGTTCTTCTCGCCACTTGCCGGCGGTAACGTCGCGCCATCGCCGCCGTTGTCGGCAATTGAACCGAGCAAGAGCTTGTCGAACGGCGAGTTCGCACTGCGGCTGTTTCGTACTGTCGAAAGCCGCGAGTACGCGATTTACGCCTATCGCGGCTTCTTCAAGCAGCCGAACGCGTTGACCGAAACGCTGCAGGCCACTTTCGCTCCGATGAACTCGCTCGGTGCGAGTTTACGGCAGCCGGCCGGGCCGGGGCTGCTGAACGCCGAGATTTCCTATTACGATTCGCGCGACGACCGCAACGGCAGCGATCCGCGGATACCGAACGACCAGTTTCGATTTCTCACGGGATACGAATGGGAAGCAAAGGCCAATTTTACGGTTGGCCTGCAATACTTCCTCGAGTGGACCCTCGATCATGATGCTTTGATCGACAATTCGCCCTACCCGCAATACGAAGCGGACGAGTTCCGCCATCTGCTGACAAACCGACTGACCTGGCGTACCGGGCGGGACAAGTTTACCTGGTCCCTGTTCTCCTTCTTTTCGCCCAGCGATCACGACTTCTACCTGCGACCGGTGTTCGCTTACCGGCGCGACGACCAGTGGTCAGTGACGGCTGGCGCCAATCTGTTTGATGGCAAGGACGAGCACACTTTTTTCGGCCAGCTGCAGGACGCGAGCAACGCCTATATTCGAATCCGTTATCACTACTAGGAGAATGACAATGAGCAAGAAAATGTCACTTGAACGCGCCGTCGAAGCGTTTGCAGGATTCATGGTCCTGCTGTCCGTCGTACTGACCTACGCCGTTCACCCGGGCTTCGTATGGCTTACCGTTTTCGTGGGTGCCAACCTTTTTCAGCAGTCTTACACCGGATTTTGCCCGGCCGGCATCGTACTGAAAAAGGCATTCGGTTTCCGCCCCGCCGCGGAACTCGCGAGAACCTGAGTACCGGTCAGTCTCCGGCGGTCGCCCGAAGGCCGCCGGACGGGACCTGTACATCGTCCGGCTGCGTTTTCACAATCCGGCTGGTCAACACGCCGGCCGTCATTGCACCGTTGACGTTGAGTGCCGTGCGCGCCATGTCAATCAGCGGTTCTATGGAAATCAAGAGCGCTGCGATCGTCACCGGGAATCCCATTGCCGGCAGCACGATCAGCGCAGCGAACGTCGCACCACCGCCTACACCAGCTACGCCGAAGGAGCTGATCGCGATTACAGCAACCAGTCCCGCAATAAAACTGAGACTTGTCGGATCGACACCCATTGTCGGAGCAACCATCACGGCCAACATGGCGGGATAGATTCCTGCACATCCGTTCTGCCCTATCGTTGCGCCGAAAGACGCAGACAAATTCGCTATCGGCGACGGAACTTTCAGTTCATCTATCTGCGTTTCGACATTCAGCGGAATGGTTGCAGCCGAACTGCGAGACGTAAACGCAAACGTCAATACAGGCCAGACCTTGCGGAAGTAATCCGGAACGTTGGTACCTGCGAGACCTAGCAACAAGGCATGCACACCGAACATGATCAGTATCGCGACGTAGGACGCAACGATAAATGACAGCAGGTTCAGGATATCTGCAGCATTGGATCCGGCTACGACCTTTGTCATCAACGCAAGGATGCCGTACGGGGTCAGCGCCATGACGATACGCACCAGCTTCATGATGACGGCCTGGAACGCGTTGACACCGTTGCGAATCATCTCGCCCTGCGCTGGATTGTCCCTCGCCACCATCAGCGCGGCGATGCCGAACAGGATACCGAACAGGACGACGGCAATAATCGAAGTGTCGCGCGCACCGGTGAGATCCAGGAATACGTTCGACGGCACGAATTTCAGCACCATGTCTGCGAAGCCGAGATCCGCAATGGACTCACGGCGCGCCACGAGAACATCGGCTCGTGCGAGTTCCCGGGCACCTTCAGTCAGCCCTTCTGCCGTCAGCCCGAACAGGTTTGCCATAGTGATGCCGACCAGTGCCGCAACAACGGTCGTCGCAATCAGGATGCCTATGACCGATCCGCCGATTTTGCCGAGCGCAGCGATATCGCTCATGCGGACTACGGCGGCGATCATCATGATCAGCACCAGCGGCATGACAATCATTTTGAGCAAATTGACGTAGATATCTGCGACGAGATTTGTCCAGGTCAATGTGCCGGACATGACCTCGGCATTTCCCGGATACATCAGTTGCAACGCGAATCCGAACAGCACGCCGGCAACGAGACCCGCGAGAATCTGCTGCGACAGCGAGAACTTCGGCGAGCGGATTCGCATCAGCAGTGCGACAAGACCCGAGAATACGATCAAATTGATCAGTGCTGGCAAAGACATATCGAATCTCCGTGTCGTCTCTACAAAACAACTGAGACAACAAGTCTTAGGATCTAGTTATCCGGCGGGTCCGCCGTAATTTACCTTAAGGGCGCCAGGCATTAAAGCTTCGCAGCGTCAAGCAGCCAACAGGGTCACTTCAAACGCAGGGTTTGCGATGGATGTCTGTCCATGACATTCGGCATGTATCCTTGAACGCGTGGCTTCACCAAATGCTTGTTTACATAGAAATACAACGGGATTATGGGGTAGTCATCGAGAAACACCCGCTCCGCTTCGCTCAACAATCGCTTGCGATCTGCCTGGTTCCCGTGTTCGTCGGCAGAATCCAGCAGCTGGTCGAACTGCGAATTACGGTAGCCTGGCAAATTCTGCAGACTGTTACTCCTGAAAAGGCCGGTAAACGTCGTCGGATCATCAAAATCTCCAAACCACGAAAAACGCATGATCTCCCATTCGAATCTCTGCTCGCGAGTCGCCAGAAATATCTTCCATTCAAGCTTTTGCAGCGACACGTCAGCTCCGAGGACTTCTCGCCACATTGAACTGACCGCAAGCGCAATCTTTTCGTGCACGTCGCCGGCATCATAAGTCAGCGTTACCTTCAACGGATAATCCTGACTGTATCCGGCGGCATTGTACGCGTAACGCGAGGCATTCTCCCTTTTGTCTGTCGTCAAGTCTTTCCAATCGTATTCAACGGGTTCGTACCCGGACACTCCGGGTGGCACCAGGTTGAATGCTGCAACTTCACCACGCCCCAACAGCTGCGAGAGTTTGTTCCTGTCGACGGCCATCGAAAGCGCTTTGCGCAACTCGCGATCATTCGTTGGCGCCTCGGTCAGATCGAAAGCCAGGTAGTAGATCCCAAGGCCGGGCGATATCGATAGCTCGTAAGGGCGTTCCGCGCGAACGTCGGCAAGAATCGTCGAATCGATAGTAGCGGTGATATCGAGTTCGCCTGTGCGATAGAGGTTGTATTCGGAGAGAGGGTTCTCGATTGCAAGGTATTCGACTGTATCAATAGATACATCGGCCGCTGAATGAAATAGATCGTTTCGCTTCAGACGAATGAAGCTGCCGACCTGCCATTCGTCCAGCACATACGCTCCATTACCGACGAATTTCGCCGAATCTCTGAATGACGCCGGATTACTGTGCTTGTCCGTCAGCCGGGGGTAGGCAACGGGCATTGCCAGTATGCTGGCGAAATACGGCACGGGCCTGGCAAGTTCGATACGGACGGTGAAATCATCCAGCGCGTACACACCGAGATCGGAGAGCGGTACCTCGCCGTTCATGACGCCACCGTAGTTTTCGAGTGCCTCGAGTAAGAAAGCGCTCGGCGACCGGCTGCCGGGCCCGACGACATGCCGAATCCCGTCGACAAAATGCTGCGCGACGAGCGGTTCGCCGTTGGACCATCGTGCATCCTTGCGCAAGTCGAAAGTCCACCGAAGGCCCTCGTTGCTGACGACCCAGGTTGCTGCCGAACCGGGCACCGGTGAGCCCGACGCATCAAATGTGACCAGGCCCTGGAATAGATCCATCAACACATTGAACGCGTGTATGTCTTCGGCAAGCGCCGGATCAAGAGTTTCCGGCTCCCCCCCATTGCCGCGTTTGAGAACATCTGCGCGACGCCAGTCGGCGGAATCCGCGTCATTCGATTCGCCGCAACTGGCAAGCAAAATCGCTGCAACGACGATGAACGCTGGAATAGTCGAGGGACGGACAGCCATGCCGACAATCATTTCACAGAAGCGGCCCGGACTGGGCTCGAGACTGAGAGCTGTAACGGGTCTGCTGGATGTGGTCTTGGGCGCATTCGGCTGAAAGCCCGGAAGCATGCTTGACTTTTACCGTTATTGAGATTATTTTACTCAACTATGGATACGACCATCAGCCAATCCGTCGATCAGGCCTGCCGGCTTTTGCTTCGGCCTGTCGCGGCCTTGCTGATGAAATGCGGTGTCACCTGGAAACAGTTTTCCGACCTTTCCAAGTCCGTTTTCGTCGAGGTTGCTAGCAGAGAATTCGGTATCCGTGGCCGTCCGACCAATGTCTCCAGGGTCTCCATACTGACCGGGATAAGTCGTAAGGAAATCAAACACCAGCGCGATCTGCTGTTGCAGAAAACCGAGGCCAAGCCAGGAAAAACCAACGACGCAACCCGCCTGTTGTCGGGATGGCATCAGGACCCCCTTTACAGCGACGGCCACGGCGCGCCGCTTACGCTTCCGGAACGGGGTCCCGCTCCCAGTTTCGAGACGCTTTTCCAGCGTTACGGTGGTGACACGCCGTTCCAGACACTCATGAAGGAATTGAAATCGGCAGGTACCGTGGAATTCGACGAGCGAGCCAGGAAAGTTGTCGCGAAAAGTCGATTTCACATGCCGGTGCCAATGTCGGAAGAAAATATCCGGTTTTTTGGTTCGAACCTCTTCGACCATGCCAGAACGCTCGAGGACAACGTCAGTGGGTCCGGCAAGCAGCGCCGTTTCGAAGGGTTTGCGGTCGACGATCGCGTCGATCCCGGTGCCGCCAAAGAATTTCACGCGTTCCTGAACGAGCGTGGCCAGCAATTCCTCGAGGAGATCGATGAGTGGCTGAACCAGCATCGGGTAAGCGATGACAACTCCAAATTCGTACCAATTAGGCTGGGCGTGGGGCTCTACGCAATTGACGGCCAATTACCAGAAGGCAAGCAATCATGAAAATTCTATCCGTGTTTTTGACGACTTTATTCCTAATGGTCCTGGCAGCTTGCGGAGGAAGCGGCTCCGACGCGCCGCCGGGTAATAATGCCCCGCCACCGGTCGGCGGTATCGGCCGAACCGGCGTAGCCTTCGGACCGATTTCCACGTTCGGCAGTATTGTCGTCAACGGCGTGCGCTACGACACGTCATCCGCCACCTTCACGGTCGACGACTCGCCGGGCAGTGAGAGCGATCTGCGGGTCGGACATGTCGTCCTAGTGAAAGGCGAAATCGATGACAACCTGACGACCGGCACAGCGCAGGAAGTCAGCTTCAATGAGAACGTCAAGGGACCGATTCAGAGCATCGACCTGGCGATGAACCGGCTCGTCGTCCTCGGGCAAACCGTCATAATCAGCCCGGAGACTTCCTTCGATGACAACATACAGCCGGCGTCACTCGCTGGACTCATTGTCGGTGATATCGTCGAGGTCAGCGGCCAAACCACTTCTGATGGCAGCGTTGTCGCAACGCGAATCGAGAAAAAGCCTGTCGGGACCTCCTTTGAGGTTCACGGTGTCGTGAGCAATCTGGATGCGGCGAACTCCAGATTCTCTATAAACGCACTTGCGGTTGACTACAGTGCCGCAGTGCTCGACAACTTCCCCGGCGGCCAGATCAGCAACGGCGACTTCGTCGAAGCCAAAGGAACTGCGCTGGATGGCAGCGGCGCGCTTGTGGCTTCGCGGGTCGAGTTCGAAGGCGGAGTGATCACCGGTGCCAACGGCGACTACGTCGAAATCGAAGGCTTCATCACCCGTTTCGTATCCGCGCAGGACTTCGATGTCAGTGGCGTCTCCGTGATCACGAATGGAAGCACGGTGTTCGAAGGCGGTGTGGCTGCGGATCTCGGCCTGAACGTCAAAGTGGAGGTCGATGGCACGCTGAACTCGAGCGGAATCATCATCGCGGAGAAAGTCGACATCCGGCGCGCCAAAGCGGTTCGGGTAACCGCCCTGGTTGATTCCGTCAACGCTGCCGGCAATTCGCTGGTCATGCTGGGAATCACATTCAACGTCGATGCCCTGACGAGACTTGAAGACAAGAGCAGCGCCGATGTAGATCCACTGACGATCGGCGATCTGAATGCCGGCGACTACCTGGAAATTCGCGGCAGCGAACTGCCGGCAGGAAGCGGCCAGATCGCTGCTGCCATCCTGGAACGGGAGGACATCGACAGCAGGACCATTCTGCAGGGATTCGTCGAAACGGTTTCTGATCCCTCCTTCACTATACTCGGAGTCAGCATAACGACGAACGGCAGTACGGCCTTCCGCGACACCGACGACAGCATCATCACGGGCGCGGAATTCTTTAATCGCGTATCAGCAGGCTCGCTGGTTAAGGCAAGCGGGACCGAAACTTCATCAATGGCCATTACGGCCGACGAAGTGGAATTCGAGCTGGAATTCTAGGCGATGAAAAAAGGGGGCAGCGTTTTGCCGCCCCCTATTTCAATAACTGGTAAACCGCTTGACTCATGGCTGGCTCCAGGCGCTCCAGATTGTCCAAAAACCAATGATCAGGAAACCTGCTCCCGCGGCAAATGCAAGGTACCGCGGATTCATCCATCCGGAAATCGCCGAGCCGATTACGACGGCGATTGCCGAGGACGCCACCAGCGCCAGCGATGCCGCCAAGAAAACGAACAAGGGTCCGGCCGACTCGCGGGTCGCGAACAGGATTGTCGCCAGCTGAGTCTTGTCCCCGAGTTCCGCCAGGAACACTGTTCCAAATACGATGGCAAAAGATTTGAAATCCATAACATTCTTCCCGGGCTATTTTTCTGCAAGGGCGTAAAGGAGATCCACGTAGGATTTCTCGATTTCCGCGAGGCCCGCGACAGGCGATTCCGGCTTCGGCTCGATCAGCATGAACTCGTTTGGCGCGTGCGCGCCGGTACCGTAACCTATGCCAAAGGGCACCATCGGAATTCCGAGTCTTTCGGTAAACTGGTAGAACGGTGCGCTGCCGGCAATGCGCGGATTCACGGAAACTCTTTCGGTGTATTTGTTGCCGACGCCAATTGCCGCCTGCACCAGCGGCGAATTGACCGAGGTCTGCGCGGCAGGATAAGCGCTCATTCGACGCATCTCGATATCGGCAAACCCGTTCGCATCCAGGTGGTTGCGAATTTTCTGCAGCGCTTCCTCGGGATCGATCCCGGGTGGCAGTCGGGAGTCCAGTTTCGCCGTCGCCATGTGCGGCAGGATGGTCTTGGTTCCTTCGCCTGTGTAACCTGCCCAGATACCATCTACATTGAGCGTCGGCATGAAGAGGAGTTCGGTAATCGCATCCGCGCCGGTCAAACCATCAAGCCAGGTATCGACGCCGAGCGACGCCTTCACATCGTCGTCGTTGCTGGTCGCCAATACGCCGTTCATCAACACCTGCTCTTCTTCATTCGGCGGACGAATTCCGTCGTAGTAACCGGGGATGACGATCGTATTGCCGTCCTTGCTGGTCATCGACGCAATGGCCTGGATCAGGTGCAGCACCGGTGAATCGACCAGCGCTTTGTAGGAACCGTGAATCTCTGCCCTGGTAGGTCCGCCGCCTGCGTTGCCCCTGGCTTCGAGTTCGAAATAGATGATGCCCTTGACACCCAGCAGCAATGACAGGCTGCCGTCCGGTCGCTGCGAGTTGAAGGGAAAAATTGCGCCGTCCGCCGCTTTGAGCCGCTCCTCGTAGCGATCGATGATTTGCGGGTAATGTGGCGATCCCAGTTCCTCCTCGCCCTCCGCCGCTACCATGAGGTTGACCGGCAACTCACCGCGCACGTCGATGATCGATTGCACCGCGTTCAGGAATGCACGTTGCGGTCCTTTCTGGTTGGTCGCGCCGCGTGCCATCAACACCGTGCCGAGCTCGTGCTCGACCAGTTCCGCGGCAAACGGCGGGCTTTGCCAATCTTCGGGATCGACCGGCTGCACGTCGTACATCAGGTAAAGCATCAGTGTTTTTTCGGCGCCCGCGTCGTAGTAACCCCAGACACCGGGATGGCCGTCTGTGGGAACCAGTTCGGCTTCCTGGAAGCCGATTGCCAGCAGGTCATCTCGCAGCAGTTCGGCCATTTCCCGGATGCCGGTGTTTTGCGCACTGATCGAGGGCTGGCGCAGCCAACGCTGGATATTGACCAGGTGGCCGTCGAGATTGGCATCGATGTGGCGGTAAATATCGTCGTGACTGCCTTTGTATTGGCCGACGCTCGTTGCCGAGTAGACCTCGTCCGTATCGATGCGAATTTTCGGTCGTTCGACTGCTGCCGCGTCGACGGAATGCTCGACCGTCACGTCGCCACAGGCCGCCAGCACGCCGGCCAGAAGAAAAGTCCATCGCTTGTTCATTCGTCCCCGCCCTTTCTGACTCTTGTTTACGCAGCACTCAACAGGCTGCTGGCGCTGACATAATGGCCGTCCGGCCGGACTGCTGTCCAGCCGCACTGGCCTGCATGGCGCAGGACCAAGGAATTTCTCTTGCGGAATGCTGTCGCATTAAGCGGACAGATTGACAATGGCGGGCACTGGTTTACCTTGGACGTACAGGCGGATGCGGAAAATACTATGAACAAGATGCTCGGAAGTGGATTACGCGCGATTGCACCGGCAATGCTACTGCTGTCGCTGACTGCCTGCGGTGGTGGCGGCAGCGATGACGGATTCAGCCCGCCGCCCCCACCGCCTCCGCCACCCGGCGGCGTCGACATCGCAACGCAGAGGGCCTATTCCCAACTGAGTTTTATTCGGCCGCTGGCGATGTTGCAGCTGCCGGGCAACGACACGCGCTGGTACGTGGCCGAGCAGGCGGGAATCATTCGCGTCTTCAACAACGATCCGAACGTCGCTCAAAGCACCGTGTTCGCCAACCTGACGGCGATCGTCGACGACGGCCCGAACGAGGCCGGATTGCTCGGGTTCGCGTTTCATCCCGACTTTGCAAACAATGGCGAGGTCTATGTTTCGTACACCGGCAACGCGAACGGCCTCATTTCGCGGATTTCGCGCTTTGTCAGCCAGGATGGCGGCATTACGCTGAACATTGCGAGTGAGCAGGTATTGCTGTCGATGGCGCAGCCCTTCGGCAATCACAACGGCGGCCACATTGCCTTCGGCCCGGACGGTTTCCTGTATATAGGATTCGGCGACGGCGGCAGCGGCGGCGATCCCAACAACAACGGGCAGAATACGCAGAACCTGTTCGGCACTATCGTCCGCATCGATGTCGACGCGCCCGCGCCTTACGGCATACCGGCAAACAATCCCTTCGCCGGCAACCCGCTGTGCTCCCAGGGTGTTGGCGCGGCAGATTGCCCCGAAATCTACGCCTGGGGCTTTCGCAATCCCTGGCGCTGGAGTTTCGACAGCCTGACCGGAGCACTCTGGTTGGGCGATGTTGGCCAGAGTTCATGGGAGGAAATCGACCGCGTCGAACGCAGCATGAATTACGGCTGGCGCCAGCGCGAAGGCGCACATTGCTTCAATCCCTCGGTCGGTTGCAGCACTAATTTTGTCGATCCGATCACCGAGTACGGTCGTACGCTCGGCGGATCGGTCACCGGCGGTTACGTTTATCGTGGCATGGCGGTGACCGGTTTGGCAGGTCATTACGTGTTCGGCGATTTCAGCAGCGGCAGGATATTCAGCGTTCCCGCGAACAGCATGCAAGGCACGGTCGCCGACGAGCTGTTAGCAAGCGGCCGCAGTATCGCCTCGTTCGCCGAAGACATCGACGGCGAGATCTACCTGCTCGACTTCGGCACCGGCGGCATTTTCCAGATCGTCGACGCGCCCTGAGCGACGCGGTCGAGCTCAGGCCGCGGACTGCCTGAGGATGTTGTAAGGCGCGAGTTCGGGCTTCCGGCAGCTCGCCAGCCGCACGATGCTCGTGTGCACGAAGGCATGCTGCCCCGAAAGGCTGGCGTGGCTCACCATGTCGGTAAACACCATCCACGCCGAGAAAGGCGGAAATCGAAACTCCACATGACCCTCGGTATCCTGCTGGAACGCGGGCGTGTCTTTCATGAAATTGTGGAACCTGCGCATTACGCGGTCGTAGGGCGAGGAATCGAGCACATGCGCCGCCGGCAAGCCGAGCGCAGCGACACCCTTCAGCAAGCCGGTTCTCAGGTGATCCAGCGGTCCTTTTCGAAGATAGTTCGTACCCGGATTGGCGACCGCAATTCCAGCCGCCTTGCCGTAACGCTGATACACCGCGGGAAAGGTGCCCTTGCTGGCCCAGACTCGGTCCTCTTTCGGGTTCACGTTGATGAAAAACCGCAGGATACGGTCACCGTTGGTTGCGCCGTAGGCGCCCGCGTCGACGTGCACGAGTTCATTGCTCGCGTGCGGTTTCAGGTTGCGGCCTTTTTCCTGGATGGGCCGGAAACTGCAGGTACCGACGGTCCAGTCTTTCGTCAGGCCGGGCGCTTTCGCTTTCAGGAACCGCTCGATCTCGCCGCTGACGCCGGTGAGTACGCGCGTAATGCGCTGCGCGGTTGCCGCGTCGGCATCGCCCAGTCCGCGCACATGGCCGGCTTCTGGATGATAGGAAATATTTTTTAATTTCAACAATTTAGGGAGCTCAACTCTAAAAAACTCCAAATCATCTGGCGACGGCAGCGGCACCGGTGAACTGGGAAAAAACACGATGGCGCCTTCTTCGAGCGCATCGGAAAGGTCATTGGGTCCGGCGCCGGCCAGGCGTGATTGATCGAATGTCTGCAGCATGGATGGATTCTCCGGATCGGGCGTCGCGGTTCGCTGGTCGTTTGTCGCCGTGATTATAATGCAGCGATCGACCACAATGGTCCGCACTTTTCCCCGATCCCTGGGTTCCGGCAATGTCAGTAAAAACCATGGAGCCGCTGTCAAGCGCCCCGGACTCGCTTTGCATTGTGCGCCTCTCGGCGCTCGGGGATGTCACCCATGCCGTGCCGGTATTGCGCGCAATCCAGCGCCAATGGCCTGCAACGCGCATTACCTGGGTATGTGCCGTGGTGGAACACAGGCTGCTGTCGCTTATCGATGGCATTCGTTTCGTCACGCTGGACAAGAAAGCAGGCTGGCGCGGCTATCGGGAGTTGCGCCGGCAACTTCGCGGCGAAAAGTTCGACATCATGGTGCAGATGCAGACTTCCGCCCGGGCAAATCTCGCCGGCGCCTGCGTTCGCGCGCGGATAAAGCTCGGTTGGGACAAGGCGCGGGCGCGGGACCTGCACCACCTGTTCATGACGCATGTCATTCCGCCCGCGGCGAAGCAACACCAGGTACAGGGTCACCTGGCATTCGCACGGGCTCTGGGGCTCGACGCCGACGAACCGGTCTGGGATTTTCCGGTCACCGAGGCCAGCCGGCAGCATGCCGCCGAACGTCTTCCTGGCGAGCAGCGCACGCTGCTGATATCGCCTTGCTCGAGTCACGTGCATCGCAACTGGCTTGCCGACCGCTATGCGGCCGTGGCCGATTACGCGGTCGCGACCCACGGCATGCGCATCGTGCTGACTGGCGGCCCATCGGAAATCGAGAAACACATGGGCCGGGATATCGAAACGGCCATGCAAAACAATGCCGACAACCTGGTCGGGCAACTGACACTCGAGCAGTTGATGGGCTTGCTGGAACGCGCCGACGTCGTACTTTCGCCCGATTCTGGCCCCGCCCACATGGCGAATGCACTCGGCAAACCGGTTATCGGGCTGCACGCCTGCACCTGGTCGATTCGCGGCGGTCCGTACCACTCCCTCGACCTGTGCATAGACAAGTTTCCGCAGGCCGCGCGGCAATTTCGCAACAAAGCGCCGGAAGAGATTCGCTGGGGCACCAAAATAGAGGAGCCCGGCGTCATGGCGCTGATCGAGGTCGACGAGGTCATAAATCGCCTTGACGAGGCTGTAAGCCGCCTGCCGCGTTGATTCCCGGGGCTATTCAGCTTCCATTCAGCGACTTGGCACTACCGTATCGTCACACAAGAGGGAGACGATATGAACGTCATCAACGGTCATAAGGGCACGCTGCCCGCACAGTTTTCGACGACGGGCCCCGCGGCCAGTCTGGCCTGGATCATCGGTATCGTTGCTTTCGCGTGCATTGCAATGGCTAACAGCGCAATCGCCAATACCTCTGCGCCGACCATCCGCCTGTTCCCGACCACCGTGGTCGAAGACCTCCGCCAGACCAGCTCCGTCGCAAAGGAAATGGAAACCGGCCTGCAGGAAGTCATCGGCCGGCTGGACCAGCAGCAGGAACTGTACGAACAAAGCAAATGCGAGGGCGCCGAAAACGATCCTGGCTGCCAGCGCCTGTCGCGGCAACTCGGCGCAACCTATCTCGAAATGCTCGGCATCATGGAAGAGCGCCTGCCGGACATGGAACACACTGTCAACAACACCCGCCTCAGTCTCGAAAAACGGCTGCGCAGCGAACTCGGCAACAAGATGACGTCATGGACGCTGCAGGAAACTCTGCTCGGTGGCAATCCGCAACCTAGCGCCGCTGCAACGGCCCCGAGCATGCGCGGCAAATCCGGCATGCGACTCTCGGAAAGATTCCGCCAGTATTACCAGCTGGTGGCGTCATCGAGCAGCCAGAGCGACCAGTCTCTGGCTGTTCTTGCTTCTGATATCTACCTCGATATGGAAGAAACCAGCACATTGATTGCGCGAACACGCGAGGAGATCGCCCGCGCGACGCTTATCGAGCAACTGAACCAGTCCTTCGGCACTATCACGCCGGAAATGATGGAAGTCGTCGGCGGCGTCAAATCGATTTTGTTCGGTGACGAAGCAAGCCGCGTGCAAATAGCCGGTCCGCCTCCCGGCAACATCGAGCAAGCCTACCGAAGCCCGCTCGAAAACTGAAAAATTCATCGGAGAATCGTCATGACCACCCTACGCGGACTCGCCTCGCTCTTCCTTCTTCTCGCCACTGTTATTGCGCTTGCGTCTTGCGCATCGACACCGCCTTGCGGCAGCACGCAAAGCAAGAACCTGGACTCGGCAGTCGATGATGTGAAGCGTACCTTGAGCAGCGGTTGCGAGGCGCACTTCGACAGCTACTACGATGATCTGTTGCGCGTCGCGGAAGGCGATCCGAAGCCGGAGAACAAACGCATCTTCAGTGACTTCCTGATGTGGTCCAGCGACGAAGGGCTCCTGAGCCAGCGCCAGGCCAAGGATTACTACAATCGTTATTTCAATGTGAAGTTCATGTCGCTGCAGGGCGACTACAACAATTGTTCCCATACTTGCCCGCGCCGCGAACGCGTCATGCTCGAGATGGAGCGCGAGCTCGGCGACAAGGAACGCGGGCTGCTGAAAGTGAGCCTCGACAACGAGGGCTATTACCGGGCCGACGAGCTCTACCAGGAGGTCGAGCTCGTTCTGGAAGCAACCTGTACGGCCTGTGCGGCCGGCAGATAAAACGACTTCCGTGGCATGGACAAGGCAAGAAGCCAGCGATTCATCCAGGGACTTACGGCGGGCGCCTTCGGCTCGTTCGTCGGCGCCGCCGCCCTTCTCTACATACTTGCGCGCACCCAACTCATCAGTTTTTCCGGTTCGCAGGAAGCCGACATAGGCGGCTGGCTGCAATGGGCGTACACGAATCTCGGCTCGTCGATTCCTGTTTTCGCCCTGTTATTGATCGCTTTTTTCGTCACGGTTCGTCGGCTGCGTCATCACCTCGAAAGCGGAAAGCCGCTGAATGAGATCGTGCAACTGGATCACCTGACCGATATCTGGACAACGTTGTTCTTCGGTACCGGTGTCATCTGGACTGCAATCGGCATGCGCAGTGCGCTGCTGTTTGCTCTCGGAGACCAGGAAGGGCTGCGTGACGGTGCGTCCGAAGTACTGAGACGTATGGTGGACGGCGGCATCCTGCTGGCATTGTCGACGACCATTTTCGGCGGCATCGGCGGATATCTCATGCGGGTTTACAAGTCGGTGACACTCGGCTCCGCGCTGCAGCACTGCTACGACCAGGCGGCGCGCGCCGATACTTCGCGCATGCGCGATTCGCTCGAGCGCATTGAGGGGCACCTCAAGAGTCAGGCCACGACGAAGGACGCAGCGCCGGGAGGCGGGACGTGAGCCGCTCACCGCTGATGTATGCCATGGGGCGCGGGTTCGATCCGGATGCCGGCGGGGCCGCCGAATTGCAGACGGATGTGATGCGCTTCATGGCCATACTGTCGCTTTGCCTCGTAGCAATATTCGCGCTGGTACAGAGCCTGCCGCCGGCGCCCGTCAAAGCGACAACACCGGATATAAGCGCAATTCCGCCGCTGTCGATCGAAGAAGAGAAGCCGATTGCTTCACCCGCAGCGGTCGAAGCAAAAAAGCTTGCTGTCGAGGCAGCCGCTTTGGAGCAACCGATAATACTGACGCGGCCGAAGCCGGTTGCCGCTGACCGGCATGTCGTAAACGCGCCGAACCCCGCTGTCGTGGAGCCCGTCGCGACACCGATCGTACCGGAGAGGGAGGGATTCACGTTGCAATTCGAGGACGACACCGCATTGACGCGGCTGATTTCCAGCAAGGACGTCGGCTTTTTCGCCATATCGGCCGACAAGACCATGCGACTGACAATCGATGGCAGCAAGATGAATTTCTGGCCGTCATCCACACCCGGACAATTTCACGAAATGGACGGCTCGACCGTTCCTGTCGAAGTGAAACGTGCACTGTTGCGTTCCGGTGCCGCACTTCCCGGCACCCCCCAGTGGGGCGTGACCTTGCCGCCGGTGACAACCGGTCAACTCACGCAGATCCTGGCCGAATCCAAAGGCGGCTCGCTGATCATCGGCAGCAACGGCGAAATTCGGCTGGAGCGCTGACATGAGTATCCGGGCTGCGATCTTCACAACAGTTCTGTCAGTGGTGGCCGCCACTCAGAGTGTTGCCGCGCCGCGCCCGGTCGCGCTGGAAAGCTGGATCGACAACGAACTGACGCCTTACGTTGCCAGTCAACTTTCGACACACCCACGGTTTCGCAATGAATCGTTGCGACTGGTTGTCATGAAAGATGGCAACCCGCAGCCGGTTGCCAGCGCACTGGCGATCGCGCTGCGCGATCGCCTGCAGCTGGCATTGATGGACACGCCCGGCGTGAGGATTACCTGGCAGCCCGACCAGCCAAAATTCGGGCACGTGCCTGGCGGCACCGGTGTCGATTGCAGCGCAGATGTCGTTCATTACTACATCGGCCTGGAGCTTGCAGAAAAACGCAGCGGCGAATTCGAGTTGTCGCTGCGTGCGCTGGATCTCGAGGATCGCAGCTGGGTCAGCGGCTTCGGCAAAACCTGGAACGGTGCGTTGAGCACGTCACAACACCGAAAATGGCGGGAAGTTGCCACCGACCTGTCATTCCTCGGCGAACGTGCGGCACCGTTCGACGAATCGCAGTCCGACATGCTCGCCGCGCACCTCGCGCACAAACTGGGCTGTTCGCTGCTGCAGCAGGTTGCCGGCGAGTACGTTGCGACACCGGTGTTCGACGACGAGGGCGAACCACAGAATATGATCGAGCTCGTTGCCAACAACCTTGCCGCCTATCGCGCACTGCAATTGACGACCGATGCTACTCAGGCCAACGCCGCCATCGAGGCGAAAGCACACCGTGTCGATGACGACCTGTACCAGTACTGGATAACCGTAAGACCGCGGGACACCGCTTCGGATCTTCCGGCGATCAGCGCAAGTGCGTACGTTTACATGCAACAGCCTTTCATCGACGCGGAGAAGGTGCCGTTCGTGCCGGCCGTCGCGGCGAGCCGGGCGGGAACGGTACTGAGCGCCTCACGCCTGGTGCAGCTGGACGATTACCCGGCTTGCAGCACTCGATTCGAATGCTTTGCCCTGCAGGCGCGGAGCAACGAAGATGCCGTCGTCTTTTTCCTCAATCACCAGCTCAACCGGGGGCTCGTCCGACTGGCCGATGATCGCTGCGATCGCCGCGCCTCTGCGCGCGTCGTGCGCGCCAATGAATCCGTGAATTTTGCACTGCGCGCCGATGACCCCGGAACCGGTTCGTGGCTGCCCGGCGAAAGCTGGGAGCTGGAGCCCGACATGGAGACTTACTACGTTGTCGCGGCAAGCGACACCAAGGCCGCGCGCGCTATTGCTCGCCATATCGAACAACTGCCGCAACGCTGTACATCTTCCGTACGCAGCGGCTTGCGCGGAGCTGTGCTGCAACGCTGGATCACCGAGCTGAATGCGATAGCCGATCACTGGAAAGCACAGATCGACTGGCAAATCATTCGCGTCAGAAACGTGTATTGAGGATGGAACCATGATTCGCCTGCTGGGATTCATAGTCGGGTCGGCCGTTTCGATCGGCGCCATACTGCTGATTCTCGGCATGCCGGAATTTCATCTGTCGAATCCGCACCTGGACAAGAGCCGCTTCGACGAAGCGCTGCAGAGCCTGAAGGAAAAGCAACGCCAAATAGAAATGGCTGCGGTGCCGGTCGATGAATCGCCGCCGGAACCCATTGCAGCGTCGCCAACAATATCCGATGACGACGTTGCGATCGTCGCAGATTCGACCCCTGGCGCGGCCGATACAATGCAGCACGCATCGATTGAAAATTCTATTGACGACGTACTGCCGGTCGAACCGCTGCAGGAACGGCATTGGCATTCCTTCTGGAATCCGTTTCGTAGTGAAATCGCAGCGCGTGGCTTCGTCTCGCAACTGGAAAGGGTTACAGGGCTCGATTACCGGGTCGTCAAGGTGAAAACCGGCGTTTACGAAGTTGCCTTCGCCTATGACAGTGATCTCGAGCGACAGGCCAAACTGTCGAAGATCCAGGCCGCGACAGGCCTCGACCTGCCCGGCTCATGAGAAGCTGGCTTGCCGCGTTTGCCTGTGCCGTCACGCTGACGATAGCTTCGTATTCCATTGCCGGGCCGAAAACAGCCATCGACCCGGAGCTGGCGTGGAAGCAGTACTTGCGAAGTGATACCGACATCAAGCCGAGCTACCGCTTTCCGCACGCACAGTGCTTTCGATCTGCATCGCTCGCACATAACCTGCCGGAGACGCTGCTGCTTGCGGTTGCGCGCGGCGAAAGCGATTTCGATGCGATGGCGCGATCCAAGGCGAACGCACATGGCGTGATGCAGATTCAATGGCCAGGAACAGCAAGGCACCTTGGCATTTTCCGGTTGACGGAACTCTACGACCCCTGCACGAACATTGAAGCCGGCGCGCGCTACCTCAATGAACTTCTGCAGCAGTACGGCGGCAACGTGCACCTTGCGCTCGCCGCTTACAACTACGGACCGGGCCGCATCGCAAAAGACGGCATGGACATCCCATCCGGCGCCGAGTGGTACAGCGGCTACATCCTGCGTCACCTGGATTACGTGCTCGGCAATCGGGTGCGCAGCAACTCGGGGGTCGAGCACTTGTATTCGGACCTCGGTCGAACGACTTTGGTCAGTTTCGCCGAGCCCTACCGCGCAGCTGCGTTCGTGACCAGCCTCGAAGAACAATCACCGGCTTTGCAGCTGGACTGGTTTCGCCATGACGTCGGCAGTTTTACCGTCGTGCTTCGCTACGCCGACAAGGACGATTTCCACAAGAGCGCAGCACTGCTGGCAAACGTGGGCTTTCGCCTCGAGTAACCGGCCGGGCCGTTTTTCAGGCGTCTGCGCGACCTTGCGCTCGTAACATCATTTTGTCGCGCAGCCTGCGCAGCGCTTTGCGACTGTCCGTATCGAGGTCCGCAGGCACAGGCGTGTACGCTGCCAAAATCGCAATGTCGTTCGCCTCGGCCAGGTTGACATTCAATAGCTGCAGTTCCTTCTCAATTCTGTCCAATGTCGGGTCCGACAATTTCATCTCCAGGGAGGGGTGGCGGCTGAGACAATAGACGTAGGGCCCGGAAAATACAATTGATAAACGCCACAGGGCGAAAAAGCCGGTCGAACCAAACTTGCGCCGGCCGCTTGTTCGCACCTAGGATAGGCGGCGCTCCGTCAGTACAGCCGGACATTCGCAGGGGAAAATGAAAAAGTGGCTACCAAACCCGAAATCCTGATCAGCGAGTCTGTCATACATACTCGCGTTCGGGAGCTGGCAGAGCAGATTTCGAAGGACTATTCGGGCAAAGACGAGTTGGTTTTGCTCGGAGTGCTCAAAGGATCGTTTATTTTTCTCGCCGATCTTTCGCGCGCATTGACCATTCCGCGCACGATCGAATTCATCGCCGTCTCCAGCTACGAGCACGGCTCGGTTCCGAGCGGCGCGGTACGCCTGGTCATGGACGTCCGCGGCAGTATCGAAGGACGCCATGTTCTGATAGTCGAAGACATAGTGGATACCGGCCAGACTTTGCACTACCTGATCGACATGCTGAAATCTCGAAACCCGGCCTCCATACGCACCTGTGCGTTGCTGCACAAGGCGCACATGACAACCGCGGAAGTCGATATCGATTACCTGGGATTCAGCATCGGCGACGAATGGGTAGTGGGTTACGGGCTCGACTATATGGAGCAAAATCGCACCCTGCCCTACATCGGCATCGTCCATCCCGACGACCGGAACTAGCCGGATTTCGAGCGACTGGACAACGGTGCACGTAATGCAAGACTCTGCCGGAACCCCGATAATCCGCGTCGAAGGCCTGGGAAAGACTTACGCCGACGGCTTCGAGGCGCTGAAGAACATCAATCTCGATGTCTATTCCGGCGAGATCTTCGCTCTGCTCGGACCCAACGGTGCCGGCAAGACCACTCTGATCAATATCATATGCGGCATCACCAGGCCGAGCGGTGGCCGCATCACGGTGGACGGACGCGACATTATCCGTGATTTCCGCCACACCCGATCAATGATCGGCCTGGTGCCACAGGAACTGTCGACCGACATGTTCGAGTCCGTTTGGTCCACTGTGAGTTTCAGCCGCGGTCTGTTCGGTCGTCCCGCCGACCCGCAGCACATTGAAAAAATTCTCAGGTCGCTGTCTTTGTGGAACAAGAAGGACAGCAAGATCATGACCTTGTCCGGCGGCATGAAACGTCGGGTTCTGATAGCCAAGGCGCTGGCGCACGAGCCGCGCATCCTTTTCCTGGATGAACCGACCGCGGGTGTCGACGTTGAGCTCCGCAAGGACATGTGGCAGATCGTGCGCGACCTGCGTGAATCCGGCGTGACCATTATCCTGACGACGCACTACATCGAGGAAGCCGAGATGATTGCGGATCGCATCGGTGTCATCAACCATGGCGAAATCATTCGCGTCCAGGAAAAGCACGAGTTGATGCAGGAGCTGGGACGCAAACAGCTGGTCGTGCACTTGCACGCGCCGCTTGCACGAGTACCGGATTCACTCGAAAGCTACGCGCTCGAACTCGCCGACAATGGCACCCGGCTCGTATACACCTACGAAACGCGTGCGGAACGCACCGGCATTACAGCCCTGCTGCAGCAAATAAGCGATGCCGGCATTCGATTTCATGATATCGAGACCAGCGAGAGTTCTCTCGAGGAAATTTTTGTCGGGCTCGTAAAACAAGTAGTGCCACCTGCAAGCGCTGTGGCCCGGGGTGAAGTGCGATGAATCTCAATTTCTACGCCATCGCTTCGATTTATCGGTTCGAAATGGCGCGCATGCGTCGCACCTTGTTTCAGAGCATTGCAACGCCGGTCATCTCGACCTCGCTCTACTTCATCGTTTTCGGGGCGGCGATCGGCTCACGAATTGCTGAAATCGATGGTGTAGGTTACGGCTCATTCATTGTGCCTGGGCTAATCATGCTGATGTTGCTGACAGAAAGCATTTCAAATGCTTCCTTCGGCATCCACATGCCGCGCTTCACCGGCACGATATTCGAGGTGCTGTCGGCGCCGATCTCGTTTGTTGAAGTGATCGCCGGCTACGTCGGCGCGGCAGCAACAAAATCGGTAATTCTCGGCGCGACGATTCTCATGACCGCAAGTCTTTTCGTTGACATCCACATTGCACACCCGTTCTGGATGCTGCTATTCCTGGTGCTGACCTCGGTGAGCTTCAGCCTGTTCGGCTTCATCCTCGGCATCTGGGCCGACGGCTTTGAAAAATTGCAGATCGTTCCGGCACTGATCATCACGCCGCTTGCTTTCCTCGGTGGCAGCTTCTACTCCATCAGCATGTTGCCACCGTTCTGGCAGACCGTGACACTGTTCAACCCGGTTGTGTACCTGATCAGCGGTTTTCGCTGGAGTTTCTACGACAACGCGGACGTCAGCGTCGCACTGAGCCTGTCGATGACCTGCGTATTCTTGTGCATCTGCCTCGTCATCATCTGGTGGATTTTCCGCACCGGCTACAAACTCCGCACCTGAAAAACCACGCTACCGAACTTCGCTATCAATGGTCGGCGCAGTCGTCGAATTCGACTTCGATGGTCGAATGACTGATGCCGTATGCCTCGCGCAGCACGCGCTTCACTTCCCGAATTACCGGGGTGGCCGGCGCCGGTACATCGTTCAACGATACGTGCATCGTCAGCATCAGGTGCTGCGGTGTCAGTCCCCAGACATGCACGTGGTGAATGTCGCTTACGGCCGGCACCCGGCCGACAATGGTCTTTTTCATCGACGCGATGTCCAGCCATTCCGGGGCACCTTCCAGCAGGATGTGCGCGCTGCGCTGCACGAGTTGCCAGGCGCTGCGAAGGATCAGCATGGCGACCAGCACCGAAAGCAGTGGATCAATCGGCATCCAGCCCGTGTACATGATCACCAGTGCCGCGATGATCGCTGCGAGCGAACCGAGCAGGTCGCCGGCGACGTGCAATGCGGCACCGCGAATATTCAGATTGTCCCTGTCGCCGCCGTGCAGGATCACAAACGACATCAGGTTGACCACCAGCCCTGCTGTCGCGACCAGCAGCATCGTAGTTGCCATGACCTCCGGCGGCGCCGCCAATCGGCGAATCGCTTCATACAGAATCCAGCCGACGATCAGTAGCAGACTCAAGCCGTTGACGAAGGCAGCGAGAATCTGGAATCGCTGATAGCCGTAGCTTCGCCGCGAGTCCGCCGGTTTGGTGCTTACCCGAAATGCAAGTGCGGCAAGCGCCAGAGCCATGGAGTCCGTCAACATGTGCCCGGCATCGGCCAGCAGCGCAAGTGACCCGGAAATCACTCCGCCGATCACCTCGACGATCATGAACGCCACGGTCAGAACCAGCGCGAACTGGACCCGGCGCAGGTTGCCGTGCGAGTTGTGGTCGTGATCCTGGCTCATTGTCCGGTTCGATTTACCCGTGGTGCGATTCCAGTTCCCGCGGCACGCGAATCTGCTCGACCAGGCGCTGTATGTGCACAGGCGGTGGCGCCGTCAGATGGCTGACGGTGAGTGCCACGGCAAAATTCAGCAGCATGCCTATCACTCCGATACCCTCCGGAGATATGCCGAACAGCCAGTGATCGGCCGTGTTGATGCCCCATGGCGACCCGGCCCACTTGAGGAAGAGCCCCTTGTAAAATTCGATATAGCCGTAGGTGAACAGCAAGCCCGCCAGCATGCCGGCGATTGCACCCTGCTTGTTCGCCCGCTTGACGAAAATGCCAAGCATGATGGCAGGGAACAGCGACGCTGCGGCAAGGCCGAAAGCAAATGCGACGACCTGGGCCACCCAACCCGGCGGATCGAAGCCGAGATAACCCGCCACCAGTATCGCAAAGGCCGCCGCAATGCGGCCTGCGCGAAGTTCGTTTCTCTCGGAAATGCCAGGCACGAAGATTCCCTTGATCAGGTCGTGCGAAACGGCTGCCGATATCACCAGCAGGAGTCCTGCCGCGGTCGACAGCGCGGCGGCGATGCCGCCCGCCGCGACCAGCGCAATGACCCAGTTCGGCAGGCCGGCAATCTCGGGATTCGCGAGCACCATGATGTCGTTGTCGACGACCAGCTCGTTGCCGTTCCAGCCGTAGTCCTCGGCGGTTGCCGAGAACTCGGGGTTTTTGTCGTTGTAATATTGAATTCGCCCGTCGCCGTTCTTGTCTTCGATGCTCACCAGCCCGGTATTTTCCCAGTTGCGCATCCATCGCGGCCGCGATTCGTATTCCAGGTTTCCGTCGATCGCACCGACCGGTCCGGGTTGCACGGTATTCAGCAGGTTGAAACGCGCCATCGCACCAACGGCGGGGGCAGTCGTGTACAGAATGGCGATGAACAACAACGCGTAGCCGGCCGACTTTCGCGCGTCGCGAACTTTCGGCACCGTAAAAAACCTCACGATGACGTGCGGCAGCCCGGCCGTGCCGACCATCAGCGCAAGCGTGATGCAGAATACGTCGACCGTCGATTTTGATCCATCCGTGTACTGGCTGAAGCCCAGCGAAGTCACGATATCGTCCAGCTTGTCGAGCAGTCCCGTGCCGCTGCCGTGGATATCGGCGCCGAAGGCAAGCTGCGGAACCGGGTCGCCGGTAATCTGGATCGCGATAAATACAGCCGGCACCGTGTACGCGAAAATCAACACGCAGTACTGCGCGACCTGCGTGTAGGTAATGCCTTTCATGCCACCAAGCACGGCATACACGAACACGATACCCATGCCGATGATCAGGCCCACCGTGACATCCACCTCCAGGAAGCGCGAGAAGACGATGCCAACGCCGCGCATCTGTCCGGCCACATAGGTAAAGGACACGAAAATCAGGCAAATAACCGCGACGATACGCGCGGTCCTGGAGTAATAACGCTCGGCAATGAATTCCGGCACCGTGAACTTGCCGAATTTTCGCAGGTACGGTGCGAGGAACAGCGCCAGCAGCACGTAACCGCCGGTCCATCCCATCAGGTACACCGAGCCATCGTAGCCGAGGAACGCGATCAGCCCTGCCATCGATATGAACGAGGCCGCACTCATCCAGTCGGCGGCGGTCGCCATGCCGTTGGCGACCGGCGATACCGTCTTGCCAGCGATATAGAAGTCACCGGTGTTGTGCGCCCGGGACCAGAATGCGATGCCGATGTAAAGCGCGAAGCTCGCGCCGACGACGAGGTAGGTGAGCGCTTGCAAACTCACGTAGCGTGCTCAGTCTTCATGTACATCGAACTTCTGATCGATGTGATTCATGCGCCAGGCATAGAAAAATATCAGCGCGACGAAAATGTAGATCGATCCCTGCTGTGCAAACCAGAATCCGAGCTTGAAGCCACCGATGCGTATCGCATTCAATTGGTCAACCAGCAGAATGCCGAATCCGTAAGAACACAGGAACCAGACAAGCATGCAACCCAGCAGGAGACGCAGGTTTGCCCGCCAATAAGCGGAACGATTTTCAGGAGTCATCGATTCTCCGGTGACGGGCACAGCGATTTTGTTATGCGCAATCTATCAGAGCATAATGCAGGATACACGAAAGCTTTTTACTTAATTGTGCGCGGTGCGCAATATAAAGACGCGGGATAGCAATGATTTCCACTTCGGAGCCGGAGAAAAAGTTTATCGAAGTCAACGGCAAACGCATGGCGTATGTCGAGATGGGGCAAGGCGATCCGATCGTCTTCCAACACGGCAATCCGACCTCTTCCTACCTCTGGCGCAATATCATGCCGCATCTTGCCGGCCAGGGCCGATGCATTGCGGTAGACCTCATCGGCATGGGCGATTCGGACAAACTCGACCAGCCCGGCCCGTCCAGTTATCGCTACGTCGAGCACAGGGAATTCCTGTTCAGAGCCTGGGAAAAGCTCGGCATCCGAGATCGCGTCACGCTCGTCATACACGACTGGGGCTCGGCACTGGGCTTTGACTGGGCATTTCAGCATCCGCAGAACGTGCTTGGCATCGCTTATATGGAAGGTGTCGTGCGACCCGTCAGCTGGGAGGAATGGCCTGAGGCGGTGCGGGGCTTATTCCAGGGATTCCGGTCGCCGGCCGGCGAGACGATGGTGCTCGAGAAAAACGTTTTCGTCGAACGCGTGCTGCCCGGTTCCGTGTTGCGCGGCCTCAGCGAGGAAGAGATGGCCGTTTATCGTCGCCCGTTCGAGACAGCCGGCGAGGACCGGCGCCCTACCCTGACCTGGCCGCGGCAAATCCCGATCGACGGTGAACCACAGGACGTCCGGAAAATTGTCGAGGACTACGCTGCGTGGCTAACGGACTGCGAACTACCGAAACTGTTCGTCAATGCAGAACCCGGTGCGATTTTGATTGGCGCGCAACGCGAGTTCTGCCGCACGTGGAAGAACCAGACCGAGGTCACCGTAGCCGGCAGCCACTTCATACAGGAAGACTCGCCGCATGAAATCGGTCAGGCGATAGCCGGGTGGCGTAGGAAACTGTGTTAGAACCTGTTTCGCAATTCCGTTTGACCGCACAGTCGAGGGTGAACTGAAATGGGCAAATTCGGCACGGGCCAGGCCATACGGCGCAGGGAAGACCAGCGCTTCATTACGGGCACCGGCCGGTATACCGACGACATTACGCTGCCAGGACAAACCTACCTGTATATCTTTCGCTCCCCCTATGCGCATGGCCTGATCAGGAGCATTGACGTCAGCGCGGCGAAATCGCTTCCAGGGGTCATCGCCGTATATACCGGCGACGACCTCGCAGTTGCCGGCGTTCGCGATGTCACCGGCGCGGACCTGCCGGCCTTTGCCCTGTCGGGACCGTCGCCGGCGCTGAAACAGCCGCCGCTGGCGCGCGATCGCGTGCGTTATGTCGGTGAACCGCTTGCCGGCATCGTCGCCGAATCGATCAATGCGGCAAAGGACGCGGCCGAACTGATCGAACTGGACCTCGAGGATATCCAGGCTGCCGTCACGACAGCGGATGCGCTTCATGACGACGCCGCGCGCATCCATGATCACCTCGACAGTAACCTCTATGGCGTACTGCATCACGGCGACCGATCTGAAACGGATGCGATCTTCGAAAAAGCGCCACGTATCGTATCGATCGACCTGCAGAACAACCGCATTGCGCCGACCGCGCTCGAACCGCGCGGCTGCAACGTGGATTACGATTCGAAAACCGGCATGATGACTGTCTACCAGGGATGCCAGGGCGTGCACGTATTGCGCGACAGGATCCTGAAGTCGGTCGACCTGGATCCGGAGAAACTGCACGTCATTTCCCCGGATGTCGGCGGCGCGTTCGGCCTGAAGTTTTTCCTGCAATGCGAAACCGTCGTTGCCGTGTTTGCCAGCAAGACCCTTGGCAAACCTGTCAAATGGATGGCAGACCGCAGTGAGAGCTTCCTTAGCGACGTGCACGGTAGGGATCACGTGACACATGCCGAGCTGGCCATTAGAGATGACGGCCGGTTCCTCGCAGCAAGAATTAACATCGAAGCAAACCTGGGAGCCTACTGCTCGCAGGCGGGGCCGCTGATCCCGTGGTTCGGCGCCTGCATGAGCGGTGGCTGCTACGACATCCCGCAGCTGTATGCCGAGGTCCGCATGGTGATTACCAATACGGTACCGGTCGACGCCTACCGCGGCGCGGGTCGCCCGGAGGCAGCGTATGTAATCGAACGGCTGGTGGACAGGGCAGCGCGGCAACTGAACATGGCACCCGATGACATCCGTCGGCTGAACTTTGTGCGGCCCGAGCAGTTTCCGTATCGCACTGCGACTGGCCAGGTCTACGACTCCGGCGATTACCAGCGCCTGCTCGATGCGGCGCTGGCGCGCGCGGACTGGTCCGGATTTCCGGCGCGCCGCAAGGCGAGTATCGCGAACGGCAAACTGCGCGGTATCGGCCTGAGTTACTACGTCGAGATCTGTTCGGCTATGGGAGGAGAAAGCGCACACGTGATGTTCGAACGAAACGGCCGTGTGACGGTGCTGGTCGGCACCCAGGCTTCCGGCCAGGGCCACGAAACCAGCTTTGCACAAATGGTCGCCGCCGGACTAGGGGTCGAGATGGATATCGTCGACGTCATACAGGGCGATTCGAAACGCGTGCCCACGGGCGAAGGCACCGGTGGATCGCGTTCCATGGCAATCGGCGGCTCATCGCTCTATCGCGGCGTGGACAGCCTCGTCGCCAGCGGCAGCAAGATGGCGGCCGAACTGTTCGAGGCGTCCGTCGCCGATATCGAATTCGACAGCGGTGAATTCCGCATCGCGGGAACGGATCGCAGGATGTCCATCGCGGAAGTGGCCGCCGCCTCTTTCGATGACAAGCGCCGTGTCGACGGCGTCAATCCGGGCTTGCGAAGCAGCGAACGTTTCACGCCGGAAGGCGGCACTTTCCCCAACGGCTGCCATGTCTGCGAAGTGGAGGTCGACCCGGACACGGGCCACATCGACATTCTGAAATACACCGTCGAGGACGACGTTGGCACGGTCATCAATCCCCTGATTCTCGAGGGTCAGATCGTCGGTGGCGTCGCTCAGGGCCTCGGGCAGGCACTGGCCGAGCACGCGGTTTACGACCGGGACAGCGGGCAGCTCGTGACCGCCTCATTTATCGACTACACGATGCCGAGGGCCGATTGGCTTCCGGACGTCGATTTTCGCTACCAGGAGCTGCCCTCGCCGAGAAACCCGCTGGGCGTCAAAGGCGCCGGCGAAGCCGGCACGGTCGGCGCCGCCCCGGCAGTCGTCAATGCCGTGCTGGATGCGCTGGCAGCGCGTGGCGTCGATCACATCGACATGCCGCTGAATCCGCTCAAGGTCTGGGAGCTGTTGCAGGGCCACGGCTGAAAGGTGCAGCGGAACGCAGATGGGGACATTGCCGATTCAGCGCATTAGTGCGCTGAATCGGCAATGTCCCCATAAAAAAGCGGCTCCACGAGGGAGCCGCTTATACCATCATCAGTACGTATTGCTTGGCAATCAATCCCCCGCCAAGTGGTACCTGAAGGTGTCGTCGAAAGCGCTGCCTGAGCACCGAAATTTCTTACTGTTGCAATCAGGCTACGAAAAGCTGAGGCAGACAGTGTCAAAATTTTCCCTGTGTGTCAATTCATTAGCGGTATATGCAGCTCCAGGCGCCAAGCCGCATCCATACTGTTGTAAAAACACTACAAACTGCTATCAATCGACTCAAGCGAAATCAAGCACTTGCTCCATTTGCTTCAAGCGCGGCGGGCGTCACTTTCATCAGGTTCCGCGGCCGAATACCTCGTCCGCTTTTATGACCCGAACAGCGTCGGCCGGGATGCCGAGAGGCAGCTTCTCGATGACCTTGTCCTCCTGCAGCAGATCGGCAGGCTTCTCCGCCTCATAGGTAACCGTTGACGGACGGTCGCTGGCCAGCCGGTCGCGAAGATCCTGTGCATCCTTCGCGACGAACACGTACTGAATGCTGTCGGCGTCCAGGTTTTCGCGGATCACGCGGTTTACGTCGGCCAGCGTCAGCTTGCTCAGCCCGTCCCGAACGTAGCTAGCGAAGTTGTCCGTCCCGTAATAGCGGCTGTCGAGTTCGTAGCCGAGCTGCCGCGACTGCCCATCCATCAGCAGGCTGACGAATTTCGACAGGAAGCTTCGGCTCGCCTCGAAATCCGATTCGCTGATGCCCTCCTCGATCAGCTTGTTCAGCTCGAACAGCGCGGTTCGTGTTGCGAAATGTGCGTCGTTGTTGCTGCGTAACGGCCTTACCCAGACCTGGAAGATCTGCTGTTGGCGCCCGAGATTCGTATCAGGGTGAAACTGGAACATGCCACGTGGAAAATATTCGACGTAGGCGTAGTCACCGTAGTTCATGCCGCGCGTTTCGCGGATACGCTGGAAGAGGTGGCTATTGGTGCTGCGATGCTCGCCGAAATAGGAGCGCGCGAGCCACAATGCGACCCAGTCCGGGTCACCACGCTTCAGGTCGATTGGAAATCCGAACGACACGGCAACAGCGGGCGTCTCTTTCTCCACGATCGTGGCTGAGGAGCCATCTGGCTTTGGTGCGTCCGGCACATCGAGCGCCACGCGTTCACCGGCCGGCAGCACCTGCAGGTCGCCGCTCACTCGCGTCGCGAATTCCGCCGGGTAACCGCCTGCCAGACCGATAGTTATGTTCCGTATCGTGTAGTAGTCCGCATAAAACTTTTTGACGTCGTCCAGCGTGATCGATCTGATGTCGCGACTGTCGCCGAGGTTCAGCGAACCGTACGGGTGCGCCGGACCAAACAGTTCCGCATAAAGGACCTCCTTGCCGAGCTCCTCGTCGTTGTTTCCGACAAGATCGGTACGGATCTGATTGATCAGCTGCGTCTTCACGCGCTTGAAGTCCTGTTCACGCCAGCCTGGAGTCAACAGTTGCCCGCTGACCAGGTTGTACCACGTCTGCAGATTGTCCTTGTGAACCTGTCCGGAAAGACGCGTCATCTCCTTGTCCACCTGTGCGTCAAAGCCGGACGCTATCGGGTACATCGCGTCGTTGATCTGCTGAATCGTATACGTCGACGAGCCGCCGTCCGACACCATGGCGGCCGTCAGCGTGGCAAGTCCCTTTTTGCCGGCCGGATCCAGCGCCGCGCCGGCGTGAACGAGAAAGGCGACATCCACTAGCGGCGACGATGCGGAAGGCAGTGCCACGATCGACACCGGTTCGTTTTCGCTGCCGTCGCGACTCATGGAGCCGAGGTCGGGCGGCCTGACCGCCTCGATTTCGGCTGCTTCATCGCCGTCTGCCACCATGACGCTTCGTGCCGCCACCAGCGCGTCGAGCGGCGCACTGCCGTCAATACCGGCAATGGAATTGCCACTCGACAGCGTAACGGTGACCCGCCCGGCATCATTGAAGTACTTGTCCGCATAAGTCCGCAGGTCCCCGGCAGTGAGTGCATCGTAACTGCGGTAGACCTCGTTGATAGTTTCCGGGGTTCGCCAGAACTGCACGAAACTGGCGAGCACCGCACCGATGTCGCCGGAGTTGTCGAGCTGCGCAGTGAACTGGTATCGCAGCCGCGACTTGGTCGCAGCCACCTTTGCAGCAGGCACCAGTTCAGTGCGGGCGCGCGCGAGCGTCTCGTGGATTGCGCTTTCGACATCCGCCGCATACGACTCGTCGGTGAGGCGCGCATAGATCATCAACAGGTTCGGATCCTTGCGGTCCGGAAAGTAAGTCTCGATCAGGTCGACAGACTGATCTTCCAGAACTAGCTTGCGGTACAGCTCGGAGGAATCCGAAAAATAGATCGAGGACAGCAGGTCCATTGACGGCATGTCCTTCTCGGTCGGTGCGTAAGCCGGGCCGCGAAATGCAATGAACAGGTAGGGCTGCGTCGGACTGTCCCATTGTATGTGCTCGTAAACCGGGCCGGACGGCGGCGGCTCGGCCGGGATTTCGGCAGTGTATTTGCCTCGCTTCCAGCTGCCGAAGTATTTCTTGACCAGATCGAAGCTCGCTTCCGGATCGACATCGCCCACCAGGATGAGGGCGGTCTTTTCGGGCCGGTACCAGCGATCGAAGAAGGTTTTCGAATATTCGATCTGATCCGGCATCATCTCGATGTCCTCGATGAAACCCATCGTCGTGTGCCGGTAGGTGTGGTCTTTGAACGCTAACGCACGAATTCTTTCATAGGCTTTCGAGCTTGGGTCGGAGAAATTCTTCAGGTACTCGCCTTTGACTGCCAGTGCCTCGGTGCGAAAATCCTCTTCCGAATATTGCAGATTCTGAAATCGGTCGGCTTCGATCTCGATGACTTTTTCCAGATCATCCTTGGTGAAAGTGATGTGGTAGTTGGTGTAATCGTCCGTGGTGTAGGCGTTTTGATCGGCGCCGGCCTTTTTCAGTATTTCGTTGTATTTTTCGGCCGGGTATTTCTCGGTTCCGCGAAACATCATGTGTTCGAAGAAATGCGCAAATCCGGATTTTCCAGGCTCGACTTCGTTCCGCGATCCGGTTTGCACCGGGATCTGGATCGTGACGATATCGGGGTAGTCCGTCTTGACAACGATGACGCGAAGTCCGTTATCCAGATCGCGCATCAGGTATGGCATATCGAAAATTTTCGAACCGTCACTGGCAGTTACGGATTCTTCCGTGTGCCTGCCACAGGCGACGACAAGCGCGGCCATCAGCAGGCCGGCGACCAGTTTATTCATCCAATCAATCTCCACAGCGTTTACACTATTGCCCCCGTATGACACCGCGAGCCGACGGGCGTTGCATGTTATCTGTTCGAAGCGGCACATGCATTTGGCAGCAACGGGCTGAATTTGAAACCACCGGAGAATATTCTTGTTATATCGTTTACAAACAATAGCTTATGTTGCTTTTTCTTGGCTCTCATTGAGTTCCGCACAGGCCGACACGCTGCTGCATTCGGTGCAGGGCTACACGTCGACCGCCACTGGCGAGATTCGCGAATTCACCGTACTGGTATTCGACGACAAAGGCCGGATTCTTGCCGCCGGCAGCGATGAGCTTCGGACAGTACACGGCGACGCCAAGGCGATCGACGGTACCGGGCGCTTCGTTCTCCCCGGCCTGATCGATGCACACGCCCACGTATCCAGCCAGGGCTTTCTGCAGGTACGGCTGGACGTCACTGGCGTTGCCAGCCTCGAGGAGGCGGTTGCAAAGATCGCCGCATACGACAAGGCGCATCCGGGTTCCGGCTGGATTACCGGGCGCGGCTGGAACCAGGTCCTGTGGCCGGTCAGGGAATTTCCGACTGCCGCCGACATCGATGCGGTCGTGTCGAACCGGCCGGTCTGGCTCAACCGCATCGATGGACATGCCGGCTGGGCCAACAGCAAGGCGCTCGAGATTGCCGGCATCGACAACGACACGCCCGACCCGGTCGGCGGAAAGATTCATCGGGACAGCGACGGACGCGCCACAGGCACACTGATCGACAATGCCATGGACCTGGTTTCCAGCAAGGTACCGGAACCGGCCAAGGACGATTACCGTGCCGCATTCATCGCCGCCTTCGGTCAACTCACATCGCTTGGCCTCACCAGCGTGCACGATGCCGGCGTAGACATCAGCGAAATCGAGGCGCTGATGTCGATGGCAGACAATGGCGAAATGTCGATGCGTATTTACGCGATGATTGCCGGTGCCGGCGAAAACCTCGACGCGATTGGCAAACCCATCCGCAGCTATGGCAACGACCGGCTGTCGGTCATGTCAGTCAAACTGGTTTCCGACGGCGCACTGGGAAGTCGCGGCGCGGCGATGATCGAACCGTACTCCGACGATGCGGAAAACCGTGGCCTGCCGTTCTGGACGCAGGCGCAACTGGACGAAATGGTAGTCAAGGCGAACGGCATGGGCTTCCAGGTCGGCATTCACGCGATCGGCGATTACGGCAACAAGCAGTCGCTGGACGCGTTCGACAAGGCACAGGGCGGCAAGGCCTCTGCACTGCGCAACCGCGTCGAACACGCGCAGATCATCCAGCTCTCGGACATTCCGCGCTTCGCAAAACTTGGCGTGATCGCCTCGATGCAGGCGACGCATGCGACCAGCGACATGAACATGGCGGAAGATCGCATCGGCGCGGAACGAATAAAAGGCGCCTACGCGTGGCGCAAGCTACTGGACAGCGGCGCCGTCATCGCCAACGGCTCGGATTTCCCGGTCGAGCTGCCGGACCCGATGCACGGCCTGTATGCGTCGGTCACGAGGCAAAGCCGAGCGGGCATGCCGGACGGCGGCTGGTATGCGTCGGAGTCGCTGACGCGCGCCGAAACACTGCATTCCTGGACTTATGCTGCGGCCTATGCGGCGCACCAGGAAGATCGTCTCGGGACGCTGGAGCCGGGCAAGTGGGCGGACTTCATCGTCGTCGATCGTGACTACTTCAAAATTCCCGAATCGGAAATCGACGACATCCGGGTTTTGCAAACCTGGGTCGGGGGTGAACTCGTCTACGAACACTGTGGCGATTCGTCGGACGACACTTGCTGAGAGGTGGCACGATGATCGTCGAGCAGCTCTGGACCGGAAACGCCTATCGCAATTTCAATTACCTGATCGCCTGCCCTGAAACCGGCGACGCGCTGGCGATCGATCCGCTCGACTACGAAAAATGCCTGAAAGCCGCCGAATCACGCGACTGGACGATTACGCAAATCCTGAACACGCACGAACACGGAGATCACACTGGCGGTAACAAAGCCATGGTACGCGCGACCGGCGCGCGCGTCATAGCGCATCGCGATGCGGGCAAGCGCATCCCCGGCGTCGATCGGGGTGTCTCAGCCGGCGACGTCATTCGCGTCGGCAAAACGGTCGAGCTGGAATGCCTCGATACGCCCGGCCATACGATGTGCCATATCTGCCTGTTGTCGCACACGAATCAGCCGGCCTTGTTCAGCGGCGACACGCTGTTCAATGCCGGCGCCGGAAATTGCCACAACGGCGGCCACCCGGAAGAGTTGTACCGGACCTTTTCGACGCAGCTCGACAAGCTGCCCGATACCACACGGATCTTTCCCGGCCACGATTACCTGGTCAACAACCTGGAATTCACGCTGGATCGCGAGCCGGACAACAAGGTGGCAGCAGAACTGCTCGAAGCGAAGAAGAACCAGGATCCGGCAAACGCCTATGTCACCACTCTCGCGGAGGAACGAGACATCAACACGTTTTTCCGGCTGCAGAGCCCGTCGGTGATCCGGCGTTTGCGGGAGGCATTCCCGGACCTGGGCGAGAAACCGGATTCGCGGGAAGTATTTCTGAAGTTGCGGCAATTGCGCAACGATTGGTAGTCGTGTCGCCCGCGATGCAGGCCAATCTGCCTGTCTGACAGGATAATTTGTCGGCGGGTACAAATTGATCTTGATTGCGATATTGGTCGAAACCTCGGGATGTCGCCTGCAATGCAGGCTCCTACAGGTCTTGCTCGACATCGATGTCGCCTGCGATACCAACAATGCATTTGTAGGAGCCTGCATCGCAGGCGACTCTCAGCGAATACGTTGCTGCAGGTTTTCCAGCCGCACGGCCTGCTGGCGGTTGCGGCTCAGCAAATGGCGATTGGCCAGCCACAACCATTGAATCGCATCGTACAGGCGAACCTGGCACTCAAGGCGTTCGCGCGTCTCCGCGCTCGCGCCACCCGTGTAAGCGCTCAGCAAGCGCTCTGCCGCAGCCTGATCCAGGTTGTGAAAACCGATCAACGAGGCCAGGTCGAAAAAAGGATCGTTGTCGCATGCGTACTCCCAGTCGAGCAGTTTCAACTCGGGCGTGGCGATGATGTTCTGTGCGATCAGGTCGTTGTGGCAGCAGTGCATTGATTCTGCGACCGGCAGGCTGCCGACGATGTCTACGCAGTGCAACGCAAACGAATGCAACTCCTGGCGTAGCTGCAATTTCTCGGCATAACGCCGTGCCGCGGACGAAGCGTCGAAGCGGTTGCCCGACACTGGCAGCGCGTGAACTTTTCGCAGCAGTTCGCACAGAGATTCGATGTTGGCGGTGTCGCCGAGATCGTTTACGGACCAGACCTGTCCCGGCAGGAAAGCGCAAAGCAATATGCCTGCTTCGGGATCGGCAAAAACGACTTCCGGAGCCAAACCCGCTTGCGCGGCCGAACGCAAAATTGCAGTCTCGCGCCGGCGATCCAGCATGAACGCTGCGGTGTGTGCGGCATCGAGGCGCAATACGAAAGTATCCGCACCCCGGATGACCATGAACGAGCGGTTCGTAAGGCCGCCTTTCAGTTCCTCGATAAAAACGTCGTCCGCCCGCCAGCCTGGGATCGCGGAAATTGCTTCGATCGCGGTCGTCGAATGACTCATGCGGTTACCGCCAGAAGTCGCTGGCTTACGAGCGAACGCCTCCAGCTTATGAGGCCGAAAGGAATCAGTACCAGGTACACGACGAACAGCAATGCAGTGAGCTGCAAGTCGCGCGACCAGTAGATCGCAACCGATGCGGCGTCGATGACCAGCCAGTACCACCAGTTCTCGAGCACTTTCCTTGCGACCAGGAAGGTCGCCCACATCGCAGCGAATGTCGTCATCGAGTCCACATAGGGAAGCGCGGCGTCGGTGAAGCGCTGCAGCAGGTAACCGCTCAACGTCGCAATCCCGGCAATAGAAAGCAGCGCCATCGCATGCACGCGCACTGGCCAGACAGACACAGGCAAATCTGCCTCGCCGCCGCCGCTTCGCCACACTTGCCAGCCATACGCCGCCATCAGGAAATAGAATCCGTTGAGCAAGGACTCCATGTATAGCCTGGCTTCAAAAAACAGGTAAACGTAAATCGCCGTGCTGACGGCGGCACAGAACCAGCACCAGATATTCTGGCGGATAGCCAGCAGCAAATAGGCAATGGCCATCACAACGGCAAACAACTCCGGCGCCGAGAGCGCCGCAAACTGCTGCCCGAGTTGATGCGCAATCAATTGCATTTGATATCAGAACCCGAAGTCGAGGGTCACACCGAGCTGGCGCGGATCGCCCTGTCGGATGTACAGGGTGTTCGGGAACAGCGGTGGCTCGTTACCGAAATAGAAGCCCCGCACCGCGTATTCCTCGTCGAAGACATTTCGCGCCCATAGCTGGGCAGACCAGCGTTCCGTTTCATAGCCGATGCGTGCGTGCACCAGCTGGTAAGCGCTCGACTTCTGGTTATTGCTGACGTCGAAATAGAAAGTGTCACGCGCGGTGATATCGAGGTGCGCGAACAGTCCGTCATGGTGACGCCAGGTTCCACCGAAGGCGAGCGTATACGCCGGCGCGTGCGCCTGTGCGCGCCCCGACAGGTCGCTGAGTTCCGTCTCTCCGGTTTGCAATGTCAAGAACTCGCTGAACTCCGCATTCAGTAATCCCGCGTTCGCATACAGCTCCCATGCATCGGACGGCAGCCAGCGCAGGTCCGCCTCGAAACCCAGCGTGCGTCCCTGCGCGGCATTGTCTGTATAAAAAACGAAGGAGGCCGGATCACCTGGCACCAGCTGCAGCGATGTCCTGACCTGCTGATCCATTCGACGGCTGTAAAACACGGATGCTCCGGCGGTCATTCTGCCGTCCATCAAGCTCGACTTGAACCCTGCTTCGATGTTCCACAAAGATTCCGTCCCGTAGTCCCGCTGGTCTTCGTCCGGTACGTCTCCGAGGTTGAAGCCGCCCGCCTTGTAACCTTTCGACACAGTGACAAAGGCCAGCAATTCGTCCGTGAAAAAGTGCCGGTACGAAAGCTCGCCCCCGATCATGGTCTCGCCCGGTCCCAGCGCGAGCCCCGCCGAATCGTTGTAGTCCGTAGAGCGGTTCTCTATCCGCAAGCCGAATCCCAGTCGCCCGGACTCCCCGACGTCCGATTCAAGCTGTCCGAACAGCGCGGCATTCAGTGCGTCAAAACGACCTGAATAGCGGGAATCCAGCGAATCCTGGAAAAAGGAATCGTCGTACTGTCCAATGTTGTGGGTGTCCAGGTCATCCTGCATTGCCAGTGCGTACAAACCGACGAGCCAGTCGGTCGTGTCGCCGAATATTCGTCCCTCGTCCGCGGATCTGAACCTGAATTCCTGGCTGACGGTACGGCGCTTACGATCGCTCGCGGAAAAGTAATCGTAGATTACGGGCGCCCAGGCATCGTCGTTGCCCCAGTCGGCGTCGTATGAGAACACTATCGACGAACTCGCGGCCGACGTGAGCGAAGAGAATTCGTAGCGATCGGATCCGTTCCAGCTCGCTTTGACTGATATGCCGGCGCTCCGCTGCGCGTCTCGTCCCGGTTTGTCGGACAGCACATCAAGGCTGTTGTCGATGGCAAAGGCATCGTAGCCATCGTCAACATCGGTATACATCGCCGTCAATCGCAAGGTCCAGTCGCTCGACGACTCCCAGAGTATTTTGCCGCGCAAAGTGGTTTCGTCGCGCCCGTTGGTATCGTCCCGCTGCAGGTAGCCATTGCGGCGAAATCCGTCACTTTGGTAATGGTGTGCACTCAGGCGGTACCTGAACGAGTCTTCGCCGACCGGTCCGCCGAACGCAACGCCGCCGGCTACGGCATCGTTGCCGCCAGCGCTCAGGCGGAAAGTACCGGCGAACTCGTCACCGGGATCGGTACTGTGAACATTGATCAGTCCCGCCAGCGCGTTCGCCCCGTAGCGGCTGCCCTGCGGACCGCGAAGCACTTCGATCTGTTGCACATCGAAAAGCGTTGCAATCGTGCCGATACCGCTGAAATCGATATCGTCGATGATGAATCCGACCGACGGATTCGGTGCGCCTTCGTATTGCTCGAGCTCGCCGACGCCTCGAATCTGCAGATAGCGCGCCCTGTGTCCGTCGCCGGACCAGTTGAGGTTCGGCACGATGGCTATGAGCTCTTCGAAATGCTGCACGGCCGAGCGTTCGATCATCTCCCGATCGAGTACCGTCACGCTGCTCGGAATCTCGAAAGTAGTACGTTCACGGAAATCGGCAGTCACGATGATTTCGTCTATGCCCTGCCCGGGTTCCTTGTCGGCAAATGCCGGGCCGCAAACGACAGCAGCGAAAAGCACTGAAGATAGACTGCTTCGGAAAAAACTTTGTGTTGGAAACATGCGGAAATCCTCTTCCTACGCCGGCATTACCCGGTTCAGGTTTTAAGGGTTCCCGTGTTGCTCATGCCACCCGGCACGACACGGATCTCAGGCAAGCCCGTCGAACTGCTGTGCCGATTTCGCGAAAGAATGTGCGAACGGCGGTTCGATGCGGCTGATAGCCACCCCTGTGACGCTGCGGACTATACCGCAAATCGGGCGGCTGGTGTCGGCTCGGGTGATATTCAGGGTTCGAGGCGTTTGATCAGGCTCGAGGTATCGAAACGCCGCCCGCCAAGCCGTTCGACTTCGGCATAGTAGCCGTCGACCAGCCGGGTCATATCGAGCTTTGCGCCGACGCGGTCCGCTTCCTCGAGCGCGATCTTGAGGTCCTTGCGCATCCATTCGACGGCAAAACCGAAGTCGAATTTCCCGTCGTTCATGGTCTGCCAGCGGTTCTCCATTTGCCAGGATTGCGCCGCGCCCTTGGAAATGGCGCCTATGACCGCGGCAACATCGAGATTGGCGCGCTTTGCGAGGTGCAGGCCCTCGGCCAGCCCCTGAACAATCCCGGCGATGCAGATCTGGTTGACCATCTTGGCTTTCTGCCCGGAACCGACCGGCCCGATCAATGTGCAGGCTTTGGCGTAGCAGTCCATCACCGGACGAACGCGTTCGAATACCGCGGAGTCGCCGCCGGCCATGATCGTCAGTTTGCCGCTCTCGGCTCCGGCCTGACCGCCCGACAGCGGCGCGTCGAGAAATGCAACGCCTTTCATTCCGGCCGCGTCATGCACCTCCTGGGCAACCACCGCCGACGCGGTGGTGTGGTCGACGATGACCGCGCCCGATGCGATTCCAGCGAGGATACCTTTTTCCCTGAGAATGACCTGGCGAACGTCGTCGTCGTTACCGACGCAGCAGAACACGATCTCGGCATCTTTCGCCGCAGCGGCTGGCGTAAGCGCTTTTTTGCCACCGTGCTGCTTCACCCACGCATCCGACTTCGCCGCGGTCCGGTTGTACACGGTCACTTCGTGCCCGGCCTTTGCGAGGTATCCCGCCATCGGATACCCCATGACACCCAGTCCCGCAAACGCTACACGCATCTAGTCATCCCTTTGAAAAATCACCCTTGTCAAGCCGCACTCGCCCGGCTGCTGTCTACCGATTTCGGTTTCTTCTTGCGCGGATCCAGCCCGATCGATCGGGCAATGATCTCCCGCATTATTTCGGAGCTGCCCGCGTAGATGCGTGAAATGCGCGCATTGAGATACATGCGACAGATCGGGTACTCGTCCATATAACCCGCACCGCCGTGCAACTGCACGCAATTGTCCATCACGCGGCCTTCGAGTTCACTCGTGTACAACTTCGCCTTCGCCGCATCATCCGCGGACAGCTTGCCTTCGTTGTGTTCCTCGACACAGCGATCGACGAAGGATTGTGCAATATCGATCTCCGTGCGCATATCCGCCATTTTGAAGCGCGTATTCTGGAAGTCGGCGATAGCCTGGCCGAAGGCCTTTCGCTCCCTGATGTAGTCCATCGTGATATCGAAAGCCGCATCCGACGCCGCGACGTATCCGACCGCTCCGAGCAGGCGCTCTTCCGCGAGGAAATGCATCAGGTGATAGAAGCCGCGATTCGCTTCGCCAAGCAGGTTTTCTTTCGGTACCTTGACGTTGTTGAAAAACAGCTCCGCGGTATCCTGGCTCTTCAAGCCCATTTTCTTGAGATTCCTGCCGCGTTCGAAGCCTTCCATTCCGCGTTCGACGACGAACAGGCTCAGGCCGTGACTGCTGTTCGGATCCGTGCGTGCAACAACGACGACGAGGTCGGCGTTGATGCCATTGGAAATATAGGTCTTCGAACCGTTCAGGAGATAGTGATCGCCCTTGTCCTCGGCACGCGTGCGCAGCCCGGCAACGTCACTGCCGGCGCCGGGTTCGGTTATCGCAACCGCGAGGATGTATTCGCCCGATATGCACTTCGGCAACCAGCGCGCTTTCTGCTCTTCGGTGCCGAGTTCGCCTATGTACGGACCCACGAGGCGATTGTGTAAAGTCATGAAAAATCCGGCGTCACCAAAGCGCGCATTTTCCTCGAGCAGTATTTGTTCGTAACGAAAATCGGACACGCCGGCGCCACCGTATTTTTCATCGGCCCACATCAACAGCAGCCCTTGCTCGCCGGCTTTCAGAAATGCTTCGCGATCGACGATGCCCTGTTCGTGCCAGCGATCGGTGTGCGGCTGAATCTCGTTCTTCATGAAGCTTCGCACTGAATCGCGAAACATCTCATGTTCTTCCTCAAAAATATTCCTGTTCATGTATTTCTCCTTCGAACGCCGTTACAGGCCGCTGAAGTTGGCTTTACGTTTTTCAAAGAACGCAGTTACGCCCTCGGCGCAATCCTGGCTCAGCTTGAGCTTGTCCTGCATGCTTGCCTCAACGTCGAATGTGCTGGCCCAGGATCCGCTTGCAGCATGGCGCATGGCTTTTTTGGTGGCGGCGAGCGAAAGCGGCGCCCGCTCGGCCAGCGAGTGCGCCCACTTCATTGCCTCATCCACGAGCGACGCCGCCGGGACCGCGCGGTTCGCAAGACCCAGTTCGACACAGCGCTCGGCACTGATGCGCTCCGCCTCGGCGCTCAACTGAAAAGCGCGTTTGTAGCCAAGTTGCTGCACGAGCATGAAGTTCAGCCCACCGTCGGGTACCAGCGAAATGGTCGAAAACGGCGACAGCAGGAACGCGTTGTCGGCCATCACCAGAAGGTCGCAAGCCAGCGCATAGGACATACCGATGCCTGCGGCGGAACCACCGACGGCAGCGATAACCGGCTGGCTCATGCTGGCGATGCAATCGAGCGCCGGCCGGTACTCCGTCTGCAGCGTCTGCTGAATCGACTGTTCATTGCCCAGCCCGTCCTTGAGGTCGGCACCGGCGCTGAAACTCCGGCCCTCGCCCGTCAGCACGACCGCGCGAACGCTCGCACTGCTCGCCGCGCGTACCAGTGCAGAGGTCAGATCGCGGCGCATTGCGGTGTTGAATGCATTCATCGAGTCCGGCCGATGCAGCGTAATCAAAGCTACCGCGGCATGCTGCTTGTACTTCACCGTTTCATAGTCACTCATGATCTTTTCCTCAGGCAGCGGCGCGCTGCTCCCTTTTCCTGGCAAGTCCATAGAACGTTTCACCTTTGCGGGCCATCTTGCGAAGTTTGTCGGGCACTGCAAAACGATCGCCGTGTTCGGCAGCCAGTCGATCCGCTTCTGAAACGAATGCGGCAAGGCCCTCGGTTTCGATGAACGACAGTGTTCCGCCCGTGTATGGCGGGAAGCCCCAGCCGAAAACCGAGCCGATGTCCGCATCCGCCGGATGCGTTACGACACCTTCGTCGAGGCACCTGACGGTTTCGATGGCCTGTGCATACAGCAGTCTCGTCCTCACTTCGTCCGCCGTTGGTTGCTCTTTCGCATGCGGATAATGCTCGCGAAGGCCCGGCCACAGGCGCTTCTTCCCGCCTTCCGGGTAGTCGTAGAACCCCTTGCCGAAACGTTTGCCGCGCCGGTCGAGTTCGTCCACCATCCTGATCAGCACGGCATCCGACGGCGACGTTATGTAGGCGTCGCCCAGGTCTTTCTTCGTTTGCGACATGACGTGATAGCTCAGTTCGAGCGACACCTCGTCGGTCACGGCCAGCGGCCCTACCGGCATGCCCGCATGCTTCGCGACGTTTTCGATGAGCGCCGGATTGACACCCTCGGACAACATGATCATGCCCTCGCGGCAGTACACGCCGAACACGCGGCTCGTGTAGAAACCGCGGCTGTCGTTGACCACAATCGGCGTCTTGCGAATCTGCTGGATGTAATCGAGCGCTTGCGCAACGGCCGTTTCACCGGTTTCTTCGCCGACGATGACTTCGACCAGCGGCATTTTGTCCACCGGCGAGAAAAAGTGAATGCCGACGAATTGCTTCGGTCTTGTCGACGCTTTGGCCAGACCGGTGATCGGCAAAGTCGACGTATTCGAAGCGAAAATGGCATCGCTGCCGATCACCGCTTCGGCCTTGGCTGTGACTTCGGCCTTGATCCTGCGATCCTCGAACACGGCCTCGATGACCAGCTCGCAGCCGGACAACTTCGCGTAGTCGTCGGTTGTTACGATACGTTTCAGTATCTCTTCGGACTCATTGGCCGTGCTGCGACCTTTCTCGACGCGCTTCTGCAACAGGCCCCGCGAGTAGTCCTTGCCGAACTCGGCTTTCTCTTTACTGGTATCCAGCAACACAACCTGCATGCCGGCTTTCGCCGAGACGAATGCAATGCCCGCACCCATCATGCCCGCGCCCAGCACGCCGAGCTTCTGCACTTTTTGTTTCGGCGGATCGGCTGGCCGACGCACCAGCTTATCCGCAGCGCCCTTGTTGACGAACAGCGTGCGCGACATGTTGCGTGATACCGGGTTCATCAGCATTTTCGTGAAATACTTCGATTCGATGTCCAGCGCCTTGTCCATCGGCAGTACCGTGCCCTCGTACACAGCGGACATGATCGCGATCGGCGCCGGGTAGTTGTGGTTCGTCATCTTTTGCAGCAAGGCAGTGCCAACTACAAAGGTCTGTACTGCCGCCGGGTGCATCAGGCCGGCGCCGCCGGGCACCTTGAAGCCTTTCGCATCCCAGGGTTGTACCGCATCGCCGGGCTTCAGCAACCACGCCTTCGCGGCGGCGATTTCCTGCCCGGGAGCGACCACCTCGTGGACTATGCCGGCTTTCAATGCCTCGGCAGGTGTCAGGTGCTTGCCTTGGGTAATCAGCTGCAGCGCGGGCTCGATGCCAATGAGTCTCGGCAAGCGCTGCGTCCCGCCACCCCCCGGCAGCAGGCCGACCTGCACTTCCGGCAGGCCCAGCACCGACTTCGGATTGTCTGCCGCAACCCGATAGTGACAGGCCAGGCAGATTTCGAGACCGCCGCCCAGCGCCGTGCCGTTGATTGCCGCGGCAAAGGGTTTGCCGCAGGTTTCGATTCCGCGCAGTAACTGGTTCAGCTCGCGGCACCAGCCATACACTTCAGCCGCATCGGTACGCTCGTCGAACGTATCGACAAGTCCGACGAGATCCGCGCCAGCCATGAAGCTGTCTTTGCCGGATGTAATGACCGCCGCTTTTACTTTGTCATCATCGGCAACTCTCTTTGCCGCTTCCGCGAGATCCTGAAGGAACTCCGGTGTCATGACGTTCATCGGACGTCCTTTGACGTCTATCGTCAGGGTTGCAATGCCGTCGTTGTCTATCTTGAAATCGATCGTATCCATAATTCAGTCCCGGAAATCGTTTGATGTTTCGCGTGGTTTCAAACGCGCTCGATGATTGTTGCTGTGCCCATGCCGCCGCCGACACAAAGATTGACCAGTGCGGTATTCAGGTCGCGCCGCTCCAGTTCATCCAAGACCGTGCCGAGAATCATCGCGCCGGTCGCACCGAGCGGGTGGCCCATCGCAATCGCACCGCCGTTGACATTGATTTTGTCGTGGTCGATATCGAGGCGCTGCATGAACAGCATGACGACTGAAGCGAACGCTTCGTTCAATTCGAACAGGTCGATATCGTTGGCCGTCATGCCACATCGCTTCAGCACTTTTTCCGCCGATGGTGCGGGCCCGGTCAGCATGATGGTCGGGTCCGTTCCGATCGAGGAGAAACCGCGGATGCGCGCGCGGGGCTTGAGGTTCATCGCCTTGCCTGCCTCGCGAGTACCCAGAAGGATGGCCGCCGATCCGTCGACGATGCCGCTGGAGTTGCCGCCGGTGTGCACGTGATCGATGTATTCGACCTCTGGATATTTCTGCAATGCGACCGCGTCGAATCCTCCCTGCTCACCCGGAACGACAAACGCCGCCTTGAGCGCTGCAAGGTCATCGATGGTCGTGCCCGGGCGCATGTGTTCGTCGCGGTCGAGCAGGGTCAGGCCTATGTGATCTTTGATCGGTACAACCGACTTGCTGAAATAGCCCTTATCCCAGGCAGCTGCAGCGCGCTTCTGGCTCTCGACGGCGTACGCATCCACATCGCCGCGCGAAAATCCGTACTTGCTGGCGATGAGATCCGCACCGATGCCCTGCGGTGCAAAGTAGGTTTTGTAGGCAACGGCGGGGTCGGCATGCATTGCGCCGGAATCGGAACCCATCGGTACGCGGGACATGCATTCGATGCCACCGCCAATCGTTATATCCGACTGACCGGACATGATTTGAGCCGCTGCCGTATTCACGGCTTCCAGCCCGGAAGCGCAGAATCGGTTCAGCTGCTTGCCCGGCACGCTCTGATCGTAATCTGCGTTCAATACGGCACTGCGCGCAATCACCGCCCCCTGCTCGCCGACCGGCGACACGCAACCGAGGATGACATCGTCAACCATGCTGGTATCGAGATTGTTTCGATCGCGAAGGCTGGCAAGCACTTGCGATGCGAGATCCACCGGCGTGACCTCGTGCAGTGAACCGTTATTCCTGCCGCGGCCGCGCGGGCTGCGTACGTGATCATAAATAAACGCGTCTGTCATATAGGTTTCCCGTGAAGTGTATTTATTGCTGCAGCCAGCGGCGCAGCTGCTGTTTCATGTCTTCGTTGGCCTTACCGAAATCGACCGATTCAGGATTGATCAGCCACAGATATGTCATGCCCGAAATATAGGCGATGTACTGGACAGCGACAGATTCCGCATCGGCGTCTTCGCGAACGCTACCTGCCTGCATGCCGGCACGAATCCAGTTGGCGACGTCGTCTCGCTGCCGCTGGTGAATATTGACCGAGGTCTGCCGGTATTCCGACTTCGGACTGGCGGCACCGCAGTAAAGAATCTGCAGCACGCGCGCGTCGCGCGGCGAATCGGAAATGAATTGAAAAAATGCGTCCAGCGCGACACTCATCGCGTCGATGCCGTCCTTGTCGCCAACCACGTTATTCAGGTAGTTCAGCCAGCGACGCGAAATCGACTTGCAGACTTCATCGAACAGGCCGGCCTTGGAGCCGAAGCGGTAGGTGGCCAGCCCGCGGCTGTATCCGGCCTTCTCGCCTATGGCCTGCAGCGTCGTGCCGTCGGTGCCGTGCTCGAGTATCAGGTCGATCGCGGCATCCAGCATGGCCTTGTCCGAGATCGCCGTGCGCTCGGCCTGGGTCAGTGCCGAGCCGTTAGCCGTGAGGGCGTTGCCTGGCATATCGGGGCTCCGGAATCGTCAAATAACTTATTTATCAACGAGTTGTATAGAGGACCTATAAAACTTGTTGTCGACAAGCAAGTGAGTATACGGGAGTCCGGCGTGCCGGACAAGCCGCCCGGGGCTGTTGGCTAAAGGGAGCTGATTAGCTGTCCGCCATCGACGGTGACCGTAGTTCCGGTCATGAAACTGCCCGCGTTGCTCGCCAGCAGCAATAACGGCCCGGAGAGTTCGCGCAATTCGCCGATACGTTTCATCGGGATGCGCTGAACCAGCACTTCGCCGGCTCCCTGTTCGAACTCCTTCTCGTTGATCTCGGTCAGGAAATAGCCGGGCGCGATGGCATTGACCCTGATGCCGTGCCGTACCCATTCGAGCGCCATGGCCTTGGTGAGATGCACGACACCGCTCTTCGCCGCGATGTAAGAGGCCAGGGCTTTGCTCACGCGAATGCCAAGGATGGACGCAATATTGATAATGCTGCCCTGCTTGCCGCTCTTGATCATCGACACTGCTGCTGCCTGCGCAACGAGGAACACTCCCTTGAGATTCGTATCGAGTACCGCATCCCAGTCTTCTTCGCTGAGGTCGGTCAGAAAACCCTGGCGCGCGATGCCCGCATTGTTGACGACGATATCGGGCGTACCGACCTTGGTGATCATCTCCCCGAAACAGGCTTTGACAGATGCCGAATCGCTTACGTCGAGGTCCAGGCAGATCGCCTTGCCGCCATTGTCGGTAATTCCCTTCGCGGTCTGCTCGAGCTTTTCGCGTCGCCTTGCGGCGAGAACCACCGTTGCACCTACCTCCGACAAGGTTTCCGCAAACTGGCGCCCCAGCCCCGAACCCGCACCTGTTACCAGTGCCACTTTGCCGTCGAGCCTGAATGAATCCAGTACCGCATCTTTTCTTGCCATCGTTCTTTCTCCGGTCACTGCTTGCGAGGTTGCCGTTTGTAGGTTCCCGTTGCCGTTGCGCACAGGCGTTTGCTGACCGGATCGATCAGCTTCGATTGGGCAAAGAAAATCGTATTGGTCATGCGGATCAGCTCACCCTCGGCAACGACCAGGTCGGACCTGTGCGGGGCGATGAAATTGACGTTCAGGTTGATTGTGACGGACACCACTTCTTTCGAAACGCCGTGACTTCCCGCGACCGCGCCCGCGATATCGAGCAAAGACGAAATGACCCCGCCGTGCAGGAAACCAACCGTGTTGCGGTGTTCTCCGCGCACAGGCATTTCAAGACGCGCGAAGCCTTCCTTCCAGCTGCTCAGGTGGAAGCCGAGAAACTCGAGATAGGTTCCTTTGAACTGGGTCGGGTTGTTGAAGATACTCGCTGATACTGCGTCGTTCATTTCGAAAAGGCTCCTGCCCGCCTGAGTATTGCTATGAAAATATCCGGCTCCGGACGTACCCGGTAGTTGTCGGTCTGGTCCGAATAGACGATCGTGCCGCCCGAATTGACCGCTATTACCGTCGGCATGACCGTGTCGGCCGCGTAGCCGCCGGGCACGCCCACCGGCACACCGTTGCGTATTGCAATGCCCAGTGTCGTCGCCAGCGAATTCCCTGCGTCGACCAGAAAGCGGAACGACAGGCCGTATTGTTCGGCGAGCCGCCGGGAATGCCCGGCATCCTGCGGACTGATCAGGACGACACTGGCACCAAGGCTTTCGAGTTCATTGTAACGATCGGCGACTTCGCGAATCTGTGCCATGCAAAGCGGGCACCAGTTTCCACGATAGAAAATCAAGACCGCGGGTGATCCATGCAGATCGGCGGAGCGGAATATAGCACCGTCGGCGCTGGCAAGTTCGAAGGACGGCAATATTTTTCCGACGGCGAGCGACTCGCTGGCCTGCCTGCCAAAGCGCGAGTACCAGAATATGTAGGCCGCCAGCAGTGCCGTGCCGACCAGTGCGGGTATCAGGACCGGCCAGCCGGCGACCCCCTCCTCGAAAACCTCCCAGGCCACCAGCACAGGTCCGATGCCCGAAACCAGCAACAGGAACGGCAGGTACTCGCTGCTTCGCGACGTCTTTCCCAGCATCAGCCATGCAAGAAACAGCGGCAGAACCGCGTTGGCCACCAGGACACCGAGCCACGCGTAACGATCGTGACCACCCGCCAGTATCATCACCAGGGCTAGAACGACCAGCGCCGCGCTGATCATTGCAGCGGGCATTACGAACAGGGATTTCAACCGGGCGTCCATCGGCTTGTTCTTGTCGGTATCCAAAGTCGCTCTTTACATATTTCGCCGGTATTCACCGCCAACCTGGTACAGGGCCGCGGAAATCTGACCCAGAGAGTTGGACTTGACCGTGTTCATTAGTTCCTCGAACACGTTGCCGCGCGACCTCGCGACGTTCTGCAGGGCCTCTATCGCCTTCTCGCTCTCGGCTTCGTGCGTCTTCTGGAATTGGCGTACGTGCCGTATCTGGTCATCCTTCTCGGAAATCGACGAGCGAATAAGCTCGAGCTTGTGCACCTCGTCTTCCTGTCCCTGCTTCGGCAGGAACGTATTCACGCCGATCAACGGATACGATCCGTCATGTTTCTTGCTTTCGTAGTACAGGCTCTCTTCCTGGATTTTGCCGCGCTGGTACATCGTGTCCATTGCCCCGAGCACACCACCACGTTCCGATATGCGGTCGAACTCCTTGTAGACCGCTTCCTCGACCAGGTCGGTCAGTTCGTCGATGACAAACGAACCCTGCCAGGGGTTCTCGCAATAATTCAGACCGAGTTCGCGCGAAATAATCAACTGGATAGCGACCGCGCGCCGCACAGACTGTTCCGTCGGCGTCGTGATCGCTTCGTCGAATGCGTTGGTATGCAGGCTGTTGCAATTGTCGAACAAGGCATAGAGGGCCTGCAAAGTCGTGCGAATATCGTTGAAGCTGATTTCCTGCGCGTGCAGGCTCCTGCCCGAGGTCTGCACATGGTACTTCAACATCTGGCTCCTCGCACTCGCGCCGTAACGGTCTCGCATGGCACGAGCCCATATGCGTCGCGCAACTCTGCCTATAACCGAGTATTCGGGATCCATGCCGTTCGAAAAGAAGAAACTCAAGTTGGGCGCGAAATCGTCGATGTTCATGCCGCGGGCGAGATAGTACTCGACGATTGTGAAGCCGTTGGACAGCGTGAACGCCAGCTGGCTGATCGGGTTCGCGCCTGCTTCCGCAATGTGATAGCCGCTGATCGACACGCTGTAATAATTGCGTACGTTGTTATCGATGAAATACTGCTGAACATCGCCCATCATCTTCATGGCGAATTCGGTTGAGAAGATGCAGGTATTCTGTGCCTGGTCCTCTTTCAGGATGTCGGCCTGCACCGTGCCACGCACCGACGACAGCGTCTTGCTGCGGATCTTTTCGTACACGTCGGCGGAAACCAGCTTGTCGCCGGATATGCCGAGCAACGCAAGCCCCAGTCCGTCGTTGCCCGGCGGCAGGTCACCGACATAATGCGGCCGGTCCTTGCCCTTGAAATACGCGTCGATTTTCTTCTCCGCAGTCTCCCACTTGCCGGATTCCTTCAGGTGCTTCTCGACCTGCTGGTCTATCGCGGTGTTCATGAAGAACGCGAGGATCATCGGGGCCGGCCCGTTTATCGTCATCGACACGCTGGTAGTCGGCGAGCACAGGTCGAATCCCGAATACAGCTTTTTCATGTCATCGACGGTGGCAATCGACACGCCGGAGTTGCCGACCTTGCCATAGATATCCGGCCGCTCATGCGGATTCTCGCCATACAGCGTCACCGAATCGAATGCGGTCGACAGGCGCGCCGCGTCCTGTCCCTGCGACAGGTAATGAAAACGACGGTTGGTCTTCTCCGGTGTGCCTTCTCCGGCAAACATTCGGGTCGGATCCTCGCCAAGTCGCCGGTAGGGATATACACCACCGGTGTACGGATAGGCACCGGGCAGGTTTTCCTTCATCAGGAAAATCAGCAACTGGCCCCAGTCCTGGTAGTCCGGCGCGGCAATTTTCGGAATCTTCTGGTGACTCAGCGATTCGCCGTAATTCGATCCACGGATTTCACGTCCGCGCACTTCATAAGTGTATTCCTCGGAGCGCACCGCTTCCTTGCGCGCCGGCCAGTTCTTCAGCAGTGACACGGCTTCATTACCCAGCTCGCCGATCGCCTCCTGGTAACGCTGCCGCAGCACCAGCATCGATCGGTCCGAGTCGTCGGTCAGCGCGTCCGCAGCGTATGTGTCGAGCTCGGCAGGTATCGCTGCATCTTCTAATAACTTCAATGCTTCATAACAACTCTGCGCACGGCTGGCGGTTTCCGCCAGTTGCTGAATCGCGCGATTGATACTGCGGCCCTCTTCGCTGATTTCCGCCAGGTAGCGAATGCGACTGCCCGGAATCACCGCCATCGCCCGCGGCTCTTTCACCGATACATCGATCTCCGGAGTCCATTTCTTCAGATCCAGGCCCAGCTTGTCCGCAACCCGATTGCACAACTGGAAGAACATCCAGCTGATGCCGGGATCGTTGAACTGACTGGCGATCGTCGGATAAACCGGCACTTCATCGTCCGGCGTCTTGAAACGCACGTGATTGCGTTTCCATTGCTTGCGAATATCACGCAGCGCATCTTCGGCACCGCGTTTGTCGTATTTGTTCAGAACGATCAGGTCCGCGAAATCGATCATGTCGATTTTCTCGAGCTGACTCGCAGCACCGTAATCGCTGGTCATTACGTACACCGAGAAATCGACCATATCGACGATCTCGCTGTCGCTCTGGCCGATGCCCGCCGTCTCGACCAGGATCAGGTCGAAGCCGAGCGATTTGAGGAAATGAATCTGGTCGGCGAGCATCTCGCTGGTGGCAAGGTGTTGCCGCCGGGTAGCGATCGATCGCATGTAAACGCGGTCGGAGCGCAGCGAGTTCATGCGAATGCGATCGCCGAGCAACGCACCGCCAGTACGCCGTCGCGTCGGATCGACCGCGAGAACCGCGATGCGCATGTCCGGGTAGGAAATCAGGAACCGGTTCAGTATTTCGTCCGTTACGCTGCTCTTGCCTGCGCCGCCCGTGCCGGTGATGCCGATGACCGGCGCCTTGCCGGAGCGGACTTGCCAGGCTTTGCGCAACGCCGCGAGTTTCGACTCGCTGAACAGGCCTTCCTCTATCGCCGACATCGTGGCGGCAATGTCGATATTTTTTTCCGGTGCCGGGTCTTTGGGAAGACGCGTGTCCAGCCGGCCCTTTTCCGTTCGCGAAACGAGGTCGCTGATCATTTCCTCGAGACCCATCGCCATGCCGTCGTGCGGGTGGTAGATGCGCTCGACGCCGTATTTCATCAGCTCCTGGATTTCCTCGGGCGTAATGGTGCCGCCACCGCCGCCGAATACTTTTATGTGCGGCGCTCCCAGCTCGCGCAGGCGATCGACCATGTAACGAAAGAATTCGTTGTGACCGCCCTGGTAGGAACTGACGGCGATACCATCCGCGTCTTCCTGGATTGCAGCCTGAACGATGTCCTCGACGCTGCGGTTGTGACCGAGATGAATGACTTCCGCGCCCTGCGCCTGGATCAGGCGGCGCATGATGTTGATTGCGGCATCGTGGCCGTCGAACAGCGAGGCCGCCGTAACGAAACGCAACGGGGGTCGGTCGGTCTTGCCGGAGACGCCCGGCAGGTCACTGGCAGCGGTGCTCATAGTGCCTCACTTGATTGATGAGTTGCGCGCGAAAAACCCGAGTTAATCGGTATTTTTCTTTTTAATATCAGCTACTTCCAATATTGCAAAAATTTTAATGTTAATTAAAATAATCCACGGGGGACGGGAAAACAAGTCCCGGACGGACCCCGGCAACCGGGATGCGCCCGGCCAGCACAGGAGATCAGCATGGCGATGCCCGCCGAAGCGACACGATTTCAACTGCAGCGCGACCGCATGCTGCGCGCCGCTGCCACCTGCTTCAATCGCAAGGGCTACAGCGGCACCTCGTTGAAGGATGTCGCGCACCAGCTGGGGCTGACGGACGCCGCACTCTACTACTACGTCCGCAACAAGGAAGAACTCGTGTACCAATGCTACTTGCGGGCCGCAGAACTGGGACGCGGTGCGATGGAACTCGCCAACGAAACCGGCGCCAACGGATTCGAACGGGCATATCTGTATGTGCGTTACCACGTCGAGATCATGGTGGGGGATGCCGGCCCGGTCGCCATCATGAGCGAGATCCCGTCACTCAAGACCGCGCATCGCAACGACATTCTGAAGATTTCGCGCCAGCACAGCCTGGGATTCGAAGCGATATTGTCCAGCGGAATTCAGGATGGAAGCATCGAGCCATGCGATGTACGCATGACCGGCAACGCCGTGATGGGCGCGATCAACTGGATACCGAAATGGTTTCACGGCGATGCCGCAATGGCAAAACAGGTAATTGAAAAGTTTCCGGAAGTACTCACGCGCGGACTGAAACGCGCTTCGAATTTTTCGTCAGGGCAAATCGAGTGACGCGACTTCCGTTGCAAAATCCGCTTCGAGGCTCCTGACGAACGCTTCGTCGTCACCCTGATCGATGTCGATGATCTCGACATTGGACCTGATGTAGGAGAGCCGTGTCTGCAGGCGCTCCTGGACGGCCTTGTAGTAGCTTTCGGCGCCGGCACCGGATGCGCCAACAACCGTCAGCGGTCCGGAGTTCGCGCCCGGGATGCGCGTGCCGGTGCGTGCTTTCAAAGTATCCAGATCTGCGCGGATCAGTTTGAGCAGAATCCGGTTATCGCCCATCTGCTGCCAGATCTCGGCGAAAATACGATTCGATTCCGCAATCTGTTGCGGCGTCAGCTGCCGGACGAGTTCGTCGCGCACCTGCACCAGCGCCGGATTGCCGCGCTCCGCCGCCAACCGGTACCACGCCAGCGCCCGCGCCTGGTCGCGTTCGACACCCTGCCCCCAAAGATACATATAGCCGATCGTGTACTGGGCGAACTTGTCGCCTTTCGGCGCGAGGTCTTCTTCACAGATCATCATCACGCGCGCGAATTCGCCGCGCTCGTAGAGTTCCTCGACACGATCCTGTGCCTGCAGCATTCGATCGTCTGCCGGCGCGCCCGGAAAGTTCTTGTAGGCTTCACCCGCCACAACCGCATTGCAAGCAAGCACAAGCAGCCCTATCAGAATAGGCGTTCGGATTTTCAAATTCGTCTCAACCGTCAGTGAAATATCACTTAAGTGCCGGCAACCACTGCGGGTCGCTCGGTTCCCCTTTTTTAGAGCCTCGCAAGCCGCCACAAGTTCCCCGTGGAGCCTGGCGGCCGCGCCGATTTTACTGCGTCAACGCAGGATTTTCATGACCCGGCGTCGCGAAAAACCGGTTTCCGGTCACCCATGTTAGCCGCGATGGCCTCGCGCTGGTTGGGCGAACCCATGAGCCCCAGCTGCAGCGTGGCTTCCGTTCGCAATGCGTCCGCTGTCGGCTGAGCCCAGCCGGCCGACGTCAACTCCTTGATGGCGCGAATCGCGTCCGGCGATTTCGCGGCGATTTCCGCCGCCAGTGCACAGGCGGCATCCAGCGGATTCTCATGTAGCGCTGTTACGAGACCTGCGTGCAGCGCTTCTTGACCACTGATGATCCGTCCGCTGTATGCAAGCTCCCGGATCCTGTCCAGTGGCATGACATTACGCAACGTTACCGACATTGCCATGTCCGGGATGATGCCCCACTTGATTTCCATGATCGACAGTTTCGCCGCGGGCTCTGCGTAGCGAATATCGGCCCCCGATGCAATCTGCAGTCCGGCACCGAAAGCGTAACCTTCGATGGCTGCGATGACCGGTACCGGCAGCGCATGCCATACGTAAGCGGCACTCTGGAAAAAGTTTGCAGGGGAACCGTCGCGAGCTTTCATCCGCCCGCCACCGGCAACATTCTGTTCCTTTCCGCCATCCTTACCCTGGAACACCGAGATATCGATACCCGCGCAGAAGTTTCCTCCGGCACCGTGCAAAACGACTGCGCGCACGGACCGATCCGCGGCAACGGTCTCGCCTGCTCGTATCAGCGCTTCGAACGTTTCGATATCGACCGCGTTCTTTTTCTCCGGCCGGTTCAATGTGACGACGGCAACGTGTTCCTTTACCGTCAGCAATACTCGCTCGCTCATGCCGGACTCCATTGAATTATTGTCTTGGCTGACACGACTCAGGCCGCGAGTGTGCACTTGCCGTTATTGATCACAACGACCTTGCGCTTCTTGACGACGCAGCGGAACGACACGACGTTCCGGTCCTGCCACATTTCGGTAGTCAGCACATCGCCGGGGTAGACCGGTGCCGAGAAACGCACATCGAAGCCGCTGACCAAAGTGAAATCGTAGTCGCAAATGGTTTTCAGAATAGCGCGGCAGGCGATTCCGGCAGTGCACCGGCCGTGCATGATCGGCTGATCGAAACCGGCGCTCCTGGCGATGACGGGATCGGAATGCAGCGGGTTAAGGTCGCCGGACAGGCGGAACAGCAAGGCCTGGTCGCGGCGCGTTGCAATGTCGCAACTCAAGTCCGGTTCGCGTTTCGGCAACCTGTGCGGTAGCGGTGCCGCGCCCGGCGGCCCGCCGAAGCCGCCATCGCCTCGCGCGACCAGCGTGCTCGACAGCGTAAACAAGACAGTGTCGTCCTTGGCCAGCCGGACCTCCGCCTCGACCAGTATTTTGGCGCCGCGATTGGCTCCCTTGTCGTATACGGCCACGACGCGGCGATTCGCCAGCAGCGCGGCGGCCGGCGGCAGCGGCCGATACAGCTCCAGTTTCTGTTCCCCGTGCAGCACCTTCGAATAGTCCCAGCCACAGCCCTCGAGAAAGGTGTGCGGCAACAACATGCTTGCCATGGTAGGTACGGTGTGCAGGCCGTTGCCCTCGTATACGTAAGGCAATTCCTTGCGGTCCAGCGGGTTGGCTCCAAAGCCGACGCCCAGCGCGTACAGCATCGAATCCTTCTGCGTGTAGGCGCTCGGCAAGTCGTACACGCGAGTCGCCATCAGTTTGTCGTAATCGAGCGGCATGTAATCTTTTGGCAGGGAAAGACTGCAATAGTGAATCGGGCTGGTTTCGGGGCCCGTGCAGTTTAGGGTGGTACCGCATGAGCGGCAAGCTGTAATACGATAAGTAACATGAATGCCGCAACCACACCTGTAATTCGGGCTGCGCACATATCCGAGGCGGCGCTGATCGCATCTGCATCCCGGTTGCACGTGGAATACGGACTGCAATGGCGATGGACGCCGTCCAGGATCCGGCAACAGATACGCGATCCCGAGACGATGGTGCTTATCGCGAGCGTTCGCGGCGATATCGCGGGATTCGCCATCATGCATTTTGGAGACGAACGGGCGCACTTGCTGTTGCTCGCAGTATTGCCACAGCACCGCCGTCGCGGCATCGGTTCAGCTATGTTGCGCTGGCTCGAGGAATCCTGCAAAACCGCCGGCATACGGCATGTTCGTCTCGAGGTGCGTAGCGCCAACCGTGGTGCGCGGGATTTCTATGCCCGCGCAGGTTATCGCTACCTCGGACAAATCAGCGCTTACTATGACGGCCGCGAGTCCGCGGCAGTTATGGCACGTCAGTTGTTTGTCACATCGACAGCTGACGACAGAGAATAGCGCCCGCTTTTCAAGCTGCTTTCCGTGCGTAGCTCCAGCCCATGTCGGCAAGTGGCGCCACGGCTTTCGCGGTTTTCTCCGCGTGCGCGCTTGCAGCGGTGCCATCGCGTACCCGGCCCGCGATGCCCTGCAGGATCGCCGCGATGCGAAAGAAATTGTAGGCGGCATAGAAATCGCGATGCGGAATGCCGCCCTTCCTTCCGGTGCGTTCACAGTACTGCGCGACATACTCGTCTTCGGTCGGAATACCGAGTGACTTGAGGTCGGCATTTCTCAGGCCGGCCGAGCCGATGCCGAGATCCGGCATTTGCCACGACATCAGGTGATAGGTGAAGTCGCCAAGCGGATGACCGATGGTCGACAGCTCCCAGTCGAGTACCGCGATGACACGCGGTTCGGTCGGATGCAGGATCAGGTTGTCGAGCCGGTAATCGCCGTGCACGACACCGGATGAATCGTCGTCAGGAATATTTTGCGGCAACCACTCGATGAGCCGGTCCATGGCATCCACCTTACCGGTTTCGGACAGCGCGTATTGTTTCGACCATCGCGATATCTGCCGGGCGAAGTAATTGCCCGGCTTGCCGTAGTCTGCCAGCCCGATCTTCACGTGATCGAGATTGTGCAGATCGGCGATCGTCCGGTTGACATGGTCGTAGATCGCGCGTCGCTCGTCCGGATCGAGACCCGGCAGGTCGAGGTCCCAGAACACCCGGCCGGCAACGTACTCCATGATGTAGAACATCGTGCCGGCAACGTCATCGTCTTCGCACAGCACCAGCGGTTTCGGCACCGGAAATCCGCTCGCATGCAAGGCGCTCAGCACACGGTACTCGCGGTCCACGGCGTGTGCCGACTTCAGCAACTTGCCCGGCGGCTTGCGCCGCATGACGTAGCATCCGGATGACGCATCAAGGAGATAGGTCGGGTTCGACTGGCCACCCTTGAACTGACGGATCGTCAGCGGCCCGGCGAATCCCGGAATAACCCCCTGCAGATATTCCTGCAGGCGGTTGAGGTCGAGCTCGTGGCCTTGCCGGACCGCGCCGCTGCCTGAAAACTGTTGCTGGCGAGCCGACATCGAATCAAGACGCCTGTCGCGGTTCCACGAAGAAATCCGGGAACAGTTTCGCACCCGGCTCGACGGCGTAGTGCGACAGATCGGTAACACCGATGCTTTCCAGCACTTCGTCGTCGATGCAGAAATTGCCGGTGAACTCCCGGCTCGGTTTGGTCAGGATCGCGTGGGCCGCATCGCCCATGATTTCCGGTTTGCGCGAACACCGCACCATTTCTTCGCCACCAAGCAGGTTCTTGACCGCAGCGGTTGCGATAGTGGTTCGCGGCCACAGCGCATTGACGGCAACACCCTGCTTGCGAAATTCGCCGGCCATGCCGAGCACGCAAAGGCTCATGCCAAACTTGGCCATGGTGTACGCAACGTGCGGCGCAAACCATTTCTCGTCCATGTTCAGCGGCGGCGAGAGATTCAGAATGTGCGGGTTATCGGCTTTCAGTAAATGCGGCAGGCAGGTTTTTGACACAAGGAACGTGCCACGGGTGTTGATCTGGTGCATCAGGTCGAAGCGCGACATCTTGGTTTTCAATGTCGGCGTCAGCGAAATCGCGCTGGCGTTGTTCACGCAGATGTCGATGCCGCCGAACTTCTCCACGCCGGCTGCAACGGCGTCTTCTACCTGCTGCTCGTCGCGAATGTCGCAAACGACCGGCAACGCCTTGCCTCCGGCGGCCTCGATTTCTTCCGCGGAGGTGTAAATCGTGCCCGGCAGTCTCGCGTGCGGTTCCGCGGTCTTGGCCGCGACGATGACATTCGCGCCATCCTTTGCCGCGCGCAATGCAATCGCAAGGCCGATGCCGCGACTGCCGCCGGATATAAAGAGTGTCTTGCCTTTGAGACTTGCCACGGATAACTCCCGGTTTGAATAACCGGGGCATCTTAACCTGATTTCGCGGACTGCCGGGGCCGGCCCGGCGAATGTTGCAGTACTTACATGCGGAAAATGCCGTACGGCGTTTCGCCGTCGCGCGGCCGGTTCATCGAGGCGGAGATCGCCTGGCCCAGCACTTTACGCGTATCGACCGGATCGATGACGCCGTCGTCCCACAGGCGCGCACTCGCATAATACGGATGCCCCTGGGATTCGTACTGGTTCTGGATTTCCTTTTCGAACTTCTTCCTGTCCTTTTCCGCCCAGACCTCGCCCTTGGCTGCGAGCCCGTCCTGTCGCACGCTGGAGAGAACCAGTGCGGCCTGTTCGCCGCCCATCACGGAGATACGCGAATTCGGCCACATCCACAGCATGCGCGGGCCGTAGGCCCGGCCGCACATCGCGTAGTTACCGGCGCCAAACGAGCCGCCGACGATAACCGTGAATTTTGGAACCGATGCGGTCGCCACGGCATTGACCATTTTCGCGCCATCTTTCGCGATACCGCCGTGTTCGTATTTCTTGCCAACCATGAATCCGGTGATGTTCTGCAGGAATACCAGAGGAATGCCGCGGCGGTTACACAGCTGAATGAAGTGCGCGCCCTTTTGCGCCGACTCGGAAAACAGGATTCCGTTGTTCGCAAGTATGCCGACCGGGTAACCGTAAAGATGACTGAATCCGCAAACCAGCGTCGGCCCGTACAACGCCTTGAACTCCTGGAACTCGGAACCGTCGACGACACGCGCGATGACTTCGCGAATGTCGTAGGGGAAGCGGAACTCGCGCGACACGACGCCGTACAGTTCGTCAGCAGGATAAGCGGGTTCGACGACTTCGCGCAGGCGCAGCGGAATGTTCTTCCGCCAGTTCAGGTTCGAGACGATTTCGCGAACCTTTTCCAGCGCTTCCGTGTCGTTCGCCGCCAGGTAATCGGTAACCCCGGAAATCCGCGAGTGCACGTCGCCGCCACCCAGCGTTTCGGCATCGACGACTTCACCCGTTGCCGCTTTGACCAGCGGCGGGCCGCCGAGAAAAATCGTTCCCTGGTTCCTGACGATGATCGCTTCATCGCACATCGCGGGAACGTATGCACCGCCCGCGGTGCAGGAGCCGAGCACGGCAGCGATCTGCGGCAGACCCAGTGCGGACATGCGCGCCTGGTTGTAGAAAATGCGGCCGAAGTGATCGCGGTCGGGAAACACCTCGTCCTGCATCGGCAGGAATGCGCCGCCGGAATCGACGAGATAAATACACGGCAAGCCGTTCTGCTCGGCGATTTCTTGCGCACGCAGGTGCTTGCGCACAGTCAGAGGATAATAGGTGCCGCCTTTCACCGTCGCGTCGTTGGCGACGATCATGCAGTCCGTGTCATTGACCTGGCCGATGCCCGCAATAACGCCGGCGGCCGGCACCTCGTTGTCGTACATCCCGTAAGCCGCGAGCTGCGCCACTTCGAGAAACGGCGCGCCGCGGTCGACGACCGTGCGAATCCGGTCCCGGGGCAGCAGCTTGCCGCGCGAGAGGTGCTTTTCACGCGCTCGCTGGCTGCCGCCTTCCTCGATCTTCTGCAGGGTCTTCCTTAGGTCCGCGGCGAGTTTGCGGTTGGCTTTGGAGTTTTCTGCGAAGTCTTTGGAGTCGCTTTTGATTCTTGTTTGAATTTTCGGCATCGGCTTTCGAATTTCTAGTTCGTGGCGTTGAAGAGTTCACGCCCGATCAGCATGCGGCGTATCTCACTGGTGCCGGCGCCGATTTCGTACAACTTGGCGTCGCGCAACAATCGGCCGGCCGGGTACTCGTTGATATAACCGTTACCGCCCAGCGCCTGGATCGTTTCGCTGGCCATCCAGGTGGCTTTTTCGGCGGACTGCAGAATGCACCCGGCCGCGTCGAAGTTGGTCGTCTGGCCGCGATCGCAGGCACGCGCCACGGCATAGACGTATGCGCGGCACGCGTTCATCGTCGTGTACATGTCAGCGACTTTGCCCTGCATCAGCTGAAAAGTGCCGATGGCCTGTCCGAACTGTTTGCGATCGTGAATGTACGGCATCACCAGATCATAACAGGCGCGCATTATGCCCAGCGGACCGGCGGCAAGCACGACGCGCTCGAAATCGAGGCCGCTCATAAGGATTTTCGCGCCCTTGTTTTCGTCTCCCAGGAGATTTTCGGCCGGCACCCTGCAATCGTTCATCACCAACTCGCCCGTATCGGAGCCGCGCATGCCTAGCTTGTCCAGCTTCTGCGCGGCCGAGAATCCGGGCATGCCTTTTTCGACTATGAACGCACTCAGCTTTGGTTTCGAATCACTGCCGCCGGTGACGGCATAGATAATCGAGACGTCGGCTTCCGGCGCGTTGGTGATCCACATCTTGTTGCCGTTCAGCACCCATGAGTCCCCGTCCCTGACCGCACGTGCGCGCATACCCATGACGTCGGAACCGGCGCCGGCCTCGCTCATCGCCAGCGCACCGACATGTTCGCCCGAGATCAGATTCGGCAGGTATTTTTGTTTCTGCTCGGGCGTGCCCCAGCGGCGCAGCTGGTTAACGCAGAGATTCGAATGCGCGCCATAGGACAGACCTACGGAGGCAGACGCGCGGCTGATTTCTTCCATCGCGACCACGTGCGCGAGATAGCCGAGGCCGGTGCCGCCGGATTCCTCCTCGACTGTCAGTCCGAGCAGCCCGAGTTCGCCGAGCTCCGGCCAAAGGTCACGCGGAAACCGGTTGCTGCTGTCAATCTCGGCAGCGCGCGGCGCAATGCGATCTGCGGCGAACTGGCGAACCGTATCGCGCAGCAGGTCGACGTCCTCACCGAGGCCAAAATCGAAATCGAACATAATCGGACACCCCCGTCATCGAAGCGTACATGATGGCCAATGCGCCTCGGCGCATGAATACCATTCGTGGGGTATTGGGAGGTTCGGAACGCCAGGCCAGTCGCCTGCAGTGCAGGCGACCTATCAAAAAGCAAAAAAGGGGCCCAAAAAAGGGGCCGGATACATTTTAAGTCCAAAAAAGGGGCCGGATACATTTTTAATAGACTTAAAATGTATCCGGCCCCTTTTTTAGGTGGTATGGCAGGCTGCGGCGGTGAAGACCACATCGGTCGAGCTGTTCAACGCGGTCTCCGCAGAATCCTGCAGTACGCTGATGATGAAGCCGACGCCGACCACCTGCATCGCGATGCCATCCGGAATGCCGAACAGGCCGCAGGCCAGCGGGATCAGCAGCAGCGAACCGCCCGCAACCCCCGACGCACCGCAAGCCGACAAGGCCGCAACCACCGAAAGCAGCAAAGCCGTCGCAAAATCGACATCGATTCCGAGCGTGTGCGTTGCCGCGAGCGTCAACACGGTGATGGTGATTGCCGCACCGCCCATATTGACGGTTGCGCCGAGCGGAATCGAAACCGCATAGGTATTCCTGTCCAGCCCGAGTTTCTCGCACAGTGCGAGGTTCACCGGGATGTTGGCCGCGGAACTACGGGTAAAGAAAGCGGTTACGCCGCTTTCGCGCAGAGCCGTCAGCACGATTGGATAGGGATTGCGACGGATCTTGACCCATACGATCAACGGATTGACTATCAGCGCCATGATCAACATTGCGCCCAGCAACACGGACAGCACCTGCGCATAAGCGCCGAGTTCTGCGAGGCCCGATGTGGCGAGCGAGCCGGCGACGAGACCGAAGATGCCGAGTGGCGCAAGCCGGATGACGACACGCACGATCGCGGTCACTGCTTCGGCAACGTCCCTCAGCATGTCGCGACTCGATTGCGAAGCGCGACGCAGGCCCAGGCCGAGCGCTACACCCCACACCAGGATGCCGATGTAGTTGCCATTCATCAGTGCGCTGACCGGATTATCGACCAGTTTGAACAACAGGTTCTTCAACACTTCGACGATACCCTCGGGTGGGTTTACGCCGAGATCCGTGACGTTCAGCGTGAGTGTCGTCGGGAAGGCCGTGCTCAAGACCACAGCGAGCAATGCAGCGCTGAATGTGCCGACGAGATACAAGAGAATTACCGGGCGCATCTGCGTCGGGTGTTCGTGGTGCTGGTTTGCGAGCGCGGACGCAACCAGCACCAATACCAGTACCGGTGCCACCGCTTTCAGCGCCTGCACGAACAAGTCGCCCAGCAGCATGGTCTTTGCCGCAAGGCCCGGCGCCAACAGCAGCAACGCGATGCCGGCTACGATGCCGACGGCAATCTGCGCCACGAGATTGCCGCTCGCAATGCGCTCGAAAACGGATTTGGTGGACATACGGCTCTTCTTTATTGGTGGTTATGCAAAATATGTCGGATACATTGTGCCAGAGATTCGGTACGGCTATGCCGGCCCGCCCTGCCCGCGACTGCCCGGCTTTCGCGATCCTGATTCGAGTGCATTGATCAAAAGTGAAAACAACTCGTACTGCGAGCTGATGCCGAGCTTCGCGAACAGGTTGCGCTTGTGCACCATGACCGTACCGGGTGCGATCTTCAGTTCCCGGGCAATCGATTTGGATGAATATCCGCGCAGCAGCAACTGGCTGATCTGTTGTTCGCGTTCGGTTAGCAACGACTCGCCGAACCGTTCGAAGCATTCCGTCAATCGACGGTGCACGCGATCGTCGGTCACATGATAGTCCGCGTTCTTCGCCCAGTCCTGCCAGATGCGCTGCATGCCTGCCCGGATCAGTGGCTCGGTCAGTTGAAGCCGGCTGAGTTCGGCCTTGCTGAAAGTATGCGTGCGCCGCCCGATCACCAGCACCAGCGTCGTTTCATCGGACACCGGCAGCAGGTAATCCATCTCGTCCAGCAGGTGCGTGCGTTCGCAATACTGCTTGTAGTATTCGCTGGCGCGAAACCGGTCCGGCAACTGATCGCGAAAACGGCACAGGCTGGGCTTGTCCGACTTGAGTGCGAGCTGGTAGAGCGGATCGAGCAGATACGGACCCGCGAGGTACCGCTCGAGGTAATGCTTGCGACCGGCGGGTTCCAGCGTGTGATGCACGACATCGGGACTTGCGTTGCTGTGAATCGCCAGCAGGCAGGTGCCTTCATGATCCACCACAAGGCCGATGGCCGATACGAGCGCGTCCGCGATCGCGGCGTGATCGGTACCGGCGACCACATTGGCGACTGCCTGATGCCATTCAGCGGATTCGAACTTGCTACGCACGATGGCGATGCCAGCTAGGCGCCCGCGCGCTGCGAAGCCGCATCTTCAGCCTCGAGCGAGGCCCAGATGTCCTGCACCCACTGGCGGATCTGCAGCGACTCGCGCCAGCGGTCCGACAACTCATGTCGCTTGCCGTCGGTTATCGCGTATGGCGGCGGGCCGAGTTCGCACAGAAACACCAGCGTCGCGTCGTCCGCATTTCGCTTGCGCCACATTCGCATACCGTCCGTCCACCAGCGTTGAAAAATCGCCACCCACTCCTGGTGTTGCGGAAAGTCGATCTGAACCTGGATTTGCTCACGACTCGCGATCCGCCCCTGGAAGCAATCCGAACGATCGAGTACACGGCGTATGTAGGCCTCGTCGCGCGCCGGGATGGGCGAGCGAAACTCGCGGTCGACGACGAAGTGCGACAAATCCGCGCACAGTCGCATTTCGGGAATGGAGTCAATCACTTGCAACGTGTAGAACAGGTCGTTCAGGAGCCCGTCGCGATGCGTTTCGAAAAGCAGCGGCATACCGATACGGGCCGCATCGTCCATCCAGCGATTGATAACCGGGAGCGCACCTTCGACGGTAATCGGCATCACGCCGCCGATCACGTTAACCATGCAGGCGTCAAATTCGTTTGCCATGTGCAACAACGGTTCGAGGTCGCGCACCCTGTGCGGAAACGCATTCACCATGCAGCCCAGTGAATACTTTTCGAAATACGCTTTCTTGTCGCTAAACTGCTCGATCTCGTCGACACCGAGATCGATACACATACCGTCGAATCCTGCCTCGGCCACCATGCGAAAATTTTCGTCGACGCTTCGTTCCGGCAACTCCGGATGGCGCAACTCCATGCCCCACAGCGATTGGTAGATTTCGAGTGTCTGCATGCGCGGCTCGAAGACCGCCTAGAACGACGTCAGGAAGGACGCCGCGTTGCCGCCATAAACCTGCGCCGCGCGGGCGGCAACGAGGAAGTCGTGCCCGCTTGGCACATCGCCTTCGTGGTTGCCGGTTATACGCCGCACCCGTTGCTTGTGAAAAATCTTCAATTGCGCCGACAACGGGATCACCCGTTCCGGGTCATCGCCGAACAACTCGCGATGTTTTGCGGGCAGGCGATACCAGGGCACTTTCATGTCCGCGTGGTGTGCATTGTGGTAACCGAAGTTCAATGTCAGCCAGTTCGGCACTTCGTAGCGAAACGACTGCGGATTGCTGAACGTGTGTTCCTGCTCCCAGGCATAGTCGCCCTTGCGCGGCGGCTTGCCGAACTCGAACAGGGTCAGGTTGTATGGATAGTCGTGCTGCACGCTGTCCATAAAGCGCAGGATGGTCATCATCAGCAGGTACGCAAGGACATAAAGAACAGCGGCTTTCGGAAAGAACCAGCATAACGCCAGGAACAGGCTGCCGCGCACCAGGATCACGGCAACGTTTCTCCGCCGCTGATTGCGCCGTTGTGGAATGATGAACGACGTAAACACCATGATGAAATGCATGATCAGGTCGTGTGCCGGGATATAGAACCACTCGAGCCCGCGCGTAACGCGCAGTATCAGCGGATGCTCTTCGAAAAAACGTTCGTAATCGAACCACACGACGTCGTCGACGTCGACGTGATGACGAAAGTGCTTATACCGAATGTCTTCGTAAGTGCCATACGACGCGCCGGCCAGCCAGGTCAGGGCCCGGCCCAGCATCGCGTTGTGCCGCACGCTGCGAAACACCAGGTTGTGGCCGCATTCGTGGATCAGGTAGGCGGCGATGGTCATCGCATGGCCGAGCAACAGGACGGCGAAAATATTGATGATCCAGTTGCCGCTGAACAGCCCCGCCAGCCCGAGGCAGTAGCCGAGCACCGCATAGCACACGGCGCCACCGTGATAGCGGAGCCCTTCGGGCTCGTTCAGGACTGCGTAAAAATTCGATAAAGGCTTCATAAATCAATATGTTATGCATTCATGGCGCGGCCGCGCAAAAGGCCCCGCCGGTTTCCTGGTTAGCGCGAAGCTTACACCAAATGGGGTCGCCCACCGCGACCGGAAACGCGCCGAAAAACGGGCTGCGAGGAGTTTGTATAAACTAGCGTGTTTCAAGCAGCCGCAGGAAGACCGCATGAAGCTCGTTACGGCAATTGTAAAACCGTTCCGTCTCGATGACGTAAGGAACGCATTGAACGAAGTTGGTGTCCAGGGGATGACCGTAAGCGAGGTCAAGGGATTCGGCCGCCAGCGCGGTCACACCGAGCTGTATCGCGGCGCCGAGTACGTGGTGGATTTCCTGCCGAAGGCCAAGATTGAAGTTGCGATTGCCGACGATCGCCTCGATGAGGTCATCGAGGCGATCATCAACAGTGCAAAGACCGGCAAGGTCGGCGACGGCAAGATCTTCGTCACCCAGCTCGAGCAGGTATTGCGCATTCGCACCGGCGAGACCGGCGACAGCGCACTCTAGACTTTTCAGCCCATGCAGAACGCGTTCAGCTTGTTGCCATCCAGATCGCGGAAATACGCGGCGTAGAAGTTATTACCGCGATCGCCGGGTGCGCCCTCGTCTTTTCCGCCGAGCTTCAGCGCTTTGGCGTGCAGCGCGTCGACCTTGTCCCTGGAATCCATTACCAACGCTACCATGACGCCATTGCCGACAGTGGCCGGCTTGCCGTTGAACGGTTTGATAATGGATACGGCCGGTGACGTCTGGTTGGGGCCCCATGCGATAAACGTGTCACCTTCCATGATGCGTCCGGCACCGACGGTCTTGAAAAGCTCGTCGTAGAATTTCGCCGCTTTGTCGTACTGGTTCGTGCCGAGTGTTACGTAGCCGATCATTGTCGTTCCCCTTGATTGAAAAAGTGTTACCTGACGATCTATAGATATTCCGTGCTGCGACTAGTTCACTTCGAACGCAGGCCGGGATACGCCGTACGCAGCACGGTCCAGGCTCGCAGCTTTTCCGCAAATGGCATCGACGCGTGTGCCGGACTGGTGGATGGCAGCAGCACCTGTTGCATGCCGGCATACTGCCGTCGAGATGTCCTGGCTACCAGCCGGATGAACAATTCCCGCGCTTTTCTGCCGTTAAAGCAAATCATGGTGATTTCCGGATAGCGCTCGAAGAAAGCCGCAAAATCGTTGGCGGTTGCCGTGTCCGGCTGGATCGCGGCGTCGAGGCTGCCGGGGCGAACGGAGGACGCCAGCACATCCCAAACCGCAATACCGGCACGTGTCAGCAATGCAACCCTTTGCTCGTACGGCAGTTCCGGTCCGGCACCGAACAGTTCGCCCATGATCGGCCAGAACGCATTGCGCGGATTGGCGTAGTACTCCTTTTCCTGCAGTGATATTTGACTCGGCAGACTGCCGAGGATCAGGACCCGGGCGCGCTTTGCGACCAGTGGCGCAAAGCCGGCGCTGGAATGTGGCCCACCGTCCGGCATCGCATTACGCCGCGTCGGATCCTGCATTGCCGCCGAGACTCGCGTAAATGTAGGCGGGCAGCGCACAGGATAGACCAATGAACAGATTCAAAACGATAAACAGCAGTGGCTTAGGTCCTTTGCCCCGGCTACGGCGGTGGAACATCGCTATCCAGAATACGAACGAGGAGATCAGCAGGTCGGCCGTGAAGCCGCCGGACGCCGGGTTCTCGAACAATGCGGCGACGAAATCCATCAAACCGAATCCGACGGATGCAAAGTGCTGGCCGAAAAACAAAACCGGCACGATGCCACCGACAATCGCAAGCAAGAGAAATACCAGTCGAATATTCATAGTCTTGCCTCTTCCTTGTTAATCACCTGTGAAGCCGTTCTTTTTGTGTGAGCCATCGCAGAACGGCTTGTTTTCCGAACCGCCGCAGCGACAAAGCGCGACCTGGCTACCGCTCCACGCGCGCCGGCCGTTGCCGCTTTGAATGACGAGGTTTCCTTTGAACAGGAGCGGCCCGTCTTTCGACGGTTTGACCTGCAACGGGCCGCCGGACGTCACAGCGCCCGGACCGGTTTCGCCGACCGCGCCGGAATCGAGGAAACCCGCTTTCTCGTGAGAGTTATCGCAAAAGGGTTTGTTCGCCGACCGGCCACAACGGCACAAGGCCGCACGAAACATCAGGCCGGGCGCGTTTTCCGGCGCGCCTTCGATCTGCAATTCGCCGCGAACGTAAAGCGGGCCGTTTTGCGCAACCGTCACGGTGTTCTCCGCGGCGGCTTTTTCCGGACGCGATCCATCGGCATTCTGCACCGATAGTGCGCCGCTGGGACACCGCAACACCACCTCCTCGACTTCCGAATCGGAAACCAGGTCGGGCTGGCACCAGGGTTTTCGCCCGGTGATGAACAGATTGCCTTTTGCGCGGCCGCATTCGCCAATGTGTATGCACAGGCGACTGTTCCACGAGACCGAAGCGCGGGATCCGGGAAAAACGAACTGATCGGATTTTGCCATTCGATTGTCTCCTGTTTTCTAGGCGACGTGCTGACGAACAATGCTTATAAATACAACGATCCAAATC
>Ga0224505_10000067_pt1 | contig 76300 bp, 78 predicted proteins | sample SF_Jan12_sed_USG_FD_169102 | JGI IMG/M metagenome (GOLD analysis project Ga0224505, IMG submission 169102) | Sediment microbial communities from San Francisco Bay, California, United States - SF_Jan12_sed_USGS_4_1 | ecosystem: Environmental > Aquatic > Marine > Sediment | place: USA: California...
CGGGCGGCGCTGGCCGGGCGCCGTGTGTCCAGCGTGGAGCTCACCGGGCTTTACCTGGCGCGCATCAGGGCGCTGAACCGGGCCACCAACGCCTTCATCTCGGTGGACGAGGAGATAAGCCTGGCGCAGGCCCGGGCAGCGGATGCGCGCCTGGCGCGCGGGGAGGCGGGGCCGCTGACCGGAATTCCGATCGCCCACAAGGACATCTTCTGCACCCGCGCCCTGCGTACCACCTGCGGCTCTCGCATGCTCGAGCACTACCGCAGCCCCTACGACGCGCACGTCGTGGAGCAGTTCGACCACGCGGGCGCCGTGGTGGTCGGCAAGACCAACATGGACGAGTTTGCGATGGGCTCGTCCAACGAGACTTCCTGGTTCGGCCCGGTGCGCAATCCCTGGGGCAAGGACCTGGTGCCGGGCGGGTCCTCGGGCGGGTCGGCGGTCGCCGTCGCCGCGCGCATGGCGCCCGCCGCCACGGGAACCGATACGGGCGGCTCGATCCGCCAGCCCGCCGCCCTCACGGGGGTCTGCGGGCTCAAGCCGACCTACGGCGTCGTCTCCCGCTACGGCATGATCGCGTTCGCCTCCTCGCTCGACCAGGCGGGCCCGATGGCGCGCTCGGCCGCGGATCTGGCGCCGCTGCTCAACGTGATGGCCGGTCACGACCCGCGCGATTCCACGAGCCTCGAGCGGCCCAGGGAGGATTACGCACGCGAGCTCGGGCTGGCGCTGCGCGGGCTGCGCATCGGCCTGCCCAGGGAATACTTCGGCGAGGGCACTGACCCCGGGGTTCTCGCCGCCGTGCGCGCGGCGATCGCCTGGTACGAAGCGCAGGGCGCGCGCACGGTGCCGCTCGAGCTGCCGAACACCGCGCTCGCGGTTGCGGTCTACTACGTGCTGGCGCCGGCCGAGGCTTCCTCGAACCTGTCGCGCTACGACGGCGTGCGCTACGGCCACCGCGCGCAGCAGTACGCGGATCTGCTCGACATGTACTGCCGCACGCGCGCTGAGGGCTTCGGCGCCGAAGTGCAGCGCCGGGTGCTGGTCGGCACCTACGTGCTGTCGCACGGCTACTACGATGCGTACTACCTGAAGGCGCAGAAGGTGCGCCGGCTGATCGCCCGCGATTTCGCCGCCGCGTTCGCGCAGTGCGACCTGATCATGGGGCCGACGACGCCGAGCACGGCGTTCGCCATCGGCGCGAAGACCGACGACCCGGTGCAGATGTACCTGAACGACATCTTCACCATCCCGGCGCCGCTCGCCGGGCTGCCGGCGCTGTCGATACCCTGCGGCTTCGACGCGCGCGGCCTGCCGGTCGGCCTGCAGCTCATGGGGCCGCACTTCTCGGAGGCGCGGCTGCTCGGCGCGGCGCATCGCTACCAGCAGGCGACGGACTGGCACCGGCGCGTGCCGTCGGAGACGCCGCTGTGAGGGGGCTCGCGGCGCTGGCGCTGCTCGCCGCAGCCTCCGCGGCGCTCGCCCAGGCCCAGGAGGAGGGCGGGCAGATGCACGAGCTGATCGGGCAGATGGGCGGGCGCGCGGCCACGCTGCAGATCTACGAGACCTCGCGACCGGACGGCTCTGCGCGGCTCACGGGCGAGTACTGGATCCTGACGCCCCTGCACCAGCGGTTCCTGGAAGGCGAGCGCAGCAAGCAGCTCGGCGTGACGTTCCTCAAGGAGGGCAACTCGCCGATCCTCTACGGCCGCCCGGGCACCGCCACGCTGCAGGGCATGTGGAGCGCCGGCGTGCTCCGCGGTACCCGCTTCGCCCCCGGCGGCCAGGAACGCGAGCGCTTCGAGTTCCAAGAGAAGTTTCCCGACATGCAGGGCTACAGCGTGGAGGCGCGCTGCGAGCTCGCCCAAGGGCGCTACGCCGCGACGCTCGAGCTCGCGGTCGAGCAGGGCCGGCTCAGGCGCCTGGACTGGCGCTCGCGCGTCGCGCCCTCGGGTCACGTGTGCGCCGTGGTCACGGAGGAGCAGCAGCCGTTCGACGGCGGCCTGCGCTTCGCCACCGGGCGCTGCCGCGTCACCCTGCGCGACCTGGGCGAGTTCGTGCGCGTGAGCGCGGAGAACTGCACCGAGGCCTGCGGCTCGCAGGCGTACCTCGAGCCGGTGCTGCTCGATCGGCGCGGCGGCTGCCAACTGATGCGGCCGCTGCAGAGGTGACGATGACCTGGGAGATCGTCGTCGGCCTCGAGACGCACGCGCAGCTCGCGACGCGCAGCAAGATGTTCTCGGGCGCCGCCACGGCGTTCGGCGCTCCGCCCAACGCGCAGGCCTGCGCGGTCGACGTCGCCTTGCCGGGCGTGCTGCCGGTGGCCAACCGCGCAGCCGTGGAGATGGCGGTCAAGTTCGGCCTGGCGGTCGGCGCGCGCATCCACCGGCGATCGGTGTTCGCGCGCAAGAACTACTTCTATCCCGACCTGCCCAAGGGCTACCAGATCAGCCAGTACGAGTTGCCCATCGTGCAGGGCGGCGTGCTCGCCATCCAGGCCGGGGACGGCGAGAAGACCATTCGCCTCACGCGCGCGCACCTCGAGGAGGACGCCGGCAAGTCCCTGCACGAGGACTTCCACGGCATGACCGGCATCGACCTCAACCGCGCCGGCACGCCGCTGCTGGAGATCGTGTCCGAGCCCGAGTTGCGCGGCGCGAAGGACGCGGTGGCCTATGCGCGCGCGCTGCACGCGCTGGTGCGCTGGATCGGCATCTGCGACGGCAACATGCAGGAAGGGTCCTTCCGCTGCGACGCCAACGTCTCGGTGCGCAGGACGGGAGACACGCGGCTCGGCACGCGCTGCGAGATCAAGAACCTCAACTCCTTCCGCTTCATGGAGCAGGCGATCGAGTTCGAGGCGCGCCGGCAGATCGACCTGCTCGAGGACGGCGGCGCGGTGGTACAGCAGACGCGCCTGTTCGACCCCGAGCGCGGCGAGACGCGCGCCATGCGCACCAAGGAGGAGGCGCACGACTACCGCTACTTCCCGGATCCCGACCTGCTGCCGCTGGTCGTGGCGGAGGCGGACGTGGAGGGAATCCGCGCCTCGCTGCCGGAGCTGCCGGAGGCGCGCCGCCAGCGCTTCGCGGCCATGGGGCTCGGTGCGCAGGATGCGCGCGCGCTGGTGGGCGCGCGCGAGCTGGCGGACTACTTCGAGGCCTGCGTCGCCGCGGCCGGCGCGGGCCAGGCCAAACTGTGCGCCAACTGGATCATCGGCGAGCTGGCCGGCGCGCTCAATCGGGCGGGACTGGACATCGCGCGCTCGCCGGTCCCGGCGCCGGGACTCGCGGCGCTGCTCGCCCGCGTGTCGGACGGCACGCTCTCGGGCAAGATGGCCAAGGAAGTGTTCGACGCGATGTGGGCGGGCGAGGGCGCGGCCGACGAGATCATCGCGCGCCGCGGGCTGAGGCAGATCTCGGACGCCGGCGCGCTGGAAAAGATCGTCGACGACGTGCTGGCGAAGAACGCCCGGCAGGTCGAGGACTACCGCGCTGGCAAGGACAAGGCGTTCAACTCGCTCGTCGGCCAGGTGATGAAGGCGACGCAGGGCAAGGCCAACCCCGCGCAGGTAAACGAGATCCTCAAGGCGCGCCTCGCGCGCTAGCGGGCTACTTGCCCTTGCCGGTCAGCTCGCGGTACTTGCGCTTTTCCTCGTCGTAGCGCGCGTTGATCTCGGCGGCTTCCTTCTTGCGCGTCTCCAGCAGCCGCTCCTGCAGCGACAGGTCGTAGGCCACCGCGCGAAGGTCCTGCAGCAGCCTGGCGGGCATGTCGGCCGAGCTCTTGTACTTGGCCTGCTCCTTGTCGAGCTGCTCCTGGCGCTGCTTGAGCCGGCCGATCGTCGCCTGCACCTGCGAGGCCGCGGCGCGGTTGTCGGCCAGCGCGCGCTGGCGCACGCGCTCGATGTCGCCCTCGTCGGCGTAGGTCTGCAGCAGCGCCTGGTCGCGGCGCGCCTGGACCTGCGCCTGGCGCGCGGCCTCCTTCTTCGCGGCCTCGGCCTCGGCGGCCTTCAGCTCCTCGGCCTCCTTCGCCGCCTTCTGCTCCGGCGTGAGCGGCGGGTCGATGCGAAACAGCACCGTGCCCTGCGACGAGAGCGCCTCGACCAGCTCGCCGTTGCATTGCGGCGGGATGGTCGAGCCGTAGTACTTGCGCCCGGCCTTGGTGACGCAGCGGTAGGAGCGCACCTGCGCGCGCAGCTTGTCCATGCGCGCCTTCTCCATCGCGGCCTCGGACTTGGGCTGCGCCAGCGCCGCGTCGGGCGCCGCCGCGAGCGCAAGCAGCGCGCACGCGGCCAGCAGCGGCATGCGGAACATCGCGACCCCCCGGGGAGCGGTCATCGGCGCGATTCTAACCCTGCTAAAATCCGCCCGCTTCCCATGCATTCCGCCGACCGCGCGTTCATCGCCGAGACCACCGCGAAGATGCTGCTCGAGGTGAAGGCGGTGCTCTTCTCCGAGGGCAAGCCCTTCACCTTCACCTCCGGCTGGGCGAGCCCGGTGTACATCGACTGCCGCAAGCTGATCTTCTATCCGCGCATCCGGCGCCAGCTGGTGGAATTCGCCGACGCGACGCTGGCGCGCGACGCGGGCCTCGAGCAGTTCGACGTCGTCGCGGGCGGCGAGACCGCGGGCATCCCCTATGCGGCGTGGCTCGCCGATCGCCTCGGGCTGCCGATGCAGTACATCCGCAAGAAGCCCAAGGGGTTCGGCCGCAACGCGCAGATCGAGGGCGACATCCGCGAGGGCGCACGCACGCTGCTGGTCGAGGACCTCACCACCGACGGCCGCTCGAAGATCAACTTCTGCAAGGCGCTGCGCGACGCCGGGGCGGTGGTCGAGCACGTGTTCGTCAACTTCTACTACGACATCTTCCCGGAGTCGAAGAAGGTGATGGACGAGCTCGGCGTGCGCCTGCACCACCTGGCGACGTGGTGGGACGTGCTCGCGGTCGTCAAGCAGGGCAACTACCTCGCTGCCGCGCAGATCGCGCAGGTGGAGAAGTTCCTGCACGCGCCGGCCGAGTGGTCGGCGGCGCACGGCGGTGCGTCGAGCTTTCCCTCCTCTTGAGGGTAGTAACTCTCAACGTCAACGGCATCAGGTCCGCGGCCCGCAAGGGGCTGTACCGCTGGCTTGGCGCGCAGAAGGCCGATGTCGTCTGCCTGCAGGAGATCAAGGCGCACGACGGCGACCTCGACGCCACGATGCGCGCGCCGCGCGGCCTGCACGCCTGCTTCTCGCATGCCGACAAGAAGGGCTATGCGGGCGTCGCGCTCTACAGCCGCGTGCGCCCGGACGCGGTGCGCGACGGGTTCGGCATCAAGGAGTTCGACGACGAGGGGCGCTATCTGGAGGCGCGCTTCGGCAAGCTGTCGATCGTCTCGCTCTATCTGCCCTCGGGCTCGAGCGGCCCGCATCGCCAGGCCTCCAAGTACCGCTTCCTCGACGCGTTCCTGCCGCACCTGAAGAAGCTGAGAAGGAGCGGCCGCGAGGTGATCCTGTGCGGCGACTGGAACATCGCGCACCAGGAGATCGACCTGAGAAACTGGCGCTCCAACCAGAAGAACTCGGGCTTCCTGCCCGAGGAGCGCGCTTGGCTGACGCGAGTGTTCGACGAGCTGGGCTTCGTCGACGTGTTCCGGCGCCTGAACCGGAAGCCGGACCAGTACACCTGGTGGTCGAACCGCGGCCAGGCCTGGGCGAAGAACGTCGGCTGGCGCATCGACTACCAGATCGCCACGCCGGGCATCGCCGCCCGGGCGCGGCGCGAGTCGATCTACAAGAAGAAGCGCTTCTCCGACCACGCGCCGCTGACGATCGACTATGACGCCCGGCTCTAGCCGGCTGCGCGACAGCCTCCGACCCTACCTGGAGCGCGCGCCGCTCGCGGCGCTGTTTCTTGGCATCTCCTCCGGCTTCGCCTTCGCCATGATCGGCGCGACGCTGACCACGCGCCTTGCCCAGCACGGCATCAGCAAGGGCGCGGTGACGGCTTTCGCGCTCACCTTCCTCGCCTACAACCTGAAGTTCCTGTGGGCGCCCGTCGTCGACAACTTCCGCCTGCCACTGATCGGCCGCTTCGGCCAGCGGCGCAGCTGGCTGTGGCTGGTCGGCGTGCTGGTGATGGCCGCGGTCGCCTGGCTCGGCTTCGCCGATCCGCAGGAGTCGCTGCTCCTCGTCGCGGCCGCGGCGGTCGCCGTGGGTGTCGCGGGGGCCACGTTCGACATCGTCATCGACGCCTACCGCATCGAGCTGCTCGAGCCGCGGCAGCTCGGTGCCGGCTCCGGCATGTCGCAGTACGGCTGGCGCATTGGCGCCGCCGCGGCGGGGGGGCTTGCCCTCGTCCTCGCCCAGCAGCTCGGCTGGGCCGCGGCGTATGTCGCCTGCGCCGCGTTCGCCTTGCCGGCGATGATGGTCGGGTTGCTGATGGGCGAGCCGCGGCGCCATCGCGAGCCCGTCGCGCCGCACGGTCTGCTGGAAGCGGTGCAAGCCTATTTCAGCCCCCTGGCCGAGTTCCTGCGGCGACAGGGAGCGCTGGTCGTGCTGCTGTTCGTCCTGATCCACAAGATCGGCGACACGCTCGCCAACCTGACGCTGCGGCTGCTGTTCGAGAGCCTCGGCTTCAGCAACGGCGAGATCGCGTTCTACGACGTCGGCGTGGGCTTCGTCGCGCTGCTGGCCGGCATTTTCGCGGGCGGCATCCTCTACGTGCGGCTGGGGATGAAGCTCTCCGTGCTGGTGAGCCTGATACTGATGGCGGTGTCGAACCTCAGCTTCGCGGCGCTCGCCGCCATCGGGCATAGCAACCTCGGCATGGCGGCGGCGGTCGGCTTCGAGAACTTCGCGAGCGGCATCGGCGGCGTGACGGTCGTCGCCTATCTCTCGGCCCTGTGCAACCTGCGCTTCACCGCGACGCAATACGCGCTGCTTTCGGCGCTGGCCAGCATCGCGGGACGCTTTCTCACCGGAACCACGGCCGGCGGCCTCATCGAGGCCATGGGCTACGTGAACTTCTACCTGCTGACCACGCTGGTCGCATTGCCGGGCGTGATCCTGTTCTGGCTCATGATCCGCTCCGGGCTTGCCGACCTGTCGATCGGCTCGGCGGGCCGGGTGGGCGAGGGCGGCGCGCGCTAGGACTCGCGCGGGAGGAACCGGATGAGAAGGCGGCAACGCGGGCTGGGCTGGCTCGGATCGCTGGTGGTGCTGGCGCTCGCCGTGGGCGCCGGGTACTACCTGTACAAGGAAATGGTGATCGGCGACGACACGCCGAGCTGCGCCGTCCAGCAGAACGAATGCCTGCAGATCTGCCGGCGGACGTCGGCCGACAGCGCGACGGCGCAGGCTTGCCAGGAGGCCTGCCGGCGCGAGGCCGACGTTTGCGCGGCGAGGCGCTAGCGCGCGCTCAGGGCTGGAGCTGCGCCCGCACCTCTCCGCCCCTGTGCTTGGCGCTGTGCACGTTGACGTAGAGCTCGCCCGCCTTGAGCGCCTTCATCTGCGACTCGGTGAGCTTGCGGCCCGCCGGCACGCTGTAGGTGTCGCCGTTCTTGGCGAGCGGCACGATGACCGGGCCATTCCTGCCCTTGGCACCCAGGTGGATGTGCGCTGCCGTGCCCGCGATGTCCTTGGTGGTCACGCTGCCAGTGATCGTGCCGTCGTCGGCGACGCGGAAGCTGCCGCTGCCGGTCGCCGAAGTCTTGACCGGCGGCACTTCTTCGGCGCCGCTCAGACTGACACTGATCGCGCCGCTGCCCGGCATCCAGTCGGGCATCTGCTTCTGCATGTCCGCGCAGCCCGCCAGGGCGATCACCGCAGTGACCGCCCAGACTCCCGCAGTGGTTCTGCTCATCTGCTGATCCTCCTGATTTCGCATTCTTGGAAACTGCCGGGCCGATGCTGCGCCGGAGGGGCGCCTTCGGTCAATCCCCGCGCCGGAACTAGTACCTGCGGCTGCTATACTTCCGCCCCCCAGCAGTACTTCTCGTGGAGACCGCAATGAACAAGTTCCTTCTCGCCGCCTGCGCGGCGATGACTCTCGGCATCGCGCATGCCCAGCAACCCCCGGCACCCAAGGCCATGGAGGTGAAGGCCGTCGGCGAGGGCAAGGCCGCCGGTGCGCGCGTGCTCGAGATTCGGGCGGTGGTCGTCGGCCTGGACAAGGCGGCGCGCAGCATCGACCTGAAGGCGGCCAACGGCCGGGTGACGACGGTCTTCGCCAGTGACGAGGTGAAGAACTACGACCAGATCCAGCTCGGCGACCAGGTCGTGGCGCGCTTCATGCAGTCGCTGACCCTCGAGTTGAAGAAGGGCGGCACGGGAATCATGGAGCGCACCGACTCGAAGGACATGGTGAGCGCGAAGCCCGGCGAGCGGCCCGGCGTCGCCGTGGGCCGGCAGGTCCACGTGATCGCGAACGTGGTCGCGGTGAACAAGAAGGCGATGACCGTGACGCTCAAGGGCCCCAAGGGCAACTACGTCGACCTGCAGTTGCAGGACCCCAAACAGCTCGCGCGAGTGAAGAAGGGCGACCAGGTCGAGGCGGTGTTCACCGAGGCGGTGGCGCTGACGGTGGAGCCGGCGCCCAAGCCGGCCGCGGGCAAGTAGCCGCTACGCAGTGACGCGATAGACCGCGATGCTGCCGAAGAGATTCGGCAGCACGCGCACGGCGCGGCCGCGGTGCAGGACCGCGCGCTCGAGGATGCGCGCCCCGAGCCGCGCGCACAGGTCCTCGAAGTCCGCCAGCGTGCACAGGTGCACGTTCGGCGTGTCGTACCACTGGTGCGGCAGCTCTTCGGACACCGGCATGCGGCCGAGGAGCACCTGCAGGCGGTCGCGCCAGTGGCCGAAGTTGGGAAACGACACGATCACCTCGCGTCCCACGCGCAGCATCTCGCGCGTGAGTTGCTCGATGCGATGGATGGTCTGCAGCGTCTCCGAGAGGATCACGTAGTCGAAGGACGCGTCGTGGAAGAGCGCGAGCCCCGACTCCAGGTCGAGCTGCAGGACGTTGACGTCGTTCCTCATGCTGGCGAGCACCTCGGCGTCGTCGATCTCCACGCCGTAGCCGTGCGCCTGGTGGTTGTCCCAGAGGTGCTTGAGCAGCGAACCGTCGCCGCAGCCGAGATCGAGCACCCGCGCGCCGGGGGCCACCCAGCGGGCGATCGCTTCGAGGTCGGGGCGCGTCACAGCTCGATGTTCCCGAAGTAGGCGGCGAGCGCGCCGTGGTAGCGCGGATCCTCGAGCAGGAACGCGTCGTGCCCGCCGGGCGCGTCCAGCTCCAGATACGACACGATGCGCCGGTTGTCGAGCAGCGCCTTCACCATGGCGCGCGAGCGCGCCGGCGCGAAGCGCCAGTCGGACTTGAAGGACACCACCAGGAACGCGGCCCGCGCGCGTGCGAAGGCCGCCGACAGGTCGCCGCCGAAATCGCCCGCCGGGTCGTAGTAGTCCAGCGCCTTGGTGATCCTGAGGTAGGTGTTGGCGTCGAAGTAGGTCGAGAACTTGTCGCCCTGGTAGCGCAGGTAGCTCTCGATCTCGAAGTCGACGTCGAAGTCGAAGCCGGGCGCCGCGCGGCGCAGCACGCGGCCGAACTTCTCCATCATCGCGTCGTCCGACAGGTAGGTGATGTGCCCGATCATGCGCGCGATGCGCAAGCCCCTGCGCGGCACCACGCCGTGCTCGTAGTAGTGCCCGCCGTGGAAGTCGGGATCGGTCATGATCGCCTGGCGCGCCACCTCGTTGAAGGCGATGTTCTGCGCCGAGAGCTTGGGCGTGGAAGCGATGACCAGCGAATGCCGTACGCGCTCGGGGCAGGCGAGCGCCCACTGCAGCGCCTGCATCGCGCCGAGCGACCCGCCGATCACCGCGGCGAAACGCTCGATGCCCAGGTGATCGGCGAGGCGCGCCTGCGCCGCCACCCAGTCCTCGACCGTCACCACCGGAAAGTCCGCGCCGTAGGGCTTGCCGGTGGCGGGGTTGACCGAGGCAGGGCCGGTCGAGCCGAAGCAGCCGCCGATGTAGTTGTTGCCGATGACGAAGAAGCGGTCGGTGTCGAGCGGCTTGCCGGGGCCCACGAGGTTGTCCCACCAGCCGACGTTGTCCGGGTCGCTTGCGTAGCTGCCGGCGACGTGGTGCGAGGCATTGAGCGCGTGGCAGACGAGCACGGCGTTCGAGCGGGCGGCGTTCAGCCTGCCGTAGGTCTCGTACATGAGCTCGAAGCGCGGGATCTCGGCGCCGCTCCGGAAGCGGAAAGGCTGCTCGAATACCGCGCGCTGCGCTTCGACGATGCCGACCGAGCCGGGCACCCCGCCTCCACGAAAGAAAAAGCCCGTTCAGCTTGCGCGAGAACGGGCCGTCGGGAACCGGTCTCTTTAGCGGTATTTGTAGAGCGCCCGCAAGCTGAACGTCAAATCGGCGCTGCGCGGGAGATTATAGCCGAGCCGCGCCGCTCGCGGCCAAGGCGTCGACCTGCGCGTCGCTGTAGCCCGCCTCCCTGAGCACCTCGCGCGTGTGCTCGCCGAAGCGCGGCGCGTGGCGCCGGTACTCGGGCGCGGTCTCCGACCACTCGGAGGGCACCTTCATCGACAGGAGCCGGCCCTCGCTCGGGTGCTCGACCGGCGTGAAGTAGCCGATTGCCGCCAGGTGCGGATCGCGCAGGATGTCCTCGAGGCTGTTCATGCGCTGCACCGGGATGTCGGCCTGCTCCAGCGCCGCAAGCCACTCGTCGGTGGTGCGCTTGTGCATCTCGTCGGCGACGAAGCTGTAGACGGCGTCGAAGTTCTGGCTGCGCCCCTCGGCCGAGGCGAAGCGCGGGTCGCCTTCGAGCTCGGCGCGACCGACCAGCTCGAAGAAGCTCTTCCAGTGCTTGTCGTTGTAGATGAGCGCGCAGACGTAGCCGTCCTTCGTCTCGTAGGGCCGGCGGTAGGGGGTGAGCATGCGCCGGTAGCCGCCGTCGCCCAGCTGCGGCACGAAGGTGAAGCCGCCCAGGTGCTCGCCGAGCACCGACTGCAGCAGGCTCTCGAACATCGGCACGTCCACGCGCTGGCCCTTGCCGGTCCGCTCGCGCGCGTACAGCGCGGCGCTGACGGCGTTCGCCGTGTGCAGCCCGACCGAGCGGTCGGCGATGATCACCGGCGTGTAGCGCGGCGACTCCGCCCCCGCCTCGCGCGCGAGCCAGGGCAGCCCCGCGGCGCCCTGGATCAGGTCGTCGTAGGCGGCCTTCGCCGCGTAGGGGCCGTTCTGGCTGTAGCCGAAGCAGCCGACGTAGACGATGCGGGGATTCACCGCGCGCACGTCATCGTAGCCGAGCTTCAGGCGCGCCATCGCCTGCGGGCGGATGTTGTAGACCAGCACGTCGGCCCGCGCCGCGAGCGCCAGGCACGCTTCGCGCCCCTCGGGCTTCTTCAGATCGAGGACGATGCCGCGCTTGTTGCGGTTGGCGTTGAGGAAGATATGCCCCATGCCCTTGGAGCGGAACGGCCAGGCGAAGCGCATGATGTCGCCCTCGGGCGGCTCGACTTTCACCACGTCGGCGCCGAAGTCGGCGAGGATCTGCGTGGCGTACGGGCCCATCACCACGGTGGTGAGGTCGAGCACGCGCACGCCGTCGAGCGGTCCGGGCATCGTCGGTTCCTTCAGGCGTTCAGTCGGGCGAGCAGCTCGCGCGTCTTCGCCGGGTCGCTCGAGCGCAGGATCTTCTGCGCGGCGCCTTGCACGGCGGCGAGCTCCGTGCGCAGCACGCGCTCCTTGACGGCGAGCAGCTGCGCCGGGTGCATGGAGAAGCTGCGCAGTCCGAAGCCGAGCAGCAGGCGCGTGAGCGCGAGCTCGCCGGCCATCTCCCCGCACACCGCGATCGGCGTGCGGCCGCGGTTCGCGGCGTGGATGACATGCGCGACGAGTTGCAGCACCGCCGGGTGCAGCGGATCGTACAGGTGCGCCACCGCGTCGTCGGTGCGGTCGATGGCGAGCGTGTACTGGATCAGGTCGTTGGTGCCGAGCGACAGGAAATCGAGCCGCTTCATGAACATCGGCAGCGCGAGCGCCGCCGCGGGAATCTCGATCATGCCGCCGACCTGCACCCTCGGGTCGTAGGGCACGCCGCGCGCGTCGAGCTGCCCCTTCGCCTGGCGCACGAAGGCGAGCGCCTGGTCCACCTCGTGCACGTGCGCCACCATCGGCAGCAGGATCCTCACCTGGCCGTGGTGCGAGGCGCGCAGGATGGCGCGCAGCTGCACGAGGAACACGTGCGGCTCGGAAAGGCAGTAGCGGATGGCGCGCAGGCCGAGCGCGGGGTTGGGCATCGACTCGACGTGGCCGTCGAGCGCCTTGTCGGCGCCGATGTCGAGCGTGCGGATCACCACCGGCTTGGCGCGCATGCGGCGCGCGACCTCGCGGTAGGCCTCGAACTGCTCGTCCTCGCCAGGCTGGTCGCGCCGGTTCATGAACAGAAACTCGGTGCGGAACAGGCCGATGCCCTCGGCGCCCGCGTCGTGCACCTGCTCGAGGTCCTGCGGCAGCTCGATGTTGGCGAGCAGCTCGATTGCGGTGCCGTCGAGCGTCGCCGCGGGCGTGCTCTTCAGGCGGCCGAGCTTCTTGCGCTCCAGCTCGTGCTGCGACTGGCGCAGCCGGTACTCGGCGAGCACCAGCGGATCGGGGTTGACCACCAGCACGCCCTGGATGCCGTCCACCACCAGCATCTCGCCCTCGCGGATCATGTGGCGGGCGTGATGCAGCCCGACCAGGGCGGGGATGTTGAGGCTGCGCGCGAGGATCGCGGTATGCGAGGTGACGCCGCCCACGTCGGTGACGAAGCCGCCGTATTCGTGCCGCTTGAACAGCAGCATGTCCGCCGGCGACAGGTCGTGCGCCACGACGATCAGCTTGTGCTCCTCGGCGCGCGGCGGCTCGGGCTGCGCCTTGTCGCCGATCAGCGCCTTCAGCACGCGCTCGACCACCTGCTGCATGTCGGCGCTGCGCTCGCGCAGGTAAGGATCCTCGATGCGCTCGAACTGCTCGCCGAGCGTCTCCATCTGCTGCACCAGCGCCCATTCGGCGTTGCAGCGCTGCGCGCGGATGATGTCGCGCGGGGCGTGCGACAGCGAGGAGTCGTCCAGGATCATGCGGTGCAGCTGCAGGAAGGCGCCGAACTCGGCGGGCGCGTCGGACGGGATCTGGTGCTCGAGCTGCGCCAGCTCCTGCTTGGCGCGTACGATGGCGGCGTCGAAGCGGAAGATCTCCCCCGGCACCGCCGACGCCGGGATCTCGTAGTGCGCAACCTCGAGCCGCGCCGAAGACACCAGGTGCGCCCGGCCGATGGTGATGCCCGAGGAGACGCTCGAGCCGTGCAGGACGAAGTTCATTCCCCTTCGCCGAAGCGGTCGGCGATCAGCACGCGGATCGCCGCCAGCGCGGCTTCGGCGTCGGCGCCCACGGCCTCGACCGTGATGCTCGCGCCCTTGCCTGCGGCGAGCATCATCACGCCCATGATGCTCTTGGCGTTCACGCGGCGCCCGCTGCGCGACAGCCACACCTCGCTCTGGAAGCCGCTCGCCACCTGCGTGAGCTTGGCCGAGGCGCGCGCGTGCAGGCCGAGCTTGTTGACGATGACGAGCTCAGCGCTGGGCACCGCAGCTGTCCGTATTCATGTGCACCACGCCCTCGGCGCCGCCGGACAGCGCGCGCTGCACCGCCGCCGGCAGCGAGCCGTTGCGCCGCGAGAGCACGCGCACCAGCATCGGCAGCGACACGCCGGCGACGCCCTCGACGCGGCCGTCGGCGAGCAGGCGCGCGGCCACGTTGCAGGGGGTGGCGCCGTACATGTCGGTGAGCACGAGCACGCCGGCGCCGGCGTCGACGCTTGCCGCCAGCGCGCGCGCCCGGTCGAGCAGCGCGTCGGGCTCCTCGCCGCGCGACACACCGAGCGTCGCCACCCGCGCCTGCCGGCCGCCGAGGATCTGCTCGGCGCTGGCGAGCAGCGTCTCGCCGATGGCGCCGTGCGAGATGACGAGCACGCCGATCATCGCGCGACCTTTTGCTCCAGGGCGGCGATGAACGTCTCGCCGGCGTCGTAGCCGGTCTGGTCGAGGATCTCGCGAAAGCAGGTCGGGCTGGTGACGTTCACCTCGGTCAGCCAGTCGCCAATCACGTCCAGGCCGACGAACAGCAGGCCGCGCGCGGCGAGCGCGGGACCCAGCGCCTCGGCGATCTCGCGGTCGCGCGCCGACAGCGGCTGGGCGACGCCGCGCGCGCCGGCGGCGAGATTGCCGCGCGTCTCGCCCGCCTTGGGAATGCGCGCCAGGCTGTACGGCGCCACCTTGCCGTCGATCAGGATGATGCGCTTGTCGCCGTCGCGGATCTCCGGGATGAAGCGTTGCGCCATCACCGTGCGCGCGCCTGCCTGCGTCATGATCTCGACGATCACGTTGCGGTTGGGGTCGTCGGCGCGCACGCGGAAGATGTTCTCGCCGCCCATCACGTCCAGCCGCTTGATGACCACGTCGCGCTCGGCGTCGATGAACGCATGCAGCCGCGCGGCCTCGCGCGTCGCCAGCGTGGGCGTCATGAAGCGACCGAACTCGGCGATCGCCAGCTTCTCGTTGTGGTCGCGGATCGCTCCGGGCGCATTGAACACGCGCGCGCCCTCGCGCTCCGCCGCCGACAGCAGCCACGTGCTGGTGACGTACTCGAGGTCGAACGGCGGGTCCTTGCGCATCAGCACCGCGTCGAACTCGGCGAGGCGGCGCTCGGCGTGGCCGTCCGCGCGGTACCAGTCCTCGTCGTTGTCGGTGAGGTGCAGGCGCGTGGCGCGCGCCGACACGTGGCCGCCGAGCAGCGCGAGCGCCGGCTGCGTGCACACGTGCACCTGGTGCCCGCGGCGCTCGGCCGCGCGCATCATCGTGACCGTCGTGTCCTTGTAGGCCTTGAGCTCTTCCGGCGGGTCGATGATGAAGAGCAGGTTCACGGCGCGCGCGCCGCCGGGGCCGGCGGCCGGTGGGCTACTTCTTGGCCGCGGGCGCGGCCGGCTCCTTCAGGTTGCCGCCGGACTGGTTCGCCATGTAGACGATCGCGCGCGCCAGATCGTCATCCGACAGGTCGGGCACGCCGCCGCGCGGCGGCATGGCGCCCAGGCCCTTGATGGCGTCGGCCAGCAGTCCCTTCAGTCCGGTCTTGATGCGCGGCGCCCACGCCGCGTTGTCGCCGATCCTGGGCGCGTTGGCGACGCCCGCCTGGTGGCAGGCGGCGCAGGCGCTCTTCACGATCTCCTCGCCCGAGCGCGGGCCCGCCGCCGCACCGCCCGCGGCGCCGAACTCGACGCGCCCGACCGGCCGGATGCGCGCCGTGATCGCCTCGGGCGACAGCGCCGCGGGATCGGCGCTCGGCCGGTTGAGCACCAGCGTGACGAGCAGCAGGATGCCGATGATCGGCACCAGGAAGGCGAGCAGCACGACCACGATCAGCTGCTGCGGCGTCTTGATGAACGAGGAATGGTCTTCTTGCGTCATGCGGCGTGGCCTGCGTGCTGGGATAAAGGTATGATTTTAGCTTGAATGCGCCCGTAGCTCAGCGGATCAGAGTATTGGCCTCCGAAGCCAAGGGTCGTGGGTTCGAATCCCGCCGGGCGCGCCAGCATTCCTAGCGCGGCCGCGTCAGCCACGCGATCGCCAGCCCTGCCGCCGCCAGCACGACACCGCCGAGCGAAAGCTGCACGTGGCTCAGCCCGAGCTCGCCGCCGCCGGGCATGGCCATCGTGAGCCCGCCCGCGAACACGAGCAGGCGCGCGGCCCATCCGCCGGCGTTGCGCGCCACCGTCCCCAGGCCGAGCAGGTAGCCCTCGAGCGCCGCGGCGATGAGCGCGAGGCCGATCACCGCGGTGCCGACCACCACGAGGATTTCCCACGGCGAGCCGCGCAGGATGAGCGCGGGATTGAGCACGAAGAAGAACGGCACGAAGTACATGGCGGCGCCCAGGCGCATCGACTGCAGCCCGACTTCCATGGGGCGCGCCTTGGCGATGCCGGAGGCGACGAACGCGGCGAGCGCCACGGGCGGCGTGATGAACGACACCATGCCCCAGTACAGCATGAACAGGTGCACCGCGATCGGATCGAAGCCCGCGCTGACCAGCGGCGGCGCGAGCACGATGGCGAGGAAGATGTAGCAGGCCGTGATGGTCATGCCCATGCCGAAGATGAAGCTGGTGATCGCGCCCATCACCAGCAGCACGTAGATGTTGTTGCCCGCGAGATAGACCAGGTCATTGGCCAGCGTGCCGGCGAGCCCGGTGACCGAGAGGGCACCGATGATCAGTCCCACGCCGGCGAGCAGCGCGGCGAGCTCCGAGAGCGCGCCGCCCACGCCCTCGAGCAGCGCACGCAGGCGCCCCCAGTCGAGCCGGTAGCGGCGCGTAAACTGGTTGATGACCAGCAGCAGGGCCGTGGCGTAGAACGGCGCGAGCGACTCGCGCTGCAGCACGAGCAGCATCCACACCAGCAGCGCGAACACGAACAGGTAGTGCCAGCCCTCGGCGAAGGTCTGCCGGAGCGAGGGCAGCTCCGCGCGCGGCAGCCCCTTCAGGCCGTTCTTCGCCGCGTAGCCGTCGATCTGCACGAACAGCGCGAAGTAAAAGAGCAGCGAAGGCACCAGCGCGGCGATGGCGATGGCGACGTAGGGTTTGCCCAGGAACGCTGCCATGACGAACGCGGTGGCGCCCATGACCGGCGGCATCAGCACGCCGCCGGTCGAGGCGCAGGCTTCCACGCCGCCCGCGTAGGCGGGCGAGAAGCCGATGCGCTTCATCGCCGGTATGGTCACCACGCCCGTGGTGAGCACGTTGGACACCACGCTGCCCGAGACCGAGCCCATCAGCCCGCTGGCGAAGATCGACACCTTGGCCGGCCCGCCGCGCACCGAGCCGAACAGGGCGAACGCGAGGTTGTTGAAGAAGTGCGCCGCGCCCGTGTACTGCAGCACCGCGCCGAACATCACGAAGCCGATCACCAGCTCGCCGAACGCGCGCATCGGGATGCCGAGCGCGCTCTCGCTCGAGGCGAAGTGGAACGAGGCCGTGGCGGCGAGATCGCGCGGCAGCCCGGCGATCGGCCCGGGCATGTGGCCGGCGAACACCGGATAGATCGAGATCAGCGCCACGACGACGAACACCGCCGTGCCTCCCGCGCGGCGCGTGGCCTCGAGCAGCACCAGCCAGCCGACGTAGGCCACCCATACCGCCTGGCGCGGCGCCTTGTATTCCCAGCCTTCCTCGACGATGCGCTGCGCGTGCAGCGCGTAGTAGGCGAACACGCCGAAGGCGAGCGCGAACAGCAGCACGTCGTACCAGGGCACGCCGTCACGGCGCGCGCGCGCGCCTGCCGGCAGCAGCAGGAAGACGCTGCCAACGAGCAGGGCGCCCAGCCAGTACAGGTAGGCGCTGTCGAGGACGGTCTTGCCGACGAAGAAGCCGAGGTTGAGGAGCTGGTTGAGCGCGAGGCCGATCGCGCCCGCCACGAGCGCGATCAGCACCCCGCGCCACGCGGGCGGGAGGCTGCGATAGCGCGCCTCGGTCGGCGCCTCGGCGACCGCAGCGGCCTCGGCGCCGGCCATGGCGCGCGCCTAGCTCACCAGGTCTGGGTCACCGGGTCGAAGCCGGCCTTGGTCAGCGCCTCCGCGCGCGCCTTCTGCCAGGCGGCGACGAAGGCCTTGTCGTCGGCGTGCGAGCCTTTCTTCACCTCGGCCCAGGCCGCGGCCAGCACCTTCTGGCGCCCGATCAGCTTGTCGTTGTGCGCCTGGTGCTCGGGCTTCCACTGGCCGTTCTCCTTCCAGAAGCGGATCGCGCCGTCGTGGAACGGGATCACCCAGGCGAAGTTCTGCCGCTCGACCGCCCACCCCGAGTTGCCGGGCGCCGCGTCCTTGTACATGGAATACGTCTCGACCATCGCCTTGGTCATGTTGTAGACGAGGCCGGCGTCCTGCGTGGCGTAGGTCATCAGGATCGGGTAGGGGTAGGTCGCGGACTCCGCGGGCTTGTCCTTCGACAGTTCCGCGCCCTCGGTGCCCATGTAGGGGAAGAAGAAGGGCGCCATCGCCTGCATGCGCGCCCAGCCCGCCTTGTCGCTGTGCGGGAAGATCGGGTACACCAGCCCGCGCGGCGACTTGGCGATCTGGTAGGCCTTGCCGGAGATCGACGACGTGAAGGCGGCGTCCACCTGGTTGTTGATGATGCCGTCCATCGCCGCGCCGAAGCCGCCGAACTCGACCTTCTGCACGTCGTTCCAGGTGAGGTTGGCGAACGCCAGCATGGCGGTGATGTTCTGGTTGAGCGAGGGCGCGCCGATCACCCAGGCGACGCGCTTGCCCTTCAGGTCCGCGACCGTGCGCACGCCGGAATCCCTGGCGGCGACGACGGTCAGCACCTGGTCGGAGGTGTTCAGCATCAGGCCGCGGATCGGCTGCGGCCCCCAGCTCGGCGCGCCGAACTCGAACACGCCTTCCTGCGCGAGGTAGGCGCCGCCCACGCCGTTGGCGGAGAACTGCACCTGGCCTTCGCGCACCGGCAGGTTCCTGGAAACGTCGTTCTTGCCCGGCAGCACGCGCAGGCTGACGTTGTACTTCTGCTTGAGCGCGTTGCCGATGGCCACGGCCTGGTTGTAGCCGCCGGAGCCCACGTCGTAGGCGCTCCAGGAAATGGTCGGCGGCAGCTGCACCTGCGCCTGCGCGGTGCCGGCCAGCGCGAACGCGGCGGCGAGCGCCGCAAGACGGATTGCGGTGTTCATGAAACCCTCCTCCTCCAAGGTTGGCCCCGGCATGGTACCCGAATCCCGGCGGGAGCTAGAATGCCTGCCGCGTGGTCTACCAGACGATCAGCCGCTTCTCGGTCCCCAAGCTCGACGAGCTTCCCGAGGACGTGCTCGAGCGCATTCTCGCAGTGCAGGAGAAGTCGGGCTTCGTGCCGAACGTGTTCCTGGCGCTGGCGCGCCGCCCCGACGAGTTCCGCGCGTTCTTCGCCTACCACGACGCGCTGATGGAGAAGAAGGGCGGCCTCACCAAGGCCGAGCGCGAGATGATCGTGGTCGCGACCTCCGCGGCCAACCAGTGCCAGTACTGCGTGGTGGCGCACGGCGCCATCCTGCGCATCCGCGCCAAGAACCCGCGCATCGCCGACCAGGTGGCGGTCAACTACCGCAAGGCCGACATCACGCCGCGGCAGAAGGCGATGCTCGCCTTCGCCATGAAAGTCGCGCTCGCGTCGCACGAGATCGAGGACGCCGACCTGGAGCGGCTCGGCAAGGCCGGGTTCTCCGAGGAGGAGGCGTGGGACATCGCCGCCATCGCGGCGTTCTTCGCTCTGTCCAACCGCATGGCGAACGTCACCGGCATGCGGCCGAACGACGAGTTCTACCTCATGGGGCGGGAGGCGAAGGAGAAGTAGGCGCTCAGGCCGCGAGCGCAGCCTCGCGCTCGAGGAGCCAGCCGGCGAGCGCGTCGACCCCGCGCCCGCTCGTCGCAACGGTGCTGAACACGGGCCGCTTCGCGCCCATTTGCAGGGCCAACGTCGCGATCAGCTCCTGCGCCGTGCGCTCGGCGCCCTCGAGGTCCGCCTTGTTGACCACGAAGGCATCGGCGATCTCGAGGATGCCCGCCTTCAGCGCCTGCACGTCGTCGCCCAGGCCCGGCGGGCAAACGACCAGGCGCGTGGGCGCGATCTTCGCGATATCGACTTCCGATTGTCCCGCGCCGACCGTCTCGATGAGCACGACGTCGAACCCCGCCGCGTCGAGCAGCGCCGCGACCCGCCCGGTGGCGCGGCTCACGCCACCCGGGTGGCCGCGCGAGGCAAGCGAGCGGATGTAGACCCCATCGTGCCCCTGCACGTCGCTCATGCGGATGCGGTCGCCGAGCAGCGCGCCGCCGGTGAGCGGGCTCGAGGGATCCACCGCCACCACCGCGACGCTGCGCCCCTGCGCGACGAGCGCCTTGGCGAGCGCGGCGACGAGCGTCGACTTCCCGGCGCCCGGCGGGCCGGTGACGCCGACCACCCTCGCGCGGCCGCATTGCCGCGCGAGCTGGCGGCTCAACGCCTCGCCCTCGGCGCTGCCGTTCTCGATCTCGCTGATCGCGCGCGCGATCGCGCGGCGCTCGCGCGCGAGCACGCGGGCGGCGAGGCTTTCTCCCGGCTGCAGGAACTCGGCGTTGTGCTCGCCCAGCCGCGGCGGCGCGCCGTAGGCCGTTGCCGTGCCCGCGATGTGGATCGGGTTGCCCACCGCACGAATCGTCGTGCCGCCGGATTCGATGTCGACCACCATGTCGCGCTCGCGCGCGAGCTCGGAACCGAGCGCCCGTTCGAGCGTCTGCACCGGCGCGGCGACGACGCCGAGCGGCGCGAGGCGCGCCATCCACGACGCGCTGCTGTCCGACCGGAACAGCGGCTCGAGCGCCGCGAGCAGCGCCGCGCGGTTCTCGCGCCGCGCCGCCATGGTGGCGAAGCGCGCATCGGCGATCCATTCGGGGCGGCCGGCTTCGGCGCAGAAGCGCCGCCAGAACTCGTCGTGCGAGACGAACACGACGAGCCAGCCGTCGGCCGTAGCGAACACCTGCGCCGGCACGATGTAGGGATGCGCCGAGCGCGCCATGCGCTCGGCGCGCTCGCCCGCGTTCAGCCACGCGCCGGCGAGGTAGTTGAGCTGAGAGAGCATCACGTCGTGCATCGAGACGTCGATCTGCCCGCCCTTGCCTTCGACGATCTTGGCGAGCAGCCCCAGCGCTCCCATCATGCCGGCCGAGTTGTCCACGGCCGAGTAGCCGGTCTTGGCGGGCGGGCTGCCCGGCTCGCCGGTGATCGCCATCACGCCGGTGAGCGCCTGGATGACGTAGTCGTAGGCGGGTCGGTCGGCGTGGCTGCCCTCGAGGCCGTAGCCGGTGAGCGCGACGCAGACGAGCTTCGGGTTCGCGTCCTTCAGCGCCTCGTAGGTGAGGTCGAGCTTCTTGATCGCTGCGGGCCGCAAATTGGTGACGAGCGCGTGCGCGCGCGCGGCGAGCGCACGCAGGGCTGTGCGGCCCGCATCGCTCGCGAGGTCGAGCACCACGCTCTTCTTGCTGCGGTTGAGGCTCGCGAAGTAGGCGTTATGCCCGGCCACCTCGTGCGGGCTCACGCGCCGGCCGATGTCGCCCTCGGGCGGCTCGATCTTGATCACCTCGGCGCCGAGGTCGGCGAGCAGCATGCCGCAGTAAGGACCGGCGAGCATGTGCCCGACCTCGAGCACGGTGATGCCGGAGAGCGGGCCGCTCATGCGAGCGCGCGCGCGAGCTCCTCGATCATGCGCTCGAGCGGCGTGTCGTTGGTGTAGACGCCCTTGACGCCCAGGGCGAACAGCGCGTCGCGGTCCTGCGGCGGGATGGTGCCGCCGACGAACACCGGGACCTCGCCCGCGCCCGCGGCGCGCAGGCCGCCGATCACCTCGCGCGAGAGCTCCTGGTGGCTGCCCGAGAGGATGGACAGGCCCACGGCGGCCACGTCCTCGTCGAGCGCCACGCGCACGATGAACTCGGGCGACTTGCGCAACCCCGTGTAGATGACCTCGGCGCCCGCGTCGCGCAGCGCGAGCGCAATCACCTTGGCACCCGCGTCGTGGCCGTCGAGGCCGGGCTTGGCGACGAGGATGCGCTTGCCCGCGAGGGACCTTGCGGCAGCGAGCGCGCTCACAGCCGCACCGGTTCCTGGAACTCGCCCCAGCAGCGCTTGAGGCGCGCGACCATCTCGCCCACCGTGCAGTAGGCGTGGCAGCAGTCGACGAGCAGCGGCATCAGATTCTCCTTCTCGCCCGCGGCCGCCGCCTCGAGCGTATCGAGCGCTCGTGCCGCGCGAGCCGCGTCGCGCGTGCGCTTCACCTCGGCGTGCTTCTCCAGCACGCGCGCGGCGGTGCCCGGGTCGAGGCGGAAAACCTCGCCGAAGCTCTGCGCTTCGTCCTCGCGCCGGTAGCGGTTCATGCCCACCACCACGCGCTCGCCGCGGTCGGTGGCGTCCTTTTTCTCACGGGCGCGCAACGCGATGCGCCGCTGCAGCCAGCCGTCCTCGATCGCCTTCACCACGCCGCCGTAGGCGCCGATCTCGCCCATCACTTCGCGCATGCCGTCCTCCATGCGGTCCGTGAGCCACTCGACGTAGTAGCTGCCCGCGAGCGGATCGACGGTGGCGGCGACGCCGCTTTCGTGCTGCACGATCTGCTGCGTGCGCAGCGCGAGCTCCGCGGAGAACTCGGTCGGGATCTGGAACGCTTCGTCGTAGGCGCAGGTGAAGATGGACTGCGCGCCGCCCAGCACCGCGGCGAGGTTCTCGATCGCCACGCGCACGATGTTGTTGTACGGCTGCGCGGCGACGAGCGACGAGCCGCCGCACACCACGCCGAAGCGGAAGTGCAGGGCCTTCTCGTCGGTCACGCCGTAGCGTTCGCGCAGCAGCTTTGCCCACAGGCGCCGCCCCGCGCGGAACTTGCACGCCTCTTCGAACAGGTCCATGTGCACGTAGAAGAAGAACGAGAGCCGCCGCGCGAACTTCGCCACGTCGCCGCCGCGCCGGATGAGCTCGTCCACGTAGGCAAGGCCATTGGCGAGCGTGTAGGCCATCTCCTCGACCGCGGTGCAGCCGGCGTCGCGCACGTGCGCGCCCGCGATGGAGATCGCGTTGAAGCGCGGCGTTTCGGAGTTCGCGAAGAGCACCGAGTCGGCGATGAGGCGCAGCGACGGGCGCACCGGGAAGATCCAGGTGCCGCGTGCCACGTACTCCTTCAGGATGTCGTTCTGGATCGTGCCGGTGAGCTTCGCGCGCGGCACGCCCTGCTTGTCCGCCACGGCGAGGTACATGGCGTAGACGATCGCCGCCGTGCCGTTGATGGTGAACGAGGTCGAGATCGCACCGAGGTCGATGCCCTCGAAGAGCGTCTCCATCTCCGAGAGCGAGAAGAGCGACACGCCCACCTTGCCGACCTCCGGCCGCGCCATGGGATCGTCGGGGTCGTAGCCGCATTGCGTGGGCAGGTCGAGCGCGACCGAGAGCCCGGTCTGCCCCTGCTCGAGCAGGAACCGGTAGCGCTGGTTGGACGCTTCCGCCGAGCCGAAGCCGGAGTACTGGCGGATGGTCCAGGGCCGGCCGCGGTAGCCGTCGGCAAAGATGCCGCGCGTGAAGGGATAGACGCCCGGGGCGCCGGGATCGGATGCCATGTCGCGCGTTGCCACGACGGGCACGTCGATGCCCGAGGGGGTGGTCACGCGAGCGGCGCCCGCCGCGGCCTTCAATTGCGCGCTCATGCCCTGCCCTCCAGCCGGCGCGCGGTGTGCAGCAGCGCCGCGGCAAGGCTTTTCAGCGCGCTCTCGATGCGGTGCGCCGGCCCCGCAATCACCACGGCGTAGAGCTCCCCGTCGAGCCGCACGGGGGCACCCAGCGCGTGCACGTCGGCGACGTTCTCGCCGCGCGTCGCGTACCAGCCGCGCTTCGCGCCCGCCTCGAGGTCCTTCTCCAGCAGCTCGCGGCGCACGATCGTGTTCGGCGTGATGCGCGCGAGCCTGAGCGAGCCCAGGAGCGCCGTGCGCTCCGCCGGCGGCAGCGCGCCGAGAATCGCCTTGCCCGCCGAGCTCGAGTGCAGCGGCTTGCGGTCGCCGGGCTGCGCGCTGTAGCGGATGGGGTGCGGCGACTCCACGACATTCAGGTACACGACCTCGGCGCCGCTTCGCTTGCCGAAGACGATCGTCTCGCCCGCGCTCTTGCCGAGGGCCTCGAGGATCGGCGCCACGCGCTCGAGCATCGGGTCGTGCTCGGCGATCGCGCGCGCCTTCTGCAGCCAGCGCAGCGTCGGGTACCAGCCCTTGCGCAGGCCGAGCTCGTACAAGTAGCCGCGCAGCTCGAGAGTGCGAAGAAGGGCGTAGCAGGCCGACACGGGGATCGCCAGCCGGCGCGCGAGCTCGGCGATGCCGAGCGGCTCGCCCGCGGCGGCAAAGGCTTCGAGGATCTGCAGCGTGCGGTCCGCGCTCTTCACCATGGCGCCATTCACATATGTGAAAGGTCTTTCAGATGCATGACAGTGTGCCACCGGGGCACAGGCGGTGGCAAGGGGGTGTCAGCCCGCGAGCGGCGGGCGCCGCTGCCAGACCCGGGTTTCGGCCTCGAACGCGTGCGCGAGCTGCAGCACGCCGACGTCGTCGCGGTAGCGCCCGACGATCTGCAGCCCGACCGGCAGCCCTCCGGGCGTGAAGCCCGCGGGCACCGAGATCGCCGGGTGGCTGGCGAGCGTGATGTAGTAGCAGCTCTTCATCCAGTCGAGATAGTTGAAGAGCTTTACGCCCGCGATCTCGGTCGGGTACTCGGTGTCCACGGGAAACGGCGGCAGCTGATTGACCGGCCCGAGCAGGAACTCGTATTTCTCGAGAAAGGCGCGCAGGCGCTGGTAGACCTCGGTGCGCAGGCGCTCGGCGCGCGCGATCTTCGCGCCGTCGAGCGCGAGGCCCTGCTCGATGTTCCAGATCACCGTGTCCTTCAGCTCGGCGCGGTGCGTCTCGAGCAGCGGCGCGTAGCGCATGGCGAACGACACCGCGCGCAGCGTCTCGAAGGCCTCGGTCGCGCCGGAGAAATCGGGGCAGGCCTCCTCGACGACGCAGCCGAGCGATTTGAAGACGGCGCGTTGCTTCTCCAGGGTGGTGGTCACGTCCGGCTCGACCGGCAGGCCGCCGAAATCCCGGGTCCAGGCGATGCGGACCTTCTTGAACGAGCGCTTCAGCGGCCGCGCGAAGAGCGAGCCCGGTTCGCTGATCGACACCGGCGCGCGACGGTCGGGCCCGGCCATCGCGGAAAGCAGGAACGCCGCGTCCTCCACGGTGTGCGCGATCGGACCCAGCACGGGCTGGGTATCCCAGGCGTTCACGGCGGGGTAAGTGGGTACTCGCCCTGGCGTCGGGCGGAACCCCACGACGTTGCAGTAGTTGCCGGGGTTCCGCAGGCTCGCGGCGAGGTCCGAGCCGTCGGCAAACGGCAGCATGCCGCTCGCCACCGCGGCGGCCGCGCCGCCGGAGGAGCCCCCGGCAGTGCGGGAGAGATCGTAGGGATTCCGGGTCGCGCCGAACACCTTGTTGAAGGTGTTGCTGCCCGCGCCGAACTCGGGGGTATTGGTCTTGCCGAGCGTGATCGCGCCTGCGGCCTTGAGCCGCTCCACGAGCAGCGCGTCCTCCATCGGCACGTTGTCCTCGTAGACGAGGGACCCGAGCGTGGTGCGGATGCCCCTGGTGTTGACGAGATCCTTGTAGGCGATCGGCAGGCCCGCGAGCGGCGGCTTGGGGCCTTTCTTCCGGTCGAGCGCCCTTGCTTCCTTCAGCGCCTGCTCGGGCAGGAACGTGACGATCGCGTTTACCTTCGGGTTGGCGCGCTCCACCTGCGCGATGAAGGCCTGCATGACCTCCGTGGCGGAGAGCTTGCGCGCGCGCATGAGGCGCACGAGGTGCTTGGCGGGCGTGAATGGGATGTCCATCGCGCAAGTCTAATCCCGTAGACTTCCCGGACCATGCTTAGGCGTGCCGCCGTGCTCCTGTTCCTAAGCATCGCAGGCGCCGCCGCAGCGGCCGACGACGTGCTGCACGCGCTCAGGCAGCACGGCCAAGTCTCGTGCCGGTCCGAGGAGCCCTTCTTCTGCGAGAACGTGCACGTGCGGTGCGCCGGCCGTACCGCGGTGCAGACCTTTCCGTTCGTCCTGCGCGCGACGGCGGGTTCGGTAACGCTGGTGACCGAAGCGCCGGAATTCCAGCGGCAGTACGAGAATGCCGACCTCGAGTGGGCCGGGGACGGAAGCTACATCCTCCTGCAGCCCAAAGGCGTGCAGGGTTACGTGAAGCTGCTCGCCGACGGCAAGTACGTCTTCCGGCACTACCTGCAGCAGGGCGTCGGGGTGATGTCGCTGGGCCGCTGCCGGTAGCGCCCGCTACATCAGCACCACGTCGTACTGCTCCTGGGTATACCCTGGCTCCACCTGCAGCGAGATCGGCTTGCCGATGAAGTCCTGCAGCATGGCCACCGACCCGGACTCCTCCTCCTGCAGCAGGTCGATCACGCCCTGCGCGCCGAGTACGCGGAACTCGCGCGCGTCGAACGCGCGCGCTTCGCGCAGGATCTCGCGCAGGATCTCGTAGCACACGGTGCGCGCGGTCTTCACCACGCCGCGCCCGGCGCACAGCGGGCAGGGCTCGCACAGCACGTGGGCGAGCGACTCGCGCGTCCTCTTGCGGGTCATCTCCACCAGCCCGAGCTGCGTGAAGCCGTTGACCGTCATGCGCGTGCGGTCGCGCGCCAGCGCCTTCCTCAGCTCGGCGAGCACCGCGGCGCGGTGCTCCTCGGACTGCATGTCGATGAAGTCGGCGAGGATGATGCCGCCGAGGTTGCGCAGGCGCAGCTGGTGCGCGATGGCCTGCGCCGCCTCGAGGTTGGTCTTGAACACCGTGTCGTCGAAATTGCGGCTGCCGACGTAGCCGCCGGTGTTGACGTCGATCGTCGTCATGGCCTCGGTCTGGTCGATGACCAGCGTGCCGCCGGACTTCAGGTCGACGCGGCGCGCGAGCGCCTTCTCGATCTCGGGCTCGACGTTGTACAGGTCGAACAGCGGCCGCTCGCCGGCGTAGTGCTCGAGGCGCGCGCGCAGCTGCGGCGTGCAGGTCTCGGCGAAGGCGGCGAGCTTGTGGAAGTTCTCGCGCGAATCCACCAGCACGCGCTCGGTCTCCTCGGTCACCATGTCGCGCAGCACGCGCTGCGCGAGCGACAGGTCCTGGTGCACGAGGCACGGCGGCTGCGCGCCGAGCGCGCGCTCGCGGATGTCGGACCACAGGCGGCGCAGGAAGGCGATGTCGGTCCCGAGCTCGGCGTCGCTCGCCCCTTCGGCGAGCGTGCGGATGATGAAGCCGCCCTTCTCCTCCGCCGGCACGAGCGCGCGCACCTGCTCGCGCAGCGCCGCGCGCCCGCCCTCGTCCTCGATGCGCTGCGAGATGCCGATGTGCGGGTCCTGCGGCAGGTAGACGAGCAGCCGCCCGGCGATGGAGATCTGCGTGGACAGGCGCGCGCCCTTCGTGCCGATGGGGTCCTTCACCACCTGCACCAGAAGCGGCTGGCCCTCGGCGAGCTGCTTCTCGATGGGCGGGGCCGGCTCGCCGTTCGCACGGCGCTCGGCGCGCAGGTCGGCCACGTGCAGGAACGCGGCGCGCTCCAGGCCCACCTCGACGAACGCCGACTGCATGCCGGGCAGCACGCGCGCCACGCGCCCCATGTAGATGTTGCCGACCAGGCCGCGGTTCGCCGCGCGCTCGATGAGCAGCTCCTGCACCGCGCCGGCGTGCAGCACCGCCACGCGCGTTTCCTGCGGCGTGATGTTAACGAGGACTTCTTCGCTCACGCCGGCCGCTCATTTTCTGCAGCAGCTGCGCGGTCTCGTACAGCGGCAGGCCGACGATGCCCGACTGGCTGCCGCGGATCTCGCTGACGAACAGCGCCGCGCGGCCCTGGATGGCATAGGCGCCCGCTTTGTCGTCGGGCTCCCCGGTGGCGACGTAGTCGCGGATCTCCTCCGCGCCGAGCTCGCGGAACTGGACCTCGGACACCGACAGCGCCGTTTCCACCTCGTCGTCGTACTGCAGCGCCACCGCGGTCAGCACCTCGTGGCGCTGGCCCGAGAGCGCGGCCAGCATCTCCCCGGCCTCGCGCCGGTCGGCCGGCTTGCCGAAGATGCGGCCCCCGAGCGCCACCGTCGTGTCGGCGGCGAGCACCGGGGCGCGCGGCAGGTTGCGCTCGAGCATGCGTTGCCAGCCGATCGCCGCCTTGGCGCGCGCGACGCGCATCACGTAGTCGCGCGGGTCCTCGCCGGCGTGCGGATCCTCGTCGACGTCCGGCGCGGCGCCCGGGCGGTTGCGGAACAGCAGCAGGTGGAACTTGACGCCGATGTGCCCCAGCAGCTCGCGGCGCCGCGGGCTGCGCGAGGCGAGGTAGATGCTGCGGTCGAGCAGTTTGGCCATGGCGTCGGGGCTCGGCCGAGTGTAACAAAGCCCGCCGGGCTATTCGCGGTGGTAAGGATGCCCGGTGAGGCGCGTTGCCGCGCGGTACAGCTGCTCGGCGAGCACCACCTGCGCGAGCGCGTGCGGCAGCGTGAGCGAGGAAAGGCGCAGCAGCCGCTCGGCGCCCTTCCTTGTCTGCGTGTCCAGCCCGTCGGGGCCGCCGACCACGAACGCGGTGGCCGCCTGCGCGCCGGCCCAGCGCGCCAGCAGCGAGGCGAACTGCGCGCTGGTCAGGGCCTCGCCGCGCTCGTCCAGGGCGACGATACGCGCGCCGCGCGGCACCTGGTCCACGCATTGCACCGCATAGCCGCGCGGCATGCGCGCCAGGTACTCGTCGCGCGCCGCCGCCGCCCAGCCGCGCAGCCTAGCGCCCTGCGCGACGAGCAGCAGCCTTGCCATGGCGCTTCAGGCGCACGGGGCGCCCGCCCCAGATTTCCTCGAGGTTGTAATAGCTGCGCACCGCCGGGTGCATGACATGCACCACGATGTCGCCCAGGTCGACCAGCACCCACTCGCCGCTCGCCTGTCCCTCCACGCCGTGCACGCGCGCGCCGAGCGCGCGCAGCTTCTCCTGCACGTGGTCGGCCAGCGCCTTGACCTGGCGGCTGGAATCGCCGCTGGCGATCACCACGCGCTCGAAGAACGGCGACAGGCTTGCCACGTTGAAGACGACGATGTCCCGCCCCTTCACGTCCTCGAGGGCGTCGACGACGGCGCGTTGCTTCTTACGGATGTCCATAGAGCCTGTGGCGGGCGATGTAGTCGGCGACGGCCGGCGGCACGAGCCCCGCGATGCTCTCGCCGCGCGCGAGGCGCGCGCGGATCCCGCTTGCCGAGACGTCCATGGGAACGAACGGCACCTGGCGGGCGCGGCCGTCGCGGAACTCCGAGCCCGGACGCGCGAACACCGCCAGGTCCGCGCGCTCGAGAATCTCGCGCCAGCGGTGCCAGGTCTCGAATTTCGCATACTGGTCGGCGCCGAGCAGTAGCACCGGACGCTGCGTGAAGCCGGCGAGCGTGTCGATGGTGTAGCCCGAGTGGCCGGGCGCGAGCTCGCGCTCGTCCACCGCGAAGCGCGGCTCGCCGGCGATCGCGAGGCGCAGCATCGCCACGCGGTGCGCGCCCGAGGCGAGCGCCGGCGCGCGGTAGCGCGGCGCGCCGGTCGGCAGGAACAGCACGCGCTCCAGCGCCAGCGCCTCGAGCGCCGCGCGCGCCATCGCCAGGTGCGCGTTGTGAACCGGGTCGAAGGTGCCGCCGAGGATGCCGATGGCCATCAAGCGGCGCGCCGCAGCAGGGGGCGCAGAGCGGCGAGGCCGGCGAGCGGCCCCGGCACGAGCAGCAGGAACAGCCACTGCGGCGCGAGCTGGCGCGAGGCGGAATTGAGCAGCTCGATGCTGAAGACGGTGATGCCGAAGCCGATGCAGTTGGCGATGGTGAGCGCCGAGCCGACGCGCTCGCGGGGGGCGCTTTGCGCATTCAGGGCCGAGAACTGGGGCGAATCGCCGACGACCACCACGCCCCAGAATAGCAAAAAGCCGAGGAACACCGGGGTGGGCGCGAAGAAGAGGAGCGGCGAGAGGAGGCAGCACAGGCCCGAGGCCGAGAGCTGCGCAAAGGCGACCGGCGCGCTGCCGCGCTTGAGCGACACCAGGCCGCCGGCCACGCAGCCGAGGGCACCCACGGCGATAATGGCGAAGCTCCACAGCGACACGTCGGGCACGCCGCGCTGCGCCAGCATCCACGGCGCGAAGGCCCAGAACGCGTACAGCTCCCACATGTGCCCGAAGTAGCCGAAGGCGGAGGCGCGGAACGCCTTCACGCGGAACACCGCGGCGAGCGCGCGCGGATCGAAGCGCGCGCCTTTCGCGAGGTGCGGGCCGTCGGGCACGAGCGCGAACATCAGCAGCCCGCCGAGCGCCGCGACCCCCGAGGCGCCGAGCACGACCTGCTGCCAGGGCAGGGCCTGGCCGAGCCCGCGCAGCAGGTGCGGGAACGCCGTGCCCGCCACCAGCGCGCCGACCAGGAATCCGAGCGCGTTGCCGAGATCCTTCTGGTACCAGCCCGAGGCGATCTTCATGCCGACGGGGTAGATGCCGGCGAGGAAGAACCCGGTCGCGAAGCGCAGCGCGAGCAGCGCGCCGAGGCTGCCGGCCGCGCCGTGCAGCGCCGCGTTGGCTGCCGCCGCCGCGAGCGCGCACAGCAGGAACACCAGGCGCGGCGAGTGGCGGTCGGCGACCGCGAAGAAAGCGAACGCGAGCGTGCCGGCGATGAAGCCGAGCTGCACCGCGGAGGTCGTGTAGCCGAGCGCCTCGGCGGGCAGGCCCCAGTGCCGCTGCAGGTCGGCGAGCACGGCGTTGCCCGCGAACCACACCGATGCGCCCGCGAACTGCGAGGCGACGATGACCGGCAGGATGCGGCGCGGGCGCGCCGCGGCCGGCGCCGCGCTCAGCTGCGGATCTCGCCGTGGCCGAGCACCACGAACTTCTGCGTGGTGAGCCCTTCGAGCCCGACGGGCCCGCGCGCGTGCAGCTTGTCGGTGGAGATGCCGATCTCGGCGCCCAGGCCGAACTCGTAGCCGTCGGCAAAGCGCGTCGAGGCGTTGACCAGCACCGAGCTGGAATCCACCTCGCGCAGGAAGCGCTGCGCGCGCGCCTCGTCCTGCGTGACGATGGCGTCGGTGTGCTGCGAGCCATACTTCGCGATGTGCTCGATCGCCTCGTCCAGGCCCTTCACCACGCGGATCGAGACCACCGGCGCGAGCCACTCCGTGCGGAAGTCCTGCTCGGTGGCGGGTTTCGCCTCGGGCACGAGCCGGCGCGCGCGCTCGTCGGCGCGCATCTCCACGCCCTTGGCGCGATAGATGCTCGCGATCTCGGGCAGCACGCGCGGCGCGATGCCCTCGGCGACCAGCAGCGTCTCCATGGTGTTGCAGGTGCCGTAGCGTTGCGTCTTGGCGTTGTCGGCGATGCGCACGGCCATCGCCGGGTCGGCGCGGTCGTCCACGTACACGTGGCACACGCCGTCGAGGTGCTTGAGCATCGGGATGCGTGACTCGCGCATCAGGCGCGCGATCAGGTCCTTCCCGCCGCGCGGCACGATCAGGTCGACGGACTCGTGCAGCGTGATCAGCTCGCCCACCGCGGCGCGGTCGGCGGTCTCCACCACTTGCACGGCGGCCTCGGGCAGCCCGGCGGCCGCGAGCCCGGCGCGCACGCAGGCCGCGATCGACTGGTTGGAGTGCAGCGCTTCCGAGCCGCCGCGCAGGATGCAGGCGTTGCCCGCCTTCATGCACAGTCCCGCGGCGTCGGCGGTCACGTTCGGGCGCGACTCATAGATGATGCCGATCACGCCGATCGGCACGCGCATGCGCGCCACCTCGATGCCGGTGGGGCGCTTCACGCGCTCGGTGACCTCGCCTACGGGGTCCGGCAGCGCCGCCACCTGCTCGAGGCCGGCCGCCATCTGCTCGACGAGCGCGGGGGTGAGCGTCAGGCGGTCCACAAACGCCGCGTCGCGACCGTCCTTCGTCGCCTGCGCGACGTCGTCGCGGTTGGCGGCGAGCAGCTCGGCCTGCCGCGCACGGATCTGCGCGGCCATCGCCGCGAGCGCGCGATTCTTCTGCGCGGTCTCGGCGCGCGCCAGCACGCGCGCCGCGGCGCGCGCGGCCTGGCCCAGGCCGCGCACATAGGACTTTACGTCAAGCTTTTGATCCACCGCACAATATTAACCCGAGGGCGGCGAACGCATCCCACGGGTCCTCGCGCGCCACGCCCTTGATGGCGCGGTCGATGCGCGCGGCCTGCGCGAGCGCGGCGTCGAGGGTACGCGGCGCATGGCGGCGCGTTGCGCCTTGCACCGCGCGCTGCAGCGGCTTGTGGAACACGCGGTGCTCGCCGAACAGGCGCTCGAGCGGCCGCCCGGCGAGCGCGCCGCGCAGCGCGAACAGCGCGCCGGCGATCGCGTACAGCACGAAGGTCGGCGCCTCGCCCTCGCCGCGCAGGCCGTCGAGCACGCGCGCGTAGCGCGCCAAGTCTCCCGACACGAGCGCCTCGGCGGCCGCGTACGGGTCGTAGCGCGCGACCGACGCCACCGCCTCCTCGACCGTGTCCATCGACAGCTCGCCGGGCGGCGCGAGCAGCGCGAGCTTGAGCACCTCCTGGTGCGCGGCGAGCAGGTTTCCCTCCACGCGCTCGGCGAGGTACTCGAGCACCTCGGCCGGCGCCTTCTGCTGCTGGCGGGCGAGGCGCGCCGCGATCCACTGCGGCAGGCGCGCGCGCTCGACCGGCCAGATCTCGACCACCACGCCCGCGGCGGCGAGCGCCGCGAACCAGGCCGAGGACTGTCCGGCGCGGTCCAGGCGCGGCAGGCTGACCAGCGTCAGCATCTCGGCATCGAGCCGCGCGCAATACTCGACGATCGCCTGCGCGCCCTGGGTGCCGGGCTTGCCCCCGGGCAGGCGCAGCTCGACGATCTTGCCGCCGCCGAACAGCGACCGGCTCGCGCCCGCGTGCGCGAACGCGCTCCAGTCGAAGCCGCGCTCCACGATGAAGACTTCGCGCTCCGCGAGCCCCTTGCGGCGCGCGGCCGCGCGCACCGCATCGGCCGCCTCCAGCGCGAGCAGCGGCTCGTCGCCGTGCACCACGTAAAGCGCCGCGAGCTGCTTTGCCAGGTGCTGCTCGAGCTGCTCGGCGCGCAGCTGCATCAGTTCGCCGCGGGCGCGGTCTCCAGCGCGGCGATGCGCCGCAGGATCTGCCGCACCATGTCGGATTGCATCTCGCGGAACAGCAGCTGCTCCTCGGTCTCCTTCGCCAGCGCCACCGTGTCGTCGTAGGTGATGTCGCGCGTGAGCGTCACCGTGCTGCGCGGCACGTAATCGCCGCCCCGGCCGTCGGCGACGCGGAAGCTCACGCGGTACAGCAGGCGGTACTCGCGCACGCGTCCGGCGGAGTTCAGCGACAGGATCTCCTTGCTGCGCGACTCCTCCAGGAACTGCAGCTGCGCCTGCGCGCCCTTGGCCTCGTCGACCACGCGCGTGTCGCTGCCCGATTGCACATGGCGCTTGACCTCGAGCGCGATGCCGCTCGTCGCGTTGGGCACGTACAGCGTCTCGAAGGGCAGCTTGGCCGTGCCGCGCAGCTGGAAGCCGCAGGCGGCGAGCACGAGCAGCGCGAGCAGCGCGAGGGCGCGCGTCACAGCACGATGTTGATCAGGCGGCCCGGCACGATGATGATGCGCTTCACCGCCTGGCCGGAAACGTATTTCGCCATCGCCGAGAGCGCGCTCGTCTCGATCGCCTGCTTGTCGGCCGAGCGCGCCACCTTGACCGAGCCGCGCGTCTTGCCGCCCACCTGCACCACGTACTCGATATCGTCCTGCTCGAGCGCCGCCGGATCGGGCTCGGGCCAGGGCGCGCGCATCACGTCCTCGCCGAAGCCGAGCGCGCGCCACAGGTGGTGGCAGATGTGCGGGGTGATGGGCGAGAGCAGCCGCAGCAGGATCGACACACCTTCCTCTGTGACTGGATTCCTGCCGCCTTTGAAGCGATCCAGCGCGTTGAGAATCTTCATCGCCGCCGAGGCCACCGTATTGAACTGGTGCTTGGCGAGATCGTAGTTGGCTTGCCTGAGCACCGAATGGATCTCGAAACGCGTTGGCTTCTCGAGCGTCTTCCCCATCTCCGGCTGGTTAGGGCTGTCGAATTTCGCGCAGTAGTTCCAGAGCCTGTTCAGGAACCTGAACGAGCCCTCGACCGACTCGTCCGACCACTCCAGCGTGTTGGTGGGCGGCGAGGCGAAGATGATGTAGAAGCGCGCCGTGTCCGCGCCGTACTTGTCGATCAGCGCCTGCGGGTCGACGCCGTTGTTCTTCGACTTGGACATCGTGCCGATGCCGTCGTAGACCACGGCGCGGCCGTCCTTGGTCTTGGCCGCGACGATCTTGCCCTTCGCGTCGCGCGCCACCTCGACGTCGGCCGGGTTGACCCACTCGCGCCGGCCGCCGGCGTCGCGGTAGTAGGACTCGGCCAGCACCATGCCCTGCGTGAGCAGGTTGGTGAACGGCTCGTCCACGTCGAGCAGGCCCTCGGCCTTCAGCGCGCGCGTGAAGAAGCGCGAGTAGAGCAGGTGCAGGATCGCGTGCTCGATGCCGCCGATGTACTGGTCGACCGGCATCCAGTACCTGGCGCGCGCATCGAGCATCGCCTGGTCGTTGTCCGGGCAGGCGAAGCGCGCGAAGTACCACGACGAGTCGACGAACGTGTCCATGGTGTCGGTCTCGCGCTTGGCGGGCTTGCCGCACGCGGGGCACGTCGTTTCGTAGAACTCGGGCATCTTCGCGAGCGGGTTGCCGCTGCCGTCGGGCACCAGGTGCTCGGGCAGCACCACGGGCAGCCGCTCGTCGGGCACCGGCACGTCGCCGCAGGCCGGGCAGTGCACGATCGGCACCGGGCAGCCCCAGTAGCGCTGGCGCGAGATGCCCCAGTCCCTGAGGCGCCACTGCACCTGCTTCTCGCCCAGGCCCCTCGCATTCAGGTCCGCGGCGATCGCGTCGACCGCGGCCTGGTAGCCGAGGCCGTCGTACTTGCCGGAGTGGATGCAGGTGCCGTATTCGGCGTAGGCGGGCTTCCAGGGCTCGGGCACGGCGTCGCCCGCCGGATGGCGGATCACGCACTTGATGGGCAGCCCGTACTTGAGCGCGAACGCGTAGTCGCGCTCGTCGTGCGCGGGCACGCCCATCACCGCGCCCTCGCCGTAGCCCATGAGCACGTAGTTGCCGACCCACACCGGCAGCTTCTCGCCCGTCAGCGGGTTGGCGCAGTACAGGCCCGTCGGCATGCCCTTCTTCTCCAGCTGCGCGAGGTCGGCCTCCATCACCGCGCCCTTCCTGCATTCCTCGACGAACGCGGCGAGCCGCGCGTCGTTCTTCGCCGCGTGCGCGGCGATCGGGTGCTCGGCGGCGACCGCCATGAAGGTCGCGCCCATCAGCGTGTCGGCGCGCGTGGTGAACACCCACAGCGTCTTCCTCTCGCCCTCGAGCTCGTAGGGAAAGCCGATCCTCACGCCCTCCGAGCGCCCGATCCAGTTCTTCTGCATCAGCTTCACCTGCTCGGGCCAGCCGTCCATCTTCGCGAGAGCGCCGAGCAGCTCCTCGGCGTACGCGGTGATGCGGAAGAAGTACATCGGGATCTCGCGCTTTTCCACGAGCGCGCCGGTGCGCCAGCCGCGGCCGTCGATCACCTGCTCGTTGGCGAGCACGGTCTGGTCTACCGGGTCCCAGTTGACGACGCCGGTCTTCTTGTAGGCGAGGCCCTTCCTGAACAGGCGCGTGAACAGCCACTGGTTCCACTTGTAGTACTCCGGCCGGCAAGTGGCGAGCTCGCGCTCCCAGTCGAGCGCGAAGCCCAGCCCCTGCAGCTGGCGCTTCATGTAGGCGATGTTGTCGTAAGTCCACTTCGCGGGCGGGACCTTGTTGGCCATCGCCGCGTTTTCCGCGGGCAGGCCGAAGGCGTCCCAGCCCATCGGCTGCAGCACGTTGTAGCCGCGCATGCCGTAGTGCCGGGTGAGCACATCGCCGATGGTATAGTTCCTCACGTGCCCCATGTGCAGTTTCCCCGACGGATAGGGGAACATGGACAGGCAGTAGAACTTGGGCTTGCCCGGATCCTCGGCGGCGCGAAACGCGTGGCGTCCGGCCCAGAAGGCTTGCGCCTCCTGCTCGACGCTGCGCGGATCGTACTGAGGCTGCATGCGTGACTTATAGCGCGGAAGGCGCGAATTCTAGCGCATCCCCTCTTCGCGCCGACGCGCTTCCGTGGCAGGTCAAACGAGCGGGAGGCGACGGATGAGACTCTTTCGAAACGTCCTGTGGGCATCGCTGCTGGCGCTCGCCGCGCCGCAGGCGCAGGCCGCGGCCGCCGCGGTCGTCGAAGGCATGCAGATGCCGGCGTGGGTGGAGCGCAACGTGCTGGGCAGCGTGCGGCGCGCGCCGCTCGCGCCCGGCGTCGAGCTGAGAAGCGGCGACGAGTTGCGCACTGGTGCCGGCGCGCGCCTGTATGTCAGGCTCGCCGAAGGCAGCGTGGTGAAGCTCGGCGAGAAGGCGTCGATGCGCATCGCCGAGCTGGCCCCGGACCGCGGCGGCGTGTTCGCCGCGGCGCTCAACGTGCTGGAAGGCGCGTTCCGCTTCACCACCGACGTACTCGGCAAGCCGCGGCGCCGCGACGTCAGCATTCGCGTGGCGACCGTCACCGCGGGCATCCGCGGCACCGACCTGTGGGGCAAGTCGGTGCCCGAGCGCCAGGTCGTGTGCCTTATCGAGGGCAGGATCGAAGTCGGCGCCGAGGGCGAGGCGCCGGTGACCATGGACCAGCCGCGCCAGTTCTACCAGCGTGACAACGGCCGGACGCAGCCCGTGGGCTTCGTCGACCCGGTGCAGCTCGCGCAGTGGGCACGCGAGACCGAGATCGCCGAGGGCGGCGGCGCGGCGCGCCGGGACGGCAAGTGGCGCCTGACGCTCGCGCGCGCGAAGACGCAGGCTGCGGCGCTCGAGCTCTACGACCGCCTGCGCGACGCGGGCTACGCGGCGCGCATCCACCCGACGATGGCGGGCGACGCGCGCGTCTACCTGGTGCAGATCTCGCGCCTCGCGTCGCGCGCCGACGCCGAGGCGCTGCGCGAGCAGCTGCGCGGCATGGCGGGCGTCGTCGATCCGAGCGTTTCCCTGTAGAGTTCGCACCATGGCACGCCTGTTCCTCGCCTTCGCCGTTGCCCTCTGCGCGCTCGCCGCGCAGGCCCAGGGCTGGCCGTCCAAGCCCGTGCGCCTCATCGTGCCGTACCCGCCGGGCGGCTCGACCGATGTCACGGCGCGCACGCTCGCCGAGCGCATCGCGCCGGCGCTCGGCCAGTCGGTGCTGGTCGAGAACCGCGCGGGCGCGGGCGGTAACATCGGCATCGAAGCGGCGGTCAAGAGCGACCCGGACGGCTACACGGTGCTGGTGGCGCCGGATTTCGTCGCCAGCGCGCCGCACGTCTACAAGCTCAACTACGATCCGATGACGCAGCTCGTGCCCGTCATCCAGCTCACCAGCCAGCCCGTGGTGCTCGCGGTGCATCCGTCGCTCGGCGTGGCGGACCTCGCCGGGCTGGTGGCGCTCGCCAAACAGAAGCCCGGGCTCGCCTACGCCACCTCGGGCGCCGGCTCGCAGCAGCACATCGCCGCCGAGTGGTTCGCCAAGCTCGCCGGCATCCAGCTCACGCACGTGCCCTACAAGGGCGGCGGCCAGGCGATCGCCGACTTCCTCGGCGGCCAGGTGCCGATCGCCTCGCTCGGCTCGACGCCGGTGATCCCGCACCACAAGTCGGGCAAGGTGAAGATCCTCGCGCAGACCACGAAGAAGCGCGCGCCGAGCCTGCCGGAAGTGCCGACCTACGAGGAAGCGGGAATGAAGGGCCTGGTCATCGACCAGTGGCTCGGCGTGTTCGTGCCCGCCGGCACCGACGCGCAGATCGTGCGGCGCCTGAATGCCGAGTTCGACAAGGCGCTGGCCGACCCTGCGGTGCGCGAGCGCCTCGCCAAGGCGGCGCTCGAGCCCGTCGGCGGCAGCACGGAAGCCTTCGCGCAGCTGGTGCGCGCCAACTTCGAGATGTACCGCGGACTGGTCGCCGACCTGAAGATCCGCGTCAACTGATTTGTCGCTGCACCTCGAACAGCTCAACCCCGAGCAGCACGCCGCCGTCACGATAGCCGCGGGCCACGCGCTGATCCTCGCCGGCGCGGGCAGCGGCAAGACGCGCGTGCTCACCACGCGCATCGCCTGGCTCATTCAGCAGGGCGCCGTGTCGCCCGCGGGCGTGCTGGCGGTGACGTTCACCAACAAGGCGGCGCGCGAGATGCAGACGCGCCTCGGCGCGATGCTGGCGCTCAACCCGCGCGGGCTGTGGATCGGCACTTTCCACGGCCTCGCCAACCGGCTGCTGCGCGCGCACCACCGCGAGGCGGGGCTGCCGCGCGAGTTCCAGATCCTCGACTCGCAGGACCAGCTCGCGGTGGTCAAGCGCCTGCTGCGCTCGATGAACGTGGACGAGGACCGCTTCCCGCCGCGCGACGTGCAGTACTTCATCATGCGCCACAAGGAAGAGGGGCGGCGCGCCGCCGAGGCCGGCGGCGCCGACGAAGCCTCGCGCCGCCACGCCGAGCTGTACGCCGCCTACGACGAGCAGTGCCAGCGCGAAGGCGTGGTCGACTTCGCCGAGCTGCTGCTGAGGAGCTACGAGCTGCTCTCGCGCAACGAGCTGCTCCGCGAGCACTACCGCGCGCGCTTCCGCCACGTGCTGGTGGACGAGTTCCAGGACACCAACCGCCTGCAGTACCGGTGGCTGAAGCTGCTCGCCGGCCCCGGCGCGAGCTTGTTTGCCGTGGGCGACGACGACCAGTCGATCTACGCCTTCCGCGGGGCGAACGTCGGCAACATGGCCGAGTTCGAGCGCGACTACGCCGGCACGCAGGTGATCCGCCTGGAGCAGAACTACCGCTCGCACGGCAACATCCTCGATGCGGCCAACGCGCTGATTGCGCACAACGCCAAGCGCCTGGGCAAGAACCTGTGGACGGCGGCAGGCGCCGGCGAGTCGCTGCGCGTGTTCGAGGCGCAGTCCGACGCCGACGAGGCGCGCTGGATGGTGGAGGAGATCCAGTCGCTCGCGCGCGAGGGCCTGCGCCTGCAGGAGATCGCCGTGCTCTACCGCTCGAACGCGCAGTCGCGCGTGCTCGAGCACGCCTTGTTCACCGCCGGGCTCGCCTACCGCGTGTACGGCGGCTTGCGCTTCTTCGAGCGCGCCGAGGTGAAGCATGCGCTCGCCTACCTGCGGCTGATTGCCGCGCCGGCCGACGACAACGCCTTCCTGCGCGTGGTGAACTTCCCTACGCGTGGCATCGGCGCGCGCAGCGTGGAAGCGCTGCAGGACGCGGCGAAGGCCGCGGGCACCAGCCTGTACGAAGCCGCGCTCGCGCAGCCTGGCAAGGCCGCGCCCTTCATTGCGCTGATCGAGTCGCTGCGCGAGGAAGCAAAGGACCTCACGCTCGCCGAGAAGGTCGAGCTGGCGGTGGCGAGGAGCGGCCTCGCCGAGCACTACAAGCGCGAGCGCGAGGGCGCCGAGCGCGTAGAGAACCTCTCCGAGCTGGTGAACGCCGCCGCGGCGTTCGACGGCGAGGAGATCGAGCGCGAGTCGGGCGAGGAGGTCGACCCGCTCACGGCGTTCCTCACGCACGCGGCGCTGGAAGCCGGCGAGCACCAGGCGGGCGAGGGGCAGGACGCGCTGCAGCTGATGACCATGCATTCCGCCAAGGGCCTGGAGTTCCACGCCGTGTTCGTCAGCGGCCTGGAGGAGGGCCTCTTTCCGCACGAGCAGAGCCTGGTGGAGAAGGAAGGCGTCGAGGAGGAGCGGCGCCTGATGTACGTGGCGCTGACGCGCGCGCGCCGCCGGCTGTACCTGTCGTTCGCGCAGACGCGGCTGCTGCACGGGCAGACGCGCTACAACCTGCCTTCGCGCTTCGTGGACGAGTTGCCGCAGGGTCTGCTCAAGTGGCTCACGCCGCGCGTCAAGGCGGTGCAGCCGAAGCCCGCGCACCATTTCACCGCGGGCTCGTTCGCGCGCGCGCCCAAGCGCGATCCGCGCTTCGGCGGCGCGCCGGCGGGCACGGGCGGCGCGCCGAGCGGCTTTCGCGTCGGGCAGAACGTGACGCACGCCAAGTTCGGCGCCGGCGTGATCGTCGACTCCGAAGGCCAGGGGCAGGATGCGCGCGTGCAGGTCAACTTCGGGCGGCAGGGCGTGAAGTGGCTCGCCGTGGCGGTGGCGAAGCTTCAGGCGGCGTAGGCGATCAACAGGTAACGCGCCAGGCGCCCGGCGGCCATGAACGCCAGCGCCGCGAGCCAGTTGACGCGCAGCCAGCCCGCCGCCGCGCACAGCGCGTCGCCCACGACCGGCAGCCAGGCGAAGAACGTCACCGGCGCGCCGTAGCGGTGCAGCCGGGCAAGCGCCTTGGTATCGGGCTTCCTCTGCGGCACCAGCCGCCCGATCAGATAGGTCGTCATGCCGCCCGCGGTGTTGCCGAGCGTCGCGAGCGCGACGGCGAGCGCCGCCTGCTCCGGGTGGAGTTTCAGGTAGCCGAACAGCACCGCCTCGGAGGAAAGCGGCACCAGCGTCGCGGCGACGAAGCTCGCCAGCAATACGCCGACCAGGCCGCCTTCGGGCGAGAGCAGGGTTTCCACGGGACGGTGTGCTAGGCTTTTCGCGGTGAAACGTGAAGACTATCTCGAGCGCATCCTGCGCGCGCGCGTCTACGACGTGGCCGAGGAATCGCCGCTCGAGCTCGCGCCGGCGCTCTCGCGCCGGCTGGGCAACCGCCTGTTGCTCAAGCGCGAGGACCTGCAGCCGGTGTTCTCTTTCAAGCTGCGCGGCGCGTATAACAAGATGGCGGGCCTGCCGCGCGAAAAGCTCAAGAGGGGCGTGATCGCGGCGAGCGCCGGCAACCACGCGCAAGGCGTGGCGCTCGCGGCGCAGAAGCTCGGCTGCCGCGCGACCATCGTCATGCCGGTCACCACGCCGCGGATCAAGGTGGATGCGGTCGCGCAGCGCGGCGCGCGCGTGGTGCTGACGGGCGATTCCTACGACGAGGCCTATGCGCACGCCCTGCAGCTCAAGCGCCGGCACGGCTACACCTTCGTGCATCCCTACGACGACCCCGAGGTGATCGCGGGGCAGGGCACCATCGGCATGGAGATCCTGCGCCAGAGCATGCGCCCGATCGACGCGGTGTTCGTCCCGGTCGGCGGCGGCGGCCTGATCTCCGGCATCGCCGCCTACCTGAAGCACCTCTCGCCGCGCACCAAGGTCATCGGCGTGGAGCCGGACGACGCCGACGCGATGGCGCGCTCGCTCAAGGCCGGGCGACGCGTGACGCTCGAGCACGTAGGGCTGTTCGCCGACGGCGTGGCGGTGAAGCAAGTGGGCGAGGAGACCTTCCGCCTGTGCCGCAAGCTCGTCGACGAGATGGTGCTGGTCGACACCGACGAGATCTGCGCGGCGATCAAGGACGTGTTCGAGGACACGCGCGTGGTGCTCGAGCCGGCGGGGGCGCTCGCCATCGCCGGCGCCAAGGCCTGGGTCGAGCGCCACGGCGCGCGCGGCAGGAAGCTGGTCGCGGTGGCGAGCGGCGCCAACACCAACTTCGACCGCCTGCGCTTCGTCGCCGAGCGCGCCGAGGTGGGCGAGCACCGCGAGGCGGTGCTCGGCGTGACCATCCCCGAGGAGCGCGGCAGCTTCCGCCGCTTCCTGCGGGCGCTCGGCGGTCGCAACATCACCGAGTTCAACTACCGCATGTCCGACCCGAGCGCGGCCAGCATCTTCGTCGGCGTGACGCTGCAGCAGCGCGCGGAAGCCGCGCGCATCGTGCGCAGCTTGCGCCGCGCGGGCTTTCGCACGCTCGACATGTCCGAGGACGAGGTGGCCAAGGGCCACATGCGCCACATGATCGGCGGGCACTCGGCGCTGGCGAAGGACGAGCTGCTGTACCGCTTCGAGTTCCCCGAGCGGCCCGGGGCGCTGATGAAGTTCCTCAGCGCCATGAACCCTTCGTGGAACATCAGCCTGTTCCACTACCGCAACTACGGCGCGGACTACGGCTCGATCCTGGTCGGCATGCAGGTGCCGCGGCGCGAGATGGGCGACTTCCGCCGCTTCCTCGCGCGTCTCGGCTACCCCTGCTACGACGAGACGCGCAATCCGGCCTATCGCCTGTTCCTGAAGTAGGCCCGGCCGTGAGCGCGCCCGCGACGCACAGCCTGCACCCCGAAGGCGCGGCGGCGCGCGAGGCGCAGGCGCGCCGCGCGCGCCTGCGCCTGTGGTTCGCGCTGGCGCTGGCGGCGAGCGTGCTGGCGCTCACGGCGATCGGCTCGTGGACCTACCGCGCGGTCGAGCGCTCGCTGCGCGACTCGCGCGCCGGCGCGCTGAAGGCGGTGCTCGACGCGCAGGCCAAGACGCTGGAAGTGTGGATCGAGGACCAGAAGCTCGGCATCCGGCGGCTGGCGCGCGATCCCGGCGTGCGCCAGCACGTGCGCGCGCTGGTCGAGATCGCCGCCGAGCACGGCGAGACGCCCGAGCGCTACTGCAGCGCGCCGGCGCGCCGGCCGCTGGTCGCGCAGCTGGACGACGCGCTCGCCGGCAGCGGCGCGGTGGCCTTCAACATCGTCGACCGGACCGGGCGCATCATCGCCGCCAAGTTCCGCGAGTACTGCGGGCTGGCGATGAGCGAGCAGGCCACGGCGCAGGAGCTCGTGCCGGTGTTTCGCGGCGAGACGCGTTTTCTCAGGCCTTATCGCGATGCCGAGCGGCTGGCGCGCACGCCCGCCAATCCGCCGCTCGCACGGCCCCTGGTGTGGATCGAGACGCCGGTGCAGAACGAGGCCGGGCGCATCCTCGCCGCGCTGGGCGTCGGGCAGTACGCGCACGAGCAGTTCGCCGCCATCCTTGCCGCGGCGAGGAGCGGCGACTCGGACGAGGTGTACGCGTTCGATCGCAATGGCGTGATGCTCTCGGCGAGCCGCACGCTCGGCGCGGAGGCGGCGCTCGCGCAGGCGTTGCGCGTGCCGGGGGAGGGCGGGCTCACGCGGCTTGCCGCGCAGGCGCAGGCGGCTGCCATGGGCGGCGTGCCGAGCGGCATGCTGCTCGAGCCGTACCCGGGCTATACGGGCCGCGCGGTGGTGGGCGCATGGCGCTGGCTGCCCGCCTACGACATGGGACTCGCGGTCGAGATGGCGGCCGAAGAAGCGTATGCGCCGCTCGCCGTGCTCGGCACGGTGTTCGGCACGGTGTTCGGCGCACTGGTCGCCGCCGTGCTGGCCGCGCTCGCGGCGTGGTTCTCGGCCGTGCGGCTCAGGAGCGAGGTCGAGGAGCGGCGCGTGGGCGCGTACCTGCTCGGCGAGCGGATCGGCGAGGGCGGCGTGGGCAACGTCTACGCCGCGAGGCACGACCTGCTCAAGCGCCCGACCGCGGTGAAGCTGCTGAAGCCCACGCGCGCCACCGACGAGATCACCGCGCGCTTCGAGCGCGAGGCGCAGCTCGCCAGCCAGCTTTCGCACCCGAACATGGTGGAGATCTACGACTACGGGCGCGCCTCCGATGGCAGCCTGTACTACGCGATGGAGCTCCTGGAGGGCGAGACCATCGGCAAGCTCGTGCTGCAGGAGGGGCCGCTGCCCGTGGCGCGCGCCATCCACCTGCTGCGCCAGGCCTGCGCCGGGCTCGCCGAGGCGCACGGCAAGGGCATGGTGCACCGGGACGTGAGCCCCACCAACCTGATGGTGTGCCATTACGGCGGCGAGTACGACTTTCTCAAGATCCTCGACTTCGGCCTGGTGAAGAACATCGCCGCCGAGGAGCAGGAGACGATCACGCGCACGCTGCGGCTGCTCGGCACGCCGCTCTACATGGCGCCCGAGCGGCTGCGCGACCCGGCGGACGTGGACGCGCGCGCCGACATCTACGCGGTGGGCGCGGTGGCGTTCTTCGTGCTCACCGGCCGGCGCATGTTCGAGACGCTGGACGACCTCGCGCTCACCAGCCTCGTGCTGAACGAGGTGCCGCCGCGCGCCTCGGCGGTGGCCGCGCAGCCGATCCCCGAGGCGCTCGACATGCTGATCGCCGCGTCGCTGGAGAAGCGCCGCGAGGACCGGCCGCAGACCATCGGCGAGTTCGGCGACGTGCTGGAGGCGCTGGCGGTGCGCTTTCGCTGGACGCAGCGCGACGCGCGGGCCGCCTGGGAGGCGCACCGCGCGCGCGCGGCGGGCGCCTAGTCGCCGCGCGCGATGCGCTCGTCGGCGTAGCAGACCGGCGAAGCGAGCGTGTCGCCGAGCGGCTCGGGGGCGCCGAGGAAGGCGAGCGCGCCCGCGTCGCGGCGGTACACGCCGCGCTCGGTGACCAGGTAGTCGACCGGCACGTCCCAGGGCTGGGGATGGATGGTCGGCAGGCGCGCCATCTCGTAGGCGACGCCGATCACCAGGGGCTTGGCGGACAGCGCCGCGAGCGTGCGATCGAAGAAGCCGCCGCCGTAGCCGAGCCGGTAGCCCTGGTCGTCCCAGCCGTTCATCGGCAGCAGCACTGCCCGGGGGAGAAGCTCGCGCGAGCCCACCGGGTAGGGAATGCCCAGGGCACCCCTGGCCAGCTCGACGCCCGGGTGCCACTCGCGAAAGACGAGCGGCGCGCGCGGCGCCACCACCACCGGCAGCGCGGTCAACGCTCCGGCGTCGCGCAGCACCTTGGCCAGGTGGCGTGCGTCGTACTCGTTGCGGATCGGCCAGCAGAACGCCACCGCGTCGCGCGCCAGCCCCGGGAAAGCGCGCTCGAGGTGCGCATCGATGGCCTGGCGGTAGTTTTCCACGGTGCGCCCGTCGAGCGCCTCGCGCGCGGCGATCAGCCTTGCGCGCTCGCTCTTGCGCCACGCCTTGAGCTCTTCCAATTTCATTCTGCGTGCTATTCTTAGTGCATGATTTATCGACGTTTCCTCAATATAGCACTGGGCTGCGCGGCGCTCGCCGCGGGCGCGGCGCGAGGAGACGACAGCGACGCGCTCGGCGCCTACGACGCGTTTCGCGCGGGCGATCCCGAGCGGCTCGAGCGGCATGCGCGCGCGCTCGCCGGCACGACGCTCGAGCCCTGGGCGGAGTACTGGCGGCTGCGGCTGCTGATCGAGCAGGCCGACGCCGCGGAGATCGACGCTTACCTGCAGCGCCACGCGGGCACCTACCTCGCCGAGCAGATGCGCGCCGACTGGCTGCGCGAGCTCGGGCGGCGCGAGAAGTGGCTCGCGTTCGAGCGCGAGCTCGGGCCGCTGGTGCAGGACGACGCCGAGATCCGTTGCTACGCCTGGCGCGCGCGGCTGGCGCGCGGCGACATGCCCGCGCTGCTCGAAGCGCGCGCGCTCTGGCTCGAGCCGCGCGAGCTCGACGAGGGCTGCCGCAAGCTCGCCGACCAGATGCTGGCGCTCGGCGCCGTGGACGAGGCGCTCGTCTGGCAGCGCGTGCGGCTGCTGCTCGCCCGGAGCCTGGTGAGCGCCGGGCGGCGCGCGCTGGAGGACCTGCCCGCTGCCGCGCGGCCGGCGGACGCGCTGCTCAACCAGGCGGCCACGGCGCCGCGGCGGCTGCTGGCGCGCGACGACCTCGACCTCGAGCGCCGCGGGGCGCGCGAGATGGTGGTGTTCGCGCTGCTGCGGCTGGCGCGCAGCGACGTCGATGCCGCCGCGGAGGCGCTGCATGCGGGCACGGGCGCGCGCCTGCCGCGCGCGGACCGCGAATACGTCTGGGCGCAGCTCGCCTGGCGCATCGCCCAGGATCACCGCCCCGAGGCGCTCGAGTGGTACGTGCGCGCGGGCGAGACGGCGCTCGACGACGGCCAGCTCGCCTGGAAGGCGCGCGCCGCGCTGCGCGCAGGGCGCTGGCGCACGCTGCTGCAGACGATCGAGCCGATGTCGCCGCAGGCAAAGCTCGATCTCGCCTGGACCTACTGGGCGGGGCGCGCTTACGAGGCGCTCGGCGAGCCGGAGGTCGCGCGCATGCACTACGAGCGGATCGCCGGCGGGCCGCTGTACTACAGCGTGCTCGCCACGGAGGCGCTCGGCGGGCAGGCCGCGATTCCGCTGCCGTATCACGTGCCGGGCGAGGACGAGGTCGACGTCGCGCGCCGCAACCCCGAGCTGGCGCGCGCGCTCGAGCACTACCGGCTCGGCCTGCGCACGGAGGCGACGCGCGAGTGGATGTTCGCGGTGCGCCTGATGAGCGACCGGCAGCTGCTCGCCGCCGCGGAGCTGGCGCGGCGCGCGGCGGTCTACGACCGCGCCATCGGCACCGCGGGCCGCACCGACCACGTGCACGACTACCGCATGCGCTACCTCACGCCGTATCGCGACGTGTTCCGCGAGTATGCGCAGGCGCACGACCTCGAGGAGGCGTGGCTGTTCGGCACGGTGCGCCAGGAGAGCCGCTTCATCATCGACGCGCGCTCGGGCGCGGGCGCCGCGGGGCTCATGCAGCTGCTGCCGCACACCGCGCGCTGGATGGCGCAGCGCATCGGCTACAAGGGCTACTCGCCCAAGCGCGTCACCGACGTCGAGACCAACATCACGCTCGGCTCGCGCTACCTGCAGCACATGCTCGAGCGCACCGGGCACCCGGTGCTCGCCTCGACCGCCTACAACGCCGGCCTGAACCGCGCGCGGCGCTGGCGGCCGGAGCGCGCGCTCGAGGGCGCCGTGTTCATCGAATCGATTCCCTACGACGAAACGCGCGAGTACGTGAAGCGCGTGATGGCCAACACCGTGCACTACGCGCTGCTGCTGGAAGGCGGGAGCATGCCGCTCACGCAGCGCTTGGGCTGGATCGCGGCGCGCGAGGCGCCGGCGGCGGCCGAGGGCGACTGACATGCGCCACCGCGACGTGCTGGTGGTCGGCGGGGCGGGATTCGTGGGCCGGCACGTGGTGGCGGCGCTCGCCGCGCGCGGCCTGCGCGTCACCGTGCCGGCGCGGCGCCGCGAGCGCGCGCGCGCGCTGCTCACGCTGCCGACCGTGGAGGTGGTGCAGGCCGACGTCGGCCAGCCGGGCGTGCTCGAGCGGCTGGCGGCGGGGCGCGACGCGGTCGTCAACCTCGCCGGCGTGCTGCACAGCCGCCGCGGGCGCGCCGACGAGCGCGGGCCGAACGACTACGGGCCGGATTTCGCGCGCGTGCACGTGGAGCTCGCGCAGGCGGCGGTCAACGCCTGCCACGCTGCCGGCGTGAAGCGCCTGCTGCACATGAGCGCGCTCGGCGCGGATGCGCAGGCGCCCTCCGAGTACCTGCGCTCCAAGGCGATCGGCGAGCGCGCCGCGCTCGCCGCCGAGGACATCGCGGTCACCGTGTTCCAGCCTTCGGTCATCTTCGGGCCGGAGGATGCGTTCCTGAATCTCTTCGCGCAGCTCGCGCGCTTCGTGCCGGTGCTGGCGGTGCCCAGCCCCGACGCCCTGTTCCAGCCCGTGTACGTGCGCGACGTGGCCGAGGCCTTCGTCGCGGCGCTGGACGACCGCGAGACGCGCGGCAAGCGCTATGGCCTGTGCGGGCCGCGGCGCTACACGCTGCGCGAGCTGATCGAGGCCGTGTGCGCCATGACCGGGCGGCGCCGCCTGGTGCTCGGCCTCGGCCCGCGCCTGTCCGGCCTGCAGGCGCGCGTGCTCGAGCTCTCGCCGGTGAAGCTGCTGACGCGCGACAACCTGCGCTCGATGCAGGTGCCCAGCGTGTGCGAGGCGCCGTTTCCGTTCGGCATCCAGCCGGCGGCGCTCGAGGCGGTGGCGCCGGCTTGGCTCGGGCCGGCCGGGCCGCGCGCACGCTATACAGGCCTGCGCAGCCACGCCGGGCGCTAGCGCCGCGCGCCATGCTGCTCGTCGTCGGCAACAAGAACTACTCGTCCTGGTCGCTGCGCGCCTGGCTGGCGATGAAGGTGCTCGGCATGCACTTTCGCGAGCTGCGCATTCCGCTCTACCAGCCCGAGTCCAGGCGCGAGCTGCTGCAGTACTCGCCGGCGGGCAAGGTGCCCTGCCTGGTGGACGGCGAGACGCACGTGTGGGACTCGCTCGCCATCCTCGAGTATCTGGCAGAGCGCAATCCGGCACTCTGGCCTTCGGACGCAAGCCTGCGCGCCCGCGCGCGCTCCATCTCCGCCGAGATGCACTCGGGCTTCCCCAACCTGCGGCAGCACATGTGCATGAACATTCGCAAGCGCCACCCGGGCAAGGGACGCAGGCCCGAGGTGCTGGCCGAGATCGCGCGCATCGTCGACATCTGGAGCGAATGCCGCGGGCCGTACCTGTTCGGCGGCTTTACCGCCGCGGACGCCATGTACGCGCCGGTGGTGCTGCGCTTCCGCACCTACGAGGTGGACCTGCCGCCCGTGTGCCGGGACTACGCTGAAGCGGTGCTCGCGCTGCCCGCGCTGCAGGACTGGATGCGCGACGCCGAGCGCGAGACCGAGGTGCTGCCGCAGTTCGAGCTGTACGCGTGAAGGCGTACGTGGTCGGCGGCGCGGTGCGGGACGAGCTCCTCGGCCTGCCGGTCGCGGATCGCGACTGGGTAGTGGTGGGCGCGACCCCGGAGGACATGGCGCGCCTGGGCTACCGGCCGGTCGGCAAGGATTTCCCGGTGTTCCTGCATCCCGGGACGCACGAGGAGTACGCGCTCGCGCGCACCGAGAGAAAGAGCGGCCGCGGCTACAAGGGCTTCACCGTGTACGCGGCGCCCGACGTGACGCTGGAAGCCGACCTCGCGCGGCGCGACCTGACCATCAACGCGATGGCGAAGGACGAGCAGGGGCGGCTCATCGACCCCTACGGCGGCGCGAAGGACCTGCGCGAGGGCGTGCTGCGCCACGTGAGCGGGGCCTTCGAGGAAGACCCGGTGCGCATCCTGCGCGTGGCGCGCTTCGTCGCGCGCCTGGGCTTTCGCATCGCCGAGGAGACCCGGCAGCTGATGCGGCGCATGGTGGAGATCGGCGAGGCCGATCACCTCGTCGCCGAGCGCGTCTGGCAGGAGTTCTCGCGCGGCCTGATGGAAGCGCACCCGGCGAAGATGCTCGAGGTGCTGGACGAGTGCGGCCTCACCGGCAGGCTGCTGCCCGAGCTCTCGCATGACCGCGCGGCGCTCGAGCGCGCGGCGGCGGCCGGCGCCGGCCTCGCGGTGCGCTTCGCCGTGCTGACCTGGGGGCTCGACGTTGCGCAGCTCGCGGCGCTCTGCGCGCGCCTGCGCGCCCCGAACGAGGAGCTCGAGCTCGCGCAGGCGGCGAGCCGCGCGCGCCCGCTGCTCGAATCGCGTCAGCCGGCCGAGCTGCTGGAGGCCTTGAAGCGGGCCGACGCGGTGCGCCGCCCGGAGCGCTTCGCGCAGCTGCTGGAGGCCGCACGGCTCGCGCAGCCAGGGCTCGACCTGGCGCGGATCGAGAAGGCGCTCGCGGCGGCGATCGCGGTAGATGCCGGCACGATCGCTGCGCAATCGCCGAAAAACATTGGTGCGCGGGTGCAAGAGGCGCGGCTTGAAGCCGTCACGAGGGCAATCGACAGAGAGTAAAGCATTTACTATACTGAAGTATAGTGGATACTTTACTTGCGGAGTTGCGCAGCGAGGCTGAGCGCTACGCGGCGCCCTCGAGCGAGCGCGAAGTGGCCATCGTCCGAGCCGCCGAGCGCCTGTTCGCCGAGCGCGGCTTCGCGGCCACGCGCACGGCCGACATCGCGCAGGCGGCGGGCGTCACCGAGCGCACGCTGTTCAAGTACTTCCCCGACAAGGACGCCCTGCTGCGCCGCGTGCTCTATCCGGCGCTGCTCGCCGCGGCCGGAGAGCCGCTCGAGGCGCCGTCGTTCGCGGAATGGTTTGCCGGCTTCCTGCGCGCGCGGCTCGAGGGCGCGAGCGCCGACCCGAACGCCCTGCGCCTCGTGCTGGTCGAGCTGATGACCAGCGCGAGCACGCGGCAGCGCTTCGCTGCGCTGTGGAAGCGCCAGCTGTGGGCGGGCGCGGTGCGCGCCGTAGCGCGCTTCCAGGCGGCGGGCGAGCTGCGCCGCGACATCGACGCCGAATCGCTCGCGCGCGCGGCCATGTCGCTCGCGCTCGGCTATCTCCTCACGCGCGTGCTCGTCGCGCCGGCGCTCGCGTGGGACGACGAGCGGGAGATCGCGCGGCTGCTCGACGTCCTGCAGCGCGGCGCGGCGCCGGCTAGATGAGGCGGCCGATCGCCCAGGCGACGAGGCAGAAGAGCACCGTGCTGGTGAACGGAATCACATAGGCGCGCCCGCGCACGCTAAAGCGCAAGTCGCCGGGCAGGCGCCCGATGCCGAGGCGCTCGAGCCACGGCGTGGCCGCGGCGAGCACCGCGAGCGCGAGCAGGATCGTGAACAGCCACTTGAGCATCGGCCCCGGGAGGATACACTCGCGCGCTGTCCCGGCTCCCGGCGCCGGATGCTAGCGCGGGCTAGAACGAATACACGACGCTCGCGCTGTAGGTCGTGACGTCGTCCGTCCCGGTCGTGGATTCGAGCCCGACATCGTTGTAGAGCTGACCCTCGACGCGCACGGCGAACTTCCTGGCGAAATTGAATTGCACACCCAGCCCGTAGGTCAGATCGGTCCCGCTATCGGAGAGCGCGCCGTATCCCGGCACCTCGACGTCGAGATCCCAGCGGTACAGGCCGAGCTTGCCGAACAGCGCGAACCTGTCGCCGAGCGGGATATAGCCGACCGCGACCACGTCGAGCGCGCTTGCCTCGGCCTTCACCGTGGCGGGCAGCCCCAGATACGTGACCGACGCGTTGAACTCGGGACCGCCGGCGTAGCCGAGCTCCACCCCCACATACCTGTTGAGCTGGTAGCCGCCGAAAAACCGCCACGCGGTGTCGCTATCCTCGCAGGAGCCGACCGTCGCCCCCGGCACGCCGGAGATGTCGCAGAACTTCTTCGCCTCCGCCTGCCCCAGCCCGAATCCGACGTAGAAGCCGGTGCCTTCCGCTTGCGCCTGCAGCGGCGAAGCAGCCAGCAGGCCGGCCCCGGCAAGCACGGCTGCTCGTAGAAACTGGACGCGTTTCACGGTGGGTTCCTCATCGAAAGTGGCAAACGCAAAAAACCCTACCGCAGGTCCGGCCATTGCCTTTGCGGTAGGTCAAGGCGTCGCGAGGTCGGCCTGCGGAATTCGAGAGAATGAAACGGTCCCCGCTCGGGACGGGGGCTCAAGTAGCTTGTGCGCAGATGCGCGTCCACCGCGAGTGACTGGGAACCCCCGATGATCGACTTGTATACCTGGAGCACGCCCAACGGCCGCAAGGTCTCCATCATGCTGGAGGAGTGCGGCCTCGCCTACAAGGTGCACCCGATCAACATCGGCAAGGGCGAGCAGTTCACGCCCGAGTTCCTCGCCATCAATCCCAACAACCGCATTCCGGCGATCGTCGATCCCGAAGGCCCGGACGGCAAGCCGCTGCCGCTGTTCGAGTCCGGCGCGATCCTCATCTACCTCGGCGAGAAGACCGGCAGGTTCATCCCGAAGGATCCGCGCACGCGCATCATCTGCCTGCAGTGGCTCATGTTCCAGATGGGCGGCGTCGGGCCGATGTTCGGCCAGGCGCACCACTTCATCCGCAACGCCAAGGAGCAGGTGCCCTACGGCATCAAGCGCTACACGGACGAGACGCGCCGGCTGTACGGCGTCATGGACAAGCGCCTGGGCGAGGCGCCCTTTCTCGCGGGCGAGGAGTACACCATCGCCGATATCGCCACCTATCCCTGGGTGGCGCGCTTCGAGTGGCACAAGGTGAACCTCAACGACTTCCCGGCGGTGAAGCGCTGGTTCGACACCATCGGCCAGCGGCCGGCGGTGCCGAAGGGGATGGCGGTGCCAACTCCTCCTTAAACAGCAACAGACCGCGTTTTTCTCATTTGCGACAGTGTCGCAAATGAGAAAAATGGGGTCTGTCCCTATTTCTTTCGCGCGTACTTCGCCAGGAACGCGTTGATCGCGTCGATGCGCAGTTGCGGCTCGCCGGGAATGGGCCGCGTGCCGACCACGCGGTTCATCCACTCCATGTTCTCCTGCATGCGCGCGACCACCGCCGGCCACTCCTTCGCGGTGTAGCGCTTGGGGTCGGGCAGCACGTGGCACTGGTTGCAGGCGAGGCGGAAGGGCTCGCCGGCGGCGGTGAAGGCTTCCGGGTACTTGCGCGCATCGAGCGGCTTCTGGCCGTGCTTCTGCAGGTAGGCGACCAGCGTCTGCGCCTCCTCGGTGCTCGGCGCCTTCACGCCCGCCATCATCTCGAACATGAGCGTGCCGTAGTTGCCCTTGCCCTCCATGCGATACACCATGCGCTCGACGATGGTCGGCCACTTGGCGGCGTGGTGCATCGCGGGGTTGGGCAGGTTGTGGCACTGGACGCAGTACTGCATCGTCAGCCGCGCGCCGGCGGACCCGGGCTCGGGCATCTTCGCCGCGTCGAAGGTGGGCGGCAGGATGCGCTCGAGCATCGGGCCGTGCGGGCTCTCGGCCCAGCGCCTCTTGGCCTCGGCGATGTCGTCGGCCGCCACGGCGAGCGGCAGGGCGAGCAGGAGCGCGGCGAGACGGCGCATGAGACTAGAGCGTATGCGAACGCTCGCCTTCCGCAAAGCCGAGCAGCGACCGCGGCACGCCGCGGCCCACCGCCAGCACCTTGAAGATCTCGCCCATCTCGGCGGGCGAGAGGAGCTTGTGCGCTTCGGAGGCGCGCGGGGCATAGCGCGCGACGTCTTCGGGGTCGTAGCTCTCCAGCACCTCGGTGATGCCGCAGTTGATGAGGAACTGCGCCTGGTTGGCATAGCCGAGCACTTCCAGCCCCGCCTCGCGCGCGGCGCGCGCCAGCGCGGTGAAGTCCACGTGCGCGGTGATGTCCTGCAGGCCCGGGCAGAAGAACGGGTCGCCGTGCGCGCGGTGGCGGTAGTGGCACATCAGCGTGCCCATCGCGCGCTGCGGATGGTAATACTCGCGCTGGGGAAAGCCGTAGTCCAGCACGAGCAGCGCGCCGCGCTCGAGGCGCGGCGCGACGAGCTTCATCCACGCGCGTCCGACGAGACCCAGCTCGCTCTCGTAGGGCGCGCTCACCTGCAGCGCGCGCGCCACGGCGAGGACTTCGCCCGCCGCGGGGCGCTCGTCCCAGGCGAAAGCCTCGTTCACGCCGCGCTCCAGGATCCCTTCGCGCCGCCAGGCGAGCGCGTGCACCGGCATCGCGTCCACCACTTCGTTGGCGAGCATCACGCCGCGAAAGCGCTCGGGCAGCCGCTCGATCCAGCGCGCGCGCTCGTCGAGCCGCGAGCGCTGGCGATCCGCGAGCTCGGCGCTCGTCTCGAGGATCAGGTAAGGCGTGCCCGGCAGCGCCTCGAGCAGCGCCGCGGCGAGCGCGCCGCTGCCCGCGCCGAACTCGAGGATCGCCTCGCCCGGCTGCAGGATCCCGGCGACCTGGCGCGCGAGCGTGCGCGCGAACAGCGGCCCCATCTCCGGCGCGGTGGCGAAGTCGCCGGCCGCGCCGAGCTTTGCCGCGCCGCCCGCGTAGTAGCCGAGCCCCGGAGCGTGCAGCGCGAGCTCCATGTAGCGCGCGAACGACATCCAGCCACCGCCCTCCCGGATCTCCGCGCGGATGCGCTCGACGAGCCGCGCGCTCGCTGCGCGCGCGTCGGGCTCGGGTTCGGGGAGCATGCGGCCAATTTAACCTAGAATTCCCGCATGACCGAGGTCACGCTGGAAAGCAAGGTCGCGCTGGTGACGGGCGCGGCGAAGCGCGTTGGGGCGGCGATCGCGCGCCACCTGCACGCGGCCGGCGCGAACGTCGTGCTGCACTACCGGAACGCCGAGAAGGAGGCGGTGGCGCTGGAGAAGGAGCTGAACGCCGCGCGCGCCGGCAGCGCCGTGCGCGTCAAGGCGGACCTGCTCGCGCCCATCGCCCCGCAGGCGCTCATCGGCGCGGCGAAGCAGCGCTTCGCGCGCCTCGATTTCCTGGTCAACAACGCCTCCGCCTTCTACCCGACGCGCGTCGGCGAGATCGAGGCGAGCCACTGGGAGGAGCTGATCGGCTCCAACCTGCGCGCGCCGCTGTTTCTCGCGCAGGCCGCGGCGCCGCACCTGGCGTTCGGCGGCGGCGCGATCGTGAACGTCGCCGACATCCACGCCGAGCGGCCGCTGAAGGGCTACGTGGTGTACAGCATCGCCAAGTCGGGCCTCGTGGCGCTCACGCGCTCGCTCGCGCTCGAGCTCGCGCCCACCGTGCGCGTCAACGCGGTGGCCCCCGGCGCCATCGCCTGGCCGGAGGACGGCCAGTTCGAGAGCGCGGAGCGCGCGCGCATCGTCGCCACCACGCCGCTCGGGCGCACCGGCTCGGCCGAGGAGGTGGCGCAGGCGGTACACTTCCTGTGCACCGCGTCCTACGTCACCGGGCAGATCCTGGCGGTGGACGGCGGGCGCTCCGTGTTCCTGTAGGAACCCCCATTGAACGTCGTCACGCTGCACCGCGATCCGCGCAAGGAAGCCTACGAGAGGGCCAAGCTCGCCAAGCGCCTGCGGCGCCAGGTGGGCGAGGCGATCGCCGACTATCGCCTCATCGAGGCGGGCGACCGCGTCATGGTGTGCCTCTCGGGCGGCAAGGACAGCTACGGCCTGCTCGACGTGCTGATGGCGCTGCGCGAGAAGTCGCCCGTGCCGTTCGAGCTCATCGCCGTCAACCTCGACCAGAAGCAGCCCGGCTTTCCCGCCGAGGTGCTGCCGCAGTACCTGTCGGGCCTGGGCATGCCGTTCCGCATCGTCGAGCAGGACACCTACTCGGTAGTGAAGCGCGTGCTGCCCGAGGGCAAGACGATGTGCTCGCTTTGCTCGCGCCTGCGCCGCGGCGTGCTGTATCGCGTGGCGGGCGAGCTCGGCGCGACGAAGATCGCGCTCGGCCACCATCGTGACGACATCCTCGCGACGTTCTTCCTGAACCTGTTTTTCGGCGGGAAGCTCAAGGCCATGCCGCCCAAGCTCCGTTCGGACGACGGCCGGCACGTGGTGATCCGGCCGCTCGCCTACGTACGCGAGGACGATCTCGCGGCTTACGCGGAAGAAGAGGGCTTTCCGATCATTCCGTGCAACCTGTGCGGCTCGCAGGAGCACCTGCAGCGCCGCCAGGTGCGCGCGCTGCTGCGCCAGTGGGAGAAGCAGTTTCCCGGGCGCGTAGAATCCATCCTGCGGGCGCTCTCCGACGTGCGCCCTTCGCACCTGATGGACCGTAAGCTCTTCGATTTCAGCCTGGGAGCCAGCGATGAAGCCGGTTGAAAACGTCCACCGCGAAGCCGAAGCCCTCGAGGGCATCGTGCCCACCGTCGACCTCGCGGCCGAGGAAGGGCGCAAGGACTTCTACGGACGCGCGAAGCGCGAGCACCTCGCGCCGCTCTGGCGCGTGCTGCACGGCCTGGTGACCGCGAAGCCCGTCACACGCGCGGCGCCCGCGATCTGGCACTACGCCGACGTGCGACCGTACCTGATGGAGGCCTGCGAGCTGATCGGCGCGGCCGAGGCCGAGCGGCGCGTGATGGTGCTCGAGAATCCGGGCCTGCCGGGGCAGTCGAGGATCACGCAGAGCCTGTTCGCCGGCCTGCAGATCATCCTGCCCGGCGAGATCGCGCCCGCCCACCGGCACGTGGCGAGCGCGCTGCGCTTCATCGTCGAGGGCAAGAACGCCTTCACCGCCGTGGCGGGCGAGCGCACGATGATGGAGCCGGGCGATTTCGTGATCACGCCGTCCTGGACCTGGCACGACCACGGCAACGAGGGCTCGGGCCCGATGGTGTGGCTGGACGGCCTCGACATGCACATCGTCAACATGCTCGCGACGAGCTTCCGCGAGGACATGGGCGGCAAGGCGCACAGGCTCGAGCGGCCCGAGGGCGCGGCGCCCGCCGAGTTCGGCAACAACCTGCTGCCGGTGGACGTCGAGCACCGCTCGCAGACCTCGCCGATCTTCAACTATCCGTACCGCAAGTCGCGCGAGTCGCTCGATGCGCTGCAGCGCACGCGCGCGCCCGACGCGTGGCATGGCTACAAGATGAAGTACATCAACCCGGTGAACGGCGGCTGGGCGATGCCGACCATCTCCACCTGGCTGCAGCTGCTGCCGAAGGGCTTCAGGAGCGCGCCGTATCGCTCGACCGACAGCACGGTGTTCACCGTGGTGGAAGGGCGCGGGCGCAGCACGATCGGCGACCAGACCTTCGACTGGGGGCCGCACGACATCTTCGTCGCGCCGAGCTGGATGGCGCACACGCACCAGGCGACCGAGGACGCGGTGGTGTTCCTTTACTCCGACCGCGTCATCCAGGAGAAGCTCGACCTGTTTCGCGAGTCGAAGGAGAAGGCTTGAGGAAGCGGCGCGTGCTCGGCGCCGCGGCGCTCGCGCTCTTGCTGGCGATCGGCGCCGGCGCCGTCGCGCGCGCGCAGCACGACTGGCGTAGCGCGAGCCGCGAGCCGGTCGGCCTCGCGCCCGACCCGGCGGCGACGCCCGAAGCCGTGGTGCAGGTCTACGGCGCGCGCACGGTGGGCGCGCGCGGCGTGTTCGGCGTGCACACCTGGGTGGCGGTGAAGCCGCCGCGCGCGCCCGAGTACCTGGTCTACGAGGTGACCGGCTGGAAGCTGCGCTGGTCGGACAGCGCGGTCTCGGTCCGCGTGCGCGAGCCCGATGCGCGCTGGTTCGGCGCCGAGCCCGAGCTGTACGCCGACCTGCGCGGCAAGGCGGCCGAGGCGCTGCTCGGCAGGATCGACGCCGCGGCGAAGAGCTACCCGTTCGCCGGCGAGTACCGCGCCTGGCCGGGCCCCAACTCCAACACCTTCACCGCGTGGATCACGCGCCAGGTGCCCGAGCTGCGCGCCGACCTGCCGCCCACCGCCATCGGCAAGGACTACCTGCGCGGCCGGGTGCTCGCCTCGGCGCCGAGCGGCAGCGGCCTGCAGCTGTCGCTCTCCGGCCTGCTCGCGCTCACGGCGAGCACCGTGGAAGGCCTGGAGCTGAACGTGCTCGGCCTGAGCTTCGGCGTCGATCCGTGGCCGCCGGCGTTGAAGCTGCCGCTCGCCGGCCGGCTCGGGGTTTCCGCCGCGCCCTAGGCGCGCCATTGCGGCGCCGGGTCCTCCAGCCAGCCGCCGATGCCCTCGAAGATCATCTCCACGGCGAAAGTGCCGATCAGCAGCGCCGAGACGCGGCCGACGACCTCGACGTAGCGGTCCACCAGGCGCGCGTTCCGGTCCTTGAGCGCATCGTGCGCGAGCTTGATCGCCGCAATCAGCGCCACGGTAACCGCCAGCGTGACGAAGATGACGGCGACCGCGTCTGGCACCGGCAGGCGCGCGCCCACCACCACGCTCGCGCTCACCGTGCCGGGGCCGATCATGAACGGCATGGCGATCGAGCCCGCCAGGTGCTCCGGCTGGCCGCGGATGGAGCGCATGGCCTCCGCGCCCTTGAAGACGAAGCGCACGCCGATCGTGAGGAAGATGATGCCGCCGAACACCTGGAACGAGGCGAAGCGCACCTGCAGCACGTCGCTGAAGATGGCGTCGCCGCCCCAGGCGAACAGCGAGAACACGAGCGCGCTGATCAGCGCGCCGCGCGCCAGCACGCGCACGAACACCGCGCGCGGCAGGTCGGTGATGAGGTCGAGCAGGTAGATGCTCATCAGGAACGGGTTGAGCAGCGCGAGCAGCAGCAGCGCCGAGGAGACGTGGGGCTCGAGTTCCATGCCGGCGATGCTAACCCAGACGCCCGGGCTCGCCGCGCCGGCTGCGTGACATATAATTGATACATGTGTGGCGGGGAGCGCGGAGGCGATCGATGAAGGCGATGCAGAGCACCATGGTGTACCTGACCGCCGAGCAGAAGTCGGGGCTGGCGAAGCGCGCCCAGCAGAGAAAGACCAAGGTGGCCGCCGAGATCCGCTCGGCGGTCGACGCGTATCTGGCCGGCGCCACGCCGCAGGAGCTGGAACTGCTCGACGCCGCCACGCGGCGCGCGCGCGAGGAGATCGACGCGATGATCCGCACCGCCGACCAGATCCTCGCCAGCCACCAGGCGTTCCTGCGCGAGATGCGCAGGCTGCGCAAGGGGCGCGCGCCGTGAGCCTGATCCAGGAAATGCTCGACCGCCTGTCGGGGGTCTCGGTGCTGCGCGACCGCATGAACGACCTGCACGCCACGCTGCGCGACCACCAGCAGTTCATCCTCGACCATGAGCGGCGCCTGGCGCGCCTCGAGGCGGGGCCCGACCGCACGCCCACGAGGCCCAAGCTCCGCTTGTCAAAGTAGATTTGACAGACTAGACTGCGCGCAGCCATGAACTGCGCGGAGCGACTGGTCGAGATGTTCGGCAGCCAGGCCGAGGTCGCGCGCGCCTTCCAGCTCGACCGCGCGGTCGTGCACCACTGGGTGAAGACCGGCTACGTGCCGGTGCGCTGGGCCGGCGAGGTCGAGCGCGTCACCCAGGGCCGCATCAGCGCGGTCGACATCATCCACGAAGCGAGCGCCAAGAACCCGGTGCGCGTGAAGTCGCGCCCGGACGATGCGCCGTTCGGCATTCCCCCGGAGGATCCCGCCATGACCCAGTACGCCCCCGCGAAGCGCATCACCTCCTTCCACCCGCCGCAGAGGACACTGATGGGCCCCGGGCCCACGGAGATCCACCCGCGCGTACTGACCACCATGAGCCAGCCGGCGATCGGCTACCTCGATCCGGTCTTCGTCGAGATGATGGAGGAGCTGAAGTCGCTGCTGCGCTACGTCTACCAGACGAAGAACCCGCTCACCTTCCCGCTGTCCGGCCCCGGCTCGGTCGGCATGGAGTTCTGCTTCGTCAACATGGTCGCCCCGGGCGACAAGGTGGTCGTGTGCCAGAACGGCGTGTTCGGCGGCAGGATGCTCGAGAACGTCGTGCGCTGCGGCGGCACGCCCATCGTCGTCGAGGACAAGTGGGGCGACCCGGTCGACCCGCAGAAGGTCGAGGACGCGCTGAAGAAGAACAAGGGCGCGAGCGTGTTGGCCTTCGTGCACGCCGAAACCTCCACCGGCGCGCAGTCCGACGCCAAGGAGCTGACCCGGATCGCGCACAAGCACGGCGCGCTCGTCATCGTCGACGCCGTCACCTCGCTCGCCGGCACGCCGGTGCGCGTGGACGACTGGGAGATCGACGCCATCTATTCGGCGAGCCAGAAGTGCCTGTCGTGCACGCCGGGCCTGTCGCCGGTGTCGTTCTCCGAGCGCGTGGTCGAGCACGTGCGGCATCGCAAGGACAAGATCCACAGCTGGTTCATGGACATGAACCTGCTGCTCGGCTACTGGAACGCGGGCGCGCGCACCTACCACCACACCGCGCCGACCAACTCGCTCTTCGCGCTGCACGAGGCGCTGCTGCTGATCCGCGAGGAAGGCCTGGAGAACTGCTGGGCGCGCCACCAGCGCCACCACGTCGCGCTCAAGGCGGGGCTGGAAGCGATGGGGCTCAAGTTCCTCGTCAAGGAGGAGTACCAGCTGCCGCAGATGAACGCCGTGCTCTGCCCCGAGGGCGTGGACGAGGCGCAGGTGCGCTCGCGGCTGCTCTCGGAGTTCGGCCTGGAGATCGGCGCGGGCCTGGGGCCCCTGAAGGGCAAGATCTGGCGCTTCGGCCTGATGGGCTACTCCTGCCGGCCGGACAACGTGATGCTGTGCCTCTCCGCGCTCGGCTCGGTGCTCGACGACATGGGCTACCCGGTGCACGTGGGGGATGCCGAATCCGCCGCGCACGGCGCGTACGCGCAGATGCACGCCAAGGACGCGCAGAGGAAGAAAAGAGCGGCGTAGCTGTCAAATGGGGACAGTCCCCATTTTTCTCATTTGGACACGCTGACCCACGCCCTTTCGGGCGCGCTGCTTGCGCGGGCGACCGCGCCCGCGGATGCCCCGGCGCGCTCGATCCCGCGCCGCGTCGCCGCGGGCTTCTTCGCCTGCGCCGCGCCGGACCTCGATTTCGTCCTCGGCTTCGTCTCGCCGCTCGTCTACCTCGAGCAGCACCGCGGCCCCACGCATTCGCTGCTGCTGCTGCCGCTCTGGGCGCTGCTGCTCTCCTGGCTGCTCGCGAAGATCCTGCGCGAGCCGCGCGGATGGACGGCGCTGTACGGCGTATGCGCGCTCGCGCTCGGCGCGCACATCGTCGGCGACCTGATCACGAGCTTCGGCACGATCGTGTTCGCGCCGCTGTCGGACGCGCGCTACGCCTGGGGCACGACGTTCATCATCGACCTGTGGTTCAGCGGCATCATTCTCGCCGGCCTGGCTGCGTCGCTCGCCTGGCGCGGCTCGCGGCTGCCGGCGCTCGCCGCGAGCGTGGTGCTCGTCGGCTACGTCGCCTTCCAGGCGCTGCAGAAGGAGCGCGCGCTCGACTACGCGCGCGAGTACGCCGCGCAGCAGGGCTGGAGCGGCGAGGTGAGCGCGCTGCCGCGCGCGGTGTCGCCCTTCAACTGGACGGTGTACGTGAGCGACGCGGCGGCGCACCGTTTCGCGCACGTGAACCTGCGGCGCACGGCGCCAGCGCCGGCCGCGCACGACCTGGTGGGCCGCATGGATGCGGCCTTCCTGCCGCTTTCGCAGGCGCGCTGGGAAACGCGCATGCGCTACGGCGAGGACGCCACGTCGCAGGCGCTCGCGCGCGAAGCCTGGGAATCGCCCGCGCTCGGCTTCTTCCGCTGGTTCGCGGGCATGCCTGCGTTCGACGGCCTGGGGACGGGGTCGACCTGCGCGTGGTTCGTCGACCTGCGCTTCGTCAACCCGGGGCGCGACTGGGTGCCGTTCCAGTACGGCGCCTGCCGGGAGGTGCCCGGTGCGCCGTGGCGCGCCTATGAGCGCGCGGCGGGCGCGCCTGGCGCGCCGCTGCGCTGAGCGCCGCTAGAAGTTGTACAGCACGTTCAGCGACCACTGCTCGATGTCCGCCCTGCCGGACTCGTACTGGTCGCCTGCGGTGCCGTAGTTGTCGTAGTCGAGCCGGATGCCCCAGCTCGGGTTGATGTCGAACTGCAGCCCGAGGCCCCAATAGAGGTTGCTCTTGACCGACGTGCAGTCGTCGTACCACCAGTCGTTGTCGCAGTAGCGCGGCGTCGCCGTGCCGTTGTCGACGGCAAGGCTCAGGTTGGCGGCCGTGAGCGCGAGCCCGGCGCGGCCGTTTGCCGACACGCCGCCACCGAGCGGCAGGTGCGCGGTCAGCGCCGCGGTAAGCGCGCTCGCATCGTAGTTGTAGACCGCCACGCTGCCGCCGTTGTCGTAGCGGTGCTTGAAGCGCCCGAACGTGGCGGCGCTGAACTCGAAGCCCCAGTTGGGCGTGACGCGATAGCCGCCGAAGAAGCGCAGCCCGACGTCGGAGTCGTCGACCGAATAGGTGCCGGTGGCGAGTCCGGCGAAGTCGCCGGTCTCGAAATCGGCCTTGGACTGGCCTGCGCCGCCGCCGATGTACCAGCCCGAATTCTGGGCGGCGGCCGGCGTGGCGGCGAGCGTCGCGGCGAGCGCCGCCGCGGCGAGCATCGTCGAAAAGCGTGGCATTGCGTTCCTCCTTCAGCGCCGGGCGGTGCCGGCAAAGCGCGCCGCGAGCTGCTTCTGCGCGGCGTAGGCGTCGAGCGTGGGCTGCATCTTCTCCAGCGCCTCCAGCCGCTCGGCGGGCGCTGGATGCGTCTTGAACATCAGGGCGAGCCCCGAGTCCTCGGGGTTCATGGCCTGCAGCGTCTGCAGCACGGCGGGCAGGCCGTAGGCGTCGTAGCCGCCGCGCGCGGCGATCACCACCCCGAGGCGGTCGGCCTCGAGCTCGTCGGACTTGTCCAGGCCGCGCGAATAGAGCTCGCTGCCCGCGGCGAGCAGCTTCTCGCGCGCCGGGGTGTTGCGGTCCTGGCGCGCGAAGGTGGTGACCGCGGTGTTGGCGAGCTCCACCTGCGCGGTCTTCTGGATCGCCTTCAGGTGATGCTTCTTCAGCACGTGCACGATCTCGTGCGCGAGCACGCCGGCGAGCTCGGCCTCGTTGTTCATCTGCGCCACGAGCCCGCGCGTGACGAAGATGTTGCCGCCGGGCGTGGCGAAGGCGTTGAGCTGCGGCGCCTCGAGCACGCCGAACTTCCACGGCAGGTCGGGGCGCTCGGTCTGCGAGGCGAGCCAGCGGCCGACCTGGTTCACGTAGCGCTGCAGCGCCTCGTCGGCGGCGAGCGGTGCGGCGCCGAGCAGGCGCGCGGCCATGTCGCTGCCGATCTCGATCTCCTCCTTCTCGGCGATCTCGCCCGTGGCCTTGCCGATGTTCTTGGCGGTGTCGACCAGCCGGTTGAGGTCCAGCCGGAACTGCGCCTGCGCGGGCGCGGCGGCGGCGAGCGCCAGCACGGCGAGCAGCGCGGCGATGCGGCGCGCGCTCATTCGCCCTCCTTCGGGTAGGCGACGCTCTGCGCCTGCAGCTCGCCGGCGCCGGCGAACCGCGCCGCCGCATCGCGGCTCGCGGCGTAGCCCTGCAGCTTCTTCAGCTCGGCGGCATTCGGCTTGGCGTTCGCCAGCTGCTCGGCGTCCAGCCCGCGCACGCCGGTGGTCACCTGGCGGCCGCTGGTGCCGGTGCGCGCCACGTTGATTGCCGCCACCACGCCGGACTCGCCCTGCTTCGCGGCGCCGCCGCCTTCATGGCGCAGCAGCAGCATGCGCACCCAGCCTTCCTCGCCCGCCTCGGACTTGACGCGCGTCCAGCCGCCGCGGCGCTCCATCGCCTCCACCTTCGCGCCTTGCGCGAGGCGTGCGAGCGCCACCGAGTCGAACGCGGGCTCCCTGCGCATCTCGGTCTGGCGGACCACGGTCGCCGGGCCGGCGAGCGCGAGGCCCGGGAGCAGGAGGAAAAGCGCCAGCGCGGCTCTCATGCTTTCCTGCGCGGCTCGAACAGTTCCACGGGCTGGGCGCGTCCCTTCACCGGATAGGTGCCACATGATACGAAATCGAAGGCGTCGGCGCACCGTTGCATGGTTTCGCGCGACACGAGGATGCGCCGCCCCGCGTCCTTGGTCAGCCCCTCGATGCGGCTGGCGAGGTTCACGGTGTCGCCGATCGAGGTGTACTCCCGGCGCTTGTCCGAGCCGATCAGTCCCACCACCGCCGGGCCGGAATGCACGCCGATGCCGACGTCGAAGCGGGCACCCGCCTCGCCCAGCTCCTCGCGGAAGGCGAGCAGTTCGTCGGCCATGTCGAGCGCGCAGGCGACCGCGTTCTTCGCGTGCTCGGGGTCGTCGAGCGGCGCGCCCCAGAACGCCATGATCGCGTCGCCGATGAACTTGTCCAGCGACCCGCCGTGCCGGAAGATCACCTCCACCTGGCGCGTGAAGTAGCGGTTGAGGATGTCCACCACCTCTTCCGGCGGGCGCGTCTCCGAGAGCGTGGTGAAGCCGCGAATGTCGGAAAACAGCAGCGTCACCTCGCGCGTGCGGCCTTCGCCTTCCAGCCCGCCGCGCTCGAGCAACTTGCGCACCACGTAGGGATTGACGAAGCGCGAGAACATGGCCACGGCTTCCGCGCGCGCGCGCCGCTCCTTCAGGTAGTCGGCGAGCGCGGCGGCGAAGTAGTACAGCCACGCGGCGGCGAGCGGCGCCACTACCGGAAAGAGGAAAAGCCGCCCGGCGGCCACCCAGCTCGCGCCCAGCAGCGCCGCGCTCGCCGCGCCGAGCGCTGCTGCGCTGCGCGCCGCGGTGACGTTCCGCGCGAACGCGGCGTACAGCCCCGCGATCAGCAGCAGCGCCGCGCCGAACGGCAGCCACTCTGGCGCAGGCCGCATGGTGCGCCCGTTCTTCAGGTTCTCGATCGCGGTCGCGAGGATCTCCACGCCCGGGTGCGCGCCCGAGAGCGGCGTCGCCTTCGTGTCGCCCAGGCCCGGCGCGCTCGCGCCGATCACCACGATCCGGCCGGCGAACTCGTTCGCGGGGCGCGCGGGCTTGCCGCCCACGAGGTCGCGGTACAGCTCGCCGAAGGACACCGCCGGCAGCCCGTTCGCCTTGCCGCGCCAGGCGAGGATCAGGTCGTCGGCGTCGGGCAGCGGAAAGCCCAGGTCGAGCGCGACGCGCGCGGGCAGCGACGGGATCTCCCAGCCGCGCACCACCGAGCGCAGCAGGTAGCGCCGGCCGATGCGGTCGGCGTCCTCGAGGTAGTTGATCGGCCCGCCGCGCCACAGCGCGGGGGGCAGCGCCATCGGCGGCACCAGCCCGATCGTCGCCTCGGGGTCGGCGTCGGGGCGGCGCACGAGGCCGACGAGCGGCGCGAGCTCCGCCGCGCGCGGCCCCTTCGCGTCCGCGGCCGCATCGAGCCGCACCATGGAGAAGAAGACGTTGGCATGCGGCGCGGCCGCCTCGATGAGCGCGCGGTCGCTCTCCGGCTGCAGCTTGTCGGGCTCGACGAACAGGATGTCGAACACCACCGCGCGCGGCTTCTGCGCCATCAGGCCCTCGAGCAGCTCGGCGTAAACGACGCGCGGCCAGGGGAAGCGCCCCGCCTCGTCCTGCATCAGCGCGAGGCTCTTTTCGTCGATGTCGAGGATCACGACTTCGGGATCCGGCGCGAGCGCCGCGGCGTGCCGCCGGACGAAGGCGTCGAGCAGCAGGTTCTCGAGCGGCCGCGCCGCGTGCAGCAGGAAGATCTCCAGCGCCGCGACGAGCAGCGCGGCGGCCGCGAATGCGCGGACCGGGCCCCTCACAGCTTCAGGCGGCGCCAGATCTCCGCGCTGAGCGCCGCCTGGTTGAGGGTGTAGAAGTGCAGGCCCGGCGCGCCGCCCGCCAGCAGCCGCGCGCACAGCGCCGTCACGGCGTCCAGGCCGAAGGCGCGGATCGAGGCTGCGTCGTCGCGATAGCCCTCGAGCTTGACGCGCATCCAGCGCGGGATCTCCGCGCCGCAGGCGTCCGAGAAGCGCGCCAGCTGCGAGAAATTGCCGATCGGCATGATGCCGGGGACGATCGGCACCGCGATGCCCGCCGCGCGGCACTCGTCGACGAAGCGGAAGTAGGCGTCGGCGTTGTAGAAGTACTGCGTGATGGCGGCATCCGCCCCCGCCTCCACCTTCTTCCTGAAGTTCTTCACCTCGTCGGCGGCGTTCCTCGTCTGCGGGTGGTACTCGGGGTAGCAGGCGACCTCGATCCGGAACCAGTCGCCGGTGGTCTCGCGGATGAAGGCGACCAGCTCGTTGGCGTAGCGGAACTCGCCCGAGGCGGCGATGCCCGAGGGCAGGTCGCCGCGCAGCGCGACTACGTGCCGGATGCCGTGCGACTTGTAGAGCGCGAGCTGCTCGCCGACGTCCTTCTTCGTAGAGGCGACGCAGGAGATGTGCGGCGCGGCCTCGTGGCCGGCTTTGCGGATCTCGAGCACGGTCTCGAGCGTGCCCTCGCGCGTGGAGCCGCCCGCGCCGTAGGTGCAGGAGAAGAAGCGCGGCTCGAGCCGCGCGAGCTCCTGCCAGGCGGCGCGCAGCTTCGCCTTGCCCTCCGGCGTGCGCGGCGGGAAGAACTCGAAGCTGAAGACGGGGACAGACCCCATTTACGCCTTTGCTTCACGTAAATGGGGTCTATCCCCGTCCAGGTACGGCTTCAGCGCCGCGAACACCGTGCGGTTCGCCGGCGCTTCCAGTCCCGCCTCGCGCGACATGCGCGCCACCGCGCCGGAGAGCCAGGGCGCCTCGAGCTTGCCGCCCGCCTCGAGGTCGGCCGCCATCGAGGCGCGCATCTCCGCGGGCAGGCCGTCCACGAACTTCAGCGTCTGCTCCACGAGGTCGTCGGCGAGCTTCACGCCCTTCCTGCGGCCGAGCGCCCAGGTCTCGCGCATCACCGTCTCGAGCAGCCAGCGCAGGTCCGCGTCGCCGCGCACCGTGCCGACGTTGGTGCGCGCCACGGTGGTGGTGGCGGAGATCGCCACCAGCAGCACGAACTTCTCCCACAGCACCTTGACGATGTCGTCGTTCAGCTCGGCTTCGATCTTCGCATCCCGGCAGGCGGCGAGGAACGTCTCGGCGACCTTGCGCTGCGCGGCCAGCACCGGCCCGAACCTGAGGCGCGCCATGGTGCCGGTCTGCACGATGACGCCCGGCTCGCCGATCCGGCCGGCGATGTAGGCCGCACCGCCCAGCACGTGCTCGGGCCCGAGCACCTTGCCCACGCGCTCGATCGACTCGACGCCGTTCTGGAACGGGATCACGTACGCGCCGCCCTGCACGAGCGGGCGCAGCTGCGCCGCGGCGGCCTCGGTGTCCCAGAGCTTCACCGCGAACAGGATCACGTCCGCCGGCCACAGCTCGGCGGGATCCTGCGCCGCGCGCACCCGCACCGTCGCGTCGCCGAGCGGACTCTGCAGCACGAGGCCCTTCGCGCGGATCGCATCCAGGTGCTTGCCGCGCGCGACGAACGACACCTCGTGGCCGGCCTGCGCGAGGCGCGCGCCGAAATACCCGCCGACCCCTCCCGCCCCCATCACGGCGATCTTCATGGCCTTTCGATCCTTTCCACGATGACGGTGACGCGGCGCTCCGGCAGGATCGCCGCGGACAGACCCCAGGACACGATGCTGTAGACGATGGCGCCGAGCACGCCCCACCAGAAGCCGCGCACCGCGAAGCCCTCCAGCCACGAGCCCACCATCCAGAACAGCAGCCCGTTGATCACGAAGATGAACAGGCCGAGCGTGAGGATGGTCGCCGGCAGGGTGAGCAGGATCAGGACCGGGCGGATCACCGCGTTCACCAGTCCCAGCACCACCGCCGCGACCAGCGCGGTGGTGAAGTCGGCCACCTCGATGCCCGGCAGCACGTAGGCCACCGCCAGCAGCGCCAGCGCGTTGATCAACCAGACGACGAGGAGTCGGAGCATGTGTTAATTGGGGACAGTCCCCTAGTAGCGGTAGTGGTCCGATTTGTACGGGCCGTTCTTCGGCACGCCGATGTAGGCCGCCTGCGCATCCGACAGCTCGGAGAGCTGCGCGTTGAGTTTCTTCAGCTGCAGGCGCGCGACCTTCTCGTCGAGGTGCTTGGGCAGCGTGTACACGCCCACCGGGTACTTTGCGGTGTTGGTGAAGAGCTCGATCTGCGCGATCGTCTGGTTGGCGAACGACGAGCTCATCACGTAGCTCGGGTGGCCCGTGCCGCAGCCGAGGTTCACCAGGCGCCCCTTGGCGAGCAGGATGATGCGCTTGCCGTCGGGGAAGATGACGTGGTCCACCTGCGGCTTGATCTCCTCCCACTTGTACTGCGCGAGCGCGGCGACCTCGATCTCGTTGTCGAAGTGGCCGATGTTGCACACGATCGCCTGGTCCTTCATCTTCTTCATGTGATCGTGCGTGATCACGTGGTAGTTGCCGGTGGCCGTGACGAAGATGTCGGCCTTGTCGGCGGCGTAGTCCATGGTCACGACGCGGTATCCTTCCATCGCCGCCTGCAGCGCGCAGATCGGGTCGATCTCGGTCACCCACACCTGCGCCGAGAGCGCGCGCAGCGCCTGCGCCGAGCCCTTGCCGACGTCGCCGTAGCCGCACACCAGCGCCACCTTGCCCGCGACCATCACGTCGGTGGCGCGCTTGATGCCGTCCACCAGCGACTCGCGGCAGCCGTACAGGTTGTCGAACTTCGATTTCGTCACCGAGTCGTTGACGTTGATCGCGGGGAACAGCAGGCGCTTTTCCTTCGCCATCTCGTACAGGCGGTGCACGCCCGTGGTGGTCTCCTCGGTCACGCCCTTGATCTCCTTCGCCACCCTGGAGTACCAGCCGGGTTCCTTGGCGAGCTTCGCCTTGATCGCCTTGAAGAGCGAGGTCTCTTCCTCGCTCGCCGGCTTGGCGATCACCGAGGCGTCCTTCTCCGCGCGGATGCCGAGGTGCACGAGCAGCGTCGCGTCGCCGCCGTCGTCGAGGATCATGTTCGGGCCTTTGTCGCCGAACTCGAAGATGCGGTGCGTGTAGTCCCAGTACTCGTCGAGCGACTCGCCCTTGTACGCGAACACCGGCGTGCCGCCCGCGGCCACCGCGGCCGCGGCGTGGTCCTGGGTGGAGAAGATGTTGCACGAGGCCCAGCGCACGTCGGCGCCCAGGGCCTTCAGCGTCTCGATCAGCACCGCGGTCTGGATCGTCATGTGCAAGCTTCCGCTGACGCGCGCGCCCTTCAGGGGCTTCGCCTTGGCGTACTCCTCGCGGATCGCCATCAGCGCCGGCATCTCGGACTCGGCGATGGCGATTTCCTTGCGGCCCCAGTCGGCGAGCGACAGGTCCGCGACCTTGTAGTCGGTGAACTTCGGGTTGGGGGCGTTCATGCTCAGGGCTCCTTTCGTCTTCGTGCGGGCCCTGAAACGACAAGCGCCCGCACCGGTTTCGATGCGAGCGCCGTTGATTTTGCTGAGCCTGACCCCCGGTTTCGCGGGGACGCAGCGCTCCTCAGCAGGGCTCGGATTATAGTGAAAGCGTCGTCAAATTCCAAGGAGGAGCCATGCCGAAGGCCTACATGATCGTGCAGTACCAGTCCGTCGCGAAACCCGAAAGGATCCCCGAGTACGCCAAGCTCGCCGGGCCGGCGGTCGCCGCCTACGGCGGGAAGTTCCTGGTGCGCGGCGTGCCGGTGAAGACCTACGAGGCCGGCAAGACCGAGCGCACCGTGGTGATCGAGTTCCCGAGCGTGGAGAAGGCGCGCGCCGCCTACGAGGGCCCCGAATACGCCAAGGCGCTCGCCGCGCTCGGCAAGGACGCCGCGGTGCGCGACATGCGGGTCGTGGAGGGCGTGGAGTAGTGCAGCCGCTCCAGCGCCTCGCGCTGAGCCACGCGCTCGCCGCCTACGCCGCGTGGGCGGCGGCGACTTACCTGCTGGAGGGGCTGCCGGGCACGCTCCTTCGCCCCGAGGCCGTCGGCCTGCGGCTCGCCTACGCGGTGGTGGCGAGCTTGCTGCTCGGCATCCTGCTGCCGCTGTGGCTCCTCGGCCGCTGGGCGCGCGCGGGGCTCGCCACGCGCGAGCAGCTTGGCTTCGGCGGCGCGCCGCGCGTCGCGGCGGGCGTCGTGCTCGGCGCCGCGGCCGGCTACGCGCTGTTCGCGCTGAATCTCGAGCGGCCCGCGCACCCCGTGGCAGTGGCCAACGCCTTTGCGCAGGTGTGGGTGGTGTCGGTCGCCGAGGTGCTGGTGTGCTGGGGGCTGGTGGGCTCGGCCGTGGAAGCCGCATTGCGGCCGCGCGTGCGCGCCGCCGCGCCCGCGCTCGCCGCGCTCGTGGCGAGCGTGCTGTTCGGCGCGTACCACTTCGCGCACAGCGCGCCCTTCAACGATCCGCGCATGGTGGCCTTCCTCACGGGCATCGGGCTCATCACCAGCCTGTGGTGGTTCGCGAGCCGCGACGTCTACGGCACGGCCGTATTCCACAACTTCTTCGCGGTGACGGGCGTGCTCGCCGCGCTGCAGGCCGGCGGGCTGGTGGCCGAGCGTCCCGCTCCCGCGATCCCGCTCTGGATCACTGCCCTGGTGGGCACGATCGCGCTCGTCGTGCCCGCCGTGCGCTGGGTGCGCCGTCAGTAAGAATGGGGTCCGTCCCCATTTTTCAATACAGCGCGCGCGCGAGCTTCTTGCGGTACTCGGAGACGAGCTCGTCGTCGCCGGCGAGGCTGAAGAGCGCGAGCAGCTGGCGCCTGGCCTCGCCGTCCTTCCAGTCCTTCGCGCGCGAGAGGATCTCGAGCAGCTCGTCCATCGCCGCGCGGTAGTTCTTCTGCGCGCCGTAGAGCGCCGCGAGCGCGGCGCGCGCGTCGTGGTCGGCGGGATCCTTCGCGAGCTTCGCTTTCAACTCCGGCTCCCCGGGGCCGGACTTGCCCGCGCGCGCATAGGCGATGGCCTGCTTGAGCGCCTCGATCCTCGCTTCCCAGTCGGGGTCGAACTTCACTTCGGCGAGCTTCTGCTCGGCGGCGTCGAGCTTGCCCTGGGCGAACAGGTCCTCGGCCGCGAGCAGCGCGAGCTCCGAGGCGCTCGGCAGCAGCTTGTCGAAGAACGCGCGTACCTGCGGCTCGGGCAGCGCGCCCATGAACTGCGACACCGCCTTGCCGTCCTTGAAGGCGATCACGTTGGGAATGGAGCGGATGTTGAAGGCCGCCGAGAGCTCCTGGTTCTCGTCGGAATTCACCTTCACCAGCTTCACCTTGCCGGCGAATTCGCGCGCGACCTTCTCCAGGGTGGGCGTGAGCGAGCGGCAGGGCCCGCACCACGGCGCCCAGAAGTCGACGACGACGGGGGTGGTCTTCGAGGTCTCGAGAACCTCGCGCTCGAAATCCGGTGTGGAAACGTCCATTTGCGGAGAGTGAGGGCAAACCCGCGCCAGTTCAACCCTGCGGCGCGTGCGGCGTCGCCGCTTGATCTGGATTAAACGATTACATTTTTTTGATTGACGCCGCGCGCAGCGGTGCTATCGTGGAATCGGACCAGCGAGGGTGACCGGAGCGGAAAGGTCCGGCGGCTTGAGCGGGATTCCCGGCGACCGGTCGGGATAACGCCCCTGGGCAGGTCCAGGCCCGGAGATTTCCGGGCATCACAGAGCGCCCCAACAAAGGCGCTGCCCGTGAACTCGGGCCACAGGCCCCGCCCCGACGGCGGGGCCTTTCATTTGGTGGCTAGCGTGGCGGCGGGGCCATAATCCGGGCCTGCATTCCCGCCATTGGGGAGTCGCTGTCATGGTGAGAGTCCATCTCGCGGTCCTTTCCGTCCTCGCGCTCGCCGGCTGCACCACGCCGGCCAAGGGGCCCGACGATCCGTTCGGACGCGCGGTTACCGGGCCGCTCAGCGACCTGAACATCGTTCAGGCGGAGATCCCGCCGGCGCTCGTCGCGGCGAGGAATGCGCCCTACCAGGCGCCCGTGGACGCCAGCTGCGACGGGATCGAGGCGGAGGTGGAGGAGCTCGACGCCGTGCTCGGCGCCGACCTCGACACCCGCGAAACGTCGCTCAACCCGAGCCTCATCGAGCGCGGCGTGGACACCGCGAGCGACGCCGCGTTCGACGCCGCGGTCGGCACGGTGCGCGGCGCCGCGGAAGGCATCGTTCCGTACCGGCGCTGGGTGCGCAAGCTGAGCGGCGCGGAGAAGTACTCGAAGGAGGTCGCCGCCGCGATCGCCGCCGGCACGGTGCGCCGCTCCTTCCTCAAGGGCTATGGCGACGCGCGCGGCTGCCTGGTGCCCGCCGCGCCGCGGCGCAAATAGGGACAGTCCCCATTTAACGGTCGCTCCGCTTCGTCAAATGGGGACAGTCCCTATTTCTCGAATCCGCGCACCAGGCTCGCGCGCGCGGTCCCGGCCTGCATCAGCAGCGAGAAGTCCGACCCGGAGAGGATGAGCTGCACGCCCATGTTGATGTGGCGCTCCAGCAGCTCGGGCGTGTACATGCCGCCCATGCCCGCGAACTTGCCATGCTTCTTGCAGGCGGCGATGGTCTTCTTGTAGGCCTCCACCACCCGCGGGTCGTTGAACTGCCCCGGGATGCCCATCTCGAAGCACAGGTCGTTCGTGCCGATCAGCAGCGCGTCGATGCCCTTGGTGGCGGCGATCGCCTCGCAGTTCTCGATGCCTTTCGGCGACTCGAGCATCACCACGACGAGCGTTTCCTCGTTCACCACGCGCGAGGCTTCGCCCACCGGCATCGAGGCGAAGCCGATCTGCTGCAGCCCGCCGCCCATCGAGCGGTGGCCGATCGGCGGGAAGCGGCAATGGTCCGCGACGCGCTTCGCCTCCAGCTCGCTGTCCACGTGCGGCACGACGACGCCTTGCGCGCCGTTGTCCAGCATCCGCGAGGCGAGCCAGTGCTCCTTGCCGGCGACGCGCACCAGCGGCGTGATGCCCACGGCGAGCGAGGCCGAGGCGATCTGCGCCGCGGTGTCGGTGCCCATCGAGTTGTGCTCGCAGTCGATGAACAGCCAGTCGAAGCCGGCGGTCTTGGCGATCTGCGCGATGTCTACGGTCCTCGCCTGCCTCAAGCCCAGGCCGATGGCGAGCTTGCCCGCGCGCAGCTGGCGCAGGGCGTGGTTGGGTACGGTGGACACGGAAAACTCCCGCAATGGCTGAGGTGGCAACTATAGCGCCGATCCGCAGCGCACCTCCCCGGATTCAGGGATGACGCCGGGAGTTCCGCAGGCGTAGGCTTGGACCAACGGCGGAGGATCCGGGCGCGCCGGGACCATGCCGCCGATGGAGGGCGAGATGCGGATCCGTTACCTCGCGCGCGGCGCGATCGCCGCACTTCTACTCGCGGGCTGTGCCGCGCCGACGACGCGGCCGGTGAACGTCGGCTCAGAGGCGGCCGACGCCGAGGCGCTCAAGCAGACCGAGCTCGCGCTCGAGGACCTGATCGACAAGCACAAGCGCGCGCAGCGCGTATACCGGCAGCTGGCGACACGCGCGTACGGCATGTGCGGCGACCAGGTGGGCCCGGACGTCGGCATGTACGCGCTCGTCAGGCCGGAGAAAGGGCCGTTCGGACCGGTGCTCGAGCGCAAGTACGGCGTCGGCGAGCGCCCGACGATCCTCTTTGTCCTGGAGGGCGGCCCCGCGCAGGCGGCGGGCTTGCGCCCGGGGGACGTCATCAGCAAGGTGAACGGCACGCCGGCGAGCGAGGACAATCCCATCGAGAAGCTGCTCGAAGGGCTGCCGCCGGAAGCGCCGATCTTGTACGAGATCGCGCGCTCGGGGGAAGCGCAGACCGTCACGGTGCAGCCGGAGCGCGCGTGCAGCTACCGCGTGCTGGTGGGCCCGAGCCAGGCCGTGAACGCCTTCGCCGACGGCAAGCGCATCCTGGTGACCCGGGGCATGGTCAACTTCGCCACGTCCGACGACGAGCTGGCGCTCGTCCTGTCGCACGAGATGGCGCACAACGTCATGCGCCACCTCGAGGCGAAGAAGCAGAACGCGGGCGTCGGCGCGCTCGCCGACATCGCGCTGCTGCTGCTGTCGCGCGGCCAGGTCTCGAGCCGCGCATTCACGATGGCCGCCGCCCAGGCCTATTCGCAGGAGTTCGAGGCCGAGGCCGACTACGTGGGCCTGTACATCATGGCGAACGCCGGCATGCCGATCGACGACGCGCCGCTCTTCTGGCGCCGCATGGCCGCCGCGCATCCGGGCAGCATCCGCGCCAATCACGCGGCGACCCATCCCTCGACCTCGCAGCGCATGGTGGCGCTGGAGAGCACCGTGAAGGAGATCGGCGCCAAGGTGGCCGCCGGCGAGCCCCTGCTGCCGAACATGAAGGAGGGCGAGACCGCGCCGTCGATCGCGGCCACCACGGCGCCGCCGGCCGTGGCGGCGCCCGCGCCGCGCGCCGCAGCCGCGCCCGCGCCGGTTGTTGCATCGGCGCCAGCCGCTGCGCCGGCACCGTCGGCCAGCGCAGCAGCGCCGGCGAGCACGCTGTCGGCGGCGCCCGCGCAAGTGGCGCTCGCGGCGCCGTCCGCGCCGACCAGGGACGGACTGCCGGGCGCAGGTGCCTCGTGGACCTACGAGGTCGCCGACAGGATGTATCGCTCGGGCTCGTTCCGCCTGACGGTGGACATCATGAGCGCCGCGCACGAGTTCATCGAGGAGCGGCTGACGGTCCGTGGAGGCGCGGCGGGTGCAGGGGTGCCGAGCCGCGTGATCCAAGCGAGCGCTGCGCGCTTTTTCGAGATCACGGCGGTCGCCGGCAAGGAGTTCGTGGAGTTCGCGCCCTACTTCCTTGCTGCGCATGGCGACAAGGCGTCCACGCTCGCCTTCGACGCGGCGGGCTATCCTCCCGGGCCGGGCAATCCAGGCTGGGTCGTGCACCAGACCCAGCCCGCGGTCTGGGAACGCATCACGGTACCGGCCGGGACTTTCCGCGCGCTGCGCCTGGAGTTCGGCGGAAAACGGGAACGCACGCCGTTCTCGCCGATCGTCACCTATCGCTTCCGGGTGCGCGTCTGGTACGCGCCGGAAGTGAACCGCTACGTGCGCCTCGAGCAGGTGGAGTGGCTCGCCACCCGGCAAAGCAGCGACACCGTCGTCGAGCTGGTGCGCTTCAAGCCACCGTCCTAGCGCCGATTGCCCCTACCATAGCGCCGATGAGCCCGCGCCGGCGCCTGGTCGAAGCGCTCGCCGCGCGGCTGCCCTGGCACTACGGCTGGGTGATCCTCGCCTGCGTGTGCGCGGCGGGCTTCTCGCGCCAGGGCTCCGCGGTGGCGACGCTGTCCATCTTCGTGGATCCGATGACGCGCGAGTTCGGCTGGTCGCGCACCGAGATCTCGGCCGCGGTGTCGGTGGGCGGCGTGCTCGGCGCGCTGGTCGCGCCGGCGCTGGGCAGCTTTCTCGACCGCAACGGCGCGCGCGCCGTGCTGCTGCTCGCGGTGCTGCTCACCGGCATCCCGGTGCTGCTGCTGTCGTTCACGCAGGCGCTCGCGTACTTCTTCGTCCTGTACTGCATCGGGCGCATGAGCTTCGCCGCGCCCTACGACCTCGGCATCTACGGCTCGATCGTCAACTGGTTCGTGCGCCGGCGCGCGTTCGCCACGTCGATCGCCACGCTCGCGCAGATGTCGGGGCTGGTGGCGATGCCGCTGCTCGCGCACTTCGTCATGCAGGCGGCCGACTGGCGCGCGGCGTGGGTGGCGGTCGGCGCCACAGTGCTGGTGGTCGGCTTCCTGCCCACGTTCCTGCTGCACGTGCGCCGGCCGGAGGACCTCGGGCAGCACCCGGAAGGCGAAACGCCGCCGGCCAAGGGCGCAGCGACTGCGGCCGCGGCGCCCGAGCCCGCCTACACGCGCCGCGAGGCGCTCGCCACGCCCGCCTTCTGGCTGCTCGCGCTCTTCACGCTGTGCATCTATCCCGTGCAGGCGGGCATCAGCCTGCACCAGGCGCCGCTGCTGATCGAGCGCGGGCTCGACCCGGCCGTCGCGGCCGCCGCGGTCAGCACCTTTGCGCTCCTTTCGGCGATCGCCGGCTTCAGCTACGGCTTCTGGCCGCGGCGCGTGCCGATGCGCTTCGCGCTCGCGCTCGTCGGCTTCACGCTCGCCGCGAGCTGCGTGCTGATGGGCGGCGTGCGCTCGGCGCCGGCCGCCTACGGCGCGGCGGCGCTCTTCGGCGCGGGCGTGGGCGGGCTGCTCACCCTCCTGCCGATCGCCTGGGCGGACTACTTCGGGCGCGCCTCCTACGGCGCGATCCGCGGCGCGGCGCTCACCGTGCAGGTGGTGGCGCAGGCCTCCGGTCCGGTGCTCTCGGGGGTGCTGCGCGACTGGACGGGGAACTACGGCGCGTCGGTGGCGACGTTCGCGGGCCTCGCGCTTGCCGGCGGCGTGGTGGCGCTGCTCGCTGCGCCGCCCGGCCGCCCGCGCCGCTAGGCTAGCCGGCGATGTAGTGCTCGAGCTGCTCGATGCGGAATTTCTGCTCGGAGATCACGTCCTTCACCAGGTCGCCGATGGACACGAGGCCCACGAGCTTTCCCTGCTCCAGCACCGGCAGGTGGCGAAAGCGGTTCTCGGTCATGATCGCGAGGCACTCCTCGCTCGTGCGCTCGGGGCTCACGCACTTCACCTGCGCGGTCATGATCTCGCTCACCGGGATCTCCTTCGAGGACTTGGCGAGCAGCACGACCTTTCTCGCGTAGTCGCGCTCGGTCACCAGCCCGGCGATCTTTCCACCCTCGGCCACCACCAGCCCGCCGATGTTCTTCTCGGCCATGAACCTGAGCGCGTCGTAGACCGTCGCCGTGGGGGCGATGGTGTGGACGGTGCGATCGGGCTTGGACCTGAGGATCTGCGCGACGGTAGACATGGCGTGCCTCCTTGTTCCGGGACGACGACATGGTAGTCCCGCCCGGGGGGCGTTAGGCAAGCCCTGCCATCGGCGCAGGTACGCCCCGGTGTTCCCGATGGAGGGGCTCGAAATGCCGGCCTGAATTGCGCCTGATCAAATCGGCCGGCGGGGCGGCGCGCTAGCCTCGTTCCTGTCCTGCAACGACGACATCGTCCGGGCGCGAGGTGATCATGCAAACCCACACCATCCTGATCATTCTGGGGGCGGTGCTCCTGCTCGCCGGCGTCATGGGGGGTGGGCTGACCCTCAAGGAGATGAAGCTGCCGAGCCTGGACAAGTCTTCCAGGGTCCTGGCCGGCATCGTCGGCGCGGCGTTCATCGGCGCTGGCATCTACCTCGAGAGTCTCGAGGGCGAGGCGCGGGTCCCCCTGCCGCCCGGGCCGGCGTCGCCGATTGCAGAAGCGCCGCGCATGGACGCCAAGGCGGATGCAGAAGCGGATGCGGCGGTGAAGGCGAAGCCCAGGGCCGAGGAAGAGGCCGCGGCCAGAGCCAGGGCCGAGCAGGACGCCAAAGCGAAAGCCAAGGCCGAGCAGGACGCCGAAGCGAAAGCCAAAGCCGACCAGGACGCCAAAGCGAAAGCCAAGGCCGAGCAGGACGCCAAAGCGAAAGCCAAGGCCGAGCAGGACGCCAAAGCGAAAGCCAAGGCCGAGCAGGACGCCAAGGCCAGCGCCGACGAGGAGGCGAGGAAGGCCGAACTTGCGCGCCAGCGCGAGAAGGAGCAGCACGAAGCCGACTTCACGAGAAGGGCGCTCGCCGCGCCGAAGGGCAACGCCTGGCAGGGCGAGTTCCGCATGTACGATCCTGCCGACAACCGCGAGCTCGCGACCGGCGTGCTGCAGTGCGGGCCGA
>Ga0224505_10000070_pt1 | contig 75902 bp, 68 predicted proteins | sample SF_Jan12_sed_USG_FD_169102 | JGI IMG/M metagenome (GOLD analysis project Ga0224505, IMG submission 169102) | Sediment microbial communities from San Francisco Bay, California, United States - SF_Jan12_sed_USGS_4_1 | ecosystem: Environmental > Aquatic > Marine > Sediment | place: USA: California...
CCGGCCGAACACTGGCATCACATCCGGACGACGAACCCGATCGAGTCGACCTTTGCCACTGTGCGGTTGCGGACGGCGAAAACCCGCGGCTGTGTGTCACGCACAAGTATCCTTTCGATGGTGTTCAGGCTGGCCAGGAGTGCCGAGGGCCATTGGGTGAAATTATGCGGGGCGGCACAGATGGCCAAGCTCATGCACGGCGTGCCGTTCAAAAACGGAGTTGAAGTCCAGAAGGAGAGCCGTCAGGAAATCGCCGCCTGATCAGATCGGCATACACAACATTTGACTATAGCCAAGCCCTCAATTACTGATGGACAGTGGCGGTGGACATTGGCGATCATGGGGGTATGAGATGTTCACCAGATTTGCGCCAACGGGTCGTGGAGTGTGTTCGTGGTGGAGGCAGCAAGGCCGAAGTGGCTCGGCGGTTCAAGGTCGGTGAGGCGAGCGTGTACCGCTGGCTCAAGCCTGGCGGCCTGACGTACCAACGTCCCGGCCCTCGCCGGGCCCGCAAGCTGGATTGGGAGCAGTTACGTCGGCATGTGGGAGCACAGCCCGATCAGACTCAAGCGGAACGGGCGCGGCATTTCCAGGTCTCCCGGCACTGTATCTGGAACGCGCTGCGCAAATTGGGGGTGACCCATAAAAAAAAGACTGGGCTATTCCGAACGCGACCCGCTCCGACGAAAACAGTTCCTCCGCCTTCGCGAGCGGTTCGTGCGCCGTGGCAAACACCCCGTGTACATCGATGAATGCGGGTTTGTGTCTTCGACGGCGCGGCGGTATGGGTATGCGCCCAAAGGCCAGCGTGTGGACGGCCTGATTTCCGGGCATCGACGGCCCCGCACGTCGCTCATCGCCGCTCGCATGGATGGGCGACTGGCAGAGCCCTTACTGTTCGACGGCACCTGCGATACGGGGGTCTTCAACGCCTGGCTGAAGACACGGCTGTGCCCGCGTCTGAACGCCCAGCATCTCGTGATCATGGACAACGCCGCATTTCATACCTCACCCGAAACGGCGCACCTCATCGCGGCCACTGGCGCGACCCTGCTGTTTCTCGCGCCCTATTCTCCCGACCTCAATCCCATCGAGCATGACTTCGCCGCCCTCAAGAAGCGCCGGGAGTATCAGGAACAAGCCACCCTCGACGACATCGTGAGAGGCTATCACTGATTGTGGGCTTAGCTATATTTCTCCCGTGGTGATGCCGGACACGCCAGCCAATCAGGCGGCCTATCCACAACCGCAGAGTCAGAAGCCTGGTCTGGGGTTCCCCTTGTGTCGGGTGGTGGGCATGCTGTGTCTTGGGAGCGGGGCGATGCTGAATGCGGCCATCGGCCGCTATCAGGGGAAGGGCGGCGATGAACAGACCCTCCTCCGTTCAATACTCGATACGTTGGAGCCTGGGGACCTGCTCGTGGGCGATGCCTTTTACGCGACGTATTTTCTGCTGTGCACCAAGCGCAGCTTGAATTGTAAGGAGACCCCGCCTGTAAGGGCGGGGTTCTTCATTCCGGAAAGGCTGGACTAGTAGACTCAGCCCCACTCGAAGGTTATCCCGTGAGTGGGGCTCAGCGGCTAGTTATCTGCAATCGGATTCCGGCCGGTCCGTACTCGAGCAGCTTTGATGGCCAGCATCCCACGAACGATACGGCGAGCCTCGTGGACAATTTTCCCGGGCAAGGGGTCATGAGGTGTGGGATCCTCCTCCTGTTGGAGATCAGAATCACCGTCGTTGCACCGTGCGTTGGCAGGCGTGTCAGTCGTATTGGTGTGACTGGAAGAGAGTTGCTGCTGGATCTCCTCAATGAGTGGAATGGAAGGCTCAGGAAAGGCGGTTTCTCTATGAGGTCCCTCATCCATGAGGTGAACTGAGGTTTCCTGATCGGTGGATCGAGACATCCACATGAGGCCCAGTTTCTGGCGAAGGAACTCGGCGACCCAGGCGTGATCGATAGGGTCCATGTCATGGGCTTCAATCGCAAATTCATGATTGTTCACCCAGAGCACAGTCGCCCGTTGGATACGAAGCGGGGTGGACCGTTCGGGGATGGACACCTGTAGCGTCAACTGCATACCGGGTGCGACCGGCATCGACCCTGCCAGCCGCCAGCCGAGAGAGGTCAGATCTAAGACGGTCCCCTCTGAGAGAAGCTCATCATTGCTATAGAGCACGGGCCACTTGACTGGAAACCGACTGTAGCGGCGCACTGGATTTAGCCTGTTCGTCATGGGTGCTCCTTTCGCTTGGATCCGTCTTGCTCATAGACCAAGCGTAGCAGCGACAGTAACCGAACGCATTCCCCGAAATATCTGCTACGAAAGAGGGGGTCCCATTCTAGACTCAGAGCCTGGTTGCAGTGGCTTTCAGGTGGAATAGAGCATCGTCCACCGGATTCACAAAAAATGGCCAAGGTGGTATTGTTCGGACTGCCTCATCAAAAGTGAATTCCGAGGGGGCAGACCGTAAACGCTTATGGTATCTTGGTCCCATCGACCGGGAGCAAGACCAGGCTGTGAAAGAAGAGACGAGGACATGAAGCTCACACGATCGGCTGTCGAACGATTGAGGGCGTTAATCGTCGAGCATCCGGATGATCCCATCGTGAGGGTGCAGGTCAAGGATGTCGACGACCAACGGCTGGCCTTCAGCATCACGCTGGAAGATCGAGTTCAACCAGACGATCAGGCACGGACGATCGACGGGCTAACGGTGGCCATCCCCACGGCTAGCGCCGCGCGCATGGACGGCATCACGATGGATTATCAGGATCCGGGAGGATTCCAATTCCACCACACCACCCACCAGGATGGACCTCCACTCGATCTCATCAGCTTGAACTGAACCGCACTGTTCTCTCGATACACATTGCGCCGTCCTTCGACTCTCTCCTAGAATACTGTGCTTCAACAGTTGCCAGCCGGTCACATGTTCGAGATCATGAACCATGCCGTCCAAAAACGACAAAGCCGAAGCGGCTCGCGCCAACACCCGCCGGATTATCGAGCAAGCGCCAAAAGTCTTGGCGGGGTTGTTTGCCATTAGTGGTGTGGCATATCTTGCGGGGTCGATTTATACGAAATCCTATTTTGCGGAGTTTGGAGCCTCATGGATCTTGGATGAAGTCCCGACGGCGATCTACTTTAGCCAAAGTTGGATTCCGCTACTTTTGATTCTCTTCTTTGGCTACCTGACGACGACGAACCTCGCACTGATCGGGAGCCAAAGCAATCTCACTGAGACCAAACGGTTCAAGGTGTCAGTTGCGGTGGTTCGGTATGGCCCATGGCTCCTGGTTGGGCTCCTCATCATGATCCCGCTGCTCAGTAGGTTGGGCTCGGTAATCCCTACCATTGTCCTGTCGGTCGCTGCGATAGCCCTTCTTCTACTATTATTTGCCTCGGCACTTGAAATTCTGATCGTGCGGTTCACCAAGGCAGACCGGCCCATTGATCTGTCGATGACATATCTTGCTCTCAGCGTGATTGTCGTAGGTTTGTATGTCGTGCCGGTGCAGCTCGGCATGAACTGGGCACGAGTCGATAAACAACCAACATCCAATCTATTCAAAATGTACCTCCGAGATGATGAACTCAGGGAATACAAGCTTCTGTTCACAGCTGGTGAGAAGCTCTATGTCTTTCCGAGTAAGTACGAAGGGAGATATCCTCCAGTCGTAGCCACGGTGGCTTCCAAAGTGACGTTCATCCCCCCCGAGAGTAAATCTGACTAACGTTTCGTGGAGGAGGGACCTATCTCACCCTCCATCATGTTTCCGTCGTCAGATGTCTCCGAGGCTGTTCTGCATGGGTTTGGACTTTCCGCATCTCATTCCAATCGTGAGCGGCGGTGGTCCCTTCTTTGCACCCTCGCTATTTCACTGCAGCACATGGGCGTAAACTGATGCATAATGCGCCAGTCGCTCTGGTGTACCGTAGCAATTTGGGACAGGTGAACCCGTTCTCGCTTCCTTATTTGGAGCATAAAATGACCGAAGATTGGGGTGCCATTCTCGTCGTCGATGACGATGCCGATATGCGTGAACTTGCCCACGACATGCTGAAAGATCGTGGGCACCAAGTCACCACGGCCGGAAGTGGTCAGGAAGCACTGAAACGGCTGGCCGAGGAGGACTATGCAGCCGTCCTTACCGATCTTCGAATGAAAGGGATGGAGGGGTTGGAATTATTGACCCAAATCAAGCGGACGTATCCCGACATCAACGTCATCCTCATGACGGCATTCGGGTCGGTAGAAACGGCTGTTGAAGCGATGAAACATGGAGCAAGTGATTACCTCACCAAGCCGGTGAAGAAGGATGAGTTGGTTCGGGTCATCGAGCGGGTCGTTCGAGAGGCATCTCTACGACGGGAAGTGAGTCGACTCAGGAAAGAGGTACATAAGGAATACAGTTTCCATCACATCTTGGGCAAGAGTAAGCCGATTCAGGCGGTCTTTGATCTGATTCGTCGAGTCGCCGATAGCCCGACCAACGTCCTGATCACGGGAGAGAGTGGAACCGGGAAGGAATTGGTGGCGAAAGCCATTCACTACAATAGCGATCGGAAAGACGCCCCCTTTATCCCTGTGAACTGCGCGGCCATTCCGGAACAGCTGTTGGAGAGCGAACTATTCGGTCATATGAGAGGCGCCTTTACCGATGCCAAGCTGGACAAGCGAGGATTATTCGAAGAGGCGCAGAAAGGCACGTTGTTTCTCGATGAGATCAGTGAGCTGCCGCTCATGCTCCAGGCCAAGATTCTGCGCGCGATCCAAGAAAAAGAAATCAGGCGGGTGGGAGCCACCAAACCGATCTCGGTCGATGTGCGCATCATTGCCGCCACCAACTTGAATCTCAGCGAGGAAGTGAAGAACAAACGATTCCGGGAGGATCTCTATTATCGGCTCAATGTCATTGAATTGAAGCTACCACCGCTCCGGGAGCGCCGAGAGGACATCCCGCTCTTGGTGGAGGCCTTTCTGAAAAAGTGCGGCGAGGTGCGCGGGAAAGAGGTCAAGGGCGTGACCGAGGCGGCCTTGGCGATGTTAATGGACTATGCCTGGCCCGGCAACGTACGGGAATTGGAGAACGTCATCGAACGGGCGGTGACGCTCAGTCGAGGTGAGAAGATTTCTCCGGATGATCTCCCTCCAGCGGTGCAAGGAGCTCGTGGTGACCGTCGTGTTTTGGACGAAGCGGCCGAGAAGGCGCTCCCTTTAGATGAATTAGAAAAGGAATACATCAAGAAGATCCTCGAAAAGTCCGGCGGCAATAAGTACCAAGCCGCTCACGCCCTTGGCATCGACAGAAAGACCTTGTATCGTAAGCTCGCCGAAATCGAAGGGAAGTCTCATCCAGAGGAATGACAACCTCTTTCTGATCATCAGATCAGGATTGGCTCGGACCAATCTTGACATAGGCCGGGATGGATCACGTGAAGCTCGTGGACAGGTATGTTATGCGTGCTGTGCCGTGGATGATCCCCTTTCTCACGATCGGAATTCTTGTCATCGACCTCCTCGCTCCGGTCGGAATTGCCGTGTCGATTCTGTATGTCATTCCGATACTACTGACACTATTCTCACCCCGCGTGCGCGACCCGCTCTATTTCTCAGCGGCAGCCACTGTGCTGACCTGGATCGACCTTCTGGTCAAACCGGTCGGTGTCCCGATTCCCTACGCGGTATCCAACCGCGCATTGGGTACGACGCTCATCTGGGGCATTGCCATAGGATTGATCCAGTATAAACGGACTCAGCAGGAGCTGAAGTCCGCGCGTGTCGAGCAAGCCCAAGCCGAAGGCCTCATGATGGCGGCGCAAGAAGCACGCTACTATGCGGATAGGGACGCCGTGCGTGCCGCAGTCGGCCGCAGTGAGGCTGAGGAGCAACTCCTGATCAGCCGGCTCAGGCTGGAAAGCATCATTGAATCCGCGATGGATGCGATCATCACCGTGGACGAGGAGCAAAGAGCGGTGTTGTTTAACCGCGCGGCTGAGCAGATGTTCGGCTGTTCCACTCGAGAGGCCATCGGGCAACCGCTTGATCGCTTCTTGCCGGCACGTTTCCGGGAAGCCCACCATCACCATGTTCAGGGATTCGGGGAATCCAGTTTGACGAGCCGAAAGATGGGTAAATTGGGAACGGTGATGGGGCTCCGCTCGAACGGAGAGGAGTTTCCGATCGAAGCCGCCATCTCGCATATCGTCGTGGAGAGGAAGAAATTCTATACCGTCATTCTCCGGGACATCACCGAACGTAAACAGGCGGAAGAGACCATCCGCGAAGGTGAGCGGCAACTTGCCACGTTGATCGGCAATCTTCCGGGCTTCGTGTATCGTTGCAATAATGATCGCGACCGGACATTCGAGTATGTCAGTGAGGGGGTATCCGATTTGACAGGGTATACCGTCGATGAATATCTCGCTCAACGCAGCATCTCATACGGCGAGAAGATGCGTCCTGATGACCGAGAGCACGTGTGGCAGGAAGTTCAAACCGCCTTGGAGCAACATCGTCCCTTCGAGATGACCTACCGCGTCCTAACTAAATCAGGCGAGGTCAAGTGGGTTTGGGAGCGGGGGGAGGGGATTTACAGATTGGACGGCTCGCTCAACTACCTAGAAGGATTCGTCACCGACGTGACCGAACGCAAGCGAGCCGAACAGTTGCTCCGACAGAGCGAAGAAAGTTACAGACGCCTCATCGCGTTCTCACCCTACGCAATCCTTGTAAACAGAGGCGACCGGATTGTGTTTGCGAACGACCAGGCCATCAAGCTGTTCGGAGGGGTGAAGGCGGATGAAATTCTGGGGACGCCGCTGTTGGACCTTATTCATCCGGATTGTCATGCCGTCGTTCGTCAGCGGATCCATGAGTTGTTAGAGGGCAGGCAAGTTGTTCCCGTCACGGAGGAACAAATTGTCAGGCTCGATGGGAGGTCGCTCGACGTCGAGATGAGTGCGACTCGGTTCACTGATGAAGAGGGGCCGGCCATCTTGGCCATGCTCCGGGATGTCAGCGAATGGAAGCGGCTGCAGGAACAATTGCGCAAGACCGAGCGGATTGCGGAGCTTGGGACGTTGGCATCCGGTATGGCGCACGAAATCGGGACGCCGATGAATGTCATTCTTGGCCGAGCCGAATATCTGATGGATCGAGTGACGGAGGAGCCGATCAAAAAGGGGCTCCAGACCATCGTCACACAGGTGGAGCGGATTACGAAGGTTATGAATCAGCTACTATCGTTTGCACGGCGCAAAGCGCCCGAACGACGTCCTCTGAACATCCGGACAGTGATAGAGGACGGTATGGAGATGTTTGAGGAACGTCTCGCGCAAAGCCTGATCAAGGTCGAATTGATTCTGGCCGATCATTGTCCCTTGGTGCTGGCCGATCCCGATCAGATGAGTCAAATCTTCATCAACCTCGTCATGAATGCCGTGCATGCCATGCCGGACGGCGGCACGTTGCGAGTCGCGCTGATGGCGGAGAAACAGATGGTCAAACTCACGGTCGCTGATACGGGCTGTGGAATTCCCAGGGCTATGGTTACGAAGATCTTCGAGCCCTTCTTTACGACAAAAGAGTTCGGCAAGGGGACCGGATTGGGATTAACCGTGGTCAAGGGCATCATCGAAGAGCATCAGGGCTCCATCGCCGTTGAGAGCGAAGAAGGGAAGGGGACGACGTTTAAAGTGCTTTTGCCGCTTGCGTCAACCAGTTGACAGCAGAACGAACTGACAATGGGACCTGTCAGCCGGGGACCTTCAGCGACATGGCGGGGGTCCAAAAGCTGTTGCATCCTGCAACAGCAGATATGCCCGTGGATGTGGACTTTCTCGCCACTCGATTCCTGCTCATCCCGATTCTGCCTCAATTCTCAGGGCATTTGATCACTGTCACCGACTTCTTGGGGCACGCACCTTGCCTCGTAGTTTCTCTGACATCTTAGGAATGACCAGAGGCGAGGAGGATTATGACCCTGCCCGAACGAAAGGCGGCCGTTCTACTGATTGTCGAAGATGATCGGGACATGCGCAGTCTGCTCTGTGATGAATTTTGGGGAACGGGGTATCAGCTTCGCGAGGCAAGGGATGGAGACGAAGCCTTTCTGTCTGTGCTGCAATCCGTACCGGACCTGATCCTCACCGATCTGCGAATGCCGGCAGGTGGAGATGATTACGTCAGCCGCTTACGAACTGTGGCTCCCCACTGTCCCATTGTCGTGATCACAGGATTTGGTGATGCGACCTTGAAAGCCCGAGTGTTAAAAGCAGGAGCAAACGCCTACTTTGACAAGCCCATCCGTATTGCCGACCTCAAGAAATGTGTGCAACAATTGTTGGACTCTGGAACGAGAGCTGATGGCTGATGGGTCAGTCCGTTTGTCAGCTCACGGCGTATCACTCCCAGAACCAATGCTTCCGTGTGACACGAGATAGCCTTGTCTGACTCAGACATCCAGCACGGGTCCGCGCCGACAGATCCCATCATTACTGCTCGCATTGAAGCCATTAAACAACTCGCTCGTGGATTGTCCAACCGAGTGGCGGTTATGGATCGTGCCTTCAATATCGTGTACGCCAACGAGGCGGCATGGATCACCTGCCAGACTGAACCAACTCCTCGGCGTCACGCCAAGTGCTATGAAGCGTTTGCGCACCGCACGGACCCGTGCGGCACCTGTCCGGCGATTAAAGTGTTCGAGGTGCCTGAGGTGCAGTGTGTGTCTTGTTCAGGAGGGGGTGACGGCACCGCCTGCGGGATGCAGCAGGCATTTCCGTTAACCGATCAGCAGGGTGCAGTAGCATCGATGCTGGTACTCTTCGAATCGGCATCGAAAACGACGCACAGCACTCCGCCCAATGATATCTCGATTTTGCCTATCACGGCTCGACTCGGCAATCTCATCGGCCAGAGCCAGATCATGCAACAACTCTTTGACATGACCCGGTTGGTCGCTGACAGCTCGGCCACGGTTCTCATTCAGGGTGAAAGCGGAACCGGAAAAGAACTCCTGGCGAGAACGATCCATGCGCTCAGTCAGAGGAATCAACAGCCGTTCGTCGTGGTCGATTGTGGCGCACTTCCTGAAACTCTTCTGGAAAGTGAACTCTTCGGTCACGTGAGAGGAGCATTCACTGGAGCGGTGGCAAACAGACGAGGCTTGTTCGAAGCAGCCAACGGGGGGACGATTTTCCTCGACGAAATTGCCGATACGACGCCGACCTTTCAGGCGAAGCTTCTGCGGGTGTTACAGGAAGGCGAGATCAAACCGGTCGGTGGCACGCGATCGATGAAGATCCATGCACGGGTCATCTCTGCATCGAACAAAGATTTGGCTGAACTGGTGAAAGGGAAGATGTTCCGACAGGACCTGTACTATCGGCTTGCGGTGTTGCCGCTGTATTTGCCGGCGCTCCGGGAACGCCGAGACGACATCCCCTTGCTGGCACAGCACTTTGTCGCAGATTCCTGTGCTCGACATCGTCAGGTGGTGCGGAACATCGATGAGGCGACAATGCAGGCCTTGAGCGGGGCTCCATGGCCTGGCAACGTCCGTGAGTTGCAGCACTACATCGAGCGAGCCGTGGTGACGACCACAGGTCCATCGCTTGTGTGTGCTGATCTTGCCGCACTGGATGAGGTTGCTGACGACGAGAGTCTACGATCGGCGTCGCGCGGGGCTGTTGCCCAGGCGGAACGTACCCGGATTGTTGATGCGTTGAAGAAGACCGCGGGAAATCGATTGAAAGCTGCCAAGTTGCTCAAGATCAGTCGAGCAAGTCTCTACAACAAGCTTCGTGCGTACGCCATCGAGTAGAGATTCCATTTTGTGGAACAACGAGCTGTTTTAGATACGCTCAAGGGTGGCGATAGACGCTCCATTGGCCGCTCCAATCAGGTGGTGAAGATCGTACGCCGCCGCCCTGCACTGTTTCCCGCCCTCATAGATGGCATGTACCACGAGGATGAACTCGTCCGCATGCGTGCCGCCGATGCAGTAGAAAAACTCACCGTGACGAATCCGGAGTGGCTCCGACCCTTCAAGCGGCGGCTCATCGGCTTGGCAGCATGCGCAGAACAACAGGAACTGCGGTGGCACCTGGCCCAAATGCTTCCGCGATTGGAGTTGTCACGGAGAGACCGTATGGTCGTCGCGGCAATTTTTCGAGGCTATCTTCAAGACCAAAGTCGAATCGTAAAGACCTTCGCGATGCAGAGCTTGGCCGACTTGGCTATGCAGGATCCACGGTTAAGGAATTCAATCCGGCCGCTCATCTCATCTCTCACGAAAACAGGTAGCCCCTCCATGAAAAGTCGAGGGCGGAAGCTAATGCTCCAACTCGCCGCTTCAACGTCGCCTCGTCATGCCCCAGTTTCTCGATAGAGACCGTCCAAGGATACAGCGCCGTGATCCGACTTGGCGAATGAGGCCGGACGATTTTTCTCACCGGATCGACTATGATGAGGTCGCATGTACTCAACTCTCGTGATTCTCCACATCCTTGCCGCCGTAACCTGGGTCGGGGGAATGGTGTTTCTCTCCCTCGTGTTGGCCCCCTTGGTCAGGGGGCGGAAAGCTGCGCCGGAGTTCATGGCGCTGTTTCGCTCGGCGGCACTTCGGTTTCGCCCCATCGTCTGGGTCGCCATGGCGATACTCGTGGCCACCGGCCCGATGTTGTTGTCAGGTCGCGGCATGCGTGTGATGGACCCAGCCTCCTGGTCGGGGATCGTGACGGTCAAGCTGACGTTGGTGGCTCTCTTACTGTTCCTGACCTTGCTGCATGATCTCGTCCTTGGTCCAAGGGTCAGTCACGTCAGTGCCATACCCGAATCTCAACGCACGACTGGTGAGCAGATTGTATTCAAAACCGCGCGGTGGTTACCGCGACTCTCTCTTCTGATTGCCCTGGCCGTGGTGGTTGCTGCAGCAATTCTGGCACGGTCGTAGATGCACACCTGTCGAGCCACCGATCCGTAGACGCCCAGCCCACTCCTCTCGCCCGGCATCTTCAACACAAAGCCTTTTGAAGACACTTAGCCACAATGAGTGAATCAGAGGCGCTTGTAGATGATGTGATCCGCCGGCAACCAGAACCTACGGAGTCTTTGCGCAACGAAATCCGTAGCCGAGGTGCCTACGAGACGGTTCGGCATTGTAACGGAAGGACGATCCCAGAAACTCCTGAATATAGAGCCAGTTTCCGCCCCGCACTACTTTAGACTTACCCGTTGTCGGTCCTTGAGGATTCTTCGTTGGGCTCTTCCTGTAATAGTCATGGTCATACCAGTCGTTGACCCATTCCCAGGCATTGCCGGCCATGTCATAGATACCGTAGGGGCTCTTGCCCATTTCGAACATCCCCACCGGAACCAACGCCATATGGTTCGCCCATTCCTTCTTGCCGAAATTCGCGTGGAGTCTGGTGGGGGCCTCGTTGCCCCAGGGGTAGAGGCGGCCATCCGTCCCCCGCGCCGCCTTTTCCCACTCGGCTTCGGTCGGCAGACGCTTGCCGGCCCATTTGCAGTACGTGGCTGCATCCGACCAGCTGACGTTCACGACCGGACGTTTCTGATGGCGGGGTTGGTTCATGATCTCCCATTCCGGCGGTGCCTCCGTGCCCGTCGCCTCCAGATACTTGGCATACTGCCCCACCGTCACGTGGTACTTGTCCATATAGAAAGCGTCAAGGTAGACGTGATGCACAGGCTTTTCGTCAGCTTTCAGCGTACTCCCCATCGTGAATTCCCCTGCCGGCACCAGCGCCATCGGTACGTCGCGGGGATCGGTCTGGAACGCCTCTCCTGCTGATCCATCTGGTTTCAGACTATCCGGCGAGCTAGTCGAACGTCGCCCAGGGAATTTCGCTTGTAACTGTTGATAGACGGCCTGTTGCTCATTATTGAGGCCCAGCTCATTAGCGCCGTCCAGGGCCTCCTCCGCCTGCTTCATCTGGTCTGGCTGAGCCTGCCCACCGGCAATCAGACTCTTCGCTTTCTCCAGCAAGCGCCACGCTGTCACTTCCTCCAGCGACTGCCACACCTTCATTTTGCTTAACCGTGCTTCCCTCGTCCCCCTGATCCTGGATTTCGCATCCAGATGTAACGCGGTCTCGTAATGTTCTTCCGCGCAGTCCCAGGCTGCTAATCCTCGACAGGCCTCAGCCAGGTTGAAATGAGCCTGCACATTAGACGAATTCTTGATGAGCCCTGCCTCCAACGTCGCGCGCGCTTCGGCATATTGTTTGTGCTTTAAAAGACTCTCTCCTTTGGCGAAGTCCTGCTTGCCAGCGTCGGCTGCCAGCGCCGCCACGGAGTTTGCGGTCATGTTCAAGCATATGACAAAACCCAGCACTCCAAGTGACCGCCTCATACGCACTTCCTTCCCACTTGTGACTGCCCTATGGCAGTGCGTCTCGCCTCCAGGTACAGAGCATCGGGCATCGTGAATACAGCCTTCATGGCCGAGAACATAACATAACGCGGCCTCATCATAAAGACGCGAAGCGCCTGACGGAATATTGGGGCGATTGATGATTCGACCCCCTGTACGGGTTTCCGGCAAGTTGCGGAAGATCTACATCGCAACGATTTCGAAGTTCAACTTCTTTGATCACCAACACCTAGTGTTGCGTCCCAGAAATGCGTTCATGGTGAGCTTGTCGAATCATGAACGGAACTGCCTGAAATCACACGCCCTTCGACATGCTCAGGGCGAACGGATTATGAGAAGAACGTGAGGCGAGTATTAGAACGCTACCTCCGTGGTCTGTTGCCTTCTGCGCCAGAGACCTTGTGTTCCCTGTGGCAAAGGGCAACGTGTCGCGAACGATATTCTTGTTGCTTCAGTCAAACCGTTGAATTTCTTACACGAACTCTTAATCTGTCTCATTCGGCTTCTTCCTTGCACCTAGACCACACACATCGGGCGCTCGAGTCGTGGCTGAGTACGGCTAAGTTCCAGAAGGAATGAAATGAAACGGAAAGTGTGCTTCCCTGCCATCCTCCTGTGGGTTATCACGTTAACCATGGTTGGGTGGTTTTTCGTGAAGGGATGGACGACGAAAGGAAGCGACGGTCGCACCGAAATACTCTTGGCGGTCGCTGAACGCGATCAGATCTTGGCGGAAATGCGGCAGCTCTTGAAAGCGGTGGACGGCGTCGTCAGGGAACTGGGAGAGCCGAAGCCTGATCTGAAGCTGATGGAAGCAGCGGCCAGAGCGGTCGGGATGCACATGGCTGCGGATACAGAACCCGCCATCATGGCCAAGCTGCCGCTGCCGTTTAAGCAGATGGGCATGTCGATCCACAAAGACATGGATTCCTTGGCCGATGCGATCACACAACACGAGACGCCGCAACAACTGTTGAAGCGCTTATCAAGCATGACCGCCCGTTGCACGGCTTGTCATGACATGTACAGATTCAGCGCGAACTGATAGCCCCAATGCTCAGCAACCAGCAATAGAAGGACAGAAAGAACTTCGGATCACGCGCGAATCCATTTTCGACATGGCGACTCCCACCCAATGAGTGCTCCTGTCATGGCCGGATGGCACAAGCTCCGAAAGGCGGGAAGTCCGCCACAGCCGAGAGCAATGTCGCTCCAGCTAATTGCACAGGGAGGTGCCAGATGAAGTCCAGAATGATGCTTTCCATCGCAGTGGCAACAGTTATGCTGTTGCCGGTTGGTATCGTGGCCATCGCGTCGGCACAAGATCGCGACCGCGATCAGCTGAAGACGGACCAGCTACTCCAGGACAAGGACAAACTCCAGACCAAAGACCGGCTGAAAGACAAGGATCAGCTGAAAGACAAAGACCAACTGAAAGAGCAGGAGCGGACGCGAGAGCGTGAACGGGCCAGGGAGCACATGCAGACAGAGCGCCCTGAAAAGCCGCAGCATGAGAGAATGGAACGTGGCGAGCGGGGAGGAGGCGGGGGTGGCCGCTAGGAAGGAGTTCTGAGAACTGGGAAGCGAGGGCTGAGTGAAAGCCTACGATCAGGACTCAGCACGTGTTAGTAGGACTGGAGGTGAACGATGGCACGAGTGGCGATCATCAGCGCATTGATCGGTGGTTTGCACGCCGCCCATGAAGCACGGGCATTGTTGGACAAACAGCACAATGCAATAGGCATCACCAAGCGGGATATAGAGCGGCCAATGTGACGGCCTCTTCGCTCTGAATCCTTTGCTCCACTGCTGCCTCACATAGGCAAGAAGAAAGGAGGGCGCCATGAGACTCAACGAGCGTTTGCGATTGATTGCCGGAATATTTGTGCTCGCCGCGGTGATCCTGGGTGCAACGGTCCATCCATACTGGAATTATTTCGCAGCCTTTGTCGCGGTGAACCTTATCCAATCGGCCTTTACGGGCTGGTGTCCGATGATGGTGCTGCTGCGTAAGCTTGGGGTACAAGAATAGCCCAGACCTCGCAGAGCGGTTCCTATATCTTCCAGGATGCCAGTGTGTTGTTGTGGAGAGTGACGAGGGACTAGGAGAAAGCCATGACGATTCCCCTTATTCTCGACGGTGCGTTCGACAGTGAGCAGGCCCTGCAGGATATAATGGTGGCTAGAAAGGTGTGTTTCGATCACAATCCCTTTTATGTGAGAGATGGATCAGGGCAGATCGTCCAAATTGGTTTTCAACTGAACCTCTACGCAGCGTTTCAGGATCCTAAGCATCTGCCGTCTGGCGAAGATACAGAGCTGCGTGAATTGATAGGAGGACTGCGCCGTGTCTGTCGAGTGTTTTTTCAATCGTTGGATCTTCTGAAACCCTGCGAACATCCCGAACCGCCGATGTATCGGATCATGTATTCTCCGGAGCGCCGGTATCGCGCGGAGGTGTGCCTTCAAATCCCTATTTTCGATCGTGGCCACTATGGTGCGAAGCCGGACCATGGTCTTGAGGAGTTGTTGGCGACGGCTGAATGTCTGCTTCAACAGCTTGGAGCCAGGCGTGGAACATGGGACGATCAAAATCGGGCGCACCCACAACCAGAGGATCGCTGCGAGGACCATGCTCGCGCGGCCACTGGTGGACAGTGAGCCAGGATGAATGTACCGCACAGATGACGGTCAGATCCGTGAAACGCCTAGTTGTTGCCATCGCGCTTCTGGTCGGTTGTGAGGCCAAGGAGGAACCAGCCAGAACGGTGGTGTCGGCTGCCCCGCAGAACACCATTCAGGCTGCGGTTTTCGAGGCTCAACGGACGTCGGTGCCGATCCGTGTGGAAGTCACCGGTCAGGTCGCCGCGATCTTTCAAGCCACGCTCTCCAGTCGCATCCAAGGCACAATCGACAAGTTGCTCGTCCGGGAAGGCACGAAGGTCTCTAAAGGTCAGGTTCTGATCAAGCTGGATAGCCGCGACCTTCAGGCGGACTTGGCCCGCGCCAACGCCGACGTCGAGAATGCGAAAGCCCACCTCGACCGTATGGACCAGTTATACACCCAAGATGCGGTGTCAAAACAGGAGATGGAGAATGCGACCAGGGCCTATCTTGTTGCGGAGGCGAATCACAAAGTGGTCGCGGCTCAGCTGAGCTACACGGTGGTGAAAGCGCCTTTCGACGGTGTCATCACCGAAAAGAAAGTGGAATCGGGCGAATTAGCCTCGCCGGGGCAGCTACTGCTCAAGATAGAGGATCCTCGGCGTCTGCGGCTGGAAGCCACGGTGGCGGAAGGTGATCTGAAGTCCGTTTCTAACAGAGACAAAATTTCTGTGGTCATTGATGCGTTGGGAGAGGATGTCGTGATCGGAAGGGTCAGTCAAATTCTCCCTGCCGGCGATCCACAAACTCACACCTTTATGGTCAAGGTTGATTTGCCCAACACCCCCGGACTGAGGACCGGCATGTTCGGTCGGTTCCAGCTCGACAAGGGTGCCACGCCAACCATTCTGGTTCCGTTGACAGCCATCATCGAACGGGGCGAACTGACCAGCCTCTATGCCGTGGGAGCGGATCAAGTCGCTCGGCTTCGGTGGGTCAAGCTTGGGCGGCGATTCGACCAACACGTGGAAATCCTTGCCGGCCTCAACGAGGGGGAGCGAGTCTTGACAGACGGCAGCCGGGGCGTTGATGGAGTAACAGTCCAGATCGCCGAGACGGTGGCCGCGCCATCGGTGCCGGGGAAGAGCGCCATTGGCCAATAGTCATTTGTCAACGGTACAGCCTACGAGGCGTGGGCCGGCGCACCCATTTCCCAATGTTCAATGACTTCACACCCTTCTTCATACAGACCAGGACTCAGCGGCCGCATTGCCGCCCTCTTCATCGATAGTAAACTCACGCCGCTCATCATGGTCGGTGCGCTGGTGCTGGGCCTGTTTGCAGTGATCGGCACTCCTCGTGAGGAGGAGCCGCAGATTGTAGTGCCGATGGCCGATGTCTGGCTGCCATTTCCTGGTGCCTCGGCCAAAGTCGTCGAAGAGCAACTCACCAAGCCGTTTGAACGTAAACTCTCGGAGATCAAAGGCGTCGAATACGTCTATTCCATTTCACGCCCAGGCGGTGCGTTGATCATCGTCCGCTTCTACGTCGGCCAGCCGATGGAACAGAGTCTGGTCGATCTCTACGACAAGCTGATGTCAAACCAAGACCTGTTACCGCCAGGCGCTGAGCCTTTTCTGGTCAAGCCAAAGGATGTGAATGATGTTCCGATCGTCACCCTTACGCTCTCCAGCGAGCGATATGGTGAATTCGAACTCCATCGTCTCGCCGAACAAATATTGGAGGAGAGCAAGAAAGTATCCGGCACGTCGGCCGGATTTATTGTCGGCGGACGGCCACGTGAGCTTCGCATTCAGATCGACCCGACAAGGCTAAAGGCTTATGGGCTGACACCTCTGCAGGTTGCAGACGTGGTACGCGGGGAGAATCGAGCGTTATCGACGGGTCGCTTTGACAGCCGCAATCAAAGTTTGCTCGTGGAGACCGGTCGATTCATCCGGTCACGCGAAGATCTGGAAAGCTTGGTGGTCGGTGTCAGTGAGCAGCGGCCTGTCTATCTGCGTCAAGTGGCGGAGGTGACAGACGGCCCGGCGGAAGCAACGAGTTACGTCTGGTTTGGACTCGGCCCCGGTGGAGCCGGTGTCGTCTCACCTGATGCCTCATCTCTTGTAACAAGGGAATCCCCCGCGATCACTGTCGCGATTGCGAAGCAAGCGGGCGTGAATGCGGTCACTGTTGCCGCCGAGGTGATCCGCAAAGTCGAAGGCATGAAGGGCGTGACAATTCCATCGGACGTACGCGTGACCGTTACTCGTGATTACGGAGAAACGGCTCAGGAGAAGGCCAATGAACTGTTATGGCACCTTCTGATCGCCGTAGTCGCGGTCGTGGTCTTTCTCGGTGTGGCATTGGGCGCGCGGCCGGCTCTCGTCGTCTCGATCGCGATCCCTCTGACCCTTGCTCTCACGCTCTTTACGTCGATGATGATTGGGTACACGATCAACCGGGTAACCTTGTTTGCTCTCATTTTTTCGATCGGCATTCTTGTGGACGATGCCATCGTGGTCGTCGAGAATACGTACCGACATCTGAAGATGCGCCTCGCGTCTCATCACGAAGCCTCCATCAAGGCGGTCGACGAGGTCGGAAACCCAACGATCCTGGCGACATTCACCGTCATCGCAGCGCTGTTGCCGATGGCCTTCGTCTCCGGATTGATGGGTCCCTATATGAGGCCGATTCCTGTGAACGCCTCCATCGCCATGTTCTTCTCGCTGCTGGTCGCCTTCATTGTGATTCCCTGGTTTTGCCAAACGTGCTATCGCCCAGGAGCTATTGTAGCCGGTGTCGACCATGAAGGTGATGAGCGAGGGCTCATCGCCCGAATGTATCGGCGCGTCCTTTCCCCGCTACTGGCCCATCCAATTCTGGCGTACGCGTTTCTCGGGGTGGTCGGTCTGTTGCTCGTAGGGTCAACTGTGTTGTTCTATACCCGCCACGTCGTGGTGAAAATGCTCCCGTTCGACAATAAAAGTGAAATACAGCTGGTGATCGATATGCCGGAAGGCACGACGCTTGAAGAGACTGCGCGTGTCACGCAAGCGTTGGCTCGATATGTGAGGACTGTGCCGGAGGTGCGGGACTACCAAGCGTATGTCGGGACGGCATCGCCGTTTAATTTCAGCGGGCTGGTCCGCCACTATTACTTACGGGAACTACCACACGAGGCCGATATCCAGATCAATTTAGTGGGGAAACACGAGCGTGGTGCCCAAAGTCACGAGATCGCTCAGCGGATTCGTCCTTCCATGCACGAAATCGCTCGAGAATTTGGCGCGAACGTCAAGATCCTCGAAGTGCCACCCGGTCCGCCCGTGCAATCGGTGCTGGTGGCGGAGGTCTACGGCCCTGACTACAACAGGCAGCTCGCGGTGGCTCGTGAGATTCGGACGCTATTCGAGAGCACCTCTGGAGTAGTCGACGTGGATGATTATATCGAAGCTGATCAGGTGAAATATGTCTTCACGGTTGATCGGGCAAAGGCTGCCCTTGCCGGTATTCCTTCCCAAGACATTGTGAATACCCTACGCATGGCACTGCAGGGATCTAAGGTGGGGCTGGTCCATATTCCTCAAGAAAAGAGCCCGGTGCACATCGTGTTGCGCTTACCGCTCGCCGAGCGGACCGGCTTGGAGCACTTGGGAGAGATCGGGATGCGCACAAGTGCCGGCGGCATCGTCCAACTGTCCGAACTGCTCAAGATCGAACAAACAGTTCAGGACAAGGCGATCTATCACAAGAATCAGAAACCGGTGGTCTATGTGGTTGCCGACGTCGGTGGCCCTGGAGCGGAAAAGGCTGAAAGTCCGGTCTATGGTGTGCTGGGGGTCGGAAAAAAGTTGGAGGACTTTCGACCGGCGGAAGGCTATCAGATCGAACAATACTATACGGCGCAGCCTTGGTCGGAAGAGAAAATCGCAATGAAATGGGATGGCGAGTGGCACATCACCTATGAAACGTTCCGCGATATGGGGATTGCCTTTGCCGTGGCCATGTTGCTGATCTATTTGTTGATCGTCGGACAGTTCCAATCGTTCATCACGCCGCTGATCATCATGGCGCCGATTCCGCTGACACTGATCGGCATTCTGCCAGGGCATTGGCTGACTGGATCGTACTTCACCGCCACATCAATGATCGGCTTCATCGCGCTCGCGGGGATCATCGTGAGGAACTCCATTCTCCTCGTCGATTTCATCCAACTACAAGAACGAGCGGGCGTTTCCTTATCAGAAGCCGTGATCAAAGCGGGTGCCATTCGGACCCGCCCCATCTTGCTGACAGCCGCAGCGCTGATGGTGGGTGCGTTTGTCATCATCCTCGATCCGATCTTTCAGGGGTTAGCCGTCTCATTGCTCTTCGGGGTCGGCGCTTCGACGCTCCTGACCCTCGTCGTGATTCCGGTGGTCTACTACCACATGATGGGAAAACCGGCTGGACCGAACCATGCTGATGGGAAGGAGGTCCTAGGAAACGGAGATGCTATTACTCACGGCAAACCTTCACAGCTGGTTCCCGGCTAATTGCGCTGTGAAAACGTAGGGTGCGCGCATCAGCGCCTCGCTGAGGATGTCCGTACCAGAAACGGTACGCGAACGGACAAGGTTCGCTGCCTCTTCTTCAATACACAAAACGTTTCCTAGCCTGTCGCCTTCTGCAACAGCAGTGGTTTTCTTTCTGTCGCAACTTTCCCCTGTGCTCAGACCTTCCTCTCTCCCGCTGTTGTTCAACTCGTGAATTTTGCAACAGAAAGCCGTCGTGGTTGGGTTTTTCCCCTTCCCGGCTCTCTCTTTGCAGTCCTGCAGTTCAGCGATCCAAATAAGCACGGAATACGTTCATGTGGGCTTCTATACGCATACGACCACACTGCCCAGTCGCAGGGCTTGTCCTTTTTCTCATCCTCGTCACAGTCTTCTGTGGGGCAGGGATAGAAATTGTTGCTGCGGAGGAGTCTGAGCCAAACCCTCCCGAACTCAAACTCAGTCTCCGCGACGCCATTCAAGCGGCGGTCGACAACAACGTCAACGTGCGGCTTCTGAAGGAGCGCATTGCCGCGGCGCAGTCGGCAGCGAACACAAGTTTTGGGGCCTTGTTGCCGAATGTCTCGGGGCACGCGAGCTGGCGCAATCAAACGATCAACCTCGCCGCATTCGGCCTCCCTCAAGACAGACTCGGGGCTCTTGGACTATCCGGCAGCGTGACACAGCCTTTTGATGTCTACGACGCGCGTGCCAGCCTCGTTCAGAATATTTTCAGCTTGAGCCTTATTCAACGATGGCGTGCAGCGAAGTCAGGTGTGGATGTGGCAAACCTGGAAGCCGAAGTGACGAAACGCGATGTGATGGCCACGGTGGGCCTGTTGTATATGGAGGCAACCAGAGCGGCGGCGGCTGTGAATGCGCGTCAGGCGGACATGGAGCTTAGCCAGCAACTGCTGAAGTTGGCTCAGGATCGAAAGAAAGCCGGCGTGGCAACCGGGCTCGATGTGACCCGCGAAGAAGTCCAGCTAGAAAATACCCGCCAACGACTCCTCGTTGCGGACAATGACCATGAAAGTGCGAAGCTGAACCTGATTCGGGCATTGGGAATCGATTTCGATGTGCGATTGACGTTGACTGATGAGCTGGCATTCGTCACGGTGGCTTCTCAGACTCCTACCCACGCACTCCTGGCCGCCCGCGAGAACCGCGCCGAACTGAAAGCGCAGGTCACACGCCAGAAACTGGCGTCACTCAGCCTCAGCTCCATCACAAGTGAACGGATCCCCTCCTTGTCCCTGAACGGCGATTATGGCTGGATCGGGCTGAAACCAGACGACGCGCTCGTGACACGCTCAATCGGGCTCATGCTGTCGGTGCCGATTTTCGACGGTGGGCAGAGGGAAGCTCGAATCTCGGAGACCCGCAGCCGTGTGAGACAGGAGTCGATCCGGATGGAGGATGTGTCCGATCAGATCACCCTCGAAGTCCGCCATGCGCTGCTCACACTCGACTCATCCACGCAACAGGTCTCGGTCGCCGAGAAAGGCATCGAACTGGCGAAGAAGGAACTAACCTTCGCGCGCGATCGATTCGCGGCTGGCCTGACGACCAACATTGAGGTGACCAATGCGCAGACCTCCATGGCGCGCGCGCGCGACAATGTGATCGAGGCACTGTTCCGATTCAACGCATCGCGGATCAATCTGGCTAGGGCGAAGGGCGAGATCGAAAACCTGTTCTGAAGGCCGTCAACCGTGAATCCGTATGAGGAGAAGGGTCATTCAGGGCACCTTCACGAATGACGTTTGACGATTGGCAATGGTGCAGACTTCATGAAAATAGGCCGGAAAGAACTTGGCCTGCTCGTGCTCGCGATCCTCGTGGCGATCGGTGGGTATCTCGCGCTCGACCGCTGGGTCTTAAACAGCGGATTGCCGGACGGCCTGATCCAGGTGAACGGCCGGATCGAGGGTGATCATGTGGCTATTGCCGGTAAATACCCCGGGCGCATTCTGGAGTTGCTGGCACGCGAAGGAGACCAGGTCACGAAGGGGCAAGTCCTGGTAAAGCTGGATGACGCACAAACGACCGCACGTCTCGAGCAAGCACGCCACGCCTCCGAAGCTGTGGAGGCCGAGGTTCAAGCCGCTCACGCAGACCTGGCGGTGCTAAACCTTGACGTCCCGTTGGCGATTGAAGCAGCTGAGGCAGAAGTTGTTGAATCCAAAGCCAAGGTTGCAAAAGCGATCGCTGTGGAAAAGGAAGCGAGCAGCGACGCGAAACGGTTCCGCAACTTGGCCGAAAAGGATCAGGCCTCGAAGCAACAGTGGGAACAGGCTGAGATGAGATGGGACGTGGCTAAGAGAGAAATTGCGATCGCCCACGCGGGACTAGCACAGGCACAAAATGGATTGGCGCAAGCCGAGCTGGGCTGGAAACGCATCAGAGCGAAGGAGGCAGAGGTCGCAGCCTTGGAACGTCGGCGTGACCAGGCCGATGCGTTTCTAGAGGAGGCCCGGAGCATTTTGTCGGACCTCACGATCACGGCACCGACCGGTGGGACGATCACAACGCGCATGGTCGATGCTGGAGAAGTCGTCTCGACCGGTGCTCCCCTGCTGGAATTAGTCGATCTCGATCGATTGTATCTCAAGGTGTTTGTGCCTGAGGTGCAGATCGGGAAGGTACGCTTGGACTTGCCTGCTCGGGTCTATACCGATGCGTTTCCCGACCATCCGTTTGATGCAACGGTCCGGTACATCGCATCGAAAGCTGAATTCACCCCGAAAGAGGTTCAAACGCCGGATGAGCGAGTGAAATTGATTTTTCCGGTCAAACTCTATCTCACCGAAAACCCGGATCATCGTCTGACGCCAGGCCTTCCGGCTGATGCGATCATTCGATGGAAAGAAGATGTGGCATGGACGAAGCCGAAGGGCTAGGGAACCTTTGTGCTCGCTGAGCGCGCACGATCAGAATGTGCTCACTCAATGCGCGCAGTAAAAGGTCCCCTAGTCTCCCTAGCCGGGTGAGAACAGAGGAGATGAAAACGGAGCCCGCACATCAGCACCCAGCACTCAAACCTCTGCACTTTGACACCGTCGTCAACGTGTCTGACTTTGTGAAGCGGTACAAGAAAGAGGTGGCAGTCAACGGGGTCGATCTTGAAATCCGGAAAGGTGAGATCTATGGCCTGATTGGGCCAGACGGGGCAGGGAAAAGCAGCCTCATGAAGGCGATCGCCGGCGTGTTGACCTATGACGGCGGCGCTGTCGAAGTGTTCGGGACCAGGGTCGACTCCGAGCGCGCTGCTGAACGAATCAAGCCCAAGATCGGCTTCTTGCCGCAAGGACTCGGGTTGAATCTGTATCCCGAACTGTCTATCGAAGAGAACATCGACTTCTTTGCACATCTTCGCCTGGTTCCTGACAAAGACGTGGGTGAGCGTAAGGCCCGGCTGCTGGCCATGACCAGGCTCGACCGATTCCGTGATCGCCCGATGAAAAATCTCTCGGGAGGAATGAAGCAGAAGCTTGGATTGATCTGCACGCTCATCCATGAACCGGAACTGGCGATTCTTGACGAGCCGACGACCGGCGTCGATCCCGTCTCGCGGCGTGATTTTTGGTCGATCTTGGCTGAACTGCTCGAAGAAAATGGCATGACGGCCTTGGTCTCCACGGCCTACATGGACGAGGCCGAACGGTTTCATCGGCTGTCCTTTCTCTCGGGCGGCAAAGTATTGGTTTCTGGAACGCCGACGGAAGTGCGGGCACTGGTTCCCGGCTCGATCGTGACATTTGAAGCGACCCCTCAGTTGGAAGCGATCGACAGGCTGAAGGCGTCGTTTAGGCAGGTCGAATCGTTGGGTCCATTGCTGCATGTCTTCGTCGACCGCATCGATCGGTCTGAGGCCACGTCGCAGATCGAAGCCGCTTTGGGCGACCTCACTCATTCGTCGTTCAGGGTGGATGAGCCGGAGTTAGAAGATGTGTTCGTGGCGTTGCTCCTTCTAAAGACCGACCAGAAAGAGGCGTTCAGTTCAGTTTCGGCTTCAGCAGTGGGGCACGACCGCGATGGTTTCGCGATTGAAGCGCAGGGACTTATCCGCGATTTCGGATCCTTCCGTGCGGTGGACAGGGTTAGTTTTCAGGTCAAGCAAGGGGAGATCTTTGGTTTGTTGGGCGCCAACGGAGCGGGCAAAACGACGGTCATCAAGATGCTGAACGGCATACTTTTACCGACAGGAGGCACCGGTCTGGTGGCAGGGGCGGAGATGCGAACAGCGAGTGGAACGATCAAACAACGGATCGGCTACATGTCCCAGGCCTTTTCGCTCTATCTGGATTTAACCGTGGAGGAAAATATCAGGCTCTTCGCCGGGATCTATGGACTCGACAAGCGTTCAATGATCAATCGGTATCAATGGATCGTCACCATGGCGGGACTATCGGGGTACGAGTCCAGCCTGACCAGCCGATTGCCGATGGGAGTTCGTCAACGGTTGGCGCTCGGCTGCGCGTTGGTCCACAGCCCACGGGTATTATTTCTGGACGAACCGACCTCCGGTGTCGACCCGATCGGCCGGCGGCATTTCTGGGACATCCTGTCGAGGCTGGCGCGAGAAGAAGGAGTCGCGATGCTCGTGACCACCCATTACATGAGTGAAGCCGAGCATTGCGACAACCTTGCCCTCATGTATGCGGGCCGGATCGTGGCGGAAGGGTCTCCGGCAGACATGAAGCGCCACATCGAGCAGGAGGCGGGCCTATTGTTTGAAGTCATCACCGATCAACCGAGTCAGGCGTTGGTGCGTTTACAGCAGGCGGGGTTTCACGGGGCGGCGCTCTTCGGAACCAGACTTCATGTCTTTTGTCGTGATCCTCTCCGAGACAAGGCCTGTGCGTGCCAAGCTCTGGAAGACAGCGGTGTGCGGGTGATCTCGGTAAACGAGCGGCCTCTGAGTCTGGAAGACGTGTTTGTCTACCGAGTCATGGCGCTGGAACGTATAGAAATGTCCGCCAAGCAAGAGGCAGCGGCATGAACGTGAGGCGTATCGCCGCAGTGGCGACAAAGGAATGGAAGGAAACGGTCCGCGACCGGCTGTTCCTGCTCATGGCCTTTTTGCTGCCGCCGATCTGGATGGTGGTCTTCGGGTACGGTCTGGTTCTGGACGTCGAGCATGTCCCATTCGCGGTGCTGGATCGTGACCAGTCGTCCTTGAGCCGGGACTACCTCTACCGATTCATCGAATCGCGCTATTTCGACTACCGAGGGTCCGTCTCCGACGAGCGGGAGATCGATCGGTTGCTGGGCGATACGGCGATCCGCATGGCGATCATCGTGCCGGATCGATTCGAAGAACAGCTTGTGGCGGGGAGGCCCGTCACGGTTCAAACGTTGCTGGACGGAACCTTCCCTCTGTATGCGGATACCACGAAGGGCTATGTGATCGCCGTGAACAATTCCTTCACGCAAGAACTGCTCAGCGATTTTTTGACCCGCACCAGAGGGCTCGTACCGGAAGAAGCGCGTCGGCTCGTGGAGCCTGTTTCCCTCCAGACACGGTATCTCTACAACGAGGAAGTCCGGAACACCTGGTCGATGGTGCCGGCTTTGATCATGTTCTCCTTGATGGTGGCGTCTCCGCTGCTGACGGCCTTGGGAGTGGTCCGGGAGAAGGAAACCGGTTCGATCTACAACATCTATAGTGCTACGGTCAGCAAGGTCGAGTTTCTGGTCGGTAAACTTGTTCCCTATTTTGTCATCTCGACGATCAATGTCGTCGTGCTCTGGATGATCGCCGTCTGGCTCTTTGGAGTGCCGTTCAAGGGAAGCTTCGCGGTCTTTTTCTCGGCTTCGCTGCTCTTTGTCCTGTGCACCACCGGAATCGGGCTCATCATTTCACTCCTGGTCAAGACGCAAATGGCAGCGCTGATCATCACGATTATCATTGCGATGGTTCCGACCATCCTGTTTTCCGGCCTGTTGGTCCCGGTGTCGTCGTTGAGTCCCGGTGCTCAGATCCAGGCCCATTTGTTTCCGGCCATGTACTACACGGATGTGGTGCGGGGAAGCTTTCTCAAAGGGTTGGACCTGAAGGACATGTGGACGGACCTGCTTGCGCTGGCCGGCTTTGCTGTGGCGTTCCGCGTGATAGCCTACAGCCTCTTTACAAAACGACCGAAGGCCTGAGTCCGGTGTGTGGGGGAATACGCATGATCAGCCGCGTCGGCATAGTTCCCGAGACGGCCCGACTCTGGGTCGTCCGTCTGTTCGCGATGACACGGAAAGAATTGCTGCAACTGGGACGTGACGTTCCCTTGCTCCTGTTCTTGATCTATTCGTTCTCCCTTTCGGTGTATGTCAGTGGTGCGGGGATTGCAATGCAATTGACCAATGCCAGTCTGTTGGTCCACGACGGGGACCACAGTGAATCTTCGCGAGAGCTGATCCATCGTTTCCGCGAACCCTATTTTCGCTTTGACGGAGAAGTACAGGATCCGGATGACGGGTTGAGGCAGCTTGACCAAGGAACGGCAATGGTGCTGTTGGACATTCCACCCCGGTTTCATGAGTCGATCCATGGGCGTGAACCGGTGTCGGTCCAATTGCAGGTCGATACCACCAATGCGCCGCAAGGACTGTCGGCGGCCGCCTATGCCGCCCGTATTGTGGGGAGATTTTCCTTTGACCTTGCCCTGTCTCGACTCGGCGCCGCCTCGGACGGCAACATGCGGATGCCGATGGTCGACAGCGCCCATCGGGTCTGGTTCAACCAGGATCAAGACGAGACGTGGTTCCAGTCCATCTCCCATATCCTTCGTATGATTACGCTATTCGCCTTTCTGCTTCCAGCGGCGGCGCTGGTGCGGGAAAAAGAGCATGGGACTGTGGAGCAGTTGCTCGTCTCCCCTGTCACGCCGCTTCAGATCATGCTGTCGAAGGTGCTGGCCATGACGCTGGTGATCCTTGCCGCCACGGTGCTCGCCACGGTGAGCGTGCTCAAGCCAGTCTTCGGCGTACCGATTAGAGGCAGTGCGGTCCTCTTCTTGCTGCTGACCGCGCTCTACAGTTTCACGACGGCCGGGCTCGGCCTGTTCGCCGCCACCATCACGAAAAATCAGGCACAGGTTGGCATGGTCGCGTTGCTGGTAATCTCACCGATGTTATTGCTGTCAGGTATCACAACACCGTTTGGAGCCATGCCTTCGTGGGTCCAAACTCTAATGGCACTCTCTCCGCTTCGCTACTATATCGACATCACGTATGGAATCTTGCTCAAGGGGATTGGACTCGATTTACTGTGGGATTCCGTGTTAGCGATGGCCCTCTTGGGCGGGACGATGTTCGGGCTCGGCATGTGGCGGTTTCGCAGGCAATTCGCGTAGGTCGCCGCGACAACACGAATGCGGATGGGAGTTGCTATGCCGACGGGGATGGAGGATCCGATGGGAACCAAGAACATTCTTCTCGCGATGATCGCTTGTCTTGCATTGCCCTCCCTCGCCTGGGCCGAGGAATCGTCGGAACAAGCCAAGTGGCGTGAGCGAGTAGTTTTGCGCGCCGGGCAGGAAATTCAGGGTGATTACTTTGCCTTCGGCCCGCACGTGGAGATCTCAGGGACCGTCCATGGAGACGTCTATGCGGCAGGCGGCGAGGTGTTGGTGGACGGGGTCGTCGACGGAGATCTGATCGTGGCCGGCGGCGATGTGACGCTGTCTGGCAAGGTCGCTCAGGACGCTCGAGTCGCGGGAGGGAACGTCACGATCAGCGGACAGATTAACCGTAACGCCACATTGGGCGGGGGGAGCGTTCATCTGACCGATTCGGCGCACATTGAAGGGAATCTGCTCGTCGGAGCCGGAAACTTGCAACTAGCTGGTCTGATTGATCGAGACGCAAGGATCGGCGCAGGGAACGTCACGTTGTCAAACAAGATCGGTGGCGATCTGGCTGTCGCGGCGGCGGCGATTCGTCTCACGTCCAAAGCTTCGGTCGGAGGGCATTTCAGACATTGGAGTGACGAGGCACCTTCAATCGACGAAGGGGCGACGGTCTTGGGAACGGTGACGAAGCACGAGATCCCGGAAGTTTTTAAGGGCGAGGAGTTCCGACGGGGTTTCGCCGGTATGAAGCTCGGGGCCGGAGCAGTCAGTGTTGCGTCGACGTTGATCCTCGGCCTGCTGCTCCTGCGCATCTACCCTGTCTTTACGCCGAGGGTCGCGTCGACAATTCAAGAACAGCCCTGGGTCGTGCTCGGCGTCGGCGGAGCGTTGTTGCTCGGCGTTCCATTGCTGATTCTCCTATGCATGGTTTCGGTACTGGGAATCCCGATCGGGCTGATGCTGGGCGCGATGTATCTCGTGACCATGTATCTGGGACGCGTGTTCGTCATGCTGTGGCTTGGACAACGACTGCTGGGATTGGTATCGGATTCACCGTCGATGGCATGGGCGTTCGTGACAGGCCTCGTCTGCTATTTCATTGTTTCGGTCATTCCACTCGTCGGGGGGCTGGTCACCATGTTGACGATGGTGGCCGGACTCGGGGCCATTCTGATTACAAAAAAGGAGTTGGTGGTGAGGTTGAGGGAGCAGCGGGTGGTGTAGTGCGGCGCACGAAGAGCGCATCCAGAGCATGAGATGCCTAGACGATACTCGCGGGTGGTGGACTTCAGCACAGAGCAATTCCTGAGGCAGTTCCAGTAAAGAGTGATCAGATTGTAAAAGGCGCCGGGCTCTACTTCGCGCTCTGTCATTCCGTCAGTATGTCGACGTGTTTGACCTGGTGGCAGGAACAGCCTACTTCGTGATGTTGGGAGTGTGTCCTCTCATGTCGTTTCTCGTGGCTCGGCGGACCAAATATGAACGATCATGCGTCTCTCATCGGCACGACGGCAGACAGCCTGATCGATTGGACTGTACTTGGCGCTTTGAGAAGACACGGCTAAGGTCGATGACCGCAACAGCAAAAAAGAGATCATAACTATGAGTATGCGTCGTTGGGATGAGAGCGAAGGCTCTCCTTCTCCGTTGGGCGTGTCATGGGTTGAAGAAGAGCAGGCATACAATTTTGCGCTCTACTCCAAACATGCTACAGGGGTGACCTTGTTGTTATATGCAGCGGACGATGTGGTGACGCCGGCAAACCAATACCACCTTAACTATCTGACGAATAAGTCTGGACGAATCTGGCATTGTCGGATCCCGGCATCACAGCTACGCGACACGGCCTATTACGCCTATGAGGTGGAGGGCCCGTTTGAGCCAGCGGAAGGCCAGCGCTTTGACCCAGAGAAGATTCTTCTCGATCCTTACGCCAAGGGGGTCTTCTTTCCTCAGGGGTTTGATCGGGAGGCGGCTCGAGAATCAGGCTCGAACGCGGGTCGTGCGCCACTTGGCGTGCTTCACCACCAACGGCAATTCGAATGGGGGCAAGACAGGTCACCGCGTCACACGCACGAGACGGTGATCTATGAGATGCATGTAAAGGGATTAACGATGAGAGCCAGTTCCGGCGTCAGTCCAAACAAGCGCGGGACCTTTGCCGGGGTGATTGAAAAGATTCCCTACCTCAAGGAACTTGGCGTGACGGTCGTCGAACTGCTGCCGGTCCACCAATTCGATCCCCAGGAAGGGAACTATTGGGGATACATGTCGCTCAATTTCTTTTCGCCACATCACACATATGCCAGTCATGCGGCGGTGGGTGAACAGGTCCAAGAGTTTCGTGCCATGGTCAAGGCCCTGCATGCCGCCGATATCGAGGTGTGGCTCGATGTGGCCTATAACCACACCACTGAGGGAAATCAGAACGGCCCGACCTACTCGTATCGAGGGATCGACAATACGACCTACTACCTGCTAGAGCAGGATCGGCGCTGGTATCGGAACGATACGGGAACCGGCAATGTGGTGCATACGGCGAATCGCTATGTACGCCGGACGATCGTGGAGAGCTTGCTGTATTGGACGGAAGAGATGCACGTGGACGGATTTCGCTTCGATCTGGCATCTCTGTTTACGCGAAACACGGATGGCTCCATCAATCTGGATGATCCGCCGATCATCGCTGAGATCAGCGGGCTCGCGGAGCTGAAAAAGATTCGTCTCGTCGCGGAAGCCTGGGACCTCGCCTCCTACCAACTCGGCCGAAGTTTCCCAGGCCTGAACTGGTTGCAGTGGAACGGCAAGTTTCGTGATGATGTCCGTTCGTTCATGAGGGGCGATAGAGGGGCTGTCCCATCGCTGATGACCAGGCTATATGGTAGCGACGACTTTTTCCCCGACCAGCTCGTGCATGCGTACCACGCTTATCAAAGCGTCAATTTCGTCACTTGCCACGACGGATTCAGCCTCTACGATCTTGTCGCCTACAACAACAAACATAATTGGCTCAATGGGCATCAGAATCAAGACGGCCGAGATGACAACCATAGTTGGAACTGCGGATGCGAGGGCGACCATGGCGTGCCTGCTGATGTCATGGCCTTGCGCAAGCGGCAGATCAAGAATTTCTGCTGCCTTCTATTCCTGTCCAATGGCACTCCCATGTTCTGCGCGGGTGATGAGTTCATGAATACCCAGGGCGGGAACAATAATCCTTACAACCAGGACAACGAGACGACCTGGTTGAATTGGGACCTGCTGCAACGAAACCAGGACATCTTTCGATTTTTCACACGGATGATTGCCTTTCGGAAAGCTCATCCGTCGCTTGGCCGTAGCCGCTTCTGGCGCGAGGATGTCCATTGGTACGGAGTCGGACCAGATGTGGATCTCTCGCATGACTCGCATAGTCTGGCCTTTTATCTCTCGGGTGCGTCTCAGCAAGACGACGATCTCTACATAATGATCAACGGTTACTGGGAGGATCTATCATTCACCGTTCAGGAAGGTCAGGCGTCGGACTGGCGGCGGGTGATCGATACGAGCCTTGCAAGCCCAGAGGAATTTTGTGAATGGGGGCAAGAAGAACAGCTTCGGTCAATGATCTACGAGGTGCGCCCTCGTTCAATCGTGGTTCTTGTGAGAAGGATGCAGTAGAGGAAGGAGACTGCCGTGCCCACTGTCGAATCGCCACTCGTTGCCTATTTCTCGATGGAGATTGGGCTGGAATCCGGGATGCCGACCTATTCGGGAGGGCTCGGCGTGCTCGCCGGCGACACGATTCGCTCCGCCGCGGATCTCGAGGTGCCGATGGTGGCGGTGTCGTTGATCCACCGGCGCGGATACTTTTTCCAGCGGCTGGATGCGCAGGGTCATCAAAGTGAGGAAGCCGTTGCCTGGCCGATCAATGATTTTGCGGAACTGATCGACGAGCAGGCCACGGTCGACATCGAAGGTCGTACGGTCCATGTCAGAGCCTGGAGATACCGCGTCACGGGCGAGTCCGGCCATGTCGTCTCGGTGTATCTGCTCGATACCGATGTGAGCGAGAATCAGCCATGGGATCGGAAGCTGACGGATGTGCTCTATGGAGGCGACGACCATTATCGCTTATGTCAGGAAATGGTGCTGGGGGTTGGAGGGTTTCGACTCTTGCGGGCTCTCGGATACCAAGACATCCGCCGGTTTCACATGAATGAGGGGCACGCCGCCTTACTCGTCCTTGCGCTTGGCGAGGAGAAGCTGGCCGCGCAGAACCAATCGGATTCGATTTCACACGAGCTGATCGAAACCATTCGCGAGCAGTGCGTATTTACGACCCATACCCCCGTACCGGCCGGGCACGATAAGTTTCCCGAGACACTCGCGCGCCAGGTGTTGGGCGAACGCTGGTGGGCCATACTGAAGGCCTCCGGTGCTGCGGAGACGCTCAATCTGACGCAACTGGCTCTGCGGGGTTCCCGGTATGTCAACGGGGTAGCGATGAAACATGGGGAGATCTCGCACAGCCTGTTCCCCGGCTACCCGATTCATTCCATCACCAACGGAGTCCACGCGGTCACGTGGACCGCTCCGTCGTTTCAGAGGCTCTTTGATACCCATCTGCCGGATTGGCGGTGCGATCAACTTTCACTCCGCTATGCCGTCAGTATCCCCACCTCAGATATCTGGGCGGCCCATGTGGAGGCCAAGCGCACGTTAGTCGAGTATGTGAATCGAGAATCGAATGCGGGATTCGATCGCGAGGTGCTGACGATCGGATTCGCCCGTCGGTTTGCGGCCTACAAACGCGCTGGTTTGATCTTTCAGGATCTCGACCGGCTCAAGCAGATTGTCCGATCAGCGGGGCCGATCCAGATCGTCTTTGCCGGCAAGGCGCATCCACGCGACCGAGAGGGCAAGGATCTTATCGCGCGCATCCATGAGATGCGTGATGCGCTGGGTGGTAGCATCAACGTTGCCTATCTGACCAACTATGACATGGAGGTGGCCAAGATGTTCTGTGCCGGCGCAGATGTCTGGCTCAATACCCCGTTGCCGCCGCTGGAGGCATCGGGGACGAGTGGGATGAAAGCGGCCATGAATGGTGTGCCGAGCCTGAGCGTGTTGGACGGTTGGTGGATCGAGGGCCATCTCGAAGGTGTGACCGGCTGGTCGATCGGTGATCGGGTGGAGGCCTGCCTGGAGCCACAGTCTGGGAGGGATGATTGCCACGCAGTGGAACTCTATCGAAAGCTGGAAGAGAAGGTCATGCCCTGCTTTTATAAGGAGCATGAACGGTTTGTCGAGATCATGCGGCATGCGATTGCCTTGAATGGAGCGTTTTTCAATACGCAACGTATGGTGGCTCAGTATCTCCATGATGCGTATCGGTTGGGTCAATCGCCGGGAGTGCTGCGCCAGAGGTCGGCATGATAGGTGCTCATGTCGTGACTCGAGGGATACGGTGAACGTGCCACACGCTGACGATTTCGTTCTCACAATCAACGGCGGGTCATCGAGCCTCAAGTTTGCCTTGTTCCAAGAGACGAATCGTCCGGTTGCGTTATTGCGCGGCATGATTGATCGTATCGGGCTGCCGGAGAGCATACTGATCATAACGAACCGTGAGGGCGGCCAGTTGGAACGTCGTGGGCTTACTGCATCTGACCCAGTGGCCTGCGTGGGTGTCTTGATCGGCTGGCTGGAACGCCAAATCGACATGAGGCATCTGCGCGCTATTGGTCATCGGGTCGTCCACGGTGGTCTGACGTACAGCCAACCTGAACCTGTGACTCCGGGATTGTTAGCCGAGTTGCGACGAATCAGCCCCTATGATCCGGAGCATATGCCATCTGAGCTGGCGCTCATCGAAGCCTTCGGCAAGCGCGACCCGAAGCTCCCTCAATTCGCCTGTTTCGATACGGCATTTCACCGCGACATGCCGCGGGTGGCACGCCTGCTGTCGATCCCAAGACGCTTTGACAAGTCGGGTGTGCAGCGGTATGGGTTTCACGGATTGTCCTATGCCTTCCTGATGAAAGAGTTGGCGAGAGTCGGAAAGAAGAACGAGGCCGACGGTCGCGTCATTCTGGCCCACTTGGGAAACGGAGCCAGTATGGCCGCCATCAAGGACGGAAAGAGTCTCGACACGACCATGGGTTTTACGCCGACCTCCGGCCTGCCGATGAGCCGCCGCTCGGGCGATCTCGACCCAGGACTTATTTCCTATCTGGCACGTACCGAAGGGATGAGCCCAGAGCAGTTCCATAAGATGGTCAACACAGAATCGGGCCTGCTCGGGGTCTCGGAGACCAGTTCCGATATGCGCGATCTCCTCAAGGAGGAACGGAACGATGTGAGAGCAGCCGAAGCGGTCGCGCTGTTTTGTTATCATGTGAAACGATACATCGGTTCGTTGGCTGCGGCCTTGGGCGGGTTGGATACACTGGTATTCAGTGCGGGTATCGGAGAGCACTCGCCGATCGTACGAGCGCGGATCTGTGAAGGATTGGAATTTCTCGGTATCGTCATCGATTCTGTGCGCAACGAGGCCGGTGAAGCCGTAATTTCCAAGGAAAGCAGCAACGTGACCGTACGGGTCATTCACACGAATGAAGAAAGTGAAATCGCCCGGTCCGTGATGGAGATGATCGGAGCCGAATTGTGACGACGAAAAACGAGGAGACTATGCAACGAACCAAGCCGAAGACATTGAATCCAGAGCAGCTGAAGAAAATGGGCGCCTATTGGCGAGCGGCCAATTATCTGTCGGTCGGCCAGATCTATTTGTACGACAACCCATTGCTGAAGAAACCGCTGACACGGGCTCATATCAAGCCACGCCTCCTCGGTCATTGGGGCACGACGCCGGGTTTGAACTTCATCTATGTCCATTTGAACCGTATCATTACGGAACACGACCTCAACATGATCTATATCACCGGGCCTGGCCACGGGGGACCAGGGCTTGTCGCCAATGCCTACCTCGAAGGTACGTACAGTGAAGTCTATCCGAACGTCTCGCAGGACGAGCGCGGAATGAAGCGGCTCTTCAAACAATTTTCTTTTCCGGGCGGTATTCCCAGTCATGTCGCGCCTGAGACGCCGGGCTCCATTCACGAAGGAGGTGAACTGGGGTATGCGCTCTCACATGCCTATGGGGCCGTCTTCGACAATCCGGATCTAATTGCGGCCTGCGTTATCGGCGACGGGGAAGCGGAAACGGGTCCGCTTGCTACGAGCTGGCATTCCAATAAGTTTCTCAATCCGCTCACCGACGGCGTCGTCCTGCCCATTCTCCATCTGAACGGCTACAAGATTGCGAATCCGACCGTGCTGGCCCGGATCAGTCACGACGAGCTGGATCACCTGATGCGCGGCTATGGTTATATCCCCCATTTCGTCGAGGGTAGTGATCCGGTCACCATGCACCAGCTCATGGCCATGACCCTTGATGCAGTGCTGGAGGACATCCAGCGGATCAAGGCCAATGCCCACCAAAAGGCTTCCGGCGCACGCCCGCTCTGGCCGATGATCGTGCTCAGGACGCCCAAAGGCTGGACCTGTCCACCACAGATCGACGGCAAGCGGACCGAAGACTACTGGCGGTCTCATCAAGTGCCAATGGGCGACATGGACAACGCAGCACATATCAAGATCCTCGAACGATGGATGAAGAGCTACAAGCCCCACGAGTTGTTCGACAAGACAGGAGCCCTTCAGCCTGAATTGGCGGAGCTGGCACCAAGAGGAAACCGTCGTATGAGTGCGAATCCCCACGCAAACGGCGGCCTCCTGCTCAAGGATCTACGTCTGCCTGATTTCCGGGAGTATGCCGTCAAGATTCCGGGGCCCGGCGTTCTCGAAGCGGAATCCACTCGCGTGATGGGGACGTTTTTGCGCGATACGATGAAGCTCAACATGGAGCAACGGAATTTCCGGCTTTTCAGTCCGGATGAAAACAACTCGAATCGCTGGCAAGACGTCTTGGAAGTTACCAACCGGGCTTGGATGGCGGACCGCCTTTCGTACGACGACCATCTTGCGCCGGACGGCCGGGTGATGGAGATGCTGAGTGAACACCAGTGCCAGGGGTGGCTGGAGGGATATCTCCTGACCGGACGACATGGATTTTTCTCATGCTATGAGGCCTTCATTCACATCATCGATTCGATGTTCAATCAACATGCCAAATGGCTCAAGGTCTGCAACCATATCCCATGGCGACGACCGATCGCTTCGCTGAATTACCTCTTGTCCTCTCATGTCTGGCGACAGGATCATAATGGGTTCAGCCATCAGGACCCCGGTTTCATCGATCACGTGGTCAACAAGAAGGCCGAGGTCATTCGGGTCTATCTGCCGCCCGATGCCAACACCCTCTTGTCCGTCACCGACCATTGTCTGCGCAGCCGCAACCACGTGAACGTCATCGTCGCGGGCAAACAACCGGCGCCCCAGTGGCTGAACATGGATGATGCGCTCAAACACTGCGCCGCTGGCATCGGCATCTGGGAATGGGCGAGTAACGACCGAACGAGCGAGCCGGATGTCGTGATGGCCTGCTGCGGCGATGTGCCCACACTGGAAACGCTGGCGGCCGTGTCCTTACTGCGGAAGTATCTGCCGGACGTGAAAGTGCGGGTGGTCAACGTCGTAGATCTCATGAAGCTGCAACCGCCCAATGAGCATCCGAACGGATTGCCCGACAAGGACTTCGATGCGCTATTCACGACGGACAAGCCGATCATCTTCGCGTTTCACGGCTACCCGTGGTTGATCCACCGACTGACCTACCGGCGGACCAATCACAAGAACCTGCACGTGCGCGGGTACAAAGAAGAAGGGACGACCTCAACCCCGTTCGATATGGTGGTGATGAACGATCTCGATCGCTTTCATCTGGTCGCTGACGTCATTGACCGGATCCCACTGCGCGGTTCACGTGCAGACTATGCCAAGCAGGCGCTTCGTGACAAACGCTTTGAGCACAAACAATACATTGCCAAATATGGCGAAGATATGCCGGAGATTCGGGAATGGCGGTGGACCTCAGGACAGGGGCAAGGCAAACGGCGACGTTCGTGATAACCGCATTCTCGGACGATAGCGTATGATTTAGGTCGGAAGCACAGAAGCCTCTGTTTTCGGTGGTCGAAGATGAAGGACAATTTCATGCCTGTCTTCAACAGCGTCTTCTACGAAGTGGCCGCGTTCTTGCTGCTGGCGGCAGGATGTGGCGTCGTCGCCCTCAAGCTCGACATACCTCTGATCCGGAATATGGGCTGGGTGGCGCGGGTGACTGGGCGTGGGCAGCGCCTTAAACACGACCTGATCGTCTTGGACAATGCCATGCCGTTGGGATGCGGAATGTACCTTTCATGAGCTGAACCCGTTCTTCCATGCTGAGGAGCCTCAGCCCAGGAGAGGGGATTCCGGCCGGATCCAGAGAAAGTACGCAAGTGGGTCAGTTTGAATTCAGCTAGGCCACCGCACGTAAATTCCCCAACTGATCTTATGTCGCCTAGGCTCACTAGGCTCAATACCTATTCTGCCGCGATGTGTCATGTGGCGCTGGACCGAGCGGCTCGCATGGTGGCGCGGTTCGAACTGCCGGGACCTTCCGAGACTTGGCGACACACGGCAGATGAGATCAGGCAAGCGATTTTGAAAGAAGCCTGGGACGAGAAGGTACAGTCGTTGACGGAACATTTGGGCGGAGGCGGGTTGGACGCGAGTCTGCTGGCTCTGCCGCTGCGCCGAGTCATAAAAGCCGACCATCCCTACATGATCGCGGCGACCCGCGCAGTCTCGGAACAATTAGGCGCCGGGAAGGGCCTGCTCTATCGCTACTTGCCGGACAAATCGCCTGATGGCCTCGCCGGGCATGAGGGCGCGTTTCTGCTCTGCAGCTTCTGGCTCGTGGATAATCTCGCCAAGCAAGGCCGGCTGGATGAGGCGCTGGAGCTGTACGACTCCCTCTGCGCGAGAGCCGGTACGCTCGGGTTGCTCCCTGAGGAAATCGATTCTTCGACCGGGGCGTTCCTCGGCAACTATCCGCAGGACTTCAGCCATATCGGGGTGATTTCAAGCGGGGTCAATTTGGGACGGCTCCTGAGGCAAGTCGGAGGGTCGAAATGAAGAGGGCATAAGGATCAATAGATGACACATATCAGTCAGGAAGCAGAAGATCAGGACTCACGGTTCGTTCAACCGGTCGTCGAGCCGTTTCAAAAGTTCATTCATGCCGAAACGGCAGGCGGCATTCTGCTACTGGGTGCGACGATCGCGGCGATGATCTGGGCCAATTCTCCATGGGCCGCATCCTATACGGAGTTCTGGCACACCCCTGTCAGTCTGGTGGTCGGGTCTCACACGTTGACGGAAACCTTGCTGGAATGGATCAACGATGGCCTGATGGCCATGTTCTTCTTCGTCATCGGGTTGGAAATCAAGCGGGAAATCCTGGTCGGAGAACTCGCCTCATGGCGACAGGCTGCGTTGCCTCTGGCCGCGGCGTTGGGCGGATCAATTCTTCCGGCGTTGCTCTATACGGTACTCAACGCGGGAATGGATGGCGCTAAGGGCTGGGGCATCCCGATGGCGACGGACATCGCCTTCTCGCTGGGCATCCTCTCATTGCTCGGCACACGCGTCCCGCTGGCCCTGAAAGTATTTTTGACCGCACTGGCTATCGCCGACGATCTCCTGGCGGTGTTGGTCATTGCGCTGTTTTACACCTCGACGATTTCCTGGACGAGCCTGGCGGTTGGTGCGCTGTTCCTTATCTTGATGATTGGCGCAAACATGGTGGGAGTGCGGCACCCGCTCGTGTATTCGATCCTCGGGATCGGCGGGCTGTGGCTGGCCTTTCTTCTGTCGGGTGTGCATGCCACCATCGCGGGCGTGATCGCGGCCATGACGATTCCAGCACGGACACGACTCACCGGGCGCGAATTTCTCAAGAAAGGGAAGGTGCTGCTCACGCTGTTCGAAGAGGTCGCATCGCCAGACCAACCCCCGTTAGCCAACCCAGAACAAAGTCGGGTTGCCCGCCGTATGAAAACCGCTGTCGCGCATGTTGGGACGCCTTTACAGCAATTAGAATATGCCCTGCATCCATGGGTGACGGTGGTCGTCATGCCAGTGTTCGCGCTCGCCAACGCCGGCGTGACGCTCGACGCGGACATCGTCACCATGCTGGTCACTCCGGTGGCGCTGGGAATTCTGCTCGGCCTGCTCGTGGGGAAACCTGTCGGTATCGTGCTCTCAGCCTGGCTCGCGATCCGTGGGGGCCTCGCCACGATGCCCGAGGGTGTGTCGTGGCCTCAACTTGTGGCCGTCGGTGTGCTTGCGGGGGTCGGATTCACCATGTCGCTCTTCGTCGCTGGGCTGGCCTTTCCCCGTGGACCCGTGTTGATGGCCGCCAAGGAAGGTATTCTGATTGCCTCGACGGTCGCGGGGCTGACCGGGTGGCTCTTGCTGAGATACATTCAGAACAACAAGGAGGATTGAGCCATGACTTCACTGCGAATCCAAGATCGAGCATTGTTGACTGCGACGGAGTTGGCGCTGATTGAATCGAGTGCACCCTCACGGATCAGGGCGTATACCTTTGCACAACTGAACAATCGGATCGTGCGAGTGAGAAGATTCTGGGATAAGTATCGCGAGCTGGCCCGCCAGCAACAGCGGACGACAAAGACGAGTCGGCAACAGGGCCGGCTGCAGCCGGCCCTGAACGTGCGAACCGAGCGCAAGGCGCAGGTCTTCGCCGGCGCCCTCGATCGTTTTGAGAAGCGCCTGGAGCAGTTGACAAGGGAGGCGCGTCGCCGGCCTCGCCCGCCGGCGACGCCGGTCCCCAAGAGTCTCCGTGGTCCGATCGCGCAACGCGACACGGTTCGCAGGAAGACGCAGCAGGGTCGGGCGTCGAATGAAGCCGCACAGGCGCCGCGCATCACGCGGCAGTTCCAGAAATCAAAGATGCGCGCGATTCAGGGGCATCTCAGCGCCCGTGGAAAGCGCCGCCAGGCCACGCGTGATGCCCGGTGACGAGCAAACGAACTGGCGCGGTGGCCGAGGGTGAAAAGCCTGTGGTATGCCTCACGTAAATTGTGAACGGCCGATGTAGGTATCTAGATACCGGAACCTTCAGCGATCTGGAAGCAGGTAGACCAGCATGAGTAGAAAAAGAGGGGAAGCTGAGTTGAACAAGACCAACGGTGGCGCGGCACGATCCGACGCGCTCGTGCTCTTCGGTGTGACGGGTGATCTCACCTACAAGAAGATTTTTCCGGCGCTCTATGCAATGGCAAAACGAGGCGCCTTGAGGGTTCCGGTGATCGGCGTCGCCTCCTCTCATTGGAATCTGGCGCAGTTGCAAACACATGTGAGGGAGAGCATCACACAAGCGGGTGGAATCGATCACCAGCGCGCGTTCCAGCATCTGCTCACCCTGTTCCGGTATGTAGAGGGCGACTATAATGACCGGGACACCTTCACGGCGATAAAAAAGTCGCTGGGTTGTGCTCAGCGCCCGGCGCACTACCTCGCCATCCCGCCCGCGCTCTTCGCGACGGTCATCCAAGGGCTTGGGGCGGCGGGTTTGGCCGACCGGGCACGCGTCATCGTCGAAAAGCCGTTCGGACGCGATCTGGCCTCCGCGCGAGAGCTCAACCACATCGCACAATTGGTGTTCCCGGAGGAGTCGATCTTCCGCATCGACCACTACCTTGGGAAAGAGGCGATCATGAACATCCTCTATTTTCGCTTCGCCAATTCCTTCCTGGAGCCGATCTGGAACCGCAACTGTGTGGCCAGTGTCCAGATTACGCTGGCTGAGGATTTCGGCGTGATGGGTCGCGGCAAGTTTTACGAAACCGTGGGATGCCTGCGCGACGTCGTGCAGAACCACCTGTTCCAAGTCGTGGCGTTGCTGGCCATGGAACCTCCGGCCTATCAGGGCTATGGTGCCGTGCACAGCGAGAAGGCCAAGGTGTTTCAGGCCATGCGTCCGCTGCAGCCGGACGACGTGGTGCGCGGCCAGTACGCCGGTTACCGACAGGAGCCGGGAGTGGCGAAAGGGTCCGACGTGGAGACCTTCTGCGCCCTGCGGCTGTTTATCGACTCGTGGCGCTGGGAAGGGGTGCCGTGGTACGTGCGCTCGGGCAAGTGCTTGGCGACAACAGCGGCCGAGGTCCTGGTGGAACTCAAACCCCCACCTCAACGGCTGTTTGACGATTCAAGGCCGGTGACCGGGCGGACCAACTATCTGCGCTTCCGGCTTTCCCCCAGTTCCGCCGTGGCCCTTGCCGCTCGTGTCAAGCGCGCGGGAAAGGAATTCATCGGCGACCAGCGAGAACTCTACTTGCTCGACGAGCAACCGGAAAAGGAAACGCCCTACGAGCGGCTCTTGGGTGACGCCATGGCCGGCAACGGCGCGCTCTTCGCGCATAAGGATTCAGTGGACGCCGCTTGGGCGGTGGTTGATCCAGCCCTGAAGACTCACCATCCGGTCCGGCACTACCGACGCGGCACCTGGGGGCCGAAGGAGGCGGATGCGCTCATCCGAGCAGACGGAGTCTGGCACAACCCGGTCTTAGGAGCGGCGGGGGCTAAGAAGACAGCTCAATGAAGGAATACTCGACATCGAGGTGATCAAGATTAACGGCGAGCGCCACAACGAGTCCTGGCGACTCCTCAGTGCGCATCGCAAGCAACTCGATGTGATTGTCGAAGCCTTCCTGTATCTCAAGGCGACAGGACCTACGCACGTCTCAGCCCGCGACCTGCCTAGCCCCGACGGTGTTCATATGACTCAGAACAGTGCTGGTCGGAGTCGGCAGATGGTCCGTAACTGAACCATGCTGTCGACTCCCGCCGAGCAATGACTGGCTCCTATCCCCTTCATCGCCCTGGCTGACGCCAGAACAACGTCAGTGGGCGACAGAGGCGTCGGTCAGAAACGACACTGCGTGACCTTTCGCATCCACTTTTGCAAGAACATGTTCTCCCACTTTCGGAGTCATCTTTGATCTCTTTTCAGTACTGGCATCAACATGCATGCGCACCTCAGCCCCAGATGCCTCTCTGACGACATAGTGCTCACCATCGATCTTCACGATTTCGCCCTTGACCGCCTTGCCGGCTACAAAGCTGTCTTTATCAGACACGGTCCATATCTTTCCGCCCAATTGCCCAGTGTTGAGGCTGTCTGCGGACGACGCGACGGTCGACAAACCCAGGCACAGGAAGAAGCTGCACGACAGAACACCGATGATTCTTGGAATGGATACCATTGGAGCCTCCTTGGGATAAATGTAAAACAAGCTTACGGTTAACGATACGCTCTTCGGGTCTTGCGTACTGAGCAATTATGACCAGACTCCTGCAATGCTGCTTGTCATAGTAGAGTTCGTCAATCTTGCGGCGGTAGGGCTTCAGTTGACGGCAGAAGAGAAGCAGGACCTGGTGGCATTTCCACGCGTGCTCTGATGTCAGCAGGGAGAAGCCGGGTTATCGTGGCGATAGTGGAAGCATAGAAAGAAATGACGTGGTCTTTTGACGGATCGATCGGGAGGAAATGGCGGCGTATTCCGAGCTGACCAGACGGCTGGGTTTTGAATACAACGGGCTGGTCTTGCATGAATATTACTTTGAGAACTTGACTCACGGCGGAACCAGGAATCCCGATCACGGCTCTGCTTTTGTGAAAGCTGCAGAAGACAGTTTCGGCACCTATGACATATTGAGGCATTCTTTGCGAACATCGACTGGAGGTCAGTGGAGAAGCGGCTGCAGCTGTACGAGCGGGCTTGGGGGGAATCCGTCCGAGCATAACCGGAAAGCCTTGGGCGATTCGTGATCGAGATAATACAAACGAGGACACTCCCCGGGGGGAGGACACGGTGAAAGCAACGACAACGATCCCGGCACAATCTGGAACAACGGCGTCTCGCGCTCCCCGACAGAAAGGAATCATCAAAGAAGCCATTGGTCTGTCCGATGTAAAGTCGCTCCGGGCCCAGGCCCGGCAAGGGATTGAAGACGGCGCCATGACAGCGGGCTCCAAGGCCAACGTGGAGACGGTGATCAGGCTGCTGAATGAAGCCCTGGCCACGGAAATAGTCTGCATCCTCCGCTACAAACGCCATTACTTCATGGCCAGCAGGATCAACTCTCTTGGCGTGAAGGCCGAGTTTCTCCAGCATGTCATTGAGGAACAGACCCATGCTGATCAATTGGCCGAACGCATCGTCCAACTTGGGGGGGGAGCCAAAGCTCTCTCCTGAAGGGATGCTGAGCCGAAGCCATTCAGAATATATCGAAGGAGAATCATTGGTGGAGATGATCACGGAAGATCTGGTTGCCGAACGGATCGCAATCGACAGCTATCGCGAAATGGTTGCCTATGTTAGCACAGATGATCCCACGACTCGTAAAGTCTTGGAAGGGATCCTGGCACAAGAGGAAGAACATGCAGAAGACCTGGCCAGCCTCCTGAAGAAGCTGGTCCAGTAAGCGAGTGCTCATCTGGGTCCCATCTGACCCTACAGGGCCTGTCGTGGGACAAAGGGCCCGTGCTGTGTCGTCTCATGCGGATTGTCAAGGCACGACGATGGTTGTCCACAATTCACCGATTTGAGATGTCCCTTTTTAGCCAACCCAGAACAAAGTCGGGTCGCTCGCCGTGACCTCCAGTCCATCTTGTCTATGACGACCACCGGCCTTACATCATTGATGGGCTAAGCATACGGTCGCCGACTGCGGCAGCGTTTCCTGTGTATCATGTGCTCGTTCGTCATTCTTTGTCTTGGCTCAGACCCTGCAAATTCTTTGGATAAACAAACATATGAATTTCCTCTTATAAATATGCTATCGAAGGGGGCTGTGAACGGAGTCCAGTTAGAATCATCCAAGAATGTCAAAGGGGAGGAAAGCGATGGGCCGGGGGGTGTCTTGCGATCGATTGATAGTTGGAATACTTTCTCTTATGGTTCTGCTGGCAGGGCAAGCCTATGCTGGCGATACAGATGACAAGAAGCTGGGTGACTCAGAGCCGAAGGAGTTGCTCGATTGTCGGTACGGGCAAGCCTATGGGAAAACCGATGGTGAAACAGTCGGTGAAGCCTTTCCCTCCGACGACCTGTTCCGTCCCCTGTTGGCGGATCCCAAGCAGCCGCAGTTCTTTGCAAACTGGCGATCGACGCGATCACGTACCGACCGCACAACCTCCAATATCGGGTCGGTTGCGATCGGAGAAAACTTCGGCTTTTATACGAGGCGGGACGGGTGCAATGGGTGGCAGATCAGCCTGCTCACCGGCGTTTTTGCCCAATTCGACCTAGATGAAAAGAATGCCCAATTGGTGAACACGGACTTCAATGTCGGCATACCGATTACATGGCGCTCAGGAAATTGGTCCGCAAGATTGCGCTATTATCATCAAAGCAGCCACATCGGCGACGAATTTGTGGGAGCCAATCCAGGATTCAAGTCGATTACGTTTATCCTTGAAGAGGTGGACGCAATTCTTTCCTACGACTACAGATGGCTGCGTGTCTATGGAGGGGGCGGGTATCTGGTGCATCGAGAACCGGCAACATTCGACCGCGGGAAGGTTCAGTGGGGATTCGAAGCACGGGCTCCATCCATGCGTACACGGATCTTGGTGCCGTTCCTCGACCGGCTCGTCGTGACACCTGTGCTCTCGGCGGATTTCAAGTCGATACAGGCACACGAGTGGATTATCGACACCAATGTGCTCGGTGGGTTCGAATGGTCCCGAACGGGCTCGCTCCGGCGTTTTCGAATCATGGCACACTACTTCCATGGATTTAACCCCTATGGTCTGTTTGCGATCAACCAGAAGATCGAATCGATCGGCCTAGGGGCCTATTTCATGTTTTAGCGGTTCTCGGGGGGCGATCCTCGTCTTTCAGTAGTGGGGTGTGAGAGATGAATAAAACAACTTCCTTTTCTATTTGGTATGTGCTCCTCGCCATTATGGCCGTGGTGCTCGTCCATGACTTTATTCACGCGCTGAACAAGGTCGAGGAACTCCCCTACAGTCAGTTTAAAAGTTTGGTGGTGGCTGGGAAGGTGGCAGAAGTCTCGGTGACGAGCCAAGTGCTGACCGGCAAGTTGAAACCTGAGGGCGAATCAAAGGAGCCGAAAGCCTTTGCGACCGTCCGGGTTGAAGACCCGGACCTTGTCCGGGAACTCGATCAACATGGAGTGATCTTTACCGGCGTCATTGAATCCACGTTTTGGCGTGATCTTCTATCCTGGATCATCCCGGTCGCGCTGTTCGTTGGTATCTGGTTCTTTATCTTTCGACGATTGGGACAGGCTCAGGGCGGCTTCATGCAGGTCGGGCAATCCAAAGCCAAGATCTACATGGAGAAGGACATCAAGGTGACGTTTGCGGATGTCGCCGGTGTGGACGAGGCGAAGGAAGAATTGCAGGAGGTGATTGAGTTCCTGAAGACGCCGGAGAAGTTCACCAAACTCGGCGGAAAGATTCCCAAGGGGATTCTGCTGGTCGGACCTCCGGGGACCGGCAAGACGTTGCTGGCCCGTGCTGTGGCCGGCGAGGCCGGCGTGACGTTCTTCAGCATCAGCGGCTCGGAGTTTGTCGAAATGTTCGTTGGGGTCGGGGCTGCTCGGGTCCGTGATCTCTTCGATCAGGCTAAGCTCAAAGCCCCCTGCATCATTTTCATCGATGAATTGGATGCGCTCGGAAAAGCGCGTGGCGCAGGGCCTATGGGGCATGAGGAACGGGAACAGACGCTCAATCAGTTGCTAGTTGAGATGGATGGCTTCGATCCGCGCATCGGGGTCATTCTTATGGCCGCAACCAATCGCCCCGAGATTCTTGATCCCGCGTTGCTGCGGGCCGGCCGATTCGATCGACATGTGGTGGTGGACCGTCCGGACAAGATCGGTCGCCTCGCCATTCTTCGTGTGCATGCCAAACAGGTGACGCTGGGTCCCGACGCCGATCTCGAAAACATCGCCGCGATGACCCCTGGGTTCTCCGGAGCCGATTTGGCCAACATCATCAACGAGGCGGCGTTGCTGGCGGTGCGCCGTGGTAAGGATGAGGTCGGTTTTTCCGAATTACAGGAGGCGGTCGAGCGAGTCATTGCCGGCTTGGAGAAGAAGAATCGTGTCCTGAATAAAATGGAGAAGGAGCGGGTGGCCTACCATGAGACGGGCCATGCCCTCATTGCCATGTCGTTGCCGGGGATGGATCAGGTGCAGAAGATCTCCATCATTCCCCGAGGTGTGGCGGCACTCGGCTACACGTTGCAGCTCCCGACAGAGGACCGGTTTCTCATGACGAAATCTGAGTTGGAGAATAAAGTTGCCGTGTTACTCGGTGGTCGGATCGCCGAAGAAACGATCTTCGGCGAAGCTTCGACGGGAGCGCAGAACGATCTCGTGAAATCCACCGACATCGCCAAAAGTATGGTGAAGGCCTACGGGATGAGCGAAAAACTGGGCACCATCACGTTGGAACGAGAACGACAGCCTCAGTTCCTCCAACTTCCTCTCGCGTCGGAAAAAGGCGATTATTCCGAAGAAACCGCCCGTGAAATCGACTGCGAGGTTCGGCGGATCATTGACGAGCAGTACGGGCGCGTGAGGCAAATGCTAGAAGAAAGGAAAACCGCCCTACACCAGGGTGCGCAGCTCTTGCTGGAACGCGAGGTGATGACCGGGGCTGAGCTAAAGGCAATCCTAGAGAGTGCGTGAAACGACTTCTGAACGTTCATGCAGCTTTGAGCCTAGGATCGGATGGATGGAACAACAGGCAACGATCTCGATCGAAGATAATATCATCCGCTGCCGTGGGGCTTGGGTCCTTTCGAACCTGACCCAGCTGGAGCGAGGCAGTCGAGCGCTTCGATGGCCGGATGAGTCCCCGGTTCTCTGCGATGCCGGAGGAGTGACCGCCATGGATACAGGCGGAGCGATCGTGCTCCAGCGTTGCATCGACACCCTGCGGCGCAAGGGCCAACAGATGTCACTCGAAGGGCTCAGACCTGAGTTCGAGGAGTTGCTCCGAAAGATTGAAGCGCAGTGGCCTCAATCGGAGCATGGAAGCGCGATCCGGAGGGGGGGATGGACCGACAGTCTTGCCCAAGCTGTACAATCTCGGCAAGTTTCTATACTTCGCGCGCTCGCCTTTCTCGGAGAAAGCACCATCGCATTGGGACGATCGCTGATACGGCCACGTTCCATCCGATGGCGGACACTGTTGCGGTTCGTGGAGCTGGACGGTCTACGAGCCTTGCCGATCACCGGCCTCCTGACCTTTTTGGTCGGTGTCGTCATTGCCTATCAGGGGGCGGAACAGCTCAGGAAGTTCGGTACGAACATTTTTATCGTGGATCTGGTCGGCATCTCGCTGTTGCGTGAAATTGCGCCGTTGATCGTGGCGATCCTCATCGCCGGCCGTTCGGGATCAGCTTATGCGGCGGAGATCGGCACGATGAAGGTCACAGAAGAATTGGATGCGGTGCGCACATTGGGCATTTCGCCCATGAACCTGCTCGTGCTGCCGCGCGCGCTCGCCTTGGTCATCGCTCTCCCGCTGTTAACTGTGTACGCAGATGTCGTGGGCGTCTTCGGAGGTATGCTGATTGCGTTGGGAGAGCTCAATGTGAGTTTCGCGGAGTTTATCGCTCGGTTTGAGGAAGCGGTGCCTGTGCGACACTTTCTGATCGGATTGGGCAAGGCGCCCTTCTTTGCGGCGATTATCGCCTTGGTGGGCTGCTATCAAGGATTTCAGATTCGTGGGGGCGTGGATGACGTTGGTCGCCATACCACTATCAGCGTCGTGCAGGGGATTTTTTTCGTGATCGTGTTCGATGCGGTCTGCAGCATCCTGCTCAATTGGTGGGACCTGTAACATGTTGTGCAACCTGTGTGAAAGGTAACCTCTGATGCCGTCGGCCACGAACACGGACAGTCCGGTGATTGACGTGAGCCATGTCGTGACGAAGTTTGGGAACGCCGTCGTGCACGAGGATGTCAGTCTGTCCATCCAACGTGGCGAAATTTTCGCAATTGCCGGAGGCAATGGGTGTGGTAAGACCACCTTGCTGCGGGAGATCATCGGTCTGATCATACCCTCGGCCGGAACGATACGGCTGTTCGGAATCGATAGCCGACATTTGGAGGCGGGCGATGGTCATCCAGTCCACCGCCGATTCGGTGTCATGTTCCAGTATGGGGCGCTGTTCAGCTCGTTCACGCTGGCGGAGAATGTTGCCGTGCCGCTGCGCGAGCATACGACACTGAGTGCAGGACTGATCCGTGATATTGTCGCAGCCAAGATTGCGATGGTGGGCTTACCTCCGGATAGTGCCGTGAAATATCCAAACGAACTAAGCGGTGGGATGCGCAGACGAGCTGCGCTCGCCCGAGCGATCGTTATGGATCCAGAATTGTTATTTCTCGACGAGCCGACGGCCGGGCTCGATCCGATCATCGCCGCGGGATTTGATGATCTCGTTCTCTCGTTAAAGGATCTCTTGGGACTGACGGTGGTGATGGTGACGCACGATCTGGACTCGTTGTGGCGCATTGCTAATCGTGTAGCAGTCCTGGGAGGCGGGAAGGTACTGGGCGTGGGGAGCATGCAGGAGTTATCACGGGCCGATGATCCCGTCATCCGTGAATATTTCCACGGCTCACGCGGTAGGGCAGCGAGCGAACAGGCGGCCTGGAACACGAGGGAACGTCGCGCGTGAAATACCTATTCAGCAGGACAAGGACGAGCAACTGAAGGGGAACTGAATGGAACCCAAGGTCAACTATGTTCTCGTGGGATCATTCGTGGCGTTACTCGGCGCGAGCATCCTTGCCGGTATTCTGTGGTTGGGAAAGTCCGACTACCGAGGCTCTTATGACCGGTACGTGGCCTATATGAAGGAGTCGGTCGCAGGATTGAGCGTGAACTCGACCGTCAAGTATCGAGGCGTCGATGTAGGGCGGGTCAAGGACATTGCCTTAAATTCTGATAATCCCAAGGAAGTTCTGCTGACGATGGATATCGTGCGGGGAACACCCATCAAGACCGACACGGTTGCTGTACTCGAAACCCAGGGGCTCACCGGTCTTGCGACCATCAATTTGACCGGCGGAAGCAAGGAGGCTCCTTCGTTGCAAGCTGAGGACGGGCAAGCCTATCCGGTCATCAAGACCGGTCCCTCCCTATTCGTCCGCTTGGATGAGGCAGTGTCTCGTCTATTGGCGGAAGAAGGTCTGGCCCAACTGTTGGTCGATCTTGATACAGCGGTGAAAGGGGTGGGGAAGGTCTTGGATGAAGAAAATCGCACACTGCTCAAGAGGACGATTACGGATCTCGCCGATGTTGCGCAGACCGTTGCGGCCCACAAGGTGCAAATCGAACAAAGCCTTGACGGTGCCGCACGAAGTGCCGACAATCTTGTCAAGTTGACGGCGTCGTTGAATGCGCAGGTTCCTACCGTACTCGCGGGAATCAACAAGAGTGTTGCAACCTTGGGGACTGCGACGGACGAGCTGGCTCGGACCAGCAAGACCATGGGAACGGTCGTCAATGAGGCCAGACCAGAACTGCAACAATTCAGCCGACGCACTCTGCCCGAAACCGGCCTATTGGTGACGGAGCTCCGACAGCTCACGAGTACGTTAACTCGCGTGGCACGGGAGTTGGAACGAGAACCGAGCTCGTTGGTGTTTGGACGAAAGACACCGCCGCGCGGTCCAGGGGAATAATGTCCTGAAATATCATGCCATGAAGAAGTATCAACTTATCCATGTCCTGTGCGCTGTGTTGGTTATGACGACAACCGGTTGTCTATCGACCCGAACGGATTCTCCGGAAATCCATACGTATCACTTGAGCCTTGATGGCTTGCAGAGTGAAGAGCGTCCTGTCGAGACGGACGGTCCAGTGTTGCTCGTGAGTCCACCTCAAGCGGAGCCGGGCTTTGAAACGCAGCGCATGGTGTACGTCAAACGTCCGTACGAACTCGAATATTTTGCTGTGAATCAGTGGGCTGACAGCCCGGTGCGCATGCTCCCCCCCCTGATGGTCCAGGTGCTCAATCAGAGTGGGACATGGCGGACCGTGATTTCCTTGCCGAGCGCAGTCAGTGGGGACTATCGCCTTGACACGTACGGAGTTCTTTTGCAGCAAGAATTTCTCCAACAGCCCAGTCGAGTCAGAGTGACGGCTCGATTGCAGCTCGTGGACTTGAAAGAATCAACGATTCTCGGAGCCCGAGCGTTCGAGGCAGTGGAGAATGCTCCGAGCGAGAACGCCTATGGAGGGGTCCTAGCCGCCAATCGAGCGGTCACTAGCATGCTTGATCAGATCGTTTCGTGGCTTCGGCAATGCGTACAGCATTCGACGGGGTGCGATCGCTCATAAAGTGCGTGCTGGATCTGGTGGAAAGAGAAAGCCGTGAAGTATCCCAGCCTCTATGTCCTGTGTGTGTTGACGACGGCTTATTGTCTCATGGCGTCCACACCCAGCCTCGCCGCGAATGAGCGAAATCTGGTGCGAGGCAAGAAGCTCTATGAGAAGTATTGCCTGGCCTGTCACGGTCCGCAAGGTCGAGGGGATGGAGCCGTGCAGTTTGACCCGCCTGTGGCGGACCTGACATCGAGCGACGTGCTTCTGAAGCCGGACTCTCGCCTCTTAAAGAGCATCCATGAGGGACGACCGAATACCGCCATGGATGCCTGGAAATCAAGACTATCAGACGAGGCCATCCGCGATGTGTTGGCCTATCTCCTGACCTTGCCCCGATGAGCGTGCCCGACTATTTAGCTGGTGCCTCACCCCGTGGCCTTCCTAACAGTCGTTCTGGGGATTCCAGTTAAGGCGCTGTATCAAGGTACGGTCCTTCACCGGCATGCTGAGTGTAGCGCGAAAGAGGATGTTTCCCAACCAGATGGACCAGTCACTGCCAAAGGGTGTGGCCAAGAGGTGCGAGTGAAGACGCAGGAATTGATCGATCGTCAACCGATCGTAGGCTCGATGGCGGGCGTCACGGCAGCTGATGCGGCAGCGCGCATTCTGACTGACGGCTATAATGAATTGCCTTCCTCTAAGCCGCGCAGCACGTGGGCGATCGCGTTCAATGTGGCACGCGAGCCGATGTTCATGCTGTTGATGGCTTGCGGTGCGATTTACCTGATCCTCGGGGATGCCCAAGAGGCGCTGATGCTGCTTGGGTTTGTCTGTATCGTGATAGGCATCACGGTATTCCAGGAACGCAAAACAGAGCGCGCATTGGAGGCGCTGCGCGACTTGTCTAGCCCGCGCGCGTTGGTGGTCCGTGATAGTGAACCAATTCGGATTCCCGGCCGAGATGTCGTGCGCGGCGATCTCATCCTGCTCGCCGAGGGGGATCGCGTGCCGGCCGATGCGGTGCTGAACTCTTGTTCGGTCTTGGCCATTGACGAGTCGCTGCTGACGGGGGAATCCGTTCCCGTGCGAAAGAGGGCCGGTCAGGCTCATGAGACACAATTGGGTCGGCCGGGGGGAGACGATCTGCCCTTCATCTATTCAGGGTCGCTGGTGGTGCAAGGCACAGGGACAGCAACGGTTCAGGCAACCGGACCGCGCACCGAAATTGGCCGTATCGGCAACGCGTTGACCCGTATGGAACAGGAACCGACCCGCATTCAGCGTGAAACCGGGGTTGCCGTGAAACGACTCGCCTGGGTCGGTTTAGCACTGGCGGCCCTTGTGGCCATCTGGTATGGCGTGACCCGCACTGATTGGCTCAATGGATTGCTCGTTGGGATTACGCTGGCCATGGCCATTTTGCCGGAAGAGTTACCGGTCATTCTCACGATCTTTCTTGGGTTGGGTGCGTGGCGCATTTCCAAGAAGCGAGTATTGATTCGTCACATCCCCGCAGTCGAATCGCTTGGATCGACCACGGTGCTCTGTGTCGACAAGACCGGTACGCTGACGCAGAACCGTATGGCGCTGGTGGTGGTATCTGTCGACGGACAGTCGTTCGATGTCACTGCGCTTGCCCCCAGGGGTCTCCCCGAGACGTTTCACGAGCTGCTGGAGTTCAGTGTCCTGGCAAGCCAACGCGATCCGTTTGACCCGATGGAAAAGGCCATACGTGAGGCGGGACAGACGCTTCTTGCCGGCACAGAACATTGGCACGAGGACTGGATGCTGGTGGAAGAGTATCCGTTATCGCCGGAGCTGCTGGCGATGTCCCGGGTGTGGCAATCACCAGAGGGAGATCGGTATGTCATTGCCGCCAAGGGTGCCCCTGAAGCGATCGTAGAGTTGTGCCACCTGGATCCGCAACGAGCCGAAGCGGTCAGCCGGCAGATCAATGTCATGGCGGAGCAAGGCTTGCGCGTATTGGGTGTGGCTCAGGCGAGTTTCACGCGCACCGCCTTGCCGGACATCCAGCATGATTTCGAGTTCCATCTGCTTGGGCTTATCGGCCTGCTGGATCCGGTCCGACCCGCCGTGCCCGACGCAATCAAGGAAAGCCAAGAAGCCGGTATTCGGGTGGTGATGATGACGGGGGATCATCCGATGACAGCGCGGAAGATCGCTCAGCAAATCGGCCTCGTGTCTGACGATGGCATCATTTCCGGGTCGGAGATTGATACAATGAGCGATGCGGAGTTGCAGCGTCAGGTTGGCCGTATCAACGTATTCTGTCGGGTCGTGCCGGAGCAAAAACTTCGTCTCGTGAATGCGCTCAAGACCAGCGGTGAAATCGTCGCGATGACCGGGGACGGCGTCAACGATGCTCCGGCACTGAAGGCGGCGCATATCGGTATCGCCATGGGGGGGCGCGGGACCGATGTGGCGCGCGAAGCGGCGGCGGTCGTGTTGTTGGATGACGATTTCTCATCGATCGTTGAGGCGGTGAAGCTGGGTCGACGGATTTTCGACAACCTGAAGAAGGCCATCGCATTCGTGATCGCGGCGCATTTCCCGATTATCGGTTTGTCGCTCGTACCGGTCATGTTGGGCTGGCCGTTGATTCTGTTGCCGGTCCACATCCTATTCCTGCAGTTGATTATCGACCCGGCCTGTTCAATCGTCTTCGAAGCGGAAGCGGAAGAAAACGAGGTTATGCGCCGACCGCCACGTGTGCCCGATGCCCCGCTCTTTGATCGATCCACCATCACGCTGGGTCTGGTGCAAGGGCTCTGTCTGTTCCTGATCGTGCTAACGATCTTCTCAATGTCTCTGTACCGTGGTGACGGTGCGGAGCATGCACGAGCACTGACGTTCACGGCACTGATATTGGCGAGCCTCGGACTTATTGTCACCAATCGGTCTTGGTCCCGCTCGATGGCCGACATGTTTCGCGTGCCCAATCAAGCCCTGTGGTGGGTGATCGGGAGCGCCCTGGCGTTATTGACGCTTGTGCTGACTATTCCGTTCCTGCGGGGGGTATTTCGGTTCTCAGCACTCGAGCCCATTGATTTGGCGGTGTGTGTGGCTGCCGGGATTTTAAGTCTCGTCACTTTCGAAACGACGAAGCGGTTTGGCGGAGGCACTGCGAAGGACGTACCCATCCCTCAGATCCCGATATCCCCTCTGAGTCCGAAGAAGTTTGGGGGCTGAATGGACATCGGTGATTGCGCGAGGCGAGGCACCGCCACACATGCAGCCGGTGGTCGGGTTCAGCAGGACTTGACGGACGGGAGGCCCTGATGGCTGCGTCGGATTGCTCCGATCTCGATTCGGATTATGAGCATCTGCTGATGCTCTGGACCTCCGGGGTTCGGGACTATCATTCGATGCTGTCCGACTATCTCACGGCCAACTCCATTTTCGTGGCGGTGATCGGTCTGATTGTGTCACGGGAATTGCTGCCCTTGTCCCTCACCGGCATGATTGTCCTGCTCTGTGCCTTTGGCGTGCTCATGTGTCTTCAGATGGCAATCGTGCTTGGACGATTGTCAGGTCAGAATGCCTTGTGGGAGTGGCGGTTGCGGGGAATCGAGCAATCTCCAGGCTGGGATCGGCAGCAGCTGGTCACAAGCCTCTATCAGCTTCATGAAACGAGACAGCCGATTCAAGATCCACGGAACGAGCCACCGGTGTTTTTGCCGAACTGGGCCTTTCGCCAACACCGTCGATGGTGGGCCCATAGAGCAGTCAGCTTTCCCTGGTTTTTCGGCTCGGTGTACGGGGTGTTTCTTGTCTGGGCTGCGACACAGATAGTCCGATAAGTCGCGAGCAGCAAGATGAATCCACTAAATAAAGAGGCAATAATGTGATAACAGATTGCAGGCGCGTCCGTGTTTCTCGTGGCGCAGGTGTTTCATCAACCTGCCTGGAGCGAGGGTTCTGGTGCGGAACGCCCGGCAAGTCAGCCGCACCGTGTCGTCATGCACCTCAACTCCGGCGACGAGAAGGTCCAACGGGGTGCCCTCAACAACATTTGCTGACGAACTGACTGAGTTGAAACGCACCTACGGGCTGAACCATGCGGCTTGCTCCGATACGATGAAGGCGACGAGAGAAGATGTGATCAGCGAGGTGGATGAAGCGGTACCGGCAATGGTTCGACTCATGGAGCGACAAGAACAAGGGTGGGCCTATATTAAACCATAGCAATGAGCGGTGAGCGGATACCCGAAACTTAGGAGGGGGGATGGAACAGAAGAGCAAAGTGTATATGTATCAAACCACAGTGAAATGGACAGAACAGCGCAAGGGAGTCATCTCCTGCGAAGGGAAACCAGATGTGCAAGTAGCCACCCCTCCCGAGTTTAAAGGACATGAGGGGATTTGGTCTCCCGAAGACCTCTTTGTAGCGTCCGCGAACGTCTGCTTGATGACCACGTTTCTGGCCGTGGCGGAGCGAGCCGGACTCGCCTTCTCCAGCTATGAAAGCACGGCGGAGGGTCGGCTGGAGCTAGTAGAGGGCAAATTTCAATTCACCACTATTACGATCAGGCCTTCGATCACAATGAAGTCCGGGGATGATGTGGTTCAGGCCAAGGAGTTGATTGAAAAGGCTGAGCGGAATTGCCTGATATCCAATTCGATGAAAGCCACAGTCACACTCGAGCCGGTCATTCGCTAGCCTTGTAGACGAGCTACCCTTTACTGTGGGTCTAGGCCGCACTGCCTCACTTGGCCCAAATTTTTGGCGGCCACCGCTGCTTCCCACTCTGGGTCGCAAGAGAGAAGCCGAACCCTCACTGGATCTAGGAGCCGGGAATCGACCCGGACTCGAACGTCTTTTCCAACTCCATCCGTCCCCAGTATAATCTCGCACCCAGTCAATCCCCTGAGACCGATACCTTGCGCCTTCAACACCGCCTCTTTCGCAACCCAGTAGCGGAAGAAAATGGTTGCTCGCTGCTTTTGAGCTAATTGCATGATCGCCGTGTGTTCTGATTGAGAAAAAAAACGCCTGGATAGATTCTCAACCGGGACATCTGAACGAACACGTTCAAGATCGATTCCGACTTCTTGTGCTCGTGAGACCGCCACGAGCGCGCGGCCATGGGCATGAGACAAATTGAACGTGATGGTCGATCGATCTCGTAATTCCTTTGCCAACAGGGGCTTGCCTGATTCGGTACGATCGAAGCGTACCGAACCAGGTCCGATACCCAGATATTGACTGAGCACTGCTCTGAGGCCTCCGTGAGCCAGCACGTAGCGATTGCGGTCTCTTTCTCGAATAAAGCGAGTGGCACGTTCCCGCTCCAGATCATCCAACCACTCCCTACATCGCGCCAGACAGTATGAGGATCCGTCGAGCGTGATGCCCCAGATATGAACGGTATTTGGTTCAAGGTCGATGGAATGCAACCAGTCATCACAGGTGGCACGCTCAATCGAGTGGAATGAAATCAGCACAATTGCATCCTTGATTCCGAGAGTGTATCAATCGATCGAACAAGGCATATGGAGAAGATCACGCAGCTCTATTTACAGGTCGGACAGATGAATCCTGAGACTCGTCGTCGATAAAGCGCCGAATATGGCTAGATACGCTCTCCACATGCGGTGAAGCAAGAAGGTCTGCTGTACGACGAACCGCAACCTCTATGGTCAGGCTTCCATCGCCTGCCAGCTTGCCCCAACCATATCTGGTATCGTGGTCCGCAATCCGCTGTGAAGCCACGATGTTAAGAATGCGGCCGGGGTAGGTATGCAGAGTGTAGGAGGCGGCTGACCGGAACATCGCCTGTTGAATGCGTTTGAGTTGACGCTGTCTCAGTTCATCATCGGTCGGTTTTCGGAAAGCCGACCGAACCTTCTCATACTTACGGTGCATGATCAGCAACCAATCTTTCATAGGTGTACGGTGGAGTTCGTCAAGGGTGCTCGTGGTCATCGAAAGGATTCTCAGCGGAAGTGCAAATCTGAGGGAGAGATCACTATGACGCGTGTGATACGAAGTCGGATGCCAGCTATTCAAGATGATCAAAATGGCAACGGTGTTCTGTTCGCCTAATTGTTGTGCCATCTCATAGGCGACCAGCCCACCAGTACATGCACCAACGAGAACATAGGGGCCTTGTGGAAGGCATCTACGGATCTCTGTAACGTAGTGTTTTGCCATTTCAGGGACTGAAAGAAACGGGTCCTCTTTTCCATCGAATCCTCGGGCTTGTAAGCCGTACACCGGGTTCGCACGGCCGAGGAGCCGAGCGAGATTGGCGAACCACAACACATCGCCACCTACTCCTGGCACCAAAAACACCGGGATGCCCGACCCGTTGGGCTGCATTACCACCAGGGATTGCCAAGGGAGTGCCCACTGTTCCTGTGTAAGAACCGACGTGAGCGTGGCAATGGTTGGAGCTTGAAACAATGTCGATAGCGGAAGATGTCTGCCGTAAACCTGTTCAATGAGATAGAATAGGTGAGCTGCTTTGAGTGAGTGGCCGCCGAGATCGAAAAAGTTGTCGTGAATCCCGACCTGGTCGACCCCAAACACCTGTTGCCACAAAACCGCCATTTGTATGTCCATGCGATCGGACGGTGCAACAAAAGCCGCATCGCTCGTGAGTGTGGAGACAGGAGCCGGTAAGGCGTTCCGGTCGACCTTATTATTGGCCGTCAATGGCATGGCATCCAGAAACACGAAGAGTGAAGGAACCATATAGTCGGGAATTTCTGACCTCAGAAACGAGCGAAGCTCCGGTTGGTTTGGCGCAGGGCCATCCTGGCAGACCACATAGGCCACTAGCTGTTTGACACCGTGTTGATCTTCTCGTGCCATGACCACTGCCTGACGGACGGCTTGATGGCGGCTCAAGGCGGTTTCGATCTCGCCCAATTCAATCCGGTACCCTCTTATCTTGACTTGGTGATCCAAACGTCCGAGATGCACAATGCGTCCATCCGGTCGATACCGCGCCAAGTCTCCTGTTCGATACAGTCTCGCGAGAGGCTCTGCAGAAAATGGATGAGGAATGAACCGCTCTTCGGTTAACTCAGGTCGCCCCCGATAGCCTCGTGCCAATCCAAGGCCTCCGATATAGAGTTCACCGGCAACACCGACCGGAACTGGCTGGAGAAATTGATCCAGGATGTACACGTCAGTATTGGCAATGGGTCTGCCAATGGTGATGTCCTGATCATTCCGTTCGATTCTCTCGATCGTAGACCAAATCGTGGTTTCGGTCGGGCCATACATATTCCATAGGGTTTCACTCCGATCTAACAATGTCACCGCAAGATCAGGGGGAAGAGGCTCACCTCCGCAGAGTATCGTCAGTCTAGTACTGCCCTGCCACCCGGCCTCAACCAACATTCTCCATGTGGCGGGGGTCGCTTGCATGATCGTCGGCTGAACGGCTTCACAGAGAGCTCGCAGTTGTCGTCCATCCATGGCAACAGCACGAGTGGCGATTTCGACGCGAGCCCCGACCAGCAGTGGCACGTACAGTTCTAACCCGGCGATATCAAACGACAAGGTTGTGACAGAGAGCATGACATCTTGAGCGGAACATCCTGGTTCTTGTCGTATCGACCATAAGAAGTTCACCAGCGCTCTGTGCGGAATTTCCACCCCCTTCGGCTGTCCCGTCGACCCCGATGTATACAGGATGTACGCCAAATCCTGAGGCGTGGCGGTAGGTGGAAGATTGTGGTCGGGCTCCTGTGCGATCCGTTCCTGCTCTTGATCGAGACACAGTGTGCGGCAGACTTGGGCATCAAACCGATCGGACAGCGAGGCGGATGTGAGCACGGCGATGAGTGAGGCATTCTCCGACATGAACCGAAGTCGATCCCGTGGATAATCAGGGTCGAGTGGCACGTAGGCCGCACCGGTTTTAAGCACGGCCAACAATGCAATGACCATCTCCACGGATCGTTCAAGACCGATCCCCACCGCCGCCCCTGGACGAGCACCCTGTGTTTGGAGATAGCGTGCTAGCTGATTAGCCTGGGTATTGAGCTGACTGTACCGAAGGGTCTTCTGCCCCATCGACAACGCAACCGCGTCAGGCATCCGATCAACCTGCGCTTCAAATAGCTGAGGAAAACATGCAGACTGTGGATACTCTCTTTGCGTGCGGTTCCAATCCTGTAACATCTGTCTGCGCTCGAATGCTGTCACTGTCGGAAGCTCGGACAGTTTGTTTTGAGGATTAGCCAATGCGCTCTGGAGCAGGGTCTTGTACTGTTGCAACATCCGTTCAGCCGTGTGTGCCTCAAAGAGGTCGGTATTGAAAGACAGATAGGCCTTTCGGGAGATTTCGGTTTCAATCGTTAAACTTAGGTCGAATTGTGCGGCGTGTGTCTCCGCCTCGAACGGCACCCAGCTCAACCCCTGAACGTTGATCTCCCCGATGGGAGCGTTCGGTACATTGAAAAGAACCTGCACCAGCGGGGCAGAGCTATTGTCGCGGGAGGAGTGCATCGTTTCGACCAACTTGTCGAATGGGAAGTCTTGATGGGCGTAGGCCTCTAGCGCTGTTTCACGTACCCGTGCCATCAACTCGACGAACGTTGGATTGCCGGAGAGATCTGTACGCAAGACGAGTGTGTTGACAAACGAGCCGATGATCGCCTCGACTGCGGATTGAGTCCGATTGGCGATGGGAGAGCCGACGGCAAGGTCGGTCTGGCTGGAATAGCGACTCAAGAGTATCTGGAAACAGGCTAGCAGGGTCATGAATACCGTCGCATTGTGGTCTGCACTGAACTGCTTCAGTCGTTCGATCAACGACGAGGGCAACTCCAGCATGCGATGGGAGCCATTAAATGTCTGCAACGCAGGCCGTGGGTGATCGGTCGGCAACGAAAGCTTGGAAAGTCCGGCCAGCTTCTTCTGCCAATAATCCGATTGTATGCTGAGCCAGTCATCGGTCAGACAGCGCCGCTGCCACACCGCGTAGTCGGCATACTGAATGGGGATCGGCTTTGGCGAAGGAATCTCTCCGCGGCTAAACGCGTTGTAGAAGAACGCGAACTCGCGGCCAATGATCCCGAACGACCACTGGTCACCAATTATATGGTGCATCGTGAGCACCAACACGTGATCTTCGGGCTCGATCTCGATCAAGAGGAATCGTGCGAGAGGACCTTGCTCGAGATCAAACGGCTGGTTCGCTTCCTGCTCTACAAGCCGAGCCGCCTGCTGCCGTCGCTGTTCGCGTGGCAATTGCTGAAGATCCGTTTCGACCCAATGAGGAGGGCGAAATGGGTGGATCATTTGGACCGGTCCGTCACCACTCATCATGAACGTCGTCCGAAATGCCTCATGGCGGCGACAGATGGCATCGATCGTATTCCGGAGAGCCACTTTGTTGAGTCGTCCCATCTGTCTCGACGCAAACGGCATGTTATACGCCGTGCTCTGAGGAGCCAGCTGATGCATCAACCACATGCGTTGCTGAGAATAGGAAAGGGGGAGTGGCTGATCTCTGGGGACCGGAACGATCGACGGCATCATGGATGCCTTCTCCTCCTGGCGCAATCGCGTCACTTCTTCTGCCAATGCCGCAATCGTCGGTCGCGCAAACAGCGCCGGAAGTGAGATATCAACCTCAAATAGCTCACGTATTCGAGAGACGAGCTGAGTCGCCAAGAGCGAGTGGCCTCCCTGCTCAAAGAAGTTGTCGTGGATGCCCACCTCCGGGACTTGAAGCACGGATTTCCACAACTCAGCCAGGGATTCTTCAACCTGATTTCTGGGAGCAACCCTGGACACCGCCCGAGTGGTGGTGTCGTCCGGAGCGGGAAGGGCGCTGCAATTCACCTTTCCGGTGGCATTAAGCGGCATGCTATCGAGGCACAAAATGACGGAGGGCACCATATAATGCGGTAATCGAGTTGCGAGATAACGGCGGACCTGTTCAAGCCTTCCTTTGAGCGACGACTCGCCGACGATATAGCCGACCAACCGGTGCTGGTCTCCCTTATCCTGCCGAAGCAGCACCGCCGTGTGATGCACACCCGGGAAGTTACTCAACACAGATTCGATTTCTCCCGGTTCGATCCGATAGCCACGCAGTTTGATCTGCTGGTCCATCCACCCAAGAAACTCCACATTGCCGTCGGCACGATACCGAGCCAGGTCACCGGTTCGATACAGTCTGGTACCGACCACGTGGGGGTTCGCAAGAAACCGCTTTTGGGTCAACTGCGGTTGGTTGACATAGCCACGGGCCAAGCAGTCCCCTGAGACATACAGCTCACCGGGAACGCCTATGGGCATCGGCTGAAGCTTCGCATCCAGCACATAGAGCTGCATATGGTTGATGGGTTTGCCGATCGGGACTCGGGCCCCGGCTTCCTCGCGAGTTGTTTGATACACGCTGCACCAGCCCGTGGTTTCCGCCGGTCCATATTCGTTGTACAGCGTGGTATGAGGCAAGAGCTGGTAGTGCCGTCGCACGAGTTCAAGAGGCAGGCTCTCTCCGGCCGTAATGACGATGCGAAGTGAATCCAGCTGAGTGCCCAACGCCTCGCCAAGCACGGCATGGTACAAAGAAGGCACCCACACGACGTGCGAGATGTGGTGCAGTGCGATGAGCGAAGCAAGTTCGGTGGGATCGCGATGAGCGATCTCCGATGGGATGACTAATTCTCCTCCCTGCGATAATGTCCAAAAAATACCCGTGACGGACCCATCGAAGGCCAGAGAGAAGGTCAGCAAGAACTGGTCCACGGATTCCGAATAATAGTGAAGTCTGGCCTGAAGCGAGGTCACCACATTTCGGTGTGTCACTGCCACGCCTTTGGGACGTCCGATTGAGCCTGATGTGTAGATGATATAGGCTAGCTGATCAGGAGAAGTGGAAATTGCGAGGTTTTCCTCATTTCCACTTGTTGGTGGATGACAGAGTGTCTCCACGTCGCATATCTGGCCTGCGTAGCCCTGTAGATGGCTATGCAGCCGCTCCTGTGTCACCACGATGGAGACATTCGCGTCGTCGAGTATGAGTTGGAGGCGATGGGCGGGAAAGGATGGATCCAGAGGGACATAACCTCCCCCAGCTTTGAGAATGCCCAACAGGCCTACGAGAGCGTCTACAGAGCGCTCGATACAAAGACCTACTGGGTGGTCTGCATCAACCCCTAACTTCTTGAGGGCGCGTGCGACCCGATTCGCTCGTTCGTTCAACTCTTGATAGCTGATGGATTTGTCCCCACAGGTGACAGCGGGTGCATGGGGAGTGCGCTTAACTTGTGCCTCAATGAGTTGATGGATACCACAAGGATGTGGAACCGGGAGGCTTGGCCGATTCCATTTCGTCAGAAGATGCTCGCGTTCCTGAGCCGTCAGGAGCGAGAGTGTGTCAAGAGGGGAATCGGGTTTCTCGATGAATTGCTCAAGAAGCATTTCGATCTGTCCCAACATGAGAATGATCGTCGACTCGTCAAAAAGCATGCGATCGTAAAGAACCGCCAATTCCAACCCCTGCACCTTGTTGACCACCATCAACACGAGGTCGAACTCGGACGCGGTTGGTTCCCAGGGGAGATGGGTAACTTCAAGATCACTGACGCTGAACGTGGACAGGGGGTCGTCTTCGCCCACGATCATCACATTAAACAGTGGAAACAGCTGATGCCCTCGTTGTAGCGACAACGCCTCGATCACTTCTTCAAATGGGAGGTCCTGATGGTCATAGGCCTCCACCACCACACGGCGGATCTGCTCCAACAGCTCGTGTACGGTCAGCCCATCCGAAAGTTCGGACCTCAACGCCACCGTATTGACGCAATACCCCATCACGTCTTCGAGCTCTTTCCGACGCCGGGCGGACACGATCGATCCAGTCACGACATCCGACTCGTGCGTGTAGCGTTGCAGCCATGTGACAAACACGGCATACAACACCATGAATCGAGTCACGCTCTGCTGCCGACAAAAGAGGCTCAGCAAGTTAGTTAGACTAGGAGAAAGAGACCGAGAATGGGCGGCCCCCTCGAAGGCACGCACCCTTGGCCGTGGACGGTCGGCAGGTAATTCAGCAGGCGGCGGCACATCGCGCAACTGCTTGATCCAGTACTCGCGGTCGACCTCACGAAGGCCTCGATCAAGCCTGGTCCGATGCCAGTTCACGTAGTTCGTATACTGAATGTACGGTGTGGAAAGACGAGCCTCTTGAGCATTCCCACCGGCCTCCATCAGGAGGGCCAATTCTTTACAGAAGAGGCGAAGGGACCAACCATCCGCGACGAGGCGATGGAACGTCAGCCCCAAGACATGCAGATCTTGATCGAGTGCCAGTAGCGCAACTCTAAACAATGGCCCTTGGCCGAGATCAAATGGCCGACTGGCTTCCGTTCGAAGGAACTGTCGCACCTCGATTTCTTGTTCGGTCCGACTCAGCGTTTTGAAATCATGCTCGGCCAGCGTGAAGCAACCTTCAGGGGATATTGCTGCGAAGCCTTCACCCTTCTCCGATCCAAAACGGGTTCGGAGAATCTCGTGTCGACGGATGATTTCCTGAACCGAGCGCTCCAACACATCGGGGTTGACCGACCCTCGGATACGCACAGCCATGGAAATATGGTTGATCGCACTCCCAGGATGAACCTGCTCCAAGAACCGCAGTCGCTGCTGCGAGGGGCTGAGCGGAATCCTGCCTTCCCTTGTGAATGCCGAGGGAAGCGGAACAACCGGAATCCGCGTCCTGCCGTCGCCACTTGCGTACCCACTCCTGTCCTCGGGCTGGTCCGCGTCAGCCGGACTCGTGTTCGGTTCACCGATGCGGGCGGCCAGTGTGGACAATGTCGGAAATTCGAACAGCACACTGAGCGGGAACTCGACATGGAAGGCATCGAGGATACGCGCAACAACCTGTGCTGCGAGAAGGGAGTTCCCTCCGAGTGCAAAGAAGTTCGCATGGCGATGCGGAGCAGGTCCTGCAAGCACCTCTTGCCAGATATCGGCCAGCTTCTTCTCGATGGTAGTTTGCGGGGGCTCACTTCGTAACTCATCGGGTTCAGCGTCAGCCAGATCCAATGTGCTTGCTGCGACGACGGCGAGTTGGCTGGACTCAAGGGCGGCTCGGCAGGCACTTCGCTGAATTTTCCCACTGGAGGTTCTTGGGATCGTCCCGGACTTGATCAGCACCATACTGTGGAGTTCGAGTCCATATTCGTCGGCCAACGCACGACGGATGCAGTTCATCACGTCCGGCAGGTCGGATTCGGACACCTGCCTGTCGATCTCATGAACCAGCACCACCAGTTCTCCCGTCTTGCCCTCAATCGAGAAGGCCGCTCCAGATCCTCGTCGCAAGCCGAAATGCGCTTGCTGGGCCGTCCACTCCAGATCATGGGGGTAATAGTTCCGTCCGCGCACGATGATCAGGTCCTTGAGGCGTCCGGTGAGGAACAGCTCTCCTCGATGGATGAATCCCAGGTCGCCGGTCCGCAAGTAGGGACCCTCGTTTGATCCAGCGAGGGTGGCCTTAAAGACGGCTTCGCTTTCTTCTGGTTTCTCCCAATATCCGGCGGCGATTCCGGAACCGGCCAGCCACACCTCTCCGACTACGCATGGTGGGCACTCGCGTCGAGTAGTCGGGTTCACAATTCGGACATGAGTCTCTTCGAGGGGTACCCCGCATCCAACGAGTGTTCGCGTTCCTCGTTCTGACCGGGGCGACTCCTTGACGATCGAGTCGGCCAACGCGTCGGCATCAACATGCAGGAAGCTCGGCTCCGTTCCGGCCCGCTTCACCGTCACCGATAGCGTGGCCTCTGCAAGTCCATATCCCGGGGCAAAGGTCGTTCGCCGGAAGCCATATGGGCCAAAAGTGTCGATAAACCGCTCAACTGTATCGGGATGAATGGGTTCGGCTCCGCAACTGGCGACCACCCACTTGCTCAAGTCGGCCTGCCATCCCTCCTGTTGCCGCACAGCTCTGAGGCAAGCTTCATAGGAAAAATTCGGTCCCCCGCTGTGGGTGATCCCAAACCGAGCCACCGCTTCGAGCCAACGTAATGGCCGCCGGAGGAACGTGACGGGCGACATCAGATAGGCGGGATTACCGGTATAGAACGGGGCGATGATTCCGTGCAGTAACCCATAGTCATGGAAATAGGGCAACCAGCAAAGCGATCGGCTGCTGTCCGACACTTCTCCCACCAGACTCAAAGCCCTACAGTGGGAGATTACGTTTCCATGGCTGATCATGACACCACGAGGAGTGGCCGTCGACCCGGACGTATACTGCAGATAGGCAAGGGCGGTGTTCGTAGACCGTGGTAGCTCATCCGAGTGGGCCTGCTCGTAGGGATGATCTGTCGCCACCCACTTGATCTGACTAATCTCCTTTGCGATCGACAGCTCTGATGCCTGGGCCTTGATGTCTGAGGTCGTGAGCGCAAGCAATGCCTGGGCATCGTCAATGATGGAACGGAGTCTCGGCAGGCTGTGTTTCTGCCTGACGAGATCAGGAGTCGGAGTAGGAACCGGAACGAGACCGGCACAGGCGCATGCCCAAAATGCATAGACGACATCCAGCCCCTGTGGGTAGAGAAGAAGGGCTCTTGTTCCTGACGGGGCCTCGCGGGCAAGATGGATGGCAAGCGAATAGACCCTGCGTTCAAGCTGGCCAAATGTTACTTGGCTTTCAACTACAAGGTTGTCACGGACGAATGCGTAGGCCAGGTCATTTGGATTTCTCCGGCAACGCCACTGAAAGAGTGATGCAAGATTGTGTATAACCGGGGAGGGTGGTTGCGACATCTCAATAAGGCGCCAAATCCGAAACTATGCCAAGGAGAAATAGCTCCTACGAGCGATCTGTTTACCGAAAGAATAGGGTAGTGGGTTTCGGAAAAAGTTGAAAGAAATTGTCACTTTCCGAGCGGAGTCGAGTCGACTTCCTCGATGGGCGCACTACGTGGCAGGGGGTAACGAGTTCACTCGGCGTTTTAGTAGTTACGCTTGCCGAGGCTCTAGCACTCGGATGTGGAGCTGTGTAGCGTCCTGCGCCAGAGGGTGATAGGGTTCTGTGGCGTTCTTCACCAGTCCAAGATCCGCTTCTCCGATCCATTCTAAAGCAACGTCATAAGTCTTTGTTCAGCAATGGGAATAGTGCTGATCTGTTACTGGGGGAATGGCATGCTGATCGCAAGGTTCAGTGTATATCAGTGTAGAGAGGTGAAAAAGATGCCTATCACTGGACGGATGCTGGCTTTTTGCGCACTGTTGACTGGTATGTCAGCGCTGGGTTTCAGCAATCTTGGAGTGAAAGAACTCACCAGCTCAGCAAAGGGAGGAGATCCAGTCAGTGGGCGGGAAATCTACGTAAACACCTGCATCCGTTGTCATGGCATCGACGGCAAAGGTGCGCTCGGAATCAAACTCGTTCCACCTCCGGCAGACCTCACCTCGCCCGATGTTCACAATCGACTCGACGGCACATTGTTCCGGCGCATTCATGAAGGCAAACCAAATACCGCCATGGGTGCGTGGAAACATTCGCTCTCCGATGAAGAAATCTGGGATGTCTTAGCCTATGTCCGCACGTTGGGTTTTGAGTCCAGCCAGCAGCCGTAGCAGATGAATCCAATTGGCGGGACGTGTCTCATACCAGCGTGTCGGATAGACGGGAACCATTTTCTTCGTGAACAAGGGAGGGATTATCATGACGTGTAATGTCGGAGGAGCGGAGCGACCGATACGCATCGGTGCAGGAATTTTGGCGATCAGCATCGGTCTCTTTGCTGGGTTGTCATCGGCCATTGCCGGGGCGCTCTTGGCAGTGGGAGCCATATTACTACTCACCGGGGCGGTGGGGTTTTGCCCGTTGTTTACATTGTTCGGCATCAATACCTGTTCTCCTCCATCGAACCTGAAGAAGTGAGGTCTGAAATGGGTGCACGGTCGGTGGCAAACTTCGTGCTGGCAGGTGTCGCGTTGATCACGATCGGTTGTGTCCCGCCTCCACGGGTGACAGGGAGCGAGGATTCGGTCGGTCGTTCCAATACTGAGTCAACGGTCAACACGTTGTTTGCCCCCCCTTCTCCTGAAACTATTCCCGGCGACCTCAGGGGAGAGCAAATCCGGCTGGGTTACAAGATGGTGGTCGATACGCAAGAATACGGGAAACGGTACGTCGGTAATGCGCTCAACTGCACTAATTGTCATTTGGATGCCGGCGTCAACCCGAATGCGGCTCCGTTTGTCGGCATCAGTGTCGTCTACCCGCAATATCGTGAGCGTGCCGGCCGACAGATGACCCTCGCGGATCGGATTAACGAGTGTTTCGAACGCAGCATGAATGGCAAGTCTCTCCCGTCGGATAGTGTCAAGCTGACGGCCATCGTCGCCTACATTGAATGGTTGTCACAGAGTATGCCGGCTGGTAGTGCCGTGCCGTGGCGAGGAATCCCACGCCTCACGTCGACACGTCAGCCTGATCCTCTCAACGGCAGGAAGGTGTTTGAACAGAAATGTCTGTTCTGCCATGGGTCCGATGGACAGGGGACGATGGCGGGACCACCGCTGTGGGGGCCACGGTCATACAATATCGGAGCGGGCATGGCCAGGGTCAGCGTGGCGGCGTCGTTTATCAAAGCCAATATGCCAAGAGGTTGGGGGTGGACCGTTTCGGACGATGAGGCATTTGATGTCGCGGCCTATATGAATACACAGCCACGGCCCGATTTTCCGGACAAGATCCACGATTGGCCGAAGGGGGGCAAGCCTGCAGATGTGCCGTACTGAGCAGCCCACAGGCGCGAGATGAAACTCACGGCCACTTTTCACGGCGGGACACGCTACGACATTGTGAGTGGTCAGCATCGAGTCATCACCGACCAGCCGGCAGAGGACGGAGGGCAAGATGCCGGCATGAGCCCGGTGGAACTCTTTGTCGGGTCCGTCGCAAGTTGTGTCGCGTACTTCGTCGGACAATTTTGCGGGCGGCACGGTATTTCTCGGGAGGGCTTGAGCGTCGATGCGGAATGGACCATGGCCGAGCGCCCCCATCGCGTTGGTCGCATCGACATCGGAATCCATTTACCTCGTCGAATCACGGCAGAACAAAGAGAGCGACTCTTGAAGGTGGCGCATGGCTGCACTGTTCACCAAGCTATTGCTGTAACGCCGAATATCGCCATCACGTTGAATCCGCAGCCACCTCGCAAGGACAATGATTCGTGAGTGCTAACACGCAATTATACAATGAATTCAGGCAAGGGCCTCGTTTAGAAAAAGTAAGGGGGGAGGATGAATGTGAGGAGGGAGAAACGAGTCGCTGGAGCGGCGGTGACATTGCTTGTGGGCCTGCTGTCGTTTCAGGACCTGTCCTTTGCAAGCGACCAATCTCGCGCTAAGGAGCTCATTGAACAGACCTGTACACAATGTCACCGGTTAGAAGGGACAGCCGATTCTCGGTTCAATCTACATGCTCCTGATTTGATATGGGCCGGCAGCAAATACCAACGGTCGTGGCTCATTCGTTGGCTCACTGGAAAAGAAGCTCCGCTCTATGCCAAGGGGTATCGGTGGGACTTGACGGACGTTCCAGCGAAACATCCGATGGTGACGGAGTCCGAGGCGAATGCCCTCGCCGATTATTTTGCCGAACACAACAAAGATCCGCGTGTGACGGCCGGCGCATTCGATCTCTCCAAGGTGACGAAGTTCGACGTGACGTTCGGCGGGATGGCCTATAAAGCCCATGCCTGCCTCGGCTGCCACACGATCGAAGAGAATGGCAAACTGATCGGGGGGCCACAGAGCGCGGCGTTGCAGAAGTCTGGCCAGCGATACGACAAGGACTGGCTGTTTCGCTTTGGTCTCAACCCGCAGGACTTCGTACCGCACAGCGGTGAATTCCTGGCTGATGCAACGGAGCCGCAACTGCGGGCCGTAATCGGCTATCTGATGGTCCAAGGGGTGTCGGACTTTCAATATTATGAGCCGTGGACGAGTTCTGAGTTCAGCAAGGCCGACGCAGGGCGCGGCAAGACGCTCTATAAGGAATATTGTGCCCAGTGTCATGGCTTTACCGGCAAAGGTGATGGTCCTGCCGCCTCCGGGCTAGAGCCAAAACCGGCTATCCACGCCAACATGCCGTTCGACAAACTTCCGGTAGACTATCTCTATACTGTGATCAATCACGGCGGCGTCGCGATCGGAAAATCGCCGAACATGCCCTACTGGGGAGTGACCATTGGCCAGCAAGGCGTGGCAGATGTCATCGCCTATTTGAAGGTAACCTTCAAAGGAGTACCAGACTTAGCACCCGCGGCGGCAGGAGGTGCGCAAGGAGCTGCCTGTGTGCAGCCGCGCAAGACCGCCACGGCTCCAGAAAACTTTCTCACCACAACGAATCCGCTTCCCTCGTCTGCTGGAGCGATCAAGGCGGGAAAAGAGTTGTTTCTAAAGGCTGTGCAGCCCGTCGCCTGCGTCATGTGTCACGGCGAGCTGGGAGATGGGAAGGGGTTGATGGGGACGGCCTTTGTGCCTCCACCCCGGAATTTTACCTGTGGCGTCATGATGCGAGATCTGCCGGATGGGCAACTGTTCTGGATCATCAAGAATGGGTCGCCGGGGACCGGCATGATGGCGTTTCCCGGGTTGCCGGATGACCAGGTGTGGCAGCTGATTCACTATATCAGAAGTCTAGCAAAGTGAACGGGTGTGAAGCGCGGGAGAGCCTGCGAGAGACGAGATACGAACAACGAACCAGGGAGGAAAACAGTGGCGACATTCATTATTTCAGGCAGCCGAGGAACAGACGATTCGACGATGGCGACCTTGCCGTTCATGGCCGCCAAGACGGCCAAAGAGCAAGGACACGATGTGGTTCTGTGGCTATGGAACGAAGCCGTGACGTTGGGTCGTAAAGGTGTGGCGGATCATGTGACCGGCGTGAATCTCACTCCGTTGAAAGAGCTGGTCGCTGCGGTGCAGGCGGCAGGAGTGCCAATCTGGGTCTGCGGAGCTTGTGCGGTCGCCAGACAAGTCGGCACAGCTGATCTGGTAGCGGGCGCCTCTATTAAAGGCATGCCGGACTACATCAAAGCCATAGCTGAACGAGATCGAAGCGTGGCGTTCTGATTTCATATCTGCTGCTGAGGGAGGTCTGCATGGCTGCTGATGGCGAATCGACGGGGAAGTCCAAGGGCCGCAAAGATCGAGATGTGTCGGGTAACGATGGACTCACGAGGCAAACACACGGAGCGGATGCGAACGACCTGGAGGCGATCCCTACAAGGGTTCCGGTGGAGGGAGATGGATATATACCGCCGGGGGGTGCTGCCATCGATAGGGTATTGAAGAGAATCGGGGATCCAGGCTCCACTCTAACCGAGGATGATCTGCAAAGAATCAATACGAGGAAAGGCCTCTTTGAGCTATTGGAGAACAGAGGTGTCGACCTTCAGGACGTCCGCAAGCGGCTGCTGTATGAGTATGAGCTACGGCAATTGCAAGTCGAGTTAGTGAAGCTGCAACGCTGGATCCAAAATACGGGAGAACGCATTGCGATTCTGGTCGAAGGACGAGATGCAGCAGGAAAAGGAGGGACGATTCGTCGCTTCACCGAACATCTGAACCCTCGTGCGATGCGAGTGGTCGCGCTGCCCAAACCGACCGACGAAGAACGGGGCCAGTGGTATTTCCAGCGGTATATTCGGCAATTACCGAACAAGGGTGAGATCGTCTTCTTCGACCGTAGCTGGTACAACCGCGCGGTGGTCGAGCCGGTCATGGGGTTCTGTACCAAGAAAGAGCGCCAACGTTTCCTGCAGCAGGTGCCGGAATTCGAACATATGCTCTATGAAGATGGGGTGACCATCATCAAGTTTTGGTTCTCTATCTCAAAGGAGGAGCAGGCCAAACGGTTTGAGGCAAGGCGACAGAATCCATTGAAGCAGTGGAAGATCAGCCCCGTCGATGAAAAGGCGCAGGAATTATGGGACGCGTACACCCACAACAAGGAAGAGATGTTCAGTAAAACACATACGACCTACAGTCCTTGGATCATCGTGAAGGCAAACGACAAGCAGGCGGCGCGTCTGGAAAGCTTGCGCTACGTCCTGAACCTTCTTCCCTATAAAGGGAAGGAAGAAGCCCAGATCAGGCTCACGCCCGATCCGAACGTCATCACTCGATTCCACCGTAAGATGGTGGAATTGGATCTGTGACGACCCCGACAACTGGTTCGTGTGACCACAGTCAGTCACATCGATGAAAGGGCAGTGTGATGAAGAAATATGTGTTCCCGTTGCTGGTGATCGTCATAGCCACGTCGAATTCTGCCGGAGCAGCCGAACGGCACATGATGCAACCAGTCGTGCCGGCCGATAAGCTGGTTGAAGCGAAGGCTCTCAAGAGCCCTCTGTCGAATACACCCGAAGTGATCGAGAAAGGTAAATCGGTGTACAACGGCAAGGGCGGCTGCGTCACCTGTCATGGAGTTGACGGAGACGGCAAAGGACCAGGTGCTGTGAATATGAATCCCTCGCCTCGTAATTTCCAACACCACGGATTTTGGCGACACCGCACGGAAGGCGAACTTTTCTGGGTGATCAAGCACGGCTCTCCCGGTACCGCCATGATCGCATTCGGTTCGGTCTTGTCCGATGAGGAGATCTGGGCCCTCATTCACTACGAGCACACCTTCGCGGGTAGGCATGGACCCGGTATGAGAGGTCATAGAGGGGAGATGGGACCGATGAGAGGATCCGAAGGCGGCATGGGTCGGATGGAAGGGATGGGGCATCGCGGGCGGAGAGGCGGCGGGGATGAGTGATGGCTTGTGGTCCTCGGTATGGACCAGGCGATGTCTCATATTCGGTCTCGGCAATTACCCGCACCATCTCGGTGATCTTCAGAATGTGTCGGTTGATGAAAATTAGAAGGCTCCAGTCGATACCGTCATGAGCGGGGCGGTCTTAGTCCCTTCCTAGTCCACATCACGCTCGTGGTCGCCCTTGATGCAGGAAAGTTCTCCCCTGCATCCTGTGTTGCATTTTCCCCCATCTGACAATATCGCTGTGAGTATTTCTGCATCACATCGGCACCGCTCTTGTGTGGTTGAACCGCCTCAAGCTGCGATTTCACTGAATATCCATCGCATATCTCATCAAGCCTCGTGAAGGCACTAAAATCGCACTTACCTTTTCTGAATCCAATCTTGAGGAGAACATCTCTCACGCAATAAGAGGAAAGGGATGAAGGCGAGTGAATGCGATACGAGGACGCGGGCTCCCCGCGCCTCGTGAACGGGTTAGAAGTCGCTCCACACAGAGAACACCACATACGCACGTTGGTCGAACCCTGGAGGTACTAATCATGACGAAGTTGAAAGGATGGTGGGTGACTGAATTCGGAGGAGCCGCATTAATTGTTGCGATAACAGTGTTTCCCGTCTTCGCCGACGAAGGCCATGGGAAGAAGGGCCATGGTGGCCACGATCAGAATGAACAGGTTGATCATAGTGGGCACTACCTGAAACATCTGTTGAAGCATGCCAAAGAGTTCGGGCTGACTCCAGAGCAGATTGGGAAACTCAAGGCCATCCAGCTGGACTTCAAACGCTCGGCGGCCCGATTAGAAGCCGATACCAAGGTGGCAAAACTCGAACTGTACGCGCTATTGGATGATGAGCAGATTGATCTCAAAGCGATCCAGGCGAAAGTCGAACAACTGAAAAAATCGGAAGGGGCCTGTCTGTTCGAGGCGATCAAAAGTAAGCGCACCGCCATGGCCTTGTTGACTCCCGACCAGCGGGAAAAAGACCGTGCCCATCGCGAAGCGATGAAGAGCGAACATGAGGGAGAGCACGGTGGCGGAATGGGCGGCGGTGGGATGATGGGCGGAATGGGCCATGGCGGTATGAGTGGCGGCGGTGGGCATCAGTCTGGAATGGGTGGCATGATGAGTGGTATGGGAGGTGGAAGTATGGGGAGTGGTGGGCATGGGCAGAGTAGTGGCGATCACGGGGGTGTCGGATCCAGCGGAGGCCAGCAACACCAGCATTGAAAATCGAGGTACATGCCCATTCTCGATAGTGTGTGCATCATCGACTGATAGTGCATGAGGAATGATTTGAAAAAGAGGGGTGCCTATGTACTCACGCATCGCGATGAGTCTCCTCGCGCTCGTTTTAACTGCATCCTGGTCACTGGCTCAAAGTTCAGGAAATCATCAGAATGGAGAGAGAATTTTCAAGCAACACTGTGTCGGCTGCCATGGAACGTCGGGTGATGGTCTGGGTCCTGATATCAAGGAGTTGATCGTTCCTCCCGCGAATTTTCAGGCACCGAAATCGCGCACTAAGACTGACATGGAACTGTATCTTGCAATCAAACAGGGGGTCCTTTTTAGTCCGATGCACGGCTGGGCCGATCGACTGTCCGATCAAGAGATTCGGGAGGTGTTGAGATACATTCGCAGCCTCGCTCCATTCAATCCGCTCGGTTAGCTCCATTTCACATGATTCATGGATCCCTGTCGCAGAATGCGACAGGGACATTGCGCGTCAAGACCTGCAATGCCACAAAACGACCGGCCTCTCATTCGAATCATTCAGCAACGTCTCATCATCTCACGACAATTCATGATCGACTTACAAAGATCTTTGGCATGGACTTGGCTTAGTTAATGGGGGGAACGTTCCAATCGAGGGAGGATCTGTTATGACAAATCACGACGCCAAGTGTTCACCAGAGACCGTTCTCCTTGCATTTCTCGGTGGCGCCATCGGAGGAATGATTGCCGGCATGCTGCTCGCTCCAAAGTCCGGGGAAGAAATGCGCCGGCAGTTAAACAGCCAGGCTCGAAGGACGGAGGAAGAGATTATCGAGAAAGCAAAAGAGGCACGAGCCGCCCTTGATGAGGTGATCGAGCATGGCAAGCATTTCGTGGCAGAGAAACGTGCGGACGTTGAAGCTGCGGTCACGGCAGGGAAAGAAGCCATGAAAGAGAAGATGGACAAATGTTGTAGCTGACCGGCCATCGTTAGGGGGGGTAAAGCCATGCTACTGGTCGACGATATTCGAAAGAAGCTGATCACCCAACGGCGTGAGTTGTTTCGGGAAGTGGCCAAGACGGAAGAGGATCTGCGCTGGCTCCAAAGCGATATCGAAAGTGAAGTGGAGGAGCGGGGGCAGGAGGAGACTATGGTTAGGCTGCTCGATCGTCTGGACGGGCGAGCGAAGGCCGAGATCGAGGCGATCGACCGGGCGCTCTTTAAGCTGGGGTCTGATCAGTATGGTCGATGTGAGCAATGCGGAAAGGCCATCCCGCAGTCCAGGCTGGAGGCGGTCCCCGCGGCTGCTAAGTGCGTGGCTTGCGAACAGGCGGAGGAGACCCAGGCGGCGCTGAGGAAATAAGTGGGCAAGCCGTCCGCCTTCATTGTTAAGGGTGGAGAGAGCGGCCTGGATTATTCATGAGGAGCGCAACGAACAGCCTGAGATGACGCCAGATGGAATTTAAGGATTACTACAAGCTTCTCGATGTTGACCGCACAGCGACTGCCGCCGACATCAAGAGCGCCTACCGCAAGCTAGCGCGCAAGTATCATCCGGATGTGAGCAAGGAGCCCGGAGCTGAAGCGCGCTTTAAAGAAATCGGTGAAGCCTACGAAGTGCTCCAGGACCCGGAGAAGCGCGCCGCTTACGATCAACTCGGCAATCGCTGGCGGGAGGGGCAGGAATTTACACCTCCGCCGGAATGGGGGGCGGGATTTGAGTTCACTTCCGGCGGCGATTCCGCGGCGGATGCCACGGACTATAGCGACTTCTTCTCCACTCTGTTTGGCAACTTCTCTCATCGCGGCGCATCCACTCGTACTCGTGGTGAGGACCATCATGCCAAGATCTTCATTGCTCTCGAGGACGCGTTTCACGGCGGTACCCATACGATTACTCTGCGTTCGCCACAGGTGGATGCACAAGGTCGGGTAGTGCTGCGGGAGCGGTCGCTGAGCGTACAGATTCCCAAAGGCATCCGTGAGCGCCAACATATCCGACTTGCTGGGCAAGGTGCGCCGGGAATCAAGGGGACTATCCCCGGTGATCTGTATCTCGAGATCCATTTTCATCCCCACCCTCTCTATCAGGTGCAGGGCCGAGACCTCTCGCTTTCATTGCCGATTGCACCCTGGGAAGCGACCCTTGGGGCGACGGTCAAAGCGCCGACCCCGACCGGCGTCGTTGAAGTCAAGATCCCTCCGGGGTCACAGAGTGGACGGCAGCTTCGACTCAAAGGCCGAGGGATACCCGGCGAACCAGCTGGAGATCTCTACCTCGCTCTGGCGGTGGTTCTGCCGAAAGCGGACACGGAGCAAGCACAACAGATCTATCAGACTATGGCGCGGGAACTGGCCTTCAATCCGCGCGAAGCACTGGGGGTCTAAGTATGGACAGAGAGCAGGACCTTCTAACGGGAAGCGTGATCGGTGATGAGGGAGTGCTATCGCTCGAGGAGTTGGCGAGAGCGTGCGGTGCGGAGCCACAATGGGTCGTCGAATTGGTGGCTGTGGGGGTCTTGGAGCCGCAAGGTGCGGAGATCTCGTTCTGGCGATTCCGAGCGGCGGATCTCACCTGTGCCCGCCGAGTATTCCGTTTGCAACGGGATTTTGATGCCAGTCTCGATGCGGCCGCAGTGATGCTCGATCTGCTCGATCAGATCGAACAATTGCGAGCGCGCCTGAAACTGGCAGGGCTGGATGTGGAGTAGCGGATCTGAGGCATGCGCATTGATCACGTCAGTCTCTCATAGAAATCGTGTAACCCTACTGATGGTGGGAGCAAAGTGTTGCTAGGCGCACAGAGCAACGCACCCCAATCCATATCGAACCCCGGATACGAGGCACCACATTCCGTTGTCGTCATCGGACGGGAAAGAACATCGCGCAGTGATGCTGAAGGATCTGGTACGATTCAGGTGATTGTCAGTGCGTTGGCCGAAGAGGATTATGAGTTGGCGCAAACTATTCCCACCAAGGACTTGAAGCGGATCCTGCCGTCGTTTAATAATCTACGGAAGGTCTGTGTGGCCTGTCATCTTGAGTACACAGTCAATGATCGATCGTGACAAGCCAGGAGCGCCAGGCTGCACGGCGGTATGTTCATCAAAGAGGGAACTATGAGCGAGCAACAGACAATCACACAGTTTTACGAAAAGGATCACGATCAGCTGGATGAATGGTTCAAGACTTTTCAGACTTCCAAACGGTCGGATTTTGCCAAGGCGAAGGAAGCCTTCAAGAAATTCAAAGTCGGCCTCCAGCGACACATTCTGTGGGAAGAAGAGCTGCTGTTCCCGATGTGGGAAGAAAAAACCGGCATGGTCGAGGACGGGCCGACGCCTATGATGCGACATGAGCATAGCCAGATCAAGCAGTTGCTGGATGCGATCCACCAAAAGGTGGAAGGGCAGAATTTGGATACCGATCAGGACGAACAGGCGCTCTTACAGCTATTGGGCTCGCATAATCGGAAGGAAGAGCGAGCGCTCTATCCGGCAATCGATAACGTCATCAGCGCAGATGAGCGGGTAAAAGTCTTCAGCGACATGAACACTATTCCCGAGGATCGGTACAATGCTTGTTGCAGTCAGCACTGACGGGGTAGCCAAGCTCGGTCTCTCTGGTTCATCTGGTCTATCTGGCTTGGCAAGGTGGCACAGATGAATGACGCAACCAATTCAACGAGACAGACCAGACAGACGAGATAGACCGGAAAGACCAAATGAACAAGGCCGCCTGGGTAGTCCTTTTAGGGGTATTGATTGTGAGTGGGCTGGGGATTCCAGCGATACCCACGTCTGACTCAAATGCCTGGGCCGAGTCCTCTCCCTCGCAGCCGAGCGGAAAGCTAAAAGGCAATATCATGCAAGGCCGGGAGATTTTTAACGGCAAAGGTGTGTGCTACTACTGTCATGGGATCGATGGGTACTTGTCTAAGACACCACGACTGGAAGCGGACACCGCCGCGCTCATCGCGCGACTAAGTCCTCCCCCCACCGACTTGCGAAATCCCGACGTCCTGCGCCTGAAGACCAACAAGGAACGGGCCCGCGCCGTTCGAGAAGGCCATCCTGGCACAGGCATGTTTCCTGACACCACGATGACTGACCAAGACCTCGCCGACACCTTGCTCTACCTCGCACTCATCAGAAAAGATCCCAATCCGGAGCAGTAGACTTGGGGCTTGAGAGAGTACCGTCATTGACGGATTGTCATCGAGCTGTGGGTGGTGGACAGTTGCGCCAGGCGGCGACTATTCACCGCCCGTAACTTGCGATATCGCAGCAGGTCCTCTATATGCCTAAACAAATCCCGTCTCCACCTCCAGGATTCGACGGGCTTTCCGTCGATGAACGTATCGATTTTGCGCAGTCGCTTTGGGACCGTATCGCTGCTATGCCTGAGCAGGTTCCCATGCCTGACTGGCAACGAAGAATCATTCGGGAACGACTAACAGTCTGCTGAAAAACCATCTTTCATGACGGAAGTTTCCGTTTTTCGAGATAACTACGCGTTATTGTTTCGAGGGTGAGTGGATTCTCTGTGCCGTATGAGGGCGTTTTGTGTTTTCGGACGCACCT